>JAABUR0100001335.1_pt1 | contig 44904 bp, 38 predicted proteins | sample 5560091 | NCBI WGS metagenome assembly JAABUR01 (sample SAMN10711879, study PRJNA513375) | rock metagenome | isolation source: Antarctica rocks | place: Antarctica: Victoria Land, University Valley sud | reverse complement strand
ACAGCAAAAACTTTGATGGCTATGGAGACTCACACGCTCCGCGGGTATCACGACAGGCTGAACAAGGTACGTTAATATTAATGTTTAAACATCTGCTACATCATGCCTGTAACCGGCAGCCTTTACTTGTTTCTGACCATAACTCCGCGCTGCCAGTATCGCCACAAGAACCAGATTGCCATTGTAAATGCCGTCAAAGGAATAGTAACTGACCAGTAGATCCAAAAGTCCTCTGAGACGACCCAAGCCTCCGGCTGAGACGCATTAGCGGGTGAGAAATTGAAGAAAGTCATACTGAACATCGCCTAGCACAAGTGAGCTATTCATTTTTCTTAGAAGGATCAATGCTTAGGACATACCGAAACGAATGTTGCGGGTAGGAATGTAAGCGTCACTAGGGCAACTGCCCTCATGGCTGCTCCGTCATCCCTCGTTCCTTTGTTAATTGAGAGAAGCGTGTCGCTTTGGCTTTGAGCAGCGGTATTGAATGCCTGAAGAAAGTCAGTCGCGCCCATTGAGCAAGAACTGCATATGACAAACAAAGTTGATCTCATTTTGTAACCTTAATTGATTTGCTTCGGAACGCGCTTTTAAGTTCACTAACATTTGACGTTGGAACTGCATATATTGCCGGGTCTGTGGCAATACTCTTATATGCTGGTATGATCTTTGGGCTTGATTATCCATGAAAATAGCATGCTGCTGAATCATGTTATTGGCCGTATCTAATGCAACGCCCAAAGTTTCAGTTGAATGAATAACGTGTCGTGCAAAGTCATGTAAAAAAGGGTAGTCTGTGTCGGGCCGAGCGATTGCGTTTCGACTCTTGGAATTCGCATCAGTAAGATTTGGCAGAGGAACATTTTGAGAATACCTTTTCGACACGTCGAACCTCGTCCCGAAGTGCCCATACAGACTCGTCAAACAGTGCTAAGATCTCATCGAGGACCAGGACATGCCCTGCGTAGATGTCCTTGAAGTTAAGCTGCTGTTGATGTGACACTACTGCCTGGTGCGTTCTCATTTGAGACGTTTTTGGGACGTCGAAGCAAAGGATGACGCTTGAGGAGGGAGTCCACTTCGTGTAGAAGCTCATCTCAGACCATGAATACGTTGTTTGTTTGGGATCGACCTTTTTTATAATATACCGAAACCAAGTAGCTGGGCTAATCAGCATATATATTACACTCTACTCTATCAAGAAATATGACAATGGACATAATATTACCGTGTCCCTCCACACTGCCATCGGAGCCATAGAGATCTTCAGAGCCAAAGAAACCATTCGACTCCTGACATACTGGAGTCCAGAATATTCTTGGGATGGTATAGCGAGTAGATAGACTTAAACGAAGGTCTTCGCGATCCAGGAACAATCTTGAGGAAGCAAAGCTAATCCAGTCAGTGGCTGTTCAACCTAGATACCCAGGATATAATATACACGAAGGATGTGCATTGTCTCTCCTGCAGCTGTCATCATGTTAATGTTGATTTACATGATAGGTAGGAAAAGAGTGCTTACTTTCAGAACTTCGCCGTACTCAACTTTTCGCAAATGCCAGCCGCCAGTAGCTTGTAAGACTATTAGTGATGGCAATATCTCAATGAGCAGCACGTACCATTCTCTAGTACGTCGAGTAGCGGTGCTACAATCCTTGGCATTTCAAAAGAGAAAAAAGTGGGATTCTGTAGCAAGAGAACCCGAGAACGAGACCAAATGCTACAGATTCATTTCAGGAGTCTTGAATGCTGGCAGTGGTATGATAGAAGTCCAATTATGAAGATCGTAAATAACGCCGGGACTGCGGACGAGGCTTGCGGTTGGCGGTTGGCGGTCGCACAACAAGAGCAAGAATGCTGGACCAATCAAATAGTCGCCGCCTTCAACAACCTTAGCCTGCAGAACTGCACAAATCCGGATAACAGAAGACAATGGCAAGTCAAAAAAATTCTTCCTCACAATGCAATTATGTTATAACTGGTATATAAAGTTCTGAATCTCGCTCATGGAATGCCGTTAACAATACACTTGTTTTCAGTATAAAAAAGGCCGACATGTGTCTATTGTAAGGCTAACGCAAGATGTTTTTCAATGCCAAACGCGTATCAGGCTTCCATGGCCATTTAGACGGTGCCAAACAAGTTCGGCCTTGCTAAGCCATCTTTGCAAGCATCTTTGACTGCGGAAAGCAGGTCCAAGTCAGATTACTGAGGTGAATTCGACGCTCACGCTCGCTAATGATCTTGACGTAATTTTAGGGAAGATCTCACAACCAAACCTCAGCTTTCTTATACATGGTGTCGGCTTGAATGCTTTTACAACAGCGTTCATCGCCTTGCTGCTCTCCGCTTCGTGTTCAACAGCAGACTATTCATGTGTCGCAAATCAGTGGTAAAGAGTGTTCGGACTGTTGAGCACAGAATGGACAGAGCCAGGCTTGAGTCGGGATTATAGCTTGCTGGTAACGGAAATTAAAATAACATGATGAATTCTTGGGCTTAACAGTATCGAGTCTGCGAGTCTGTTGCCGGAGACCCGGTACGAGAAAATCCATCTAATTCGTTAAAACCTTGTTGCGGCCTTGCCACGAAGTGGTAAAGGGCTCTCAGGGTCTGCGCAGAGCCCATATTAGCCATGTCTTAGTATTGAGACGGCGTGCGCGCTGTTTGAACGTGCAGCTGTCATTGAAATACAAGCCCGGTTGTGACCACTGGTTCTAAGGTGGAGCATCTTCCATCTCGACATCAGCGCTTTCTTTCCTCTCAATTTCAGGGACAGCTGCTGCGACAGACGAAGTTACATCTTGCGCCCTTAGATATTGATCTAATTCGCTAGAGCTGACCAGATTGCTAGCAGTAGACGTGGCAATATGCTCGGTTGAGGGTGCTTGCGAGATCCGGTAGGTGGCCATATCGTCAGCGATTGGTACCACATCCTTCATAGTTTGAATTTGCATTACTGCGTCCAAAGACCCATTAACAAGCGGAGGGCCATCCTCACGATGGTCAGACAAGCCATTCCAATTCCTCGGCGTGCTCGGATTGTCTCGCCCATCATCCGCCCCAACTTCGTCCCACAACTTAGGCCTATAGTCCCTAAATAGTCCTCCTTTGGCTTTCGTTTTACGCGAACCCCTCCTCACTCCTGTTCCTTTCCTCTCCTTCGGCGCCAGAGGCTCCTTTGAGGCCAACTTAAATGCCGGCACATCTCCCTTGTCGTTGTTATCCATATCAGCACCATTTTGGAAAGTTTCACGATCGGCACGTTGCTTAGCGCGCCATCCCGTCCCTGTAAAAGTCTTTTGTGCGTAAACAGTCACGTTGTCTTTCTCGCCCTTGGCGGCTTTGATGGCGATGAGACGCTCAAGGAAACGGGCCTGATTTTGGCGGCCGATGGAGGAGCCAGCGTCGATGGGGATGGTGACAGGTTTTGATTCGTGGATTACTTCCGTACGCTGGGTAGCAGTATCTGAGAGGCTGGATGTCAGCGTAGCCATGATTCGTTCATGATTCAATCGTTCTTCTTCCTTGGGGATTGGGCGGACAGGTCGACCGATGAGCTTGATGCCCGATGCAGCAAGGATATTGACGGTAGGCGTTCGCTTAAGGATGGGGAGAGAGACTGTTGTGTTGGAGGGCGCAAGGAGGAGGTCGGTACCGATTGTGGAGGTCCATGTGCAGGAGTAAAGTTGTTTCTGGTAGGATATGAGGGGGTTGTCGGTATGAAGATCGAGGATCTGGATTTGTTCATGGGGTTCTGGTGTGTTTAGATCATGATACGTAGGCTCAATGGCGGACGAGGTCGCTTCCGCGGCTTGAAGGGTTTTATATGCTGGAGGAAGGTCTGTAAAGGAAGGAGTTGCATTCTTCAAATCAGATGTCCTAAGTCCATCCAGAGTGGCTTCGTTGCTTCCGGTTGCGGATCGGGAGACCCTTAAGACGGGCCCAACAATTGTGTCTTCGGTGTCGGGATTGGCCTCGTCCAATGGTGCAACAACGCCGGGGCTTTGTGGGGTGGTTGATTGTGTTCGAACGTTATTGCTGGACTTGCTTGTACCTGACAAGGCTCGGCTTTCTGACATAATAGAATTTGCAGATACAGCCTCTGCGTCGAAACCGGCCCCAGCTGATATGACCTTGGCTTCTGCCGAGGCTGTATTCAAGGTGTGATTCATGTTTCCTTCGCTGTGCGACACAGCTTCTGCCCGTGGTGCTTCGTCAGCTGGTACTTTACGAGCACTTCTGGTGGATCTCTTTCTACTAGAGGAAGCTCGGGCACGGCCATAGAGATGATTCGTAGGAGGGTGTTCAAGGAAAGTGTTCGGAGCCTCTGGGGCGGGTATTGCTGGACTATTTGTAAATTGGGCCCTTTTCTTGGGTTTCAGATTCGCAGATTCGGAGGAAATGTCAACGGTCACGTAGAAAGCCTAGATATATTAGTGAATGCAAGCATTCCCTTTAACGTATCAGTCCCAACCTCTGTCTCCGTTTCATGGTACTCGTACTCCCATTCTGAACCATCGTCATCAATGGTCTGGTCATTCGAAGGGGTTCGCGTGTCTTCATTCATACTTCTGAGGCAGAGCTTTCGAATGATGCTCGAATGAAGTGTCAGGGAGGGGAGTACAGCTGGGCGACCGATGACAGTGAAGACTTGATGAATCGAATAGCCATTTTCCTGTAGGCCGATTGGGGCGACCTATGCGAAACGGATTGGTCTTCTTCAGATGGCAACGGACGGCATGCCTGTCAGGAGCTAGAATGTCTGGCAAAGCTCGATTATTTTGCTGCCAACACTTTGAGCTCATTTCCCCATTGTACATGAATACTAACTAGCGGCTCAGCGGCTACCGGCCTTCGACGGCAAGCTTCCGTCCACGGAAGCTCCGGATGACGTCTCCCAAGCGCGCTGTTGGAATGCCTGCTTACTATTATTATACTATGGACGGTTATAACTCTCAGCTTATGGCATGGCCAAATCTTGAAGCAGACATCGAGTAGGTACAGTACGCTCCGTAGCTTCACACACATCGCCCCTGCAAGGTAGGGTTCGGCCATTGCACCTTCCAGCAGACTTTCGCTTGTTCTTTGGGCTTTCTCGTAACGACTACTTGCATTGCTCCGAGCGCAGGAGCCCGTTCTCTTCACTTGATTAAGTTCTGGAAACTCTGATCTCGTAAGCTCTCCTGATAGCCGGCTTAAGGAAGTGGTCCTATCGTTCACATAAGTTCGTTTGCACTGTTTCCTGGTCATTTATCCAATTCAGAACTGTCGATGAGTCGACTGGCTAACAGAGTTATTGAATTGGCAGCTTCTACGCAAATATTCCCATTTTTCGATCGCTCCTGCTCCTCTCCACTTCAACAACCCTTCTCCGTCATACTCCACCCGTTCCGCTCCAACCTTCACCCTTGCCAGAGGAATCGATAAGGGAAGCACAACCGTCTTTGAAGAGGTGGAAGCCCCAACAAAGTAACTTGTGAATAAACAGCAAAGCTTGCTGATAAAGAACGTACACAAACATTGGCAATCTATCATCGTCCTTATATTTAGTCGACTATTGCCCTTGTCGTCGTGCCATACTCATGTTGAGAAAACTACAGATCCTTCTCTACTGTTCTTGCGCTTTCATTATATGCTTCACGTTTCTCGGGTCTAGTTGGCATCTAGCCCTTTATAGCGAACGGGCAGAGGCGGAGAACGATCAAGAGAAAGGCCGAAATAGGTCAACGGAATCGTGGAGCAACAGTCCAGTATGCTCACTGTTTCGCGTTTGGGGTCCTGCCCACTGGCGAAGCCGAATACACTCTGAAACAGGCGTTGCGGAGGATGAGAAATTACTAGAAGACATTGGGTACGAAGGGAGGACACAACCAAGCGACCTGACTAACGACCAACGAACAATGCGTGAAATTCCTCGATACGTTTTGGACTACGCGCCGCTGGTCCACCTTTACTCTGGCGAGCAATTTTGGCCTAGTGATATTGCCGAACACCTCAGTCACGTAACTCCAAATCTCAATTACACGCCAATACAAGCAACATCGATAAACCCAAACCTCACCAATCTTGATCATCTGAATGAATACAGCCGGGGCCGTTATATCTACCTAAAGAGCGATGACAATGTAGAAGAGCGGCCAGACTGGCTTGCTAGTAAGAAGAATATCCCTAATGCTTCGTACCATGAGAATGCGAGCGTATTCAAGGAGACTTACACGAATGAACGTCAATCCGGCCGTAGCGACGCCCCGGCTGTCCTGATTGTTGTAAATAAGGGTCGGGGGATCGTTGATGCGTTTTGGTTCTATTTCTACAGCTACAATCTCGGCAACATAGTTCTCAACGTGAGATTTGGCAATCACGTTGGTGATTGGGAGCACTCGTTGGTTCGATTCCAGAATGGCATGCCTAAAATTGTCTTCTTTAGTGAGCATAACTTCGGCTCAGCGTATAGCTACAGTGCCGTTGAAAAGATTGGCCAGCGCGTGAGTACTTAACACGATCCCTCTAGTCCCCAAGTATACAGTTACTGAAGTAAGGACCCAGCCTGTAATATACTCAGCGACTGGCACACATGCTATGTACGCCATGCCAGGTACTCATCCTTACGTCCTTCCTCTGGGGCTCCTCCATGACCAAACGGACCGGGGGCCCTTATGGGACCCACTCCTCAACTCCCACACTTACACGTACGACTACCTCTCCGATACCTTGCGGGCGTCGAATGTAACACCGCATGTACCTACCCAATGGTTTTACTTCGCTGGCCATTGGGGAGATAGGTTCTACCCGATCGAGGATGACCGGCAATACGAGTTTGCCGGCCAGTATCACTATGTAAGCGGGCCTCTGGGTCCAAGATTCAAGAACCTGGGGAGGAGGAAAGTTTGCCAAGGACGCTACAGTGATCCTTGCGTCATCAAAAATTGGCTGGGTGAGGAAGAGTTGACAGAGTATCCGGGGGAAGGCGATGGCGAAGGCGAAGTTTGGGAAGATGACTACTTGAGACCTCCTAGTGGTTTTGACAAGTTTAACGAATTATGAAGATGCTAATCGTAATTTTTGAATTACGATATTGCCAACTTTTCAGACCATCCACGTACATCAAAGAATTTTCCAGCCAAAATCTAATTCAAGAGAATTCGGACTTGGCTCGACATACCGCCGGTTTCGGAGCCTGTATCTATCCTGATACACTGCCGTGCGATCGAGATCACCGGGTTGGATTCCAGAACAGTATTGCTTTGCGGAGTAGCACACAAACTCACAAAATTCCTCTCTGGGTAAGATCTTTGCACCCTATTCCAGCACTTTTCACAAGAACACTTCACGGCAATATTGAATTGCTACACGTTTTTGAGATTGTTAGTGAATGTTCTGGGCCAGCTATCCTCATCGACTTTAAATAACTTTTCATTCCCACAAAACCTTTCCAATTAGACACTAAGTGAAACGAACACATAAGTACATCTTCTATATTTCGGTTAAATTATTCCTCTATCTATTATTCTATACTCATGAGATATTTATTTAGATCCGGCAGACGCTGGCCGATCATCGTTTACACCTGCTACTGAGCTTTACTATTCGCATGTCCCCGGATGCAAAATTGTGTGACGAAACTTCAATCCGCCACGGTGATACTTGATGAAGGGGTATATCATTTAAGACCCCAAGTACCTCTTCTTCCTCTTATCTCTCAACCTATCTTAACGTTTGTTTATATACTAGGAGTCTTCCTACATCCCTAATGGACCATTCTTGGTTGGCAAAACTGCTCTTTGATACATGGACGACGAAGAACATAGCAATGACTGTCACTCCTACGAATAACCGGTGGACTTGCTCTGCCTATAGCGACACTACAGTGAAAAGCACACCGTCAATCAAGAACCTTCCATACCTCGAAGAATTCAGATTCCAGGTATGCTGGCGATTTCTGGAACTGCTCATTGTTGACCTCTATTTGCCCTTCGAGCTTGAAAGTGCTCGAGGCTCCCGTGCACTCTGCTCAAGACTGCGTTGAGCTTGAGACGGATCCTTCCCGGCTTTACTTGTCTTGAGTCGATTAGGATTACCGACATATCGGATAACGAAGAATTCACAGCGGCTTTGCCCCTCCCAGCACGTGGTCTCCTAGCTTGCGCAGCTTCTTTGACGGAGCTTGGTATCTCGCTTATAAATCTTATAAATTTCAATCGCGACAACCTGGGTGAGGCGCCCTTTATTATACCTTTTGAGGACGATCTACTCTCTGCACCATTTTTGAAATTCGTACAGTCTCAAAGCAAGTTGCAAACGCTCACCTTCACTAGACCGCAAGATATATTTGCAGAAACGGGGATACATGAGCAAGATGACTTTGTATGGATGTACATCCAACCAGTCGTGGTATATCCTCAGCTTGGACCTGCGACTATGTGGTTCAAGCAGAATTGCGCTCCCTTGTCTGAAGGCTTTCCAACGTCGACCGAGTTTGCGGTTGCGTTACTGGATAAAAAGCATCTCAGACATTTGAGAATCCCAGCAAATTTCTTTGACATTACGAAAGACTTCTTGCTGCAACTCTCTGTGGGAACAAGAGGGATCGAACATCTGAAGATCGGGTTTGATTACTACGACATTGTGAGTTCACACCCTAGATCCTCAGCAGCATATCCCAAGCTCAGCTCACTTGCCATTTCTTTGTTCTGTAAATTGACGTTCTATGCGTAGACACTCAGGAATACCTTCCTAAATCAATTGATTCCCAACCCAAAAGCTTCACGAGATTACCTTCCTATCCCTCACTCGACTAGAGCCACTCCGCCATTACAATGCGCAGATTATGCGACTTTTCATTGAAGCACTGGGCCGCTCTACACCGGCCGCCTTGAAGCACATTTGCTACGAGGAACTTTATTTGGAGGAATACCCTGGGTCTTAGTGGCTGGCAACGGAATATTATTATCATAAGACTGAAATTGGGAAGGAAGAGGGGCTAAAGCTCGACGGACGGGATTGCGAGAAGATGTTCGAAGAGTCCAGGACACCGCAATTCGTACCATTCTCGCGTGAGAGATTCATTTTCTTGTGCTTCAATCCTCGGTTTTGCCAAATATACACCGCTTGCAGAAAACATACTAAATTCTTCCAATTCGCTTTGTGTTTTTATTAAGAAAACCTCTTAAAGTATTGGTATACTGTAAGTTCTATTATCTGATATTATTCAAATCTCATTACACCACAAATGCATAGCGACAAAGCCATGCGGGTCAACATCCACAACATCTCAACAACATACACTGATGCTTGTGATAATGATACCGCAAAGCTTGTATTACTACTGCTTTATGTGGCTCCCCGAGCCCATGGGGCTCAACGAACCATTCTTGAACGGGAAGTAAAGGTATAACAAGCAGGCACTGTCAAACATGAGAGAGCAAGACTTGGTCACCACGCTCCCAGTGGTTCCGCTTCGCCATTGAAGGTTCCCTTGACTGGAGGTGAAGGTCCTACAAGAGGCCCAGTACCTCCCTTATACCAAAGCGGTCAACATGCTTCTCCTAAGCCTTCTCCTAAGCAGGACGATATAGCTATCACTTGATTGAAGGCCACGGGATCCAAATTTCGCAGATGGTCCATAACCGTAACAGCCGCCTAGGTCGTTACTATAACGACGGTCGGATGGACATAGGATCCAGGATGAGCCTGAGTCCTATGCCGGCCTTCCCTTTATGGATTCAAAATAACAATTGGCCTTGAGCTGCATCGTACGATCGTGCTATAGAAAACCAGCATCTTCGTCCTGCCCTTTCTTCCTTCATTGATGCGTTCAGCTCACCTCTGCCGCTTCTGAAAGTAATTTGATGCTAGTGAGTATAGCGTAAGTATTTTCCTCGTATGGTACGTGATAACGTTTCTCTCCCGATTTGCCCTGCTAACTTGAGGTGTGCCAGCTATACCAGCAAATCTATGATCTCACAACAAGCGGAGCAACGCAATCAAAAAACCACGTTCAACGAATTTCTATCAAACTCAAGAGAGGATTCAAGTAAAGAATCCGAATCAGATGGATAAGTCGTAGAGAGATGAAGCAGTTATATCAATCTTTTATATTTCAGAAAACCGCTAACCTTTAACACAAACGTAAAAATATATAGACTACCGTTATTTTCATAACAATCTAAGGAAATCCACCCGACACTACGACTTTGTCAACCGCCAGATCTCCACAGAGGGTCTCGTCGCTGGGGTTCTAACACGTTCAATTGAACAATGTCTCGACGAAGGTCATCTTTGCAGAGGAATATATTGTTTATTTTCTGGTATATACCTAGGGTGTTGCACCGCTGGCTTTGCGGAGAATAGCATGAGATCGAGCATGGCTGCGAACTCCACAAAGCAATAGTAGCATCTAAAAAATCAACGAGGTGTTAGCTTGGGTTTACCTGCGAATCGAAGCCTCTTGCCCTTGGGTAAAAGAAAAGGATGCATTCGTACACCCTTGAGAGATGCAAATATATATATATCAATTTCAAATCAGTCAATGACCACACGAGTTTGAAGAATATATACGCATATTCGAAAGTCGAATCTGAGAGGGTTGACTCGGAAGTGGTTAATACATCTGTTCAATATCGACAAGTCAACAAATCACCAGATCGTCTAACACTGCTCGGGGCCCAAATTGCGCTGCGAGCACGCTGCGGTTGGTGGTTCGATACCTTTGGGACGATGGTATCAAGATAACGCTAATAATCTTAGTCTTGAGCGTGGTATTGTCGGATCGTTTGGGGTCAACGGAGCGATTTACTTCGGTTGCAACAGTGATCCTCAATACGCACACAGAGTCAGCCACTTATCACGAAGGAAATATTGAGATTTATTGGAGGCAGACCTGTAAAGAGCGAATCAACAGATGTTCTTTCATTTGGAATTACGCGCTCCCCAAGTGCAGCTACCTAGAAACAAGAAGGTAAAGCTATCAGGTGATCGATACCGAGAGCAACCTCTGATTCTACATACCTGCCAAGTACGGTAAGATTGAAGTATCCAAGCTGAAAAAAGCATGAAGAATCCGAACACCAACCTTGAGCTGTCAATGGAGAGTCCAAAGCCATCGTCCCAATACTCCAAGAGGGGGAAGTGTGACGTTGCGGACGAGATCACAAACGGCGAGCTTGAATGCTTAGTTTTGACTGGGGAATACGAGCAAGACGTTGGCGATGATCTGGAGTATCTCGACCTTGCAGATACCGAAGCAGATGAAGACGAAGATAAAGTCTTTCCCGACCTTTGAAACCATGCTTCGAATCCAGCTGTCTGGCAGAAATGCTATCGAGATACCAGTCATCAAAGGAGCAGTCGCGGCCAATGAATGACAGAAAACCACGGTCGAGGATAGGTTGAGTTCTGACTTTCGTGCACTAATATTTTGTCAAATAAATCTACTGGTGGCACTTAGATCGATTCTTGGGCTGTAACTTGGAGCCATAGGGATCCCATTCTAACACGCAGTTCACAGAAGAGGAACTCATGCTCCAAGGAAGCCCGAGCGGAACACATTTATTCTTCTTGGAAAACTCCACAGTTGTCCATGTCAGAGCGATTCAATACTACACTAAACATCCGTAAAATAGAATAAAATTGTGGTACTGTTCGCATATCGATCGATGAAATATCGCATTCATCGCATCTGTTCAAACGACCTATCATGAGAGGCCAAAGAGAAAATCGATTAGAATGTCCGACAGTGAGGACCGAAGAGCGTTCTGAATGCCCTATGTGCATGAAGTTTGCCAGACTGTACACTCCCACCTGTGATTGGGTTTTGGCTAGAACAGAAAACAACGAAAACACACAAGCGCGGCTTTACAATGTCTCTCATACAGAAGAAACCTTCAAAGTATGCATGCTGCAGATCTTAGTAAATGCTAGCACGACCGCATTGTTTGTACGCTGCGCATGTTGGTACGAAGACCGGACTCCTAGGTACAGAGGAAAAGCACGAAGTCCTGGTGGCGGCCGAACAACGATGCAGAGAACCACCCTGCTCTCGCAAAACCCTGCGCATTGCTGCGCAGCCTTTGCTGCGCAATATCCGGCTACGGCATAATTGAGCTAGCAAACCGCTGGATCATTTTTCTAGAATAACCAAACGCTAAAAGGAGTTATTAGGTAACCTCTACGTTCGAAGGACTGAACGTAAGAGGGTTACTTGATTGATGAAAAGCTTACGAACGGACCCTACACCCTCATATGCTCGCTCGACGGCTGGCAGTAGAACTCGTCCACTAAATAGGTGAACAGCCAAACCATCGCTCAAGACCTCACCCAAGCCCTCAATCTACGGAATTCTAAGAAAAGAACTGCCGAAGATGGGGATCCGAACACGGAGAACTCAGCAAAGAGGGCACGCACCGGCGGCAAGGAGGACTCAGATATCGATAGCATACCCATGTTAGGATCTGATGGTGAGAAGGAACCCCGGAAAAAAGAGCTGGAAGATACCAGGTTGCTATGTGGGTTTCTTAACGAAACTGCCAGAAGCCAAGGAAAGATCCTAATTGGCATAGGCCAAAAGTACAAGGGGCTTATTGGGGCCAAGGAATACGATCTTCTGAAGGAAAAGTGTAAAAAAATATCGAATCAACGAGTTCTGTGGTTCGAAGCTTTCTTTCATCTTACTCAGATGAAAGAAAGATATTCAAAGTCGACAAAGATTCAAAAGTCAAGGATGAAGAGTCACAGGTTCTGAAATAACGGATTCTCTTTGCCTAGTTTTTTTTGTGTTTGCCGATGCATTGCCTATTGCTTTTCTTTTGTTTCTATGAAATCAGCTGGGGACAGCTGATGAATCCACCCCTCCGGGAGCTGATGAAGGCGGAAATGGCCGAACCATATTGATGCTAGACAACCCGTATATATGGATGATTGGGTTTTCTAGCATTTCTCGTTTTCTACAACATTCCTCACGCACTGTTGTTGCTTTCCTTTCTATAACATACGTATATTCTAGCGAGTCTTTAAATACTTCCGGCCTTCATATAATCTAATCGAGAAGCAATGTTCAAGATTACTTCCCAACCATTTGCAACCTTTTCGCCCCTGTTTACAAGTACCATTCCACCATATTTCTGTAGAAAGATTACCGTACGATTACCATACGATTATCATTGTTCTAGCATCTTTGTTGAGAGTATCCCAATGGCACGCGGTCGCGACACGGTCGCGACACGGTCGCGAAAGGTGGTGAAGACTGGTGGCACGGCCAAAGGCATCTCCAAAGTAAGTGATGCTATAACTTGCGATCCTTTGGTCGAGCTTTGCGATTAACAGTCGTAAGCCTGCCGTAAAGGCGCCGACCATACCTCGCCGTCGTGGCGCTGGCGCGGCGCCGATTGTCCTGGTGGAGACACCACCCAACCTCAATCGGGAGCCTACGGTTCCACCCCAAGCTGCCGACTATGCCGCAGCCTTTAGCTATCAGGACAGATCTTCGTGGGCTGAGACAAGCGGAGTAAAGGATGATTCAATCGGACAATTCAAGAGTCACCATGCGAGTAAGCCAAGTCGAATTCGCTGGAATAGTAGCCAACCAGGTAAGCCTCCAACGACATCCTTCTGTAAAAGAACAACGAGCTAATGATGTGAGAAACGAAGATTGACAATGACTGGGACCTCTTCAGCATTGCCCTGACATCTAAGGCTCACTTATAATACAGCCGAAAGGCTCTTCCCAACTTCCATTTGCAATCTGATACCACAGATTCCGGCGTTACATGCAGTGCTGATATCGAGGGCCACAGCTTCTACAAGTGAGTGGTAAGGATGCGATTCGGCAATCCAGCCGATCCAACTCTTTTTGCGTATCACCCCATCAACTACTCATGTATCAACTTACGATGTATATAGTGCTGGCTCGCAATGCGGCTAAGTAAGGAAGGACAGCATGTCGAGATAGAAGAGTCGCAATACCCTATCGATGTGAGTAGCCTTGGAATGATGACCTCATGTCTCGCCTAGAGAATACTCCCCATCAATTCTTGCATCGTGATGCTTTAGAGGGGATTGCTAATCTAGAAATGCTTACGTTTGATGTGGGTTGACGGTCTTTCGACCGAGGAATACAATACTAGGGCACCATGCCCATATACACTCAAAAGCTTGAAAGTCCCACTCCAAGGGCTGTTTGATTGCATCCACTTAGGGGAACTTCTTCATCAATTCTGACAGAGACGACTTTGTCTCATGTTCATCGGTTGTTTGGGACGTAGTCCTCTCCTGCAGCACTCTTCGTCGGTTTCAGCTTAGAATGACGAAACACAACCGCCCCCACGATTGGGATGATGTTGCCCCATTTGTGATACCACCAGCCGTGGGTTAACATTTTTCAAAGTTGTTTCCTTAGCCATGCAGTGAGCAGATCCATGAAGTTCGCATGCGTCAAGCTCAAGGCATTGAACACGTCAACAGTACCACACCGGCTCTGCGACTCGAAGTGCTTCATCTGGAGCATATTGGTATCCCTGTAGATGCATTTGTCACTACGATAGACGCCAACAATCTTGAAGAGCTTCGAAATACTCACTCCCAGGTCGAACCCTCGGTCTGGCAAGATCTTAGAAAATTCAAGCTTCAAGTGCTGAATGACGCGTCTTATGATCACTTGGGTGCCCCATTCCTAGCGTTTCTACAGGTACAAGACAACCTAGAATGCTTAACCTCTGCTAGGCCGCAAGTTATACATCGAGGGGATATAACCGATTTCTTCACTTCTGAGCCCCATCTGATCACACAGATGGTCACCCAAGCCCCGCATTTAGGGCCTAGCACATCTTGGTACAAGTCGATTGTACCAAAAGAACTATACCCAAGTTTCAAGAAATTGTTCTCCGCACTGCAAGGCGTGCGTCACTTGAGGTACTTGAGGCTTCCGGCGGACATGTATGATGTACTGTATCGAAGGCGTTCATGTGACGGTTATGGGGCATCCGGTCATTGGAGCACTTGGGGGTTTGTTTCGATTACCGAGATAATGTAATTCATGAGGACATCTAAATCTAAGTATGTTCCCAGGCTCTGAATGCTTATACAGGCTTCCCTGGTCATACTCTTGCGTAAGCTTCACAATTCACAAAAAGCCACGTTCTTATCACTCAACCGGCCCGCTCCACTATGCAGCTTTGATGCTGTCAAGTTCCGAAAACACGTCCAATCTCAGAAATTCCATCGCGCATCAAGCACATTCGCTACCGCCACTCAAGCGACAACTCTTACCTGGGTAGATGGGGAAACACCAAGATCTGGTATCATCACACCCTTATTTCTGGAGATGAACGGCTACCGTTGGAGGGTGACGTTAGCGATAGAATGCTCAAACAAGACTTAATACAACTGTTTACCAAGATTGATCTTTCACCTAGCTGCAGCAAAGACCAAGAATTCTGCAAGAAGTCTCGCTCGACCGATCGAATATAACTGATGTACGAGTATATTACCATCATAGACTGCTTGATGATGACGAATGAATGTTATTGACTTATCAAAAGTGAAAATTGTCGAGAAAAAGTTATCATATTTACAATACTTATACTTATATTGATTTATTAGTTATGATAAAACTTGAGCACAACCTTTAAGCGCGATCGAACAAAATTGACATTAGTACGAAATAGTTTCCATTCTTGCATGATCTGGCCATATTCACTCTAATAAAGTAAGGCGTCATAAGGGATACTCTTTACAGTAGAGGCAATGGCTTCATGTACTGTAAACCCCAAACCCCAAACCCTCCCAACTCCGCTTAGGAATCCATCACTGTCATCCATGAAGAGCTATAGGTACCGCATAATTCCCCATACAGAACTGCATTCCTATATGATCCCTGTTGTTTTTAAAAAGATTTCAACTAAGAACCGTTTTCTTATAAACAAACAACATTTTGGATAAAAAGTCATATCAGTCGGTATACATAAATGGAAAAGGGGCCTGGTGGTTACTCAGCCTGCGTCGATCAAACATTTCATATGACGTTTGTCGGCGGAATAAAAAAGACACTAGCGAGTCGGATGGTCTACATGTACGGAGTAAAGGGTAAGGTATCATAGGGTAGGGATGGCGGTCCAAAGGTTATTTTTTGCAAAGTCATTCATCAAGTGTCATCCTCAACAAAAGATTTCATGTCTCTACAAGTACGTGAGCGCAGAATAACCACCACTTCATCTTCCATCTCAGACGCCTTCCCCGAGCGGTAGAACCCGAGTCCGCCTAAACCCAACGTGTGGGAAGGTTCAAGTGTCCCAGCAGAACCTACCAATCAATCCCTGACCCTACCCCGTCCGACACACTACCTCTTCAATTCCGCCCAATGACATTCCACTACTTCCACCCCACCTCCCCCAACCCCCCCACCCCGCCCTCCCCGCTCCCAGCAACCTTCACCCTCTCCGCGCCCCCCGGCACCGACATCTGGCGCAAACCCCCGCACCTCGACTTCTTCAACGCCCCGATCCTCTACCGCACCCTCGCCCTCTCCTCCTTCCGCCGCGCCCGCGTTTCCATCTCCGCAGAATGGAAAACCCGCTTCGACCAAGGCGGGCTCTGTCTCATCCTCCCCCCCCCTGCTACTACTACTACCGGTGAACGGAAATGGTTAAAAACGGGCATCGAGTTCTTTCACGGCGGCCCGCATGTCAGTACCGTGGCCTGTGATCGCTGGGCCGATTGGAGCTTGGTGCCGGCGGCGAGTGGGACGGCGGTGACGGTGGAGATTGAGAGGGAGTTTGTGCATGGGGAGCCGACGAGTACGTTGTGGGTGTACGTTGTGGAAGGCTTGGAGCGGCGGCCTGTGAGGGAGGTGACGTGGGTGTTTGACGAGGCGGATGGGGAGTGTTGGGTTGGGGTTTATGCGGCGAAACCGACAAAGGATCAGGATGACGGGGAGAGAGCGTTGGAGGTGGAATTTGGTAATTTGCTGGTTGAGACTGTTTAGTAGGGGAGTGGGGTGGTGGGCGTTGGGAAGTGGGGGGGGTTTTTTTTATGGAAGGCTGATGATGGTACTGGGGACTGTAGCTGTTCTTGGCTTCGGGGAACTAAAATGTATATCGTTGAGTACATTTTTACAATATTATGTCCGAAAACTTCAAGATTTAAAGTGGTTCATCCTCACTGCCTGTTGTACTTACCTAAACCCTCATTCCAGCTCACATACTCTATAAACAATATTTGGTCATATACGCGACGGGATATCTCTCTTTTACTCCCACCAGCGATTTCCAAACCGCGAGTGTTCCGACACCCGTGTTCCTACAGCTTGCACATCTGGCAGGACCAGCTTTCCTTGACAGATGGTGAGGCAGCCAATTCCGATGGAGTCCTGGTACCCAAAGCTAACAGTACTTGACGCAAAAGTCACTCTTTTATCCCTTATCCCTTTTACAGACCACGCTCCCTTGCCCCCACTTTGACGCTGCTACAAATGCAATGTCCCCCATCTCACCAGACCTACAAAGATTCTCGTCAGAATAAGAAGCATATTCGTTACCCAAAAAAATCTCTGCGAAGGAGTCTTGCTTCGGCTGATCGAACATAATTGATATATATCACCATCATACGCTGCTTGGCGGTGGCGGATGGGTGTTACTAGAGGACGAAGATGTTTTCGCCAAAGCATATAACAGGCACAGCTACTGCCGATGAGGTCCTTCCACCGGGAGAAAGACGGGAATGGTTGAGAGAACTCAGGTGGCTAGAATGGGTTCCCCGAGCTTCTGTTCGGAAATGGCTGATCGTTCATTTTTTCCCGAGGCGTGACCAGTTTATCCGTTGTGTCTGCCGCCAGCGGAATCACCAACCTGGCCTAGAAGGTAAGCATGTGAATTGAAGAGTACAGACGAATATCATACCAGTTAGTGTAACAATCTTGACGCTTAAAGTCTGGTTCAGTTATGGGCCCCGAGTTTTCTAGCGCTTGCTTCCATATAAGCACTTATACGATGTAGGAAGTTGCGGGAAAGAATGAGAACAGAATGATGAATACGAGCATTGATATCTTGATTTACTTAGCCGACCTTTAGTGACTCTACGCCTGGCGGTTACTTCCACACATATCCAGCGCTCGATCTTTCTTCTCCAACATCTCCTAGCCGAGTCTGTCTATCCCACGCACCTCTCAGCCCAACCTAACTTTATCCGTCAAATACGACAGATCCACACTCGGAATCCCCTCATCAAGCGCCAAAAAGCTGCGCTATGCGCTTCGCCGTCCACTCTGGATTCTCATCACCTATTACAAAATCATCAGCACTAAATCCCACCACCCCTCGGGAAGCGTCGGGCAAATAAATACATACCAATCCAATGCCCCCGCCTTGGGAATCACATCCACCACCACATGCCTCCCCACCGGCCCATACACCGCCCTCAAAACCCTCACGGGTGCAAAACTCGCCTGCCCACCCAACCCCAGCACGGACATCGGCAGCGGCGTGATCTTAGTCGTCGCGTTGAAGAACGCTTCATCCCGCAAACGCCTCGGCGAAATACGTCAGCCCCGCGCGCAAAAAGCCAGGCTTAGAGATCTCAATCGTGTAGCGTGTCAAGTCGCTCTGAGAAACAGCTTCCATGCCCGAATACGACGCGTGAAAAAAATACCACGCCAACATCTCGCGCACCCTTCCGGAAATGAAAACGAGGTAGTTTATTGGTGAGCCCTGTGCATGGTTAAAAGCGGGACCTTGACGGTTTCAATGATAGCTTGAATAGTTTGGTACTAAGTACCTTCCCATTGCTTCACCATTCATCATTGATGTTCTCAACTCCCATCATAATGTGCATCGCTTCGATCAATAGTAACGCTGTCGCACGTTGTCGTGTTGCTTCTACGAAGCTTCTTATACCGCACCTGTATTCTATCTCATTAGCAAAAAGCCTCTTAACAAGGACTATCTGTATGAGAACGTAAGTCAGCTATCCCTTTAGCTGCTGTTTGCCTTCGATTAATTTTTAAGGTTGACCCTAATCAGATGTGGTAAGGCTCGGTCAGAAAGGCTATCTTTTGTAAATAGAAACAATGTCAACAAAGCCCCCTATTGTTCTTGCCCACCTCGATAATGTCTTCCTGCGACGTAGTACCTGATTCAACTGATTTAGGAACTGATCGTTCTAATCTGCGTCCTATTACTCTTATAGACGATCGATTCGAGTCTATTCAGATATCTCCAAACGTCAGTTAAATCAATATACTATCAGATATCAGCCTTTTAGATGCCGCGAGCTTATGAGGTCTCTATTTCTCCTCCGAAATTCTTCAAACGATAGCAAAACACATCAATGTATACGTCAATGAGACTCACAGATGGGGGAAAGAGAGAGATTCTAAAGTCAGATCATTTTCGGACACAGATGAGCTAGAACTGAAGACATACTTTGAAATACGCATCTATATGAGTCTTCGTAGAGAACCTCGAGTTCCTGACTACTGAAATATGAAGCTAAATAAACCTCTGCATTCATTAGTTCGAGGAGCAATGACTCTGAACAGATACGAAAATATTGATCGAAGCCCTTGGGACTGTCGTGGGTGCAAGGAGATAGACTTACTAAACAGCCAGGCCTAGAAAACGACAAGTTCACGGTGAAATTACATCAAATTTAGGTGATACCAAGCGAAGAAAGCGTATTACCTTTGGCTGTGATATCTGTGATATCCCTCTATGTAGAAACGGTTCTTGTTGGGCTGCATATCACAATAGCATCTGAATAGCATCAATAAAATCAGGTCAGAGTGATATTCTATAGTTTCTATTGGTGAACTAAGCGAATACGCTAAAAGTGGCCTCTCGACAGCAGCTAAAGGGATACCTGAACAAGCCCGGCAACGCTTAAGCAATGTTCAGCTCGCTGCAGAACCTGTAAGTCAGCTATATCTGAACAAGCTCGGCAACGCTTAAGCAATGTTCAGCTCGCTGCAGAAAGAACCTGTAGATCTAGAAGATAAGCTGAATACAGATAGATAAATAGATGTAAGATCAATGTCTGACTGCATGTGTCGTGTCTAGATGTCTGTGTAGAAAGAAGATAAAAGATAAAGAAGCAAACTCTGCTCAGAAAATCTCTGTAAGTAGCTCGCTAAGGCTGAGATTCAGCCTTATGCTAGTCTATGAAGGTTGTGATACTTCATCTTCTGTTTCATGTCTGTAGCCGTAAATTTACGGTTTCAATTATCATCTACCGTAACATGACTGTTTGCATATCAGTCTTCTTCTAGACTCGAAGACGTAGATGTGACAAAACCGAATTATAACCGTAGAATATTATAAACCAATCTAATGTAGAAAGGTGACTAAAGAATTGCGGTAACTGAGTTTATCTATCGTAAGCACTACGAAACTGCCTACTAACAGTCTTCTAAACTAATACGGTTCTAGTACGGTTAAAGAGAATCATAGAACTCCGCTAAGGTAGGGTAGTTATACAAGCGACTAAAGTCCTGCCAAAATTGAGCTCTCGAACCATGGACGATAATCGTCGTGGACCCAGTCTGCTAATCTTCTCACTGCGGCAATAATCTGGAAGACACCCTTCACCGAGCATGTATCACCCAGAATCCTGTCCCCGATTATCACGATCTCGCTGTTGTTCTTGACCTGAGCAATCATGAGCTTCCATCTGTAGCCCTGCATGACGAGGATAGGCAGCGACGGTAGTTCCACCTGAGAATTGAGTTGCCGTAGACGAGCAAAGTGGGCTGAGACCCATAAGGATATTTGGACACGCATGTTATCTTCGTCAATCGCGCCTCTTTTTGTCACCATGCTGACAGCGATGGGCGAGAACGAGAGGTATTCGGCAGCGGTGTGATTAATGCTGGACTTCTGTTCTGCTTTGATCTTAGCCTTCATCTGATCGGCTTTAAGTCTAGCAACAATACGGGCTTGTAAGTCTCCATGGGAATCGGGATTCAATAAAAGGACATAGTCAACCATTTTCGACTGCATGGAATTGCCTTTGGCGTATTTGGGAAGGAGAGACTTGTCTGTGATCTTGGCGGGCGTGACATCGCGATACCAGATACCCTTTGCCTTCCACGGCCCAACCAGTGCAAGGTTGAGAACTCTCGAATGCACTTCACTGTTCCATGACGCCTCTGGCAGCTTTGCATTGAAGCATGCTTCTGCGCTGCCTAGAATCTCCAGTACCTTCGTCCAAAAAACCTGATATCCCAAACCGCCCGTTAACTTCTGTTCCCCTTGCTCTTTCTGCATAGCCTGGGATAAGAAGTTCTCGGGGAATGTCTCTTCCAGCAGTTCCTTCGCTGCGATACTCTGTATCGTGAGCGGAATTACATGTCTCCCAGCAGCAATGGAAGCCAGATCCTTGCACAATGGTTTCACATCTGTAGGTGTTGGGGAGCTTGAGAAGGCTCTGATCACGACTGGTGTGTCTGAGAGCAGAAAATCAACCATACGTGTCGGTTTCTTGGGGCTACCTTCACGTCTTTTGCCTCTACTTGCTGACGTTAGATCCGAGTCTTCCGAGACGCCAGAGGATCTTGTGGATGTGCTAACAGCCAATCCATTGTCCTCGGGCTGATATTGTTTTAGAGGCGGGAATGTAGGAGTAGATAGTTGGTCGAGTGTAGTGTCTATTCGCGTGATACTGATGTTTGAGGCCGGCTTTGGAGTAGCTTCCGAATCGTCTTCTCTGCTAGGAGATGCAAGGCTTTGGGGAAGTCCAGTTCGTCGAGCGGTAGGTGTTTGGGATTGGTTCGTCGCATCCGCTGGTCTCAATTGACGCCTTAGACTGGCCCGAGTATTACGATCCTTACACACTGACTTCGAAGGCGAGTCATCCTGCGAGTGCGATCGCTTTCGATTTGATGCTTCGCTCATCCTACTACCAGAAAGCTCTGCGAGCCTGGGGTATTTGACCGCACGTGTAGCATTTCCCTGTCCGTGTGCTTGTGTTCGCTTTCTCTGCTTACGCGGTGGTGTCGCGGTTTCGTCTTCGCGTATGTACTGACGAGGGAGCTCGGGATGGCCCTGAAGCCAGGTAGAAATACTGCTGGAGCTACTGTAGGAGTCGTCGTTGTCGTCGAGGTGCTGAGGATCATAGGGTGGCATTTGTGGAGGCTGAGAGGAGAGCGTACGGAGATGAAGACACAAAAGACGTGGCCTAAATAGTATTCAGGTTTTGAAACACAATAATGGGGAGATTTGCGGCCGTGGATGAGAGGGAACTTTCGTTGGCATGTAGCAACGGTCGCGTAGGTCAACAAATTTGGGCAGGAAGGAAGCGCGCATGGCTGTAGGCCTAGGCGCGAAGTACCTTACCTACTCGTAGCTGATAAGCAGGGCGTTATACCCAGAGTGGTTAGCGTGGATGAAAACTTTGTTGTCCGTGGCAGAGTAGAAAAACTCTGCGAGATCATTCTACTATAAATGCTACTTTCTTTACGCAAAGAAATGACAACTATCTCAGAATTTTAATTGTTTCGTTTGCACGAAGTTGCTCAGCGTCAGCAGATTCGTCAGCGTAAAGTTTTTACCCAATCATTCCCAAATCGAATTAAGAACGTTACTGATATCGAAGATATTTGATCTCTTAACGAACATCTTGCCGCAAGTTCTGGTACGGAATTCTGTTTCATGTCAATTGAACTATGTTTCGAGTCCGGCTTAAGCTGAAATCATTCCTTCGACGTAAAAAGCTAAAAGCGTCTTTCGATGGTATATACTACACAACTGCAATGCCTCCCATGGTAATCCATATTCGCTCAAGTGTGGTTTAGCCCGCCGATTTGCACGTCCGTAACGCCATCCATGACACCCGCAGGACCCGGAATATGCGGCCCTCCGTCTGATGGATTATCTGGATCTGCCGTCTCCAAAATTTCTCGCCCTTTATCTGGCGGACTCGGGAAGTCCTTGCAATTACCGTAGACACCTGAAGATTGACCATTAGCGTCTGTTGTGTTTGCGTTCACCGAGGCGGATGGCTTACTGGCTGCATAATAAGCGTAGGAGATACCGTTACCAACCGCCTGGTCTGCCCTCAGGCGGAAAGCCTTGTTGACATCATAAACCTCTGGTTCGAGGCTAGGCTTAGATGAGGCGTAGATATAGTAGTGCACAATCTCCTCCAAAAGAGTCCATACTTTGAACGCATTCAAGGTTTGCCCATTGCCTCGGAATCTGTTGATATACGTATTGACGGACAAACAACTGTTCTGTGGTGGAAGATTTGCGTACGGACTTGTCCAGAATTTAGGACAGAGAAAGATGTAAGGCAAAGGGTTACCGTAAGTGGCCACAGGTGTCTCGCTTTGAAGACAATGGGTGTACATGTCAATCTGTCGGCCGGCTATTGAAGTAGGGAACTGGCCGACTGCTGTTGGGCATAAGAACGTAGGACTGCCGTTGGTATATGGGAAGGCAGAGGGGTGCCTGGCTACGCCCGTGGTAACATTCGTGAGGACTTCGGCAACGAAAGGTGCATTCGATGAGTCTTTGAAAAAGGCTTTGAAGGCAGGACTGGGGTTGGAGAGTTGTGCGTCTTGAATCACTGGAAGGAGAGATCTCCAGAGGTTTTGAAGCAGAGAATCGAGCTGTGGCCCCCTATGACTGCCGCAGTTGACCATCATGTATTGACCGCTACTCCTTATATCAAAACGGGCTGGGAATGCTCTTGGGGATTTCGGTGCGTTTATCGTCGAGGGCACAGCATGCACCACAGCTATTGGTACGAGAGGACAAAAAAACAAAAACCAAATGGATTTCATTTTGAAGGCCTGCGAGTCAATGGTTGGGATTCTGCGGAATTCAAACGATAATAGCAAATTCTCCGGCGCTCAATGAAAGGGTTTATATAGCTAAGTATGCATCGCATAACGCCTGGGCGGCTGTCGCGACTCGCGAGTCTCTCCCGAAGCAGACCGGAAAATTCTGAAACCATAACGAATCGCAACGTCTGAAACAAGTGTAGGTCCGTGTGCTCAATGTGAGCAGAAGCCTCACGCAGCGTTTATCCCGATGGCGTTCAGCGTGAGAAAGCTACCCATATTGCGGGCCATTCACCAGTGGGTGCACAAAGTGATGGGACTATAAGCGGCAACTTTCGAACACAGCTAAAAAGAAACAATTCTCCAGGAATGAAAATTGAATGGCTATGAATGAAACCCGGCCTAGAATCAGCAAAGTGCTTTGACGATGTGAACGGCTAGCTAAGTGTAACGATAAGCTCATGAAGTCAGATTTGTGGTGGTACTGTGTGTAGCCAAATTCGATGTTTTTGGTGGATTGGGCCTCAGCCGCGTATAGTCCCATGACTTTGTGCACCTACTGGTGATTGGAGGCGTGGAATCGTGTGATGAAGTTGTGGATGGGTGTTGGAGGTCGTGAAAAGGGGAGGGTATATTTTGGGGTGGATCTAGACGTTTAGGGATAACTTGTGCCGGGAAATCTTGAAGCACGATGATACAAATCCTGTGCGGCCCCAAGCACCTGATCTGTGGTCACTCGAAGACTTTGCTTCCGTACACCACGTACAAGTAAACAATGCTTAAATCTTACTCCTCTCCCCCACCGCCCCTGCCCCCTTCGGCATCTTCTTTCCCGTCCCCAACTCATCCAGATCCTTCCTCTTGTAATAATGCGGCGCCGCCTCCGTCAACCACAACGGATCAATCGGCATCGTACTCCTCATGAATTCCTTACTCGTAAGCACCAACTCATGGAACAGCACCCACTTCGGCTTAACCTCGAACAGCACACTACTTGGGTGTATGTGCACCGTCATCGCGTTCTTCACGGTTCGATAACTGTCGCCTCCTCTTTGCAAGCGAGCGGAGTTTGGGAAGAAACCTGCGGTTATGGCTTTCTGGATGGGTACTAGGTCGTTGGCACCGCAGCTGCTGATTGTGACTTCGACGCGGTCGCAGAGTTTGGCGAGTTGGTCTCTGACGTCACGAGCGCGGACGAGGGAGCGGTTCTGGATGAAGTTTTCCTTGGACCACACGATGGAGAAGTCGGAATCGCACCATTGATTCCAGATATTTAATAGGGTGAGATGGTCACCGCCTTCCTTGACAGTGAAGCGAGCACGAGCGGAGTCGGCATGGATTTTCTTGTCTTTGGGTCTGTAAAACAGCGCGGAGGCTTCTCCCAACATGGCTATAATCGAAAGCACTTCCTCGACGCATCCATGTTTGTCAGCCGCGAGCACAGCTTTGGCGAGCATAGGATCCGTAGGGAATTCAGCAAGCATGCGGCCGATTTTTGTGAGCTCACCGCGATCATTGAGGCCACCAAGGGCGTACAGTTGTTCGAGGGCGCGGATGAGGGTTTCGGCGGGAGGGGGGTCCATGAAGTCGAAATCGATGAGGTCGTTGATGCCAAGAGATTTGAGGAGAAGGACTACCGAGCTGAGATTTGCGCGCTGAATCTCGGGAGTTGTGGATTCTGGAAGCTCATTGTGGAAGGCGTATTTGGTGTAAAGCCGGAAGCATTTCCCTGGACTTACTCGTCCAGCGCGACCACTGCGCTGATTGGCAGATGCACGAGAGATTGGGGAGACAACCAGGGACTCCATACTTGTGTGCGCATTGTACACGTTCTCTTTCACAAAGCCAGGATCTATCACATAAACAATGCCGTCAATTGTAAGACTTGTTTCCGCGATATTCGTGGCTAAGATAACCTTCCTCGCATTTGGGGGAGTAGGTTCAAAGATCTTCGCCTGTAATTCGCTGGGCAGATTTGCGTAGATGGGACAGATGATAAGCTCCTTCACCTTGGAACCCAATTTCCTGGCGGTCTCTTGTAGGTTCTGTTCAGCAGCTTCGATTTCTTCTTGACCAGTGAGAAAAACTAGGATATCGCCTCTTCCCTGCGTGATGTGGATCTGGAATATCGTCGTGACGGCGGCGGCAAGGTAATTTGCCTCAGGTTGAGGGCTGTAGTATATGTCTACCGGGTATCGTCGGCCAGGGATGTTGAAAATAGGCGAGTCGTCGAAGTAAGAGGAGAAGCGCTGAGCGTTCATTGTGGCGGAAGATATGAGAATCCTTAGATCTGGTCGCTCTTTTGCAAGATCCTTTACGAGTGACAGCAGGATGTCGGTATGTAGAGTTCTTTCGTGGGCTTCGTCAATCATTAGGGCAGTGTACTCTCCTAGGGAAGGATCTGTAAGGAACTCCCGCAGAAGCATTCCATCGGTCATGTATTTCAAAATCGTCTTGTCAGAGGTAGCGTCTTCGAACCGGATACTGTACCCTACCTCGTGACCCAGCTTAACCCCGACCTCCTCGGCAACACGTTGAGCCACAGACATGGCTGCTACTCGACGAGGCTGCGTGCAACCGATTTTTTGCTTGTCCCGAGTAAAGCCTGCTTCGTGGAGATACTGCGGGATTTGTGTTGTTTTACCGCTGCCTGTTTCGCCAACAATGACGAGTACTTGGTGCTCTGCAACTGCAGCAAGTAGCTCGTCCCTGTATGCATAGATTGGAAGACTCTTCCTCGTATCCTCAATCGAAGCTGCTTTGTTCTCCGCAACTTTCAGTTGCTCTTGAAACAGTTTCTGCTCCTTTGTCAGTGGCTTCCCATCGCCCGCTAGTCTTGTATCCATGACGAAGTTAATTTTTTGTGCCTCATCAAAGACGTACTCATACTCGCCCTCGTCCACCCGTTCGCTCTGAGATATCTGTGCTTTCGCCTTTGCCGTTTGTTCCCTCTCCCACTCCTCTTGCTCCGTGATAAATTTCTCCTGCCCGTGCTCATCACGATCCACATAACGTTTGTATAAAGCCTCTTCCTTCTTCCTCCTATCGATCTTTCCCTTCTCCGTAATATAATCTTCGGGCATGGCATAACCATCTCTATAGTCATCGATGCGGAGCCTTTCCTCCGCAATCCTGAGAACCTCTTTGTTCTTTGCGAACTCGGCTTTCTCCCGCGCCGTGAGATCAGGATTTGTTCGAAGCTCCTGATCCTCTTCAAAGACTTGCTTCCGTAGTAAAGCCAGCCTCTCCGCCTCTCTTTTCTTGAGGTATTCCTGCCTGGATCGCTCCCTCAGGTCACCCATGGCTGCTTCACGGGCCTCTGCATCTTCAGCCAATCTTCGCCTTAAAGCCATCTCCTTGCCTTCCTTGGTCCTGGATGACCGATCTTCAACGAGTTTCTTCGTCTTCTCCGCATCTTTTGTATTCAGTCGCTTTGCGAATTCATCCCGATCCGCCAGATCTTTCTCCCTTGCTCTTTCCATCCGAGTCTCTTGATCAACATCGGATTCCGGTTCTCTCGGAGATGCTGATCCATCATTTAGACGTTTTTTTTTGGTTGGTGACTGCGGAAATCCAACCTCTTCCACATATTCCTCGTCTCCCCAGCGGTCCTCCGCATCTTCATCTTCCTTCCTTCTGATCTTCTTCGATCTATGGCGCTCCTTGTCCCGCTCTTTGCCCTGTTGCCCGCTTCCATCCTTAACTTTCCCATCTGGAGTCCCACTGCGCTCCTCCCGTAGCCGGTGACTCTTCTTATCCAGCTTCTCCACCTTGGTCACTTTGGTAGGTTCTAAATCATCCTCCATCTCCAAAAGTTTATACTTCTTTCGTACATCTTTCATGCCATCCTCCTTGATTTTTTGCTGTGCAGTGTGCCCGTTCGTTGTAGGGCCAATCTGTTTCGGTAGGCGGTGGTATAGCTCTTTGGAGAAGGAATCCAACCCAGTCTGCGAGCCATCGAGAAAGCCGCCAATCTTTTCTTGAAGAGCTGTTGAGGATTTAGCAGCCGAAGCGGTTGCGAGGACAAAATCGATGACCGTGGAATCTGATGCGCCTGTGAGCTGGGCATCAACGTAAGCTTTGACGGAGCCTAAATTTGGAGGCTTGGGCATACCCTGATCAAGTTGTCAGATACCCAAGTTCGTAAGTCGCCCATCTTACTGACAGCACGATGTATGTTTCTAGGCTGCATAGGATATTGCAATTGTAAGTTCGTAACAAAGGTTGGTATTGAAACAGATAGTTAAAATACGTGGTCTCGTTAAATTACGCGATATTTACTAAAGTGCAGCGAGGTACCTAGTATGAAGCAATTGAATGACTCAGACACGCGAACCGTCCAGAATTCACAGTCTACGAAGTAGCAGAGGGACATGAATACTTTGCTAGCCAATAATTGCACTGATTGTCGAGATAGGATGGCCACGTGTGCCAATCTACCGAGTGTAGTTACTTGAAGCACACTTTGTCCCAGGACAAAGAAGATATGGTAGCATATTTTGCTCCTCATTGCAACGCCTAGTGTAGCTTGATGCGTCATGTTTCCCAAAGCTAGTCGACATAATGCTCTCCTCTTATGGCTTCGGCTCCTCGTCCTCTCCCAGCATTGCAGCCCTCTTAGCCTCTACACGCTCCTGCTTCCTCTCCCGAGCCGCTTTGTTCTTCGCCCTCTTCTCGTTCATCTCTTCCTGGATTTGACGCTCACGTGCAGCCTCAGCCTTGGCTTTGTGGATCTGGAGGTAAAAGTAAGATGTTAGCACGTCGTAACGAACAAAGCCTTTCGGCCACTCATGTTAAAAGCTAATGGTAAGCTAGTGGTAGGATACGAAGAGATGTATTACTCACATGCTCAACTAGAGCGCGCTTGTGCTTGAACGTGTTTCCCTTGCTCAGATGGTAGAGGTTATGGTAAAGGTGCTTGTCAATCTTGCCCGAGGCACGGTATTTGACCAGAAGGCGCCGGAGGACACGAAGACGACGCATCCACATCACTTGACTGGTTTAAGACGTGTGTCAGCCCCCTAAGCCGCCGTGAACCCACAGTCCTTATCGATCTCCATATCGTTTTTCCTCATCTGAGTGTATCTTCTAGATGTTCATAGACCTACCTGGGCATCCTAGCATCAGCCGTACCCTTTCTCTTACCAAACCCACGATGTCTCCCAATCCGTCTTGCGGCGACAAGCTCCCTAGCTCTCGCACGCGAGTGCATTGTGACTTGCTTGCGTATGATAAGGCCATCGGAAACGAGTTTTCGGATAGTCTGGCGGGAGTTGGCGTTGGAGATTTCGTTTACTTCGTTGGGATCAAGCCAGATTTTGCGCTTACCACACCCAACAACCGAGGCAGCAAGCCGCTTTTGGGTGCGTAGGTTGACCCTGGATGGAACGAATTAAGTTAGCTGTGGTAAAGACGAGATACATGAAGTGGCGGAGAGCTGGAGGGGCCATGCTGTGTCGGGGCAACTAGATCGTGACAAGTGCGCGCAGCGGTAGCTGTTGTGCCGTATACTGGATGCTTGAGACTGGTACAAAACGGAGATCAGCTTACATGTTTGATGGCTGGTTGAAGTTGCTGTAATGTCAGTAGATGTTCGATCGTGTCGTCGTTCTTTGAGTGAGGAGATGAACACTCGTAGGTTGTGGGACCGTTAGCCCTGCGCTAAATTTAAGCGAGCTTGCTTCCATTTATCCCAAAGGCCTAGAACGACCAAGCATATACTGGCCATTTTCTATAGTATACTGTAAAGCGCCTCTCAATGATTTGTATGTCTCGAATATGTCTAATTGGGTGCATTGGAGTAAGTCAGCCTCTCATTCGGAACCTGAATAAAATGCCACAAGAAAATAGGAGCACTATGTGGCCGGCAAACACAAATCAACAACTAGCTAATGTGCCAATGAGGAAGCGTCCAACAAGCCCTCCTTCGAAACAGGAGCTTGGATTTGCATAACAGATCTTACTTTTGGGCGCCTCGCTATGCTATGGTATCTACAAAATATCTGCCACCGTCATAACTTACCATGCTCTACTCATCCTTGAATGTGTCATCCCCAATATCCACTTTCCCAACACTCCAGATCTCCCGTTCATCCTCTCGCTCGTCGTTAGAAAGACCAAGTCCTCCTTGACCACCTTCTGCTTCCTTTCTCTCTCTTGCTTGGCCGCCCAGCCTCATCGCAATTCGCTTGAAATAGTCCTGCATGCTCCTCTTCATGGTTGGGTTCAATTCTGCTCCCGCGATATACTCGTCAAATACAGCATTCTCGGATTCGACAACGGAGAAGAGCGTTAGGAAAGCAGCCTCCCCTGCCAATTTGACCGGAATAACCGGATCACGAACACTAGCAAAGACTGGTGGAGCAAGGATTCGAAGGTGTGGATTGGTGATCTCGCTGTGTTTGCGGCTCACAGTTCGAATCACAACAAGCGCCAAGCGACGCGAATCCACTGGAGATCCAGGCTTGGTTGCTACGGCAAGGGCTTCGAGAATCGACTTGCTCGTCTCGAAACTAGGGTTAACCTGTTCGGCAAGCAGATACTTTCCGGCCGCTAATATGCAATTCTCTGACATGAATGTGTTCTTACTTACAATCCCTTGACAGATAATGGCCGGAGTTTCTTGTGGGAAAGCGTCTGTCAATGAGGTTGGTGATTCCACCAATATTGAATTGAGGCTCAGCACCGAAGCGTTACTGAAGTTGGACGTGAGCACACGTTGTTTAATCAGACCAGCGGCACTAGTGCCGGCTGGGAGATTCTTAATCAAGGCACCAAGCAATCGTGTGTGAGTAATAGCCATCGAGTCTTTTACGTTTACGGCGTCGTTATCAATCAACCCCAGTATTGAGGCGCGAGACACCTCGCTCATATTGGATCCTGCTTTACTGACAACCTCGTACAACGCTCGGAGCATTGCATTTTGAACACCGACGTCAGGCGTTTTGGACCCAGCAACAAGCTCCGCAATCAGCGGGTCAATTCTAGGTGTCAAGGTGATTAGTGTACCGAGCGCCTTTGCGGCTCTTGAACGTAAGACTTCACTCGAAGTGTCAGCTAGAGACTTGGCGAATGTTCGCTGAAGCTGTGGTAGGAATGGCTTAAGGAAAGTGGGCATCTTCTCGAGTAAGTTGTTTAATGTCAGCAAAATCGCACCTGGCCTAGTATTAGCATAGAACTCGAATGACAACAGATTTTCAGTACATACACTTTACTTCTACAGAACGTTCGGAAACCACTCTGATCAAGGGGCCGGTAATCTGAGTAACGAACGGCTTGAGTGAGTCGGCGCTTGTGCGATCAATTATCTCAGAGATCGCCAATGCTGAATGTGTCCGTTGATCCGCGGTCCCGTTCATCAACCCTTGCAGAAAAACGGGTAGAATTGCCATGACGCCTTTGGGTAACAAGAACCCAGGGAGATTTACACCAGGCACACCGACCTGCTGCAAGATTTGACGAGTTGAGAACACGAGAGCCTCCATTTCTTCCTTTTTCAAACGCTTCGTGAGCTCTGATAGCGCCAGCCACGCGGCTTTGACGACCTCGGTATCGGCATCATCAAATGAAATCAGGAAGGCACGTATGAGGTCTTGGTGATAGCGTGAATAGTCAATATCAGACTTGGCAAAGAACTTGCTCATGTGAACATTTGCTATCGCCCGTTTCCGATGGTCTTCGTGCTTCACTAATGCTAACATTACACTCATAGCAGTATTTAAACCATCGAACTCGTCGACAGATTTTAATATCGCGTCGAAAGAGTCCTCTAAGTCTGAACGTAGCTCATTGTCTCTGCACGCTACTAGATTATCCATCATAGTGTTTAAAATTGCAGGTAGTCTTCGAGTCATGGCAGGTCCAGCGACTTGTGACAAAGACGCTATTGCTCTTGCGTTGAACGGAGTTATTGGAGAAACCAGTAGTGTAGGTACAAGATTGGGCAAGATGATGTTGGATCTTGTATTGTCAGTCAGTAAGGTGAGCAAAGCCGAGAGGGCAGTGTCGGCATCGCTTTCCGTTCGTAACAAGTTCAAGAGATACGGTAGCACTTGGTCAACTGCTCTCTTGCCAAAGATTTTCTGGAGAGAGTCGAAAGCTTCAGCGGCCGCTTCCCGAACTTCGTCCTCAGGATCTACTAGTGCGACCCTTACAACAGATATCAGTGTCTTCTCGTAGACTTCAAGAGCTTCTGGTGACGCCGATGAGATGATTTCTCGAAGTGCAATACATATACCTTGCTTGTTGTCGGAATTTGTCGAGGTCTGTAGGCCCTCTTCCAACGTTGGTAAAAGGCTCGCCAGCACCCCCTCGCCGGATTTTCTAATAAGCTCGCCCAGCGCGTTTCCAGCAATAACTCTCTGCTCCATATTCGTGCTGGCAAGGCGTCGAATGAGAAGCTGGGTGAGTGTAGGCACGAGCTCTTTCAGGGTTCTTGGTGTTGCGACAAGTGCCTTCCAAACATTGATCGCGGCATTCCGGACCAAGCCAGAGGTATCGCATCGGCAAATGTACAATGATGAGAGAATCTTGTTGCGTTTGTCTTCTCCTAGGACCTCCAGTAGAGACTGTCCAGCTTCTGCTGCCCCGTCTTCTTCTTCGTCTTGCTCGGTCTTGCCGCTTATTCCTGTGAGATTGAACAGAAGGTCACCGACTAACTCCACGGAGCTAAGGCGGATGCGATAATTATCATCACCGAGCCCTCGGTCAAGCTCAGGGAGGAGAAGGTCTATAGCCCTTGTTGCAAAGTTTTTCACAAGCAACCTGCCAGCTCGCAAAGAGGTCTCCCGGATTGACTCAATCTCGTCAGCAAGACCAGAGAGAATAGGGGGTATGATTTTACTCAAGTAAACAGCAAAGCTGTTACCAAAGCATGCGGGCAGGTAGATAAACAACGACATAAAGCCTTCGCGAACTGTGGGCTTGGAGCTGGCGACGTTCTGGAGTATCGATGGTAGAGTTTCTTCTAATCTACTAGTACCAAGACCAGCAAGTACTTCACTCAGAGCTTGAGCAGAACCCAGTCTATCACCCGCACCAGTGTCAGATTTAAGCGTTGACATTAAGCCTGGTATTAGGTCCGGCATTGCATCTTCGCCAAGTTTCTCTACTAGTGACCCCAGCGCTTTTGAAGCTGTGGCGCGTGTTGCTGGTACTGGATCTACAACAGCAGATTTCAATCCAGCCACGAGAATAGGCAAGTGAGAGATGACGTCTTTGCGTTCTGTAAGATGTGCTAAGCTTCCAATAATTTGCGCTGATTTACGTTTGGTACCCGACCTGTCGGCCAGACCTCGTTCCAGGATACGGACAATCAGAGCTAGCGAGGGCGAATCCAGGTAGTGTATGAAAGACACCTTGATAAGTGCATCAAGAGCATCATCGGTATATTTTGTAGGATCACTCAGGGCTTTGAGCAGTATGCCCACGAGGCTCTTCACTTCTGGGTTACTGATGACCTCGCCGAAGCGCTGAAGACTGCGATTGGCTGAAGCTCTTACTTCCTTATGGCTGTCATTCAGAACATTGGTTAAGGGCGGTATGATGTCAGGGAGACTAAGAGCCAACTGTTGCGGATCAAGGTATGCCATCGCTCCCAGCAAATCACATGCACCTTTTTTGCTTCGCCATTGTGGATCTTCAAGACCTTCGAGTAGTGTCGGCAAGATGATCTTAACACCGTACGAGCTGAGACTCGCAAAACAGGTTTTGGACGTGTCCAAGCAGGCCTCACGAACATCAGCGGTTGGATCGCCGAAGCTCATTAGCAGTTGTGGCACGATTTGTATGACATAGGGCTCGAAAGTTCGACCAAGTATAAGTGACAACAGTTCATATGCAAATAGAGCCCCCTGACGTTGATTTTGATCTTTCTTATTGTCGATGGCAGCTTTGAGGGTGGACATTATTCGGTACTCCCGTAACGCGAGAATACCTTTGCCACTAACTATGCCAGCCAGACCGTATCCGGCACCCCTTCGTGCTGCATATTTCTTAGACTGAAGAAGCTGATCTAGTGTTGACTGAACATACTCAGACGTCGTCTGGCTTGAGGTTCGTATTAGTGGTGGCAGACAGCCAGCAACGGCATATTGCACGGTTTCAGATGGGGTGCTGAGGGTTAGCAATAGTCTCTGAGCTACCTTGGGAACTCGGTCATCGCCGTCTCGTAAGTGGCGGGCTAGGGCGCCGTAGAGGATTACGACAGCCTCGTTGACAAGATCAGACACTTCAGAACTCTTGTCCGACTCGTCTAAAGCCGCTTCGAACATGTTCATGAGCTCCTCCACTTTATCGCCACCATGAGCTGCAATGACCGTTGTAGCACTATCAATCATCTCGTCTCTCACCACTGGGTTACGATCACCAACAGCGCTGTCTTGTATCAGGAAGGCAACGAACGGTACGAGCTTTGAAGAATCGAAATTGAGTGCCATTGCCTTAAAGGCCAGAGCAATACCACTCCGAGACTCCCATGGGTCACTCAGGTCCATCCTCTTTGGCATGCCGAATTCGTCTCGCTCAGGGACCCTTGGCTTTGCTAGATCACGATACCGGCTCTGTAATATATCTAGAACCGTACCGAAGGTCGCGGTATCTTTACCTATACACTCTGCTAGAGCTCGTGATGCTGCTCGTCGAAGTTGTCTGTCGCGACTGTGTAGGTAAGGTAAGAGCTTGACTGCATCTGCATGCTCGACCCCCAACGCGTTTTCTTCCCAAATAGCACGTCCTAATTCCACATTTTCTTCCAAGTCATCGTGGCATGCCAACCAGATTTCTTCGGAAAAGTCAAGATCTGTCAGATCAATGTGCTCTCGAATAGCGTGGAGCACAGATGTTCGAACAGCTGTCTGGGGAACTATTGAGCCTGTGAGAAGAGTTGAAATCTCAGACGTAGAAATATTCGATGAAAGCGATCTGCATAAGTCCAACAAGCAGTCCTTGATTAATTTATAATGCTGGGAGAAGCGCTGCATGGAATCTATTAACAGAGCCATAATACTATCGCGTGGTAATCGTGTATCTGATACTACTGAGAGTCAGCCGGTGTGTACATAAGCAAAGGAGCTGAAACGTGGCGGGAAGTGTCAAGGTGCTTACGAGCATCTGTATGGAAAGACAAGAACTCCAAGGCAAGAGTCACCTGCTCATCAACCTCATCAGCGCCTGAGTGGCCGACGCCTCCTTTTCGGATTACTATGAAAGCCAAGGGTAGCAGATAACTTAGAGATACGCTATCGAATGGTCGCTGCTCGCTTGCAAAACGAAGGCGATACAAAATCCTTGTAACGAGGTCTAGGGATCCATTAGCGCAAGCACCAGTGAGTGCTAACATCATAGACATACCTCCTAACAGTTCCTGCTCAAGGTGACCAGGGAGATGAGATGAGCCTAATGCTCGAAGCGTAGCAACTCCGACGAAGCGTCTCAAAGAGCCTAGCCGTGGTGATACCAAGTTTGAGCAACTGAGATAAGATTCATCCGCAGCGTTCCCAACTAAGAGTTGAGCACCAGCGGTAATCACGTCAAGCAAGACCTTCAGACATGTGCCCATCCACATATCCGCTTCTGTAGGTGGACCGGTCGTAAGCGAATTAATGAATCCAATACCTCTCTTCAAACTTCTCTCAAGCTCCAATACTTTTGATCTGATGCCAGCCTCTTTTATCAATTGAGCGTTGACTTTTCCCTTCTCCTCAGCGGTGAGCTTCCTCTCCTGCCCTTTCTTCTGGGCCAGCTGGTTCCTAACTTCCTCTTCCCATTTCATGGTATCGTAGTCCTTCGAATTCTTATCGAGTACGCGATCTTGTCCTTTCGTACTTAGTACATCAACACAAACAGTTCCTTCGGGGGTTCTTGCGATTGCGATATCCGTAGGTCCGAACGACTTCACTCTCTCGGCAACAAGGTCGCGCTCTATTCTTTCGAGTAGTAAAGGGGTGATAATATCAGGGGCAACGAACGCAAGTTCAGCGGCTGTATTGTGTGCTGCAAGCACAACCATAGCAGTGAATGCGGTGGAATCATCGACAGTGAGGAAATGGTCAACCTTTTCAACACATTGGACAGCCTTCGACCGCACCACGGCTCCTGGGTCTTGGCCCACCCGTAGGCACATTTCGATCCAATTTACTCGCGGGAGGATCTCCGGACGGCATAAGACAAGCATATTGATGAGCTGTGCCTGCAGAACGTCGGTATCAATATCGCCGTGTCCAGGCCGCCACATTCGTGGCGGCGGACATATGGAGCGAACAGCAGTGTATAATCTAGTATTACCCGTCTGGACTGCCGCAGCAGCTGTATCTTTATCCCCCATCTTGACACTTCTTAACCAACTCCATAGGCCTTGAACAACCGCGCCTGCTACAGCAGCAGGGTCTTTTACGTATACCTGAGTCAATGCAGCAATGGCATGCTGCTGAATATCTGGCGGAATATCAGTTGCAGATATTAAGAATAAGAAAACCTGAACCCAAGCGTCACCGGCCGCTGATGTACTCCCAATATTCGCGAGGTCGCCGGAGCAAGCCACCAGAGCACGGATCAACCAAGTGTACTCTTCTTGCGCTGAAATCTTAGTGTATATTCTATGATTAAGGAGAATTGATGATTTTGAGCTTGGTGTAAGCACTCTGTCATACACTTTGGCCTTCTGAATGGCCGCTTTCACTGCATCGTCCTTAGCCATCGACAGCAAATCTTCCCATAACGCAATAACGACGTAAGCAGCAACGGCTAAGCCTGATTGCCCGGCAGCTTGAGGGCTAAGCGCAGCCTCGTCGACTATTTGCAGGGCTTTTGGCACCAGTGCTTCGACCATTTGGACCGTTGCTGGCCTTTCGCTGGCTTGTCCTTTCAGGAGCCATAAAAGATCTCCTGCTCTTAACGCCCAAGTCTTACGAGTAGCCGCTCTTTTATCGCTTAATCCGTTGCAAAAGACGTCGGTGATTGACGTCATTGCCTTCGAATCTATCTCGAAACCCGATGTAACTATAAGAGAATATTGTTGCGTCAAGGCCACCGTTTCGGCACCAAGTGCTCCTTCATTCGGCTCTTTAGTGACTATCGCCGCAAGCGAAGTACATATAGTTTCAGTTCGAGATGATTGCCAGGGTAGTAGAGACAGCATACGGGCATGCAGTGTACGTTGTTCAACGCCGGCAAGCTTAGAAGTTGATAAAGGCAGTAGAATATCGTCTGTTATTCGCTCGAGATATTTTTGATCTTTACATCTGCTACTGAGGACGGTGAATGCTGACATAGCACCATTGCGAATGGCGACATTTTGAGACTTGATATTGGAGAGAAGTGGCTTTAGCAAATGTTCTGACAATAACTGCGTCAAGTCAATTGCCAATGGTAATGACTCAACCAGAGGTGAAATGAGATCGTCCAAAATGACCTCAGGCGCCCGCAAGAGCGCCTTTTCAATTGCAGGGACAACTTCCTGACGTAGGTCATCGTTTGTGGTGAAATCCGCGAAGAAGTCAGCAAGCCCAGTCACAACGTGTTTTGGTACCTTGGAGCGCGAGCCAATGATCTCTCGTGCGTAGAATGAGTAATAATGGCCCTTTTGGTGCTCTAATATTGATCTCCTAGTAGGTAGACGCGCGCAGACTCCTGCCAAAACGCCCAAGAACACTGCACTTCTAAATCCCAGGGGTTGTGATTTAGCCGTCAGCAGAGTCACAATCGAACCGACGATAGCGTTTCTATCGTTGTTGCTACCCAAAACCCTACGAAGGGCTCGCCGTGTGACAACGCATGCAGACTGCTTGACGCTTGGCCTCACCCCCAAGGAACAGCATACTTCTAGTATATGTGCGTGAGATAAAACCAGTTCCTTCCCATACCTGTTCCAAGACTCTTTGGTTTTAGAACAATGTAGTAAGAATATAGATCCCCATTCCACAAGTACGAATGCATTCGACGGTGCAAGTCCTTGCTTAGAAGCCTCTCGGTTGAATGTCTTGAAGAGAAGCGGTACTGAATCGACGCAGGAGGGGTTCACTAGTAGCACCTCAAGGCACTCTTGTACCGCTCGGCGAGAGGCGCGGTCGTGGTAGAAAGGGTAGGTTCTAAATAGAATTGCAACCACATCTCGGCAAGAATCTTCTGGAACGCCTAAGCCAAGGATTAGCTCAGGTTCAGCAGAGTACTATGCAGCTTTACCAGAGTCTGACAAGTTCTGGCGCAGGGAAGAAAGCTCTGCTCTACGCCATTTTGTGGAGCTCGACACCAAAGCTAGGCTTAGGGATGCATGTTCAGCATTCTGATGGGATTTATATACACCATTCTCCATGATCTCAAGAATAGCAAGCCGGTAAAAAAGGCATTGAGACAGCTTCTCAGTGACCACCAAATCAACACTGTGACTTAGAATGAAATATTTCGCCGATGTATAAAATACCCCAAATACCTTTAGTACTTAATTGCCTCAGGTTCTCAGACGTGTCACACTAACCCCTAACGGGGTTAGTGTAACAAGTACTTAAGATTACCTATCATACTAGTGCTTAGTCAACATGTTTTATTCTTGTGACCGTTCAGAGCCCCATAGTCACCAAATATTACAGAAAGATGTAAGGCGTTAATTTCCACACTTTAGTACTCATGTTTACGAAGAATCCTCGGCGTCCGTGAGGAACAGTTGTAGTGCAGTCATAGCGTCGATCAGTTCGGTTGTAATTCTGTGTAAGCGGACTTTTCCAAGTTCGTTTCTTCGGACATTTCATGCTCGAAGTAAAGGGGCTCCTTGTACGGTCAAGCAAGACTTATGGCTCCTAACAAGAAGAAGAAAAAGCCTGCTAGCAATCCTGCTCGTGGCTTTGCAACAACGTCAATAGCTTCGAAGCCAAGAGTTGTGGATAATATTCTAGACAATGACACGATCTTGCCAAATGAAGCGCTATCTTTATCAGATAGTGGGCCCAGTCGCAGTAATACGGATATCTCACAGTTTTCAAAAGAATCAGGGAAAGAGCTCCATGAACTCTCTCCTGAGGAACTAGAAACTCAGTTAGAGGAATCTGATCTACAGCTTCTGTTAGAGAAAAACGGCGAGAAATCGAAAAAGGAGGCCTTTCGACAGGTTAGCAAACTACAAACGGAACGACGAACGCTACATCCGCAGGCGCAACATTTAAGTACTCGCGGTTGGCTACCTCCCGAGATCATGCTGCAGATTGTCGATCTCCTACGCGATCAAATATCAGATAGAGACTCCAATGCTCACAATGAGCAAAGGCGGTCTGTGCCGACTGTTACGGAAGATGAACTGGTCATTAAAACTTGGACACTGAAACAGGTTCTGTTTCAACTAGGATTCTCTCAAGAAAGAATAAAAGTCGCGCTCTGCGAGCTACTGAAAAAAGGGCATCCTGTTAAGTCTGTAAACCCTAACACCAGTAAAGACTCTGTGTGGGGTCTCGAAGAAACTCTGGACTGGTTGGCTTCAGTCTGCGAGCCAGAGGAAATGCCTGACTATGAGACTTCAGGCAGTAAGAATCGCTGCAAGCAACTAAAGACAGTTTCAGAGGGTGGGCTGTTTGTTGGAGCAGGTAAGGGTGTCCCGTACTAGCCGAACAATTGTTGGCTGTCGATGAGCGAAAAAAGGTTGACAAAGACTCACCCAATTTCATGGAGTACAGATACTCAGGACAGTACGCCCGCACTATCGAGACCTTCTACTCCTCTTCCGCTTCCAGAACCCAACATGGATAGCGAGTCCTTAGGTCCTTCGTTCGAGAATATATCCAACAACACCGATACCGAGTCGGACGATGACATTGAGCCCGGAAAGCTTGTCGAGAGGTATATCTCCTTAAAAACGCGTCTTTATAAACTGCCGCCTCCCATACCTGGACATGGGAATCAAAAGAGGAATATCAGGTCTGCAACCAAGAGCGATCACAGACATCATGAAGAGGCTACTCCAGAAGCTACCAAGATCATTAGGAAGATAAATGGTCTAAATTCTGACATTCTGTTTGATCGAGACGAAGCAAACAAAAGATGGACACTGGTTCAGAATGATTTTGCCAGAAACGCAGCTGAACGGAAGAGGTTCCATTTAGACAGCGAAGTTAGATCAGCCAATTTTTCAGATAATCAAGATTTATCAGAGAGTGATAATCATTCGGATACGGCGAGCATCTCTGTGCTATCTGAAGAGGATTCCATGGATATGCTTGGAGATCTTTTCTCTACCGTTTCGGAAGGTACTACCGATGCAGACACTGGGATTACCAATGTAAGCAATTCAGCACCAGACGGTACCGCTATTGTTGTACGAGACTTTGGCAAATGGGGCGGCCTAAGTCCACATCGAATATTTGAAGAAGCCTGTAAAGCGAGGTATAGTATCTAAGGTGTCCGGTTTTATTACATCTGTTGCTTACACAATATGTAGGGATCCTTTCTGCAAGATAACGTACGATACCATCTCGTCGTCGTCCTTCTCATATCGAGAATCAGTCTCGATCACCTGGTCACGTAGCCAAGACCTGCCTATCAACTCGCCTCTTACAGTGGTCTCATGCAAGGCCAGTCAACGCTTTGTACGAGTAGAAATGAACTCGATTTCTGCCGCTACTTCAATTCAAGCACAAGCCTATGTTTCTACCGTTGCGCTCTTCTTAGTCTTCTCTTCCGTCCCGAAGGAGGAAAAGGCATATCTTCGCTTACCTTCCACTTGGAGAGATCTCTGGGCAGAGTTGTTAAGGATGAGAAAGGAGCAGATTGACGTTGCTGATCGAGAGGTTTTACGGGAGCTTCGATCACTAGTTCAGAACGACCACGCCATGGAGAACATCGCCGTTCCCAAAAGCAATGGCTACAATATCAAAACTTCATCCAACAAGACCAGTAACACACAAGCCTCTCCATCCCTCACCCAGGAGCCTGATGATCCATCTGACCATCTCAAAGCTATTTGGTCGGCCAAGGTATCTACGCCTTCCTACAGCCGCATGTTGAACGCTCGTAAGAACTTGCCCATATGGAACTTCAAAGATGATCTTTTAGCTACCATCGAGAAAAGCCAAGTTGTAATCGTTTGTGGTGAGACAGGTTGCGGAAAGAGCACTCAGGTCCCTGCTTTCATACTCGGAAACGAGCTCTCAAACGGGAGACCCTGTAGAGTATACTGCACCGAACCCCGCCGAATATCGGCTATATCTCTTGCACGCCGCGTCAGTGAAGAACTTGGCGAAAGCAGGAACGATGTTGGATCTTCAAGGTCGCTTGTGGGTTATGCCATACGATTGGAAAGTCACATAACAAACCAGACCAGGCTTGTATACGCCACTACTGGGATTGTGATGCGTATGTTGGAGCGGTCAGACGACCTTGGGGATATAACTCACTTAGTGCTTGATGAGGTGCATGAGAGATCTATCGATAGTGATTTCCTTCTAATTGTTCTTCGGAAGCTCATGACTAGAAGACCGAATCTAAAGGTACTTCTCATGTCCGCTACTGTCGACGCGAAGCGCTTTTCGACATATCTGGATGGAGCTCCTTTTATGACCATCCCAGGCCGAACGTTCCCTGTTGAGACGAGATACCTAGAAGATGCGATTGAAGTTACTAAATTTGACGACCGTGATATGTCAAGTCATGGGCCCCAAGCCGAGGATATTGATGATATTGACGAAGTCTCGATTGATCAAGCTGGGAAGCAAACTTCTGCCATCTGGTTACAAGGTTACAGCGCGAAAACCCGCAATACACTAGCTAAACTCGATGAGTACCGCATAGGGTACGATTTCATTGTGAAGCTTCTTGTCACAGTGGCCACGAGTCCTGCGTATGCAAACTATAGCAAAGCTGTCTTAGTCTTCCTACCTGGGATTGCAGAGATCAGGCGGCTCAATGATATGCTTCTAGGCCACCAGACTTTCTCTCATCAGTGGCGTATATACGCATTACATTCCACGATCTCGATGGAGGAGCAGGAGCAGGCGTTCCTCGTCCCTCCAAAAGGAATTAGAAAAATCGTGTTAGCGACGAACATTGCTGAGACCGGCGTGACTATACCAGATGTAACATGTGTGATCGACACAGGCAAACACAAAGAGATGAGGTGAGAGCTACAGGTGGCGCAAGGTCAAAACCCGCTAACACAACCTTCAGGTTTGATGAAAGACGACAATTGTCGAGACTAATAGAATCTTTCATATCGCGTGCAAATGCTAAGCAGCGCCGTGGGCGTGCTGGTCGTGTTCAAAATGGCCTGTGTTTCCACTTATTCACTAGAGCTCGGCATGATAACTTGGTGCGCCTTGTTCACATTATCTCCTCCCTAAGCTGATTTTATTTAGATGGCAGAGGAGCAGACACCGGAGATGCTTAGGCTATCTTTGCAGGATTTGGTATTGCGTGTCAAAATTTGCAATCTTGGTGGCATCGAACAAACGCTATTAGAGGCTCTGGATCCTCCCTCATCTAAGAACATACGGCGCGCTATAGACTCTCTCATCGACGTCAAAGCCCTTACAGCCACTGAGGACCTTACACCTTTAGGAAGACAACTTGCGAGATTACCACTCGACGTATTCTTAGGGAAATTGGTCCTTGTTGGCAGTATATTTCAAACATTGGATGCGGCGCTGACTATAGCTGCAATATTATCGTCAAAGTCCCCATTCTCAGCGCCCATGGGCGCTCGATCACAAGCAGATGTGGCTAGATTAGCGTACAAGAAAGGCTAGTATGGTCCTGCCCCAGCTCCCGCAGACTAGCTGATCATTCCTAGGTGAATCTGACCTATTGACTGTATACAACGCATACTGCGCTTGGCGCCGAGTATGTGGTACCAACCCGTCCTCAGAGCACCAGTTCTGCCGCAAAAATTATTTAAGTCAACAGACATTGTCCAGTATTGAAGATCTGAAAGCGCAGCTCACGGCATCCTTGGCTGACGCAGGTTTCTTGATGCTTGATGCCGGGGAGAAGGTTTCAGTGCACAAGTATGTCAGAGTTTATCAATTATGGTAGCATACTAATACTGTGGAGTACCAGGACGCATTCAAAGTGGAGGCGTTTCGTAGAACTTCCTGAAAGATATGATCTCAATAACAGCAATGAGTTGATCGTGAACTCAGTTATTGCTTGGAGTTTCTATCCCAAACTCCTCAAGCGTGATGGGAAAGGATGGAGAAATGTTGCCAATAATCAAACAGTTAGCTTGCATCCCACTTCGGTCAATAAAGGTGTCGAGCGACCGCCGGGATGGCTGTCGTTCTACCACATCATGCAATCGAGCAACAAGTGAGTCCAGCAACACATCTTATCCGTGTCGCTGACTTCTAGATCAGGTTTTACAATGCTCATGAGACTACTTCGGTTGAAGACTTTGCCATAGCTCTAGTATGCGGCGACGCAGACTTCAAAGTACGTAGACTCCATGTAACTATAATAGCACGCGACATTACTAACTTTGCCTTCCTATATAGATGTACTCGGGTGTAATAGTCATTGATGGTAATCGGATCCGCTTCCGCGTAGATGATTGGAAGACCATGCTGGCCATCAAGGCGCTGCGCACCAACATACGACTTATTATGTCTCAGTCTTTTCGGAACCCTGGGAGGCAGCTATCTCAGCAGCAGCAAGCTTGGTACGATATTTGGCAGGAGATTTTCCGACAGGCTTATAAGGACAAGCGCTAGAGTATAGAAGTCGTTTGCCCTAGATGACTATTATGGTAAGTGAAATATAACTTAGAAAGGTTGGGTAGAGACAGGGAATAGACAATGGAACAGCTAGTCGTGACAATCTTGTTCCACAGCATGCAACCGCTCCATCGACGCGGCGAGGCAACTTTCTTATATTTCAAAGGCAAATTGTGGCGAGTTCAACTTACCTACGTCCTGCAGGGAAGATTATCCTCGACAGCATAAACAACCAGTAGCGATGCTGAACAATGGCAAAGTCCTTTTCCAACAGCTTGTGCCTTATCCAATGTCAATTCCCTAGAATTACTACAAATCCTGTCATCTCCCTTATGTGACGGACGAAAAGTGAATGATGTAGCTCACAGAGCTCATTCCAGCCTACCTAAGCAATCATTCACTATAGCTTCTCCCCTCATCAAGTGCATCGACTTTATCATTACCATTCCCTCACCGCTGACAATCGCCAAAACACAACCCCTCCATCAAACCCCAAGCAGAACCACCAACAACCCAACATGGCCCCCCTCGAATCCTTCATCACCCCCAAAGCCCACCCAACACACCCCCTCCACCACCCCACATTCTCCCCCGCCACCCCCCTCACCAAAATCCTCTCCCTCCTCCCCCGCCGCGCCCGCCTCACCCTCCGCCTCGTCTCCCACGCCACAAAATCCTGGGCCGACACCCCCCCCTCCCCCATCCGCCACCTCACCATCACCTTCCCCCTCTCGCACTACCCCTTCCCCTCCGCCGCCGTCTTCCAAACCCTCTCCTCGCACTGCCGGCACCTAACCGTCTCGCTGCTCCCCTCCGCGACCGCGCTCGAGTCCAGGAACGCAAAGCTGCCGTTTGCGGTCCAGTATCTGGAGTCCTTGACGCATTTGCACATCATCGCGCCGATGCGGGATGCGTTTTATCCGCTGCTGGCGTTTCGGATGGCGTTGCAGAGCGCGGCGGCGCCGGGGTTGACGTGTGTGACGGTCAGTCCGTTGGGGTTGGAGGGGCTGATGGCGATGCGGTGGGGGCCGTTTTCGAGCTTTTTGGAGACGGAGTGGATGGGGGCGAGGGTGTGGAAAGGGTTGACGGCGCTGAAGGTGGGGTTGGTGCCTTGGTGGGGGGAGAGGGATGGTGACGGTGGTGGTGGTGGTGGTGGTGGTGGTGGGGGTTTGGAAAGCGAGAGGGAGATGCAGCATGCGAGATTGGAGCAGTGGAGGACAGGGGTTGTGGTGCTGCATGATTGGCTTGCGAGCTTTGCGGCTAGTCAGAAGATTGAGACGTTGAAGCTTTGGTGGTATGAGGAGGAAGGGTTGAATCCGTTGTTGTTGGATATGTTGGCGAAAGCGAAGGGGAATCCGATATGGCATGGTGGACAGCCCGTGAGGTGGAAGGGGCTGAAGTACTTGTGGCTTGGGAAGTGCAGGGTCGAGCAGAAGGATGTGGATGAGATTAGAG
>JAABUR0100001334.1_pt1 | contig 44918 bp, 40 predicted proteins | sample 5560091 | NCBI WGS metagenome assembly JAABUR01 (sample SAMN10711879, study PRJNA513375) | rock metagenome | isolation source: Antarctica rocks | place: Antarctica: Victoria Land, University Valley sud | reverse complement strand
GGTACTTCTTGGTCATAGCGGTCCCCTGTCTTCGGGTTGTCTTGGCGGACGCCCAACACCTACCGCAAGGAAGGCATCGGGCGGGGGACCGCCACCTCAAGTTCTACGAGACCCGGGACAACCTCCGGTTCGGCGATCGGAGCCCACTCGGATCGAGGTGTCCGAGAAAGATGGCGGCGCCGTAAGTGCTCGAGTCTGTCTTAAGGGCACGTCCCGGGTATTCCAACGGGGCAGCGGCGAGGTAGACCAGCCGCCAGATGAAGGCCACAAGTGGGTGCGAGTCAATGTCTCCCGGTTCCCCGATGGACCGTGGAAGATGTCCTCGATTCGGTTTACGGGGCAGCCATGTTGAGACGAAGTATTGCCACATTGATGCTGCCGCTGGCCGGCCTTGGAATGATTGTCGCATCAGCTCCGTCCGCTTACGCGTGTGCTGATGGGGAAGTCCCGCTACCCGGAGGTGATGGGACAGTCTGCGTGCCGGCGTCGGATCCAGGCTCGCCAGGTGACACTCCGGACGATCATGAACCGGGGCCGGTTGACCCGGGTGTTGAGGCGCGGGTGTGCCGCAGCCCGGGAGGTGGGCCGATCCCCTGCGAGCTTGATGGAGCGGTCTGGTCTGCCTCGCACGCCTGCTACGCGTTCCAGGTGGAGCGACCACGCGGGGACCCTGAATGGCAAGGGCACAGGGAGGGAACGCTGTGGAAGTGTCTCGCGGACTTCATGGGCGGCTTGGTCCCTGATTCGCCGATCTGGTGGGTGCCGCCGGGTGATGAGCCGGCGCCGCCGCCTCCGGATCCGGAGGTTCTTGCGGAGCAAGCCTTGGACACCTTGCAGATGGCGACGGCCGAGGTGAATACGGCGCCGACGCCACCGCACCTGACCTATGTCGGCCTGGAGACGTGGTTGTGGTTGGACGATGCGCTGTGGCGGGAGTTGTCGAAGTCGGTGACGGCTGGCCGGACGACGGTCACGGTGAGCGCCGAGCCTGATCACGTGTTCTGGTACACCGGGGACGGGTCGTCGGTGTCGTGCGGGTCGTCCGGTGTGCGGTGGGAGACCTGGATGACATCGGCGGCGCAGACGGACTGCTCCTACACCTATTCCTCGACAGGGACTCGGACAGTGTCGGCGACGATCGTCTACCGGGTGGACTGGATCTGCAGCGGTGTGTGCCTGCGTGACGGGGGGACGCTGGGCGAGGTCGACGGGGTTACCGGGTCGGTGAGTCTGCGGGTTGGGGAGCGTCAGTCGGTCGTTACGGAGATTGATTGACATGATCACCACCAACAGCCGCCGCACCGAACAGGTTGTGCCTGCGAAGCCGCCGAGCTCGCGGCGGTCGTTGCCGATGGCTTGCCGTGGTCTCCCGACCCGGCAACGGTCGTGGGGGCTGGCCGCGGTGGCGGCGCTGCTGATTGTGGGGTTCGGGCTTGCCGGCGCCGTGTTGTTCGGCCGTGCGGGCGACAAGGTGGAGGTGCTGGCGATGGGCACCGATGTCGCCAAGGGCCAGGTGGTGCAGCGGGCCGACCTGCGCAGTGTCGCGGTCGCCGGCGCCCCCGATACGGTCCCGGTAGCCGATGTCGATGTGGTGGTCGGGAAGACCGCGGCCGTGGATTTGAAAGCGGGTCAGCTGCTCTCCGGCGACATGGTGACCGCGGAGCCGGTACCTGGCCCGGGGGAGACGGTGGTCGGGTTGGCGTTGGAGCCGGTGAAGGTGCCGTCGGCGGGGCTTGCGCCGGGTGACCTGGTGGATGTGATCGCGGTGCCGGCCGGCAACGCCGAGGTCGACGCCGCAGGTCTGGACGACCCGGTGGTGTTGACGTCCGGAGCCACCGTGTACGCCGCCGTCGGGTCCGGGACGTCGGGCGGGCAGCTGCTGTTGACACTGGTGATCGACGGCGACGACGCGGCCCGGGTCGCGGCCTACTCGACTGCCGGCCGGGTCGCCGTCGTCGAGACCAGCCCGGTCGACGCGGCATCTGCTGAGGCGACGTCGCCGACCCCGACCGGCGGTGACTGATGCTGGTCGCGGTCTGCGCCGACAAGGGCTCCCCGGGGGCGACCACCACGGCCCTGCTGCTGGGGTCGGTGTGGCCACGATCGGCGGTGGTGGTCGAGCTGGACCCCTCCGGCGGCGACCTCGGGCTCCGGTGTCGGCACCATGCGGGTGGCCAGCTCGCCGCCACCCCCAATATCCTCGGACTTGCCGCGGCGGCCCGTGCCGACGCCACCGATCCCCAGTTGGTAGCCCGGTTCGCGCAACGGCTGGCGTCGGGTGGGTTGGTGGTGCCCGGTGTGCTGGCCGCCGAGCAGGCGTCCGGGATGAGCCAGCTGTGGCAGCGGCTGGCTGCCGCCTGCACCGTCTCGGATGTCGACGTGGTCGCCGACCTTGGCCGCATCCACGCCGGCGCGGCGTCGCTTCCGGTCGCCGCCGCGGCCGAGGCCGTGGTGGTGGTGGCCACCCCCACGCTGGAGGGCGTGCTGCATCTGCGGGAACGGATCAACCATCTCCGGCCGGCATTGGCCCGGCACGGCAGCGGCCGGCAGCCGCGTTTCCTGCCAGTGGTGGTGACGTCGGACCGGCACGCGACCAACGAGGTCGCCGAAGTCGCCGCCGTGCTCGCCGACACCGCAGCGCCGGCCGACTGGGTGAGCGCCGTCGGATACATCGCCCACGACCCGTCGGCGCTGCACCGGCTGCAGCATGGGGAGGACCCGGCGGGTCGGCTGCGGCGAACTCTGCTGGTCCGCACCGCCGGCCACATCGTCGACCGGATCGCGCTTCCGGCAGCAGTCGACCCGTCCGATCGGACGGGGGTGGCGTCATGATCGACAACGCCTTGGTGCGGGCGCTGCAGCACATGGTCGGTGATCGGCTGCAACTCCAGCAGCACGCCGCCAAGGCGGCCGGGCGCCCGGGGTTGTTGGGCGAGTCCGAGCGCCAGTACGCCCGGCAGCTGATCAGCGAGGTGATCGGCGACCACACAGAAGGGCTTCTTGTTGCGGGGAGTCCGCCACTGGACTGGTCGGACGAGCGACAGCTCGCCGAGGCCGTCTACGCGAGGATGTTCGGTGCCGGCCGGCTGCAGCGGCTCCTTGACGACGACCGGATCGAGAACATCGACATCAACGGCCCGGCCGAGGTGTGGGTCACCTACGCCGGCGGTGACCGGGTCGCCGCTGAGCCGGTGGCCGACTCCGACGAGGAACTCATCGAGCTCGTGCAGACACTCGCCTCCTACGCGGGACTCAACTCCAGGCCCTTCGACGCCGCGAACCCCGAACTCGACCTTCGGCTCCCGGACGGGTCCAGGCTGTCGGCGGTAATGCAGGTCACCGAGCATCCAGCGGTGTCGGTGCGTCGGCACCGGTTCACCAAGGTCGAGCTGGCCGACCTGGTCGGCAACGGCACGCTGACCGACGAGGTTGCGGACTTCCTGAGCGCCGCCGTGCTGGCCAGGGCCAACGTCATGATCGCCGGCGCCACCAATGTCGGGAAGACGACGATGCTGCGGGCGCTCGCGGCCCAGATCCCACCGACCGAACGGATCGTCACCATCGAGAAGGCCCTCGAGATCGGGTTGCGCCACAACGCCGACCGGCACCCCGACGTGGTCGAGATGGAGGAACGGGTCGCCAACAACGAAGGCCACGGCGCCGTGTCGATGCCGCAGCTGGTGCGCCGCACCCTGCGGATGAACCCGGACCGGGTCATCGTCGGGGAGGTGCTGGGTCCGGAGATCGTCACCATGCTGAACGCGATGAGCCAAGGCAACGACGGGTCACTGTCGACGATCCACGCCCGCACCGCCCGGGGGGTGTTCACCAGGATCGCCACCTATGCCCTGCAGGCGGACGAACGCCTCCCCGCCGACGCCTGCCAGCAGTTGATCGCCGGAGGCCTCGACTTCGTCGTCTACCTTGCCAAGGACGGATCCCGGCGCTACGTCGACTCGGTGCTGGAGATCAACGGCCACGACCCCGCGGTCGGGGTCGCCGCGTCGGAGGTCTTCACCCTCGACGTCGCCGGCTACGCGGTCCGCAACCACGAGGTGGCGATCAGCCGCGAACCGGCCTTGATCGCGGCCGGCTGGCGACCCCTCGAGGCGGGGTGGATGACATGACCGGCCAAAGCATACTCGGGCTCGTCATCGGTGCCGGTCTCGCAGGCAGCGTGGCTCTGCTGGCGGCTGCCCTCACCGGCTGGACCCCTACCTTCGGCCGTAGCCGGGGTCGCGCACCGGCCTGGCGTGGACATGCCGCGCGCCGCCGCGCCGGCGTCGCGGTCGCCGTCGCGCTGCTGGTGGCGTTGGTGACGAGGTGGCCGGTCGCCGCCGGCTCGGTCGGCGCGTTGATCTGGCTCTGGCCGACGATGTTCGGTGCCGCCGCCGCGTCGGCGCATCAGATGGCCCGGCTGGAGTCGCTGGCCATCTGGACCGAGTCGCTGCGCGACACGATCGCCGGCGCCATCAGCCTCGAGCAGGCCATTCCCGCCACCGTCGACGCCGCCCCACCGGTGCTCCAGCCCCAGCTGCGCCGTCTGTCCGGCATGATCCGGGCCCGGGTCCCGCTCCCGCAGGCGCTGGCCGTGTTCGCCGACGACCTCGACGACGCCTCCGCCGACCTCGTGCTGGCCGCCCTCATCCTCAACTCCCGGCTCCGCGGTCCCGGCCTGGTCGCCACCTTGTCGACGCTGGTGATCTCGGCCCGCGACGAGCTCGACATGCGGCGCCGCATCGAGGCCGGCCGCCGGGCGCTGCGCCGCGCCGCCCAGATCGTGGTGGCCGTCACGGTCTGTTTCGCCGCCGCACTTGCGGTGTTCTCCCGCGACTATGTCGCCCCCTACTCGACGGTCACCGGACAGGTTGTGCTCGCGGCGGTGATCGGGATCTTCGCCGCCGGGTTCATGTGGCTGCGACGCCTCGCCGACGCCGACACCCCGGCCCGGTTCCTCGGCACCCCCGACCAGGTCGCCGCCGCTACGACCGTCGCCGCGTCGGGAGCCACCCGATGACGTTGGCGATCCTGGTCGGCGCCGGTCTCGGTGCTTCGGTGTGGCTGCTGCGGCTCGCCCTGGTCCCACCGCGCACCGACTTGGCGGCAGCCGTCGGCCGCTGGGACGCCGCCCACACCGGCTCCACCCGCTACGTGTCCACCGGACCGGTCACCCGACGCGAGCAGCTGGGGCGCCGGATCGCCGCCGAGCTGGCCGCCCGCGGGGTCGAGCTGCGACGTCTGCGCACCGACCTCGAACTGCTCGACCGCCCGCTAGAGCTCCACCTCGTCACCCAGCTGCTGCTCGGACTGTCCGGGCTCGTGGTCCCCTCCCTGCTGACTGCCGTCCTGGCCGGGTTGGGAACGGGCGTTTCGGCGACGGTCCCTGTCGCGGGCGGCCTGATCGTGGCCGCGGTCTTGTTCGTGTTACCCGATGTCCGGGTCCGCCGTGACGCCGACCGCCGCCGCGACGACCTGCGCCGGGCGCTCGGCTGCTACCTGGACCTGGTGGCGATGTCGATGGCCGGTGGCCGCGGCGTCCCGGAGGCGCTTCCCACCGCGGCCCGGATCGGCCGCGGCTGGGCGTTCGAGCTGCTCGCCGACACCATCAGCCGCGCCCGCTACGTCGGCATGACTCCGTGGGAGGCGCTCACCGACCTCGGTGCCCGCGCCGGCATGCCGGAGCTTCGTGACCTCGGCGGCGCGTTGAGCCTGGTCGCCGACGACGGCGCCAAGATCCGCGACTCGTTGACCGCCCGCGCCTCGACGATGCGGCGCAGGCAGCTCGCCGAAGCCGAAGGCGACGCACAGCAGGCCGACCAGTCGATGCGGATGGCGCAGCTGGTCCTCGCCGTCGGGTTCCTGATGTTCATCGGCTACCCGGCCGTCGTGAACGTGCTGGCGCTGTGATGTCGACGATAGAGCCGGTGGTGCGCGAACCCGTCGCCGCTGCACGGGTTGGCCCGGACGCACGTCCCAACCACTGCGTCAGGGCGACACCGGTCAGCACATACCCACGGATGTCCTATAGCAGCAGTATGAACGCACCTTCCACCCTTTCAGATAGGAGCCGGCAATGACCGAGTTGGAGCAGGTTCGGCAGTACATCACGATGCTGCTGCACACGCTGGACGGTCGAGGTGACCGTTCGCAGCGCGGCGACATCGTGCAGAACGTCATCTGGATCGCGTTGTTCGCGGCGGCAGCGATCGCCATCGCCGGCATCATCATCGCCAAGTTCACCGGCAAGGCCGAGAACATCCCGACCGGCTGACCAGGCCGGGCAACAGATGACGCGACAGCGCAGCCGCGAGGCCGGGATCACCACCGTCGAGGTGGTGCTCACCGCGCCAGCGCTGCTGCTGATGTTGATGCTGGTCGTGCAGTACGGGCTGGTCGCGCACGCCCAGTCGGTGGCCCGGTCGGCCGCCGAGGAGGGCGCCGCGCAGGCACGCCGCTTCGACGGGACCGAAGCGGCAGCCGCGGCACGCACGAACACCTACCTCGACGACCTGGCGCCTACGATCATCCAACACCGTCTGGTGGTGGCTGAGCGGACCCTGACGACGGCGACCGTCAGCGTCGACGCGGACGTGGTGTCACTGGTTCCGGGGTTCTCGTTCGAGGTGCACGAGTCGGCGTCCGGCCCGGTCGAACGGTACGTGCAGGAGACCGGTCCATGACCAGGATGCGGCAACAGGACGGGTCGGCGGCGGTCGAGCTGGTGCTGGTCGCCCCGGTGCTGTTGGTGGCGCTGCTGCTGGTGGTCGGGCTCGGACGGCTTGCCTCGGCCCGTCAGGAGGTCGACGGTGCTGCCGCGGCGGCCGCCCGGGCCGCGTCGCTGGAGCGGAACACCGCGTTGTCGGCAGGTGTCGCCCAGCAGGCCGCGACGGCGACACTGACCGACCGGGGGATCAGCTGCCAGTCGCTGTCGGTGCAGGTGGACGTGTCGGCGTACCAGCCCGGCGGGGAGGTGTCGGTGACGGTCTCCTGCACGGTACCGCTGGCTGACGTGGCGTTGTCTGGGCTGCCCGGGTCGCGGACGCTCACGTCGACCGCGGTGGTGCCGATCGAGACCTACCGGGGCAGCTGATGGACGTCTCGAAGTGGATCAGCTCACGGCGCCGCGACGAGAAGGGTGTCGCCGCCGTGTTCGTGGTGTTCGTCGCGGTGGCGTTGCTGGCTGTCGCCGGCCTTGTCATCGACGGCGGGTACGCGATGGCGGCGAAGCGGGAGGCGACCGGACAGGCCGAGCAGGCGGCGAGGGTCGGCGCCGACGCGTTGGACCAGGCCAGCCTGCGCAGCGGCACCGCCCAGGTGGATCCACGCCTGGCCGTGACAGCCGCGCAGGACTATCTGGTCAGGGTCGACGCGCAGGGGACGGTCACGGTGGACGGCGACACCGTCACCGTCACCGTCACCGTCACCCAACAGACGGCGGTGTTGTCGGCGGTCGGTGTGTCGTCGTTGACGGTGTCGGGGACTGCGGCGGCGCGCAGCATCGACGAGGACCAGGCGTAGAGACGGAAGACGGCCATGAGCAGAGTCGGACTGTGGATTCGGGCGGTGGCTGCCGTCGCGGTCCTCACTGTGCTGGTGGTGGCGCCGCCGTTGCTGCTGGCCCGCTACGTCGGCAACCCGTGGCCGGCCGAAGGTGTCGACTTCGATGCGCCGCTCACCGACGGTGCCCTGGTCGGTCTGCTGGCGGTCGTGTGCTGGATCTTGTGGGCTCAACTGGTTGTGTGTGTGGTGGTCGAAGCGGCCGCGGCGGTTGTCGGTGCCAGTCGGACGATTCGTGTCCCGGTCGCGTTTGCCGGCCAGCAGTACCTGGCGCGTCGACTGGTGACTGTGGCGTTGGCGGTGTCGGTGTCGGGTCCGGTGGTCGCCGCCGTCGTCGAGGCGGCGTCGGCATCGCCGGCGTACGCCGTGTCGCAGACGCCGCACTCCGCGACACTGATGGCCCCAGCGGCGACCCAAGTCGATGCGCTCGAGAAGTCAGCGGGCTCGACCGCCAAGAGCACCTCCCAGGCAGGAGAGGGGCTACGGGTGGTGCAGGTGGACCGCGGGGACACGTTGTGGTCGCTGGCCCGTGACCATCTCGGGTCCGGGCAACGATGGAGCCAGATCGCCGACCTCAACGACGGCCGGACGATGGTCGACGGCGGTGTCTTCCGGTCCGCAGACCTGATCCAACCGGGTTGGCAGCTGTTGATGCCTCCGGACGCGGCCGGGCTGCCTCTCACCCCGAAGACACCGGCACCGGCGCAGGCTCCGACCCGCACGGTGTCCGTGGCATCCGGTGACACGTTGTCGCAGATCGCGCTGGACACGCTCGGTGACGCCGCCTCCTACCCGCGGATCGCCGCCGCCAACCACGACCTGATTGCGGACCCGGACAAGATCGACGTGGGCTGGCGGCTGACGATTCCCCCGGCCGGGGCCGACGTCACCGGACCGCCCGAGACCGGCACCCCCGGTCTCGATCGAGACGAGCGCCAGCACCCGCCTGGGGATCACGGTGATCACCCCGGCAACGAGGCCGACCAACACGCGCAGCCCGACCGGCGACACGCCGAGTCGCCTCGGGGGCAGGCGCCGACGCCGTCGCCCGAGTCGGATCGGCCCGAGCCGACCAACACCGAGGCACCGCGACCTGGGCCGGTAGAAGACAGTTCCGCCGACGACCAAGGCGGCTCTACGGAGGAGAGGTCCGAGCACTCCGATGCGTCCACGGAGATGGCGATGGTGGCCGGCGGCGCGGTCCTGGCGGCCGGCATGTGGGGCTTGTTGGTGCTGCACCGGCACCGCCAGTTCCGGTACCGCAGATCCGGACGGTCGATCGGTGCTGTGCCGGAGGAACTGCGCCCGGTGGAGCAGACGGTGCGGGCACACGGTTCGGGCGGCGGCGTCGCCGTCGATCTTCTGCAACGGGCGCTGACCCAGTTGACGGCCGCCTGCCGGAAGCTGGGCAGCCCCCTGCCTGACGTGATGGCGGTGCGGCTCACCGACGACCTGGTAGAGCTCATCGTGCAACCGGAAGCCGACGCCGCACCATCGGCACCTGCACCGTGGTCGACCAATGCTGCCGGGACCCGGTGGCGGGTCAGCAGACCCGACATCGACGACTCGGGTGACACCCCGGTCGAGCACACGGCGCCGTATCCGCTGCTGGTGACAGTCGGCTCAGACACCTCCGGCGCCTACTGGCTGGTCGACCTGGAACACGCCGGAGCGGTCAGCGTGACCGGTGACCGGCAACCGGTGCAGGACCTGTTCCGGGCGATCGCCGCAGAGCTGGCGGTCAACGGGTGGTCGCGCGACGTGGACGTGAGGCTGGTCGGCTTCGGTGACGACATGGTCGATCTGAACCCGGACCGGTTGTGCACCGCAGACGACCCAGAGGAGACGGCCCGCCAGATGGCTGCCGACCTCGACAGGGTCCAGCACATGGGGACCGCTTCCGGCGACGTGTTGGTGGCGCGCCGCGACGAAGACGCCGTCGACGCATGGCGACCGCAGGTGTTGTTGATGGCACCGGATCCGCCGCGGCCGAGCGGGCCGTTGCAGGACTGCGCGATGACCATCTCCAACAGCACCGAGCGCGCGGCGGCGGCGCTGGTAGCAGTGAACCTGAATCTCGACAGGCTGGGCAACCAGATCCTGCACCTTTGGATCGGCGCAGCCGGGCGGCTCAGCATTGCTGGGATCGTCGACGACCTGCAGCCTCGACAGCTGCCGACCCAGGTCGCCGCGGACATGGCCGCCCTGATGACGTGCACCCGCGACGGGACCGACGACCCGATGCCGACCGCCGAAGGGGACAGGGGCTCTGAGGTGTTCAGCGATGCCGCCGGTGGCCTTCTCCCGGAACTGACGATCCCCCGCGGCACCGCCTCGGTCGACGACGAAGCCGGCTCATCGTTGCCGCTTCCCGATCAGCAGTACCAAGAAGTGGCCGCCACCACCACCGAGGACCTGGCGGCGTTGGCGCCGCAGGTGCCCGCGGCAGTGCGGGACCAGGTGTCCGCCGCGGACCCGGCGCTGGACGACGATGTGGCGGCGTGGTACGACCCGGCCGGTCAGGTGGCACGGTTGAGGCTGCTGGGACCGGTGCAACTGTGGGCGCACGGCGACCGATCGGCAGACGTGCAACGACGGATCCCCTACTACACCGAAGTAGTGGCCTACCTCGCCACCCGCGACCACGGCGCCCCCGCCGAACAGGTGGCCGACGCGTTCGGGGTCGCAGTGTCCACCATCTACAGCCGGATCGGCACCGCCCGGGCCTGGCTCGGCGCAAACCCCCGCACCGGTCGCCTGTATCTGCCGGAGTCGACCCAGTCACCGGCTGCGCAGACCCGCGGCATCGCGATCTACGAGACGGACGGCCTGCTCGTCGACGCAGACCTGTTCAAACGGCTCCGGGTCCGCGGCCACGCCCAGGGCGAGGACGGCATCGCCGACCTGGAAGAGGCGCTGCGCCTGGTGGCGGGCCGGCCGTTCGACCAGCTCCGCAAGGGCGGCTACCGATGGCTGGCCGAGACCCCGCTCGACCAGTACCTTGTGGCCGGGATCGTCGACGTCGCCCACCTGTTGTCGATCCACGCGTTGAGCGTCGGCGACCTGCGGCGGGCGCGAGCGGCCACCGAAATCGCTATCCTGGCCGCACCGTACGAGGACAAACCACACCTCGACCTCGCAGCGGTCCAAGCGGCGGGCGGGCACCGCGGCGAAGCAGAGAACTACCTACGCGAAACGGTGGCGAACCGGTCCGACGACGGCGACGCCCCGATGGCATTGTCGCAACGCACCGAAGCCATCCTGACCCGACACGACTGGCTCACCCGCGCCGGCTGATCGGTCTGCGACAACACTCGCGCGCACCTGTCGACCGCCGATAGCTGCCGGCTCATCACGGCCGCTGAACTGAAGGCTGCGCCTCGCCTCTGCAGCGTTTGCCCTGGCCCTTGATTCGTCGCGATCTAACGTCGGTCTCTCCCTACAGTCCCTCCGGTGAGGGAAGCCAAGGGCATCAGGCATGAACGACTCACAGGCGGCTCGCCAGGTCCCGCACGAGGCACCCAAGTGAGAATCTTCACCGGACCAGTCTCATGCCGAGCGGCTGGTTATGCCGAGCGGTCGTCTGACGACCGGTGTTCTTGCTGGTCAGGAGCGGTTATGGGGTGCGACTGCTCGGCATAACCGTCGGCCCCGGTCGATGCTTCTTGAGTTCGTTTTCGTCGATCTCATAGGAGGCAGCGATGGGTAGCAACAAGCGACTGGTGAAGTCTGGTGGGCCGTCGGAACCGGATGCCGCGCTGGGGCGGGTGCTTGCGGGGTATCGGAGATACCTGCTTCTTGAGCGGGGGTTGAGCCAGACGACCGCGGATTCCTACGAACCCAGGGCGCGAAGGTTTCTCTCCGGGCGCGAGGGGCTTGAGGATCTGGGGCTGGATCGGTTGAGGGCCGCTGATGTGTCTGACTTTCTCGCACGCGAGCTCCCGCTGCTTGGTCCCGGGGAGGCGAATCTTCAGATCGTCGTGGTGCGCTCGGTGCTGCGTTACCTTCACCTGGCTGGGCTGATCCCCGCGCCACTTGAGTGGGCGGTGCCCGCCGTGGCCGCTGTCCGGGATCGGTCGTTGCCGCGCGGACTCGAGCCGTCGGTGGTGGCCGCACTCTTGTCCAGCTGTGATCGGCGGCGGACGGTCGGCCGGCGGAACTATGCGATCTTGTTGTTGCTGGTCAGGCTGGGCTTGCGCTCGAGCGAGGTAGCCCGAATCGGCTTGGGCGACGTGAACTGGCGTGCTGGCCAGATCCTCGTCCATGGCAAGGGCGGCCGGGAGGACCTCTTGCCGTTGCCCGTCGATGTCGGCGAGGCGTTGGCGGACTACCTGCAGCGCCGTCGACCCGGGCCTGGCGACTGTCGGACATTGTTCTTGAAGGTGATGCCGCCGCCGGGGCCGATGTCGCGGTATGCGGTCACAGCGGTGGTGCGGGAGGCATGCTGGCGGGTAGGTATCGAGCGGTTCGGCGCCCACCGGCTGCGACACACCGCCGCGAGCCAGATGCTCGCCGCTGGCGCGTCACTGGAGGAGATCGGGCAGGTACTGCGCCACCGGGAGCGACGAACGACCGCGATCTATGCACGGGTCGACCGCGCGGCGCTACGCACGGTTGCGCTGCCCTGGCCGGAGGTGGAGGCATGACAACGCTCGAGCAGGCTCTGGGTGACTATCTGAGGCTGCGGCGGCGGCTGGGCTACGAGCTCGAGCGCGACGAGCCACAGCTCGAGCAGTTCGTCGGCTTTCTCCAGCAGGCGGGCGCGGAGCGGATCAGCACCGAGCTGGCGGTGAGGTGGGCCAGGATGCCAGCCAACCAACATCCGATCGTGTGGCGCCGCCGGTTATCGATGGTGCGCGGGTTCGCCTGCTACCTGGCCACGGTCGATCCCGAGAGCGAAATCCCAGCCAAGGACCTGTTGCCCGCCCACCAGCCACGCACTGCTCCCTACATCTACACCCCGCAGGAGATCACCGCGCTGATGACCGCCGCGGCGTCGCTGCCGCGGCCACTGGCCGCGGCGATGTTCGAGACCATGATCGGGTTGCTGGCCAGTACCGGTCTGCGGCTGCGCGAAGCGCTCGCGCTGGACCGCGCGGATGTCGACCTCGACGACGGCGTGCTTGACATCCGCGCCTGCAAGAACCACCGGCAGCGTGAGGTCGTACTGCACCCGAGCACCACCGCCGCATTGAGCCACTACGCGTGCGTGCGCGACCAGCGCTGCCTGACCCCGGCCACGGCATCGTTCTTCGTGACCAGCTGGGGCAGGCGACCGGTCAAGACATCGTTCTGGCAGACGTTCCGTGAGCTGATCGCCCAAGCCGGTCTGGAGGGACGCGGCCAGCGCGTGCGCCCCCGCCCGCACGACCTCAGGCACACGTTCGCGGTCAGGACCCTGATCGGCTGGTATCGCTGCGGCGAGCAGATCGACCGCAAGATGCCGGTGCTGTCGACCTATCTGGGTCACGTCTCCCCGGAATCGACCTACTGGTATCTGCAATCGGTGCCCGAGCTGCAAGGGCTGATCAGCGACCGTCTCGAACAGATCGGGCAGGAACTGTCATGACCCTCATCGCCCCCACGCTCCAAGCGTTCTTCACCCAACGGCTGATCACCCAGCGCAACTCCAGCCCCGAAACGGTCGCCTCTTACCGCGACGCGATCCGTCTGCTCCTGGCCTATGCCCACGAGCAGACCGGCAAGCAGCCCTTCGAGCTGGACTTCGAGGATCTGGATGCGCCGCTGATCGGCGCGTTCCTCACCCACCTCGAAACCGATCGCGGCAACAGTGCCCGCACCCGCAACAACCGCTTGGCGGCGATCCACTCCCTCTACAGGTATGCCGCGCTGGAGCACCCCGAGCACGCCCTGACGATCGCCAGAGTGATGGCCATCCCCACCAAGCGCTACCAGCGCAACGACATCTCCTATCTCGATCGAGCTGAGATCAAAGCGCTGCTGGACGCCCCCGACCAAGACTGCTGGCTCGGCAGGCGTGACCACGCGCTGATCCTCACCCTCATCCAGACCGGACTGCGCGTCTCAGAGCTCATCAACCTCCGCGTGCGTGACCTGCAGCTGGGAACCGCCGCGCACGTTCAGGTCACCGGCAAGGGACGAAAACGGCGCACAGTCACGCTGACCCGCGAGACCGGCACGGTCCTGCACCCATGGGTCCACGAACGCCAAGGCCAACCCGGAGACCCGCTGTTTCCGACCCGCCGTGGCGCACCGCTCAGCCGCGACACCGTCGAACTGCTCCTCGCCAAACACACAACCATCGCAGCGACCCGGTGCCGGTCGCTGGAGACCAAGCGGGTCACTCCACACGTGCTTCGACACACCAACGCGATGCTGCTCACGGCCAACGGCGTCGACATCGCCACGATCGCCCTCTGGCTCGGGCACGAGAGCATCACGACCACCCAGATCTATCAGCACGCCGACACCAAGCTCAAAGAAGAAGCGATCGCAAGAACCGCCCCACTCGGCGCCAAGCCCGGCCGATACCGACCCACCGACCAGCTCCTGGCGTTCCTCGAGGCGCTCTGATTATGCCGACCATCGCAAACCCGAAAGGGCCCTGACCAGCAGAACACCGGCCACCGGACGACCGCTCGGCATAACCAGCCGCTCGGCATGAGACCCGTTATGCCGACATCGGCATAACGGGTCTTACGGGACAACCGACCAGATAAACGCAGCTGACCTGCGCCGCTGACCTTCAAGGGTTCGGCATCCGGGACGGAGGTCGCGGTCGACCTACTCCAGGTGGTGGAAGATCCGGAACAGGGTGCCCGTCGGATCGGTGAACGAGGCGAACCGTATGGGCGGCAGGTCCTGAGGGAGCTCGACCCAGTTCACAGAGTCACGATGATCGACATGGAAGGCATCGACGTCGGCGACCTCGTAGAAGCCTCCTGGGCCTCCATCGTCGTCGGGGTCGCTCGCGTCGAGCATCACCTGAACGGATGAGTCGGGGATCGCGAAGGCAACAGTGGACGTGCCCTCGCGCCACGCCTCGTCCCAACCGAGCACGTCGCGGTAGAAGCCGACGGCCACGTCGAGGTCGGTCACCGGGTGGTAAAGGAAGGTCAGTTTCATACTAGGAGCGTAAATCGGTTACGTGCAGCCGTCAATGAGTTATGGTTCAGCATGCCCGACCTCTCGCACATCCCGATCCCAGGTTCGGCGCGCGCCCGACTCCTCGAGGTCGGCGTCGTGCGGTTCCAGGAGCTCGGCTACGAACGGGCGAACGTTGCCGACATCGCGCGGGACGCCGGCGTCACCACGGGGTCGCTCTACCACCACTTCAAGCACAAGCTCGGCCTGTACGTGGTCATCCGGGACGAGATGGAGACCCGGATGACCGAGCGCATGGAGGGCGCAGCCGCGGCGCTCGGTGGCGCAGGTCGACCGGCGGTTCAGGCTGCACTCGAGGTCGCGTTCGACGCGGCAGTGCGCTTCGGCGTGACGCGGATCCTGGCCGAGCCGCTCCCAGACCAGATGCCGGACACGATCGCGAACCTGCTTGGCGAGCTGCTGCCTCGATCGGCGCGCCCGGCCAGCACGATGCTCGCGGCGGCGTGGCGATGCTCGCTGCTCGCGGTGGCAGACGGCGCCCCGCCGGCTGCGTCGAAAGCCGGGATGCGCTGGGTCTTGCACGTCCAGTCAGCAGCCTGACTCTCGCCCTGCGCACCAGCGGCTGGTCAGCATGCTCTTGTGAGCCGTCCCGTTCGCCGATCTCCCACTGGCACGACCGCGCCGATCGCGACTGGAAGATTGTGGCCCGGCCTATTGGACGAGCAGGCAAAACGGATGCCCAGCCGGATCGGCCATCACGTAAAGAGGTTCACCCTCGTCCTCCGAACGGTCGTACAGCAGACGAGCGCCGAGCTCCTCGGCATGCTCGCGATGCCGCTCCAGGTCCTCGACGGTGGGAACCTTGAAGTCCATGTGCATCTGCATCGGGACGTCCTCAGACGGCCAGGTCGGGGGGGTCGTGTCCCTCTTCTCCTGGATCGTGACCACTCGGCTGCCGTCGTCGTCGAGCAAGACAAGCCAGTCCGCGTCATCAGGGGTGCCATCGGATGGTGGCTCATCTCCTTCCCGGTAGTGAAGCCCGAGGAACTGGCGATAGAACTCCGCCACGCCTCGGCAGTCTCGCGCGTCGAGTGCGGTGTGGAGCAGGACGGGAAAACTGGACACGGACACCTCCTTGCTAGCTTCTCGCCTCAACCGTAGCGGCGTGAGATCCGCTCGCCCGTATGCCCAGCAGGCATTCCGACAGCCGATCCGCATCCGGCAATCGCGACGGCCCGCCGGGCGCCAGCGTCGCGAAGATTGAGCGAATGACCTAGCGTGGCCGACGTGACCTCCGTAGTGCTGATGGGTGACCCCTCCGTCGCCGGCATCCCGGTCGATGAGTGCGGTGAGGAGTTGGTGCCCGCCACTGCAGACTTCGTGTTGTCTTCGCTGAAGGACGGACACGACCCCTATCGCAGCAGGGTCCGTGAAGGCGTATGCAGGCGGCTCATCGCCGCTCAGGAACATCTGCCAGCCGGCTTGCGCATCTGCTGGGTGGAGGGGCACCGCGACCCCAGGCTGCAAGAGCGGTACTTCAACAACTACCGAGAGCGCCTCGAGAGCCTCCACCGGCACCTCAGCGATGAGGATTCCTACCTGCTCGCGAGCCGCTACGTGTCCCCGCCCAAGATCGCTCCTCACGTGAGCGGCGCAGCTATCGACCTCACCCTCTGTGACCAAGAGGGCAACGAGCTCGACATGGGCACCCCCGTCAACGCGACGCCGGAGGATTCCAACGGAGCGTGTTACTTCGAAGCCGCGGTGAGTGTCGAGGCCCGGTCGAACCGCACGGTGATGGCGAAGGCCCTCGAGGAGGTGGGCCTGGTCAACTACCCGACCGAGTGGTGGCACTGGTCCTACGGTGACCGGTACTGGGCGATGGCAACGGGCGCGTCGGCCGCCATCTATGGGCCCTTGCACGCCTGAAGACGCTTCCACATGTCGCGATATTCGCGACCGTGTGTCGTAAAGCGATCCGCCAACGGGACACAACCGATGCTGCATGTTGGGCTTCCCCCGCGATCGGACAAAGCCGCGCACCGGTCTACGCGGGCTGCCAGCAGCGGGGATGCGACAGTGTGTCCATGGCTTCATGTGAACTCGGCGAAGAGGTCGCTGGCTTTCTCGCAGATCTAGCAACTGCCGAGCACCTGAGCGTCCTACTGGGAGCTGGCGCCTCGATGGCCGCTGGGCTGCCTAGCTGGGACGAACTGGCCGTACGGCTTGTCAGTCTGGCCGGAGCCATCGAAGACGCCGGAACTGCCCGTGCGTACCTGGCGCGCCAGGATCCGACTCTCGCCGCGGAAGCGGCGCGCGCTGTGAGTGATGACTGGGCCACGGTCGTCCGGGAGGCGCTCTATGGCACGGAAGTCGCGGCGCTCTACCCGCGTGCTTTGCACTTGGCGGTTGCCAACCTCGCCGCGACGCGCCCGCGAGACGTCAGCCTGCTCACCTTGAACCTGGACGACCTACTCGAAGAGGCGTTGCGCGATCTCCTGGATGACCTTGAGCGTGACGAGCAGGTGATCTCAAGGACCGCGGCCGCACCGCGCGCCGGGGCCAACACGTACGAGGTGCAGCATCTGCACGGCTTGCTACCTCGGGCTGACGATGCACAGCCGTCCGGGCTGGTTCTTACTCTCTCCGACTTCAACCACCTGGCGGCGATCGCTCATCCGTGGCAGGCAGGTGCGCTTGGGGAAGCAATGAGTAGGGGGCCGCTGGTATTGGCTGGGACTACCTACAGGGACACTGACATCCGGCAATGGCTACACGCCATTCGCCAGCAGTTGGAGTCCCACGGTGGCTCGGTCAGTGCGCTGCTGGCGCGCGAAGGTATGGGGTTGTCGCGCCGACAGTTCACTGACGTCGCTGAAGCCGTCCGGCAGCAGTGGGGGGCGATCGGTATCAACGCCCTCCTCCTTCAAGATCACTCCGACGCGGCCCAGATACTGCGTGAGCTTCCAGCGAGCCGCGCAGACGGCTACCAACTGCCGAGAACCCGGGCGGCCGGGCTGTGGGCGCAGCAGGTGGCCGACTTCTCCCCGCTACAGGTACGGCACTCCGAACTGCTCGACGCGGATCGGGAGGCGCTGCCTTCCCCAATTGGTCACGCAAGCGATCTCACGCTGTGGCTTGCCGACGGTTCCAGCGAGTTGGTGCGCTGGGCCTCGCACGATCGCGTGTACCGGAGCTCGGACAAACTGCGCCGGGTGCCGCTGGGGCACGACAGCCCATGGACGGCCGCCAGAGCCATGGCCCAGAGCGAGGTGCTGGTGGATGCAATGCATACACGTCCTCAAGGGTCAAGGCGGTGGCGCACGGTCATCGCCGCACCGATCACCATGGCCTTGCCAGGTGGGCCGAACCTGGTCGTCGGCGCAGTCAGTGCCGCGACGACGGCGGTGTTAGACGGCGAAGAGGAGACGGAGTGGCGGACTGCGTTGGCCGACCTGGTCGAGGCCTGGGCCGGCCGATTGACGGCGCCCGCCCAGTGACCAGTGACCGCCGTGCGGCTCTAGGTCAGGGGTCGGACCTCGTGCACGGGTATCGCCCCGTCTGGCCATGGCATGATGGAAGCAGTAGTGAAGGGAGCTGATGTGCCGTCGAAATCCAGCGGAGGCAAGCGCGGCCGGAGTGCCATCACTGGCCGCTTCGTTAAGCAGTCGACTGTCAAGAGAAGCCCGAAGACGACCACTAACGAGAGCACCAAGAGCAGCAAGAAGGGCAAGAAGTAGCTGACCACCCCGGGCCGAATGGTTCGGGTCGCGCGGATACGGCGCTGTCGCAAGCCTGCGCCATTTGCCCGACAGCCAGCCGGGTCAGGCCCGGATGGCTGATCCCGGGCCGGCAGCGATCTGAGTGGTGCGCCTTTTTCGCCCAGATTTGACGCGCACCGCAGGGCCCATTGACGGCGGCGCGCCAACGCTTACGCTGGCGCCCGAGCCGGACCACGTAGTTGCATGCGCGCATCGCAGGTGCGCGCCCCCACCCCTCACCGGCACCTGCGACATCGGCATTGCAACCATCGGCCCGCTGGTCCCGGCAGCAGGCGTGGTTGGATTCAGCCATCGGGACGCTTCAGCCGCGAGATTTCCTGTGGACAGCGTTTCGCGGCTGCCTTAGGCCGCGCTGGTGAGGAATAACCGCCCGCCCGAGCCTCTTGAGCACGAGATCAGCGCTGCGCGCGACAAATGTTCCAGCCAAGGGCGCCGCCCGATCCCTCAATGCAACACAGCCCATCTTGATGAACGCAGCGACCTCGATTCTCGCATCGCCGGATGTCGCCAGGGGATGTCCGCCCGTCACCGTGGAGAGGCGAGCTCGGCGCTGTTGCGTGTGACAGCGCCAAAGGTGGCGTTGCGACTCACCCAATCCGACGGCATCGTCACCGACGTCCGCCACCCGCGCGTATATCGACTGCCTAACCCTTGAAGTCCGCTCGTTCCTCGTCCGATAGCAGCAACACCTCAAGGTCGCGCCCGACGGACCGGCCACGGAGTGCCATGCCGGTGTCAAAAGTCACCAGGGTCACGCGACCATTCGCGAGCGATGCGAGCGACTCAGCGCGGTCGATCAGCTCCATGTCGGGGTCCGCAAGCCGGACATGGTGAGGGTCATCAATAATGAGCTGGACTTGCGTCAGAGACGAAGTCGGTGCTCCGTTGAATGTGATCGATGACGTGCCGCCGCGGAACATCTCTTCCATCGTCTTGAGACACTCCCGCGCCCTCCGGCGATAGTTGCCGCGCTTCGCCTTGTCCAACTCATCCACAACGATGATGGGAATCGCGAGACATATCCACGCCAGGCTGGGTTCCTCCGGCGACACGACGAGCTCGTGCCATGGAATAGCTCCAAAGGGAAGGCGATGGTGGAGGAAGACATTTGTGTCGGCAACCAAGACGTCGGCTGGGCCCTCCCAGCGCCGGACGGCCAGCATCAGGTCGTTGTGCGCCCGCCGCAGATCCTCAACTCGCTCGTTGATTTCAGCGTTCAGCAAGCTCAGGATTGAGTCGTTGGCCGACGGGTCGATCGCCTGGATCACCCAGTGCCGGTGTGTCAGCACAAGCCCCTCGACATCTCCGAGTGATAGGAGCCTAGCCAGCGCCGGGGCGGTCAAATTCGCCCAGCGACAATACCTGTTGAACAGCTCGTACTTGTCGCCACTCACGATGTTAGAGAGCTCGTTCGCGGCCGACTCCAGGGTGCCCAGCACCACGCTCGCGTTGATTCCCGGCAGGATGGACACGACCACCAGAACAGCCTCGCACGCCAACTTCCGGGTCCCACAGTCAGGAACAGTGTTGGTTGAGCACGGCGGGGGCGCCCTCTGCGCTGGTCACCGCAACGGGATCCGCTTGCGCGACACGGACCGTGGGCGGTGGTGATCGGCGGCGATTCGGCGTGACAGTCAGCGACTGCCATGAGGATAGGGGGAAGAGCGCTCGGGGGCGCAGGGCTGCACCATTCAACGCAGTCATCGGCACTCAATGCGGACTCGCTCGAGGCCGCCGGGTCCGGGTCGTTCGCCCTCCGGCGGCGCATAGCGCAGGAAGCGCGCGCCGCTGGCGAGCGCCCGAGCGCCCGTCGCGATCCGTAGGCGGTCACAAGCGCCGATGCGGCGACCGATGAGTTGACGACGGCCGCGGCGTCATCAGCGTGCAGCCGCGCCAGCATGGCGCTGGCGAGTCACACGACCCCGGCGACGTTCGTTGGGGAGGAGGTGGTCACCCTGAGCGTGGAGGTGCGGCGCACTGTGGGCGACTGAAGCTACCTGAGCCTTTCCGTCGGACCGAGGTCCGACCGGGTGAGGTGATCTGCTGTCCGACGCGTCAGGGAGAGGGGCTTGTCCAGCTGCCGATCGTCGCCCCCTCCGACGACGATCACGTCGTGGCGCTGGCCATGGACGCGTGCACGCGTTGAAGGAGGCGAGGGTCAAGGTGGCGCCGACGCTGGTCGGCGACTTACCTGATCACAGAAGCCCGCAGGCGACGGAGTCTCCGTCGGTTTGTGGTGACCAGCACTTTGATCACGACCCCGCCCATGTCTGGCGCGCGGGCGGGAGCGTCTTTCTACAGATCTACCCCTGGCGGTGGCCTGGGTGGTGAGGTCTGTGGAAAGACGGTCGGTGTGGTGGGTCCGGAGTGTGGTGCGCATGTGCGTCTCACGAAAGGACCTGACCGATGTCGCATCCGTTGGATCACTTGGGAGTCTCTTGGCCGCAGTTGTGCGCTCGGGTGGAGACCAGTCAGTTGTTGTCTCGGTGGGCTGTCGCGGAGCCTGCGTTGGCCGGCTACGAGCGGCTCGACGTCGTCGCTGGCGAGGTCCATGACAGGAGTAACGGGCCGCGCGCCGACGTCGTGTTGGCGGCGTTGCTGCGGTTGGCGGCGACGGACGGCGGCGACGACGAGGTCGCGGCGGCGACGGTGGCGTGGCTGCTGGCGCCGGGTGCGCGGTCTCTGGCGGTTCGCTTGGGTGACATGGCGAGCGACGTGGATGCGGTGGTGATGTCGTGTCTGTGGCTGCGGATCCGCACGTTTCCTTGGCGGCGTCGATGCCGCGGCTACGCCAAGGGTGTCCTGTTGGACACGCGCAAGGACGTGCTGGCCGAGCTCACTGGGCGCCGGCCGGTCGCCGTTGACCGGCGGACCGTGTCGACGGACCCGACGCTGTTGGCTGCTGTCGCCGGCAGCGGCGAGGAGTCGCCCTCGGCGATGCGGGAGCTGGTGGACGTGCTGGATTGGGCCCGCGCGGCTGCCGTGGTGTCGGGTGAGGATGTGGCGCTGCTGCTGCGGCTTGTCGCCGCCGCCGAGGACGCTAACGCTGTCGGCGGCGGTGCCGGGGTGCACGGATGCTGCTCGTACGCTGTCGCCGGCCGGGTCGCCCAGGTGTACGGGGTGAGCATGAAGACGGTGCTGCGACGACGCGACCGGGTGTTGTCCAAGCTGCGCCGGGCCAGCGGCGACTACCTGGACGCAGTGGCGTGAACGACAGAACTTTCCGATCCGGTGTCCTTCACAGCTGTTCGCGGCGGCCTCTATGGCCATGACATTTCTGTCGCCGACCTGCCGACGCCCATTGGTGCCCGCTGCGGCAGCCGCGGTTCCTGTCACGGTGGCCGCGGGCTCGCTGTGTGCGGTGTTGCGGTTGCGGGGGAGCCACACCGACAGATCGGTGCGGACACTGCCGCCGGTGCCGGGGCGGGTCCGGCGATCCGCCGAGGGCCGCTGATGGTGTCCGTCGCCGAACTGGCCCTGACGGTCGACGAGCTGCGGGCGGCGGCGGTGGCGGCGCGGCGCGGCGACTTCCGCCGCTGTGGCAGTTTTGGGCCGGGCTGGTCGCTGTCGGAGTGTGCCGGCGCGGTGCTGGTGCTCGCGGCTCATCCCGGTGCGGGTGCCAGCTGCTTCGCCACCGCCTTGGCCGACGCGTTGGCGACCGCCGACGCGTCGCCGGTGCGGCTCGTCGATGCGGCCGACCCGGGCAGGTCGGGGCTGGTCGCGGCGACCGACACCGAGCTCGGCGTCCGGGGGCAGTGGCGTCTCGGCCGCCGCGGTTCCGTGGCGGTGATCCGGCCGGCGTATCCGGTGCGGTCCGTCGACGACGTGCCGGCGCCGGTGGTCGCTGCCGAGGAGCGGGTGGTCGTCGATGCGGGCTGGCCCGGAGCCGATGTGGTGGCCGGGTCTGGGTGGGTGAGCGTGGCCTGCGCGACCGCCGTGGTGGTGGTGGTGTTCCGGGCCACCGTGCCGGGGGCGCGTCACGCCGAACGGGTGGCCGCGTCGTTGGCGTCGCCGCTGTGGGTGGCGGTCGGCCCCCGGCGCTGGCACCCGGCGGTGCAGGCGAGCCTGGGACCTCGGCTGAGGCGGGCCAGTGCCGCCGACCGGCTGTTCCGGACCGGGCTCGACCGGCGCCTGGAGGCGACCGGTGTCGAGGCCGGCCCGCTGCCGAGACCGGTCGCCGTGGCCGCATCCGCCGTCGCCGGCGTCCTGCGAGCCCGGATGGCCGAATCCGACCGAACCGAGAAGGAGTGATGATGGCACCGAGCGACCTGCTGGCGCGGGCACACGTGGAGTACCAGGCGGTGTGCCCGAAGGCCCCGCCGGGGATGACCCCGTTCAAGGATGACGTGATGGGCTGGACTGCCTGGGGGGTGCTGGCCCTGATCGGGATCGCCGGGTTGGTGTCGATCGGGGCGATCGTGATGGGACGTATCTTCGCCCATCCGCACGCGTCGCGGGCCGGCGCGGTCGGGCTGGCGGTGATCGTGGTCGCCGCCATCTTGTACGTCACCATCGGCGGTGTCCTGGACGGGATCACCGGCTCGGGCTGCGTCTGATGAGGCAGTCACGTGCGGCGGCTGGTCTGGTGTGGCGGCGGGGCCGCCTGGTGGCGGTGTTGTCGGCGGCCGTGACGGTGGCGTTGCTGGCCCTTGCGGGTGTCGGGTTGGCCTTCTACTACACGGTCCACCCCACCGGCGGCCCCGCCCACACGGCGGACCCGGGTCGGCCGACGTTCTCTGGGCCGGGTGCCTCCGTCTCCGACGAGCACCAGCGGCGGGACCGGGTGGCGTCTGAGCCGATGCCGACGATCGGCCTGGACCAGTCCCGGCCGGGGCGGCTGTCCACCCGTGACCCTGGACATATCGTGTTGCCGAGGACGGTGCGGCTGGGTGCAGCCGATGTTGCGACCGGGGTGCCGCAGACCCCGGAAGGTGCGTTGGCGCAGCTGGCCGCGATCGACCAGGCCGCGCTGCAGTCGGGCAGCCTGCCCGGGGTGCGGGAGGTGATCGTGGCCTGGGCGGCCCCCGGTGGCCCGACACCGCAGTCGTGGTCGGGCACCCGGGCGATGTCGGAGTTCTTGACCGCGGCCGGTCTGTCAGCGGCCGGGGACCCGGATCTGGCGGTGGTGGCGACCCCGCTGATGGGGCTGATCAGGGGCCGGGTGGGAGACGGCTATGTGGTGGCCTGTGTGCTGTTCGAGGTCGACGCGACCCTGACGACCACGTCACGGGTGGCGGCGGCGGACTGCCAGCGGATGGTGTGGCAGCACGGACGGTGGGTGATCGGGCCTGGTGCCGAGCCGGCCCCGGCCCCGTCGCCGTGGCCGGGCACCGACGCCGCCATCGATGTCGGCTACCGGGAGCTGCGCTATGGGTGAGCAGACCTCGGTCTGGGTGTGGCGCGTCTGCGCATCCGGGCAGTTGGCGACGCTGCGGCCGAAGGTGTTCGGTTTCGGTGACCTGAACCCGTTGAAGTGGCTGGGCAGGGCGGCGGCGGAGACGGCGGGGGAGGGTTGGAAGGCGGCGATGATCGCGCTGTGGTCGGCGGGCCTGTGGGTGCTGGAGCTGGCGTTCAAGCTGATCGACGCCTTCACCACCCCCGACCTGTCCGCGGGCGGGCCGATGGCGACCACCTACGCCTACACGTTCGGGATCGGGGCCGTCCTGGCCGCGGTGATGGCGCTGGTGCAGCTGGGGTTGGCGGCGTTTCGCCGCGACGGGACGCCGCTGGGGCGGGTGGTGGTGGGGGTGATCCAGTTCGGGGCGGTCTGGTTCGGTTACACCGGGATCGCCGCCACCTTGGTGGTGTCGACGTCGGGTCTCACCACCGGCCTGCTGCAGGGGCTGCTCGGGATCGACGCGTTCTCCGGGTTCTCCGCCACCGACTCGTGGCCGGAGCAGGTCACCGACACCACCGTCGCCACCGTCCTCGGGGTCTGCACCCTGTTCTTGATCTTTCCGGCCGCGGTGGCCTACATCGTGGTGATGCTGGTGCGGGAGGCGGCGCTGATGCTGATCACCGCCACCGCACCGATCGCCGCCGCCGGCCTGTTGCACGAGTGGTCACGGGTCTGGTTCTGGAAGTCGCTGCGCTGGTTCATCGCAGCGTTGATGACCGCCCCGTTGACGGCGCTCGTATTGGGCATCGGGGTCCAGGCCACCCACGGGCTGGTCACCAACGGACCCGGCGACGGCGACGACGACACCGTGGTGGCGGTCGGGATGGCCGTCGTGGGCTGCGTGTTGATCTTCATCGGCGCGTTGTGTCCGCTGGTGCTGTTCAAGCTGCTGGCGTTCGTCGACCCCGGAACGTCCAGCGGTGTTTCGATGCGGGCCGGTCTCGCCGCCGCCGGCGGGGTCGGCGGCCTGCTCGGCCGCTCTGCCGCAGGCTCGGCCGGACAGTTCTCCGGTGGTAGCGCCGCCGCGTACAGCCACAGCGGCCGGTCGGGGGGTGAGTCGAACGCCGGCGCCGCCACCCAGGGCCGGTTCGCGGCAGCCTTGGGACCCGTCGTCGGCGGCGTCAACAGCGCCGTGCTGTCGACCGCACGGTCGGGGGCCGCGGCCGGCGCCGACACCCTCAACGCGGCCGGTATCGGGCACCAAAGCCATTACCTGGCCGGGCAGACGACCAGCGGGACACCTTCGGCTGCGGATGGCTCGGGTGGGCATAGTCGTGACGGATATGCGACCCCGGGCGGCGACACCGGGCTAGACACCCCGGGGGCCGACTCGGCACCGCCAGCCCCTGGCGGCGAGCGGACCGACGATCCCGCCCCGGGCCCGCTTTCGGGACGGGGTGCTCAGACGGCCGGCGGCCGGCCGACGTCCCCAGCCGGCCAGGCACCGACGCCGGTGGGCGCACCTCTCCCCGGAGCTGCTGCGGTGCGCACCGACGGCGTCGCCGGCGCGGGCGGGGCCGAGGCCGCAGGCGCGGCGGCGGGGTAGGAGGGCAACGTGTCGACGGTGTACGGGGAGTACGCGAAGGACCGCAGCGGCTGGTTCCTCGGCATGAGCGGTACACAGCTGATGGTCGCGCTGGTCGCCGGGTTCCCGGTGCTGGCGGCGTTGAACGCGAACCGGTGGCCGCTGCTGGCGGTGTGGGTGCCGGTGTGGGTGCTGGTGGTCTGCCTGCTGGTGGTGCCGGTACGGGGCCGGTCGGCCACCGGGTGGCTGGTCGCGGTGGTAGCCCACGCGCTGGGAGGAGTCATGGGATGGACCAGCTGGCAGTCGAAGGTGGCGGCCGGGCAGCCGGGGAACCTGGCCGAGGCTGACCTGCCGGGGGTGTTGGCCGGTGTCGAGATCCATGACGGTCCACCGTTCGGGGCGGCGATGACCCGGGTCGCGGTTATCCAGGACCATGCCGCAAGGACGTGGGCGGGCACCGCCAAGGTCACCCATCCCGGGATCGGGTTCGCCGAGACCCAAGCCCGCGACCGGTTCGGGCAGGCGCTGGCGGAGCTGGCGGAGATGGCGTCGCGCAGCGACATCATCGACCGGGTCACGTTCACGGTCCGCACCGTCCCCGACGACGGGGCCGAACGCGCCGACTGGGTCCGCCGGCACCGCCGCGACGACGCCCCGGACCTGTCCCGGCAGGTCAACCAGACCCTGTCGGCCCAGCTGATGCCGGCGTCGGTGCGCCATGAGGCGTTCGTGACCGTGGTCGGGACCGAGCACCGCCTGGCGAAGGCGGCCGGACGGTCCGGGCGCGGGATCAGCGGACGGGCCCGGGTGCTGTACGGGGCGCTGGGAGAGGTCGGTGCCCGCCTCGAATCCGGCCTCGGCGCCACCACGGTGATGTGGCTGGACACGGCGGCACTGGCGACAGCCATCCGGACCGGGTTCGCGCCCGGCGACCGCGCCGCCCTGGCCGCCGCCGACCTCGCCGGCCGACACGACCCCGACGTGGCCACCGGTGTCCCGCTCGCCGCGGCGGGGCCGTCGTCGGCCAACGGCGCCGACCTGAGGCACTACGAGCACGACGCCTGGGCGTCGTGCTCCGACACCATCCTGTTGCCCGACCAGGGGGCGGTGATGGGGGCGATCGCACCGATCCTGGCGCCGTCGACACCGGGGGAGCGGCGCAGCCTCACCGTCTGCTACCAGGTCTTCCCCCAGCACGCCGCGGACCGGGTCACCGGCCGGGAGGAGGCCTCGGCCGACGCCGGCAGCGGTCTGCGGGACCGGCTCGGGCTGGCCGAGCGGGCCCGTCAGCGCCGTGAACGGGCACAGGTCTACAGCACCGACGACAAGCTCGCCCGCGGCCGGGCTCTGGTCCGGGCCACCGCGGTGGCCGCGATCACGGTGCCGAAGACGTGGGAGGTCGCCGAGTTCGGCCGCCGCCTCGACGAGTCGGTGCGACTGGCCGGGTTCACCCCGCAACGGCTCGACGCCGCCCAGCCGGCCGCGTTCGTGGTGGCGGCGATCCCGCTCGGGGTCGGGATGCCGCAGCGCCGAGGCATTCGGTGAACACGCGGCCACCGAGGCGCCGTGTCGGCGGGACCGGACGTGACCTGGTGTCGCTGCTGGGAGACTTCGGCCACCAGCTGCCCTCCCGGACACCGTCGGTGCCGGCCGACAAGGAGCCGCGGCTGTTCCCGACGCTGGTCCCGCGGCTCGGCTACCGGCGACCGGGCGCGGGATGGGCTGCCGCGGCGCCGCCGCTGTCGGTGTGGCGGATGACGTCGGAGCAGACCCCGGTGCTGTGGCCGTTCATCGCGTCCAACGGGTTGCCGCCGACCGGTGCCCAGATGGGCATCGACATGATGAGCGGCGGCGCCTTCTACTGCGACCCGCTCGGGTGGGTCACCAACGACACGGTCCCGGTCACGAACCCCAACGTGTTCGTGTTCGGGAAGCCGGGCCGCGGCAAGTCTGGCACCGTGAAGATCTTTTGCCTGCGGATGATGGAGTTCGGCTACCGGGTGCTGATCCTCGGCGACGTTAAGGACGAGTACGCCCCCCTGTGCGCCGCCCTCGGCGTTCAGCCGTTCGCCATCGGCCACGGTCAGACCACCCGGGTGAATCCGCTGACGGTGGGGCCGCTCGGCGACGGCTGGTCCGACCTGGGCCGCAACGAGGCGCGACGACGCGCCACCATCGTCTTCGGCCGGTGGCTGATGCTGATCCGGGGCCTGGTCGGCAGCCAGAAGATCGGCGGCGCCTCGGTCCCGTTCGGGCCGTCCGACGAGACCGCCGTCGCCGCCGCCCTGCGTACCCTCACCGGGTTCCACTCCGGCGCCACCACCTTGACCGAGGTCACCATCCCGCAGCTGTGGCAGTCCCTGGACCAACCCACCGACGACCTGGTCGCGGAGTGCCGCTACGACAGCCGCCGACACTTCTACGACCAGACGAGGCTGATCCGCGACGCCCTCGGCACCCTCGTCAAGGGACACCTGGAGGGACTGTTCGACGCCCCCACCACCATCGCCCCAAACTGGCGCGCCCCGATCCAGTCGCTGTCGCTGTCGCGGCTGGAACGCCACGGCGACGAGGCGGTCGGGGTGGCGTTGCTGTGCCTGAACTCATGGGGCCAAGGGATGCGGGAAGTCTCCGGCCCCGACGACATGCGGATCGTGGTCCGAGACGAGACGTGGAAACAGCTGCGGCTCGGCCTGGAACCGGTCAAGACCCTCGACGCCAACCTGCGGCTGTCGCGGCGCGACGGAGACGTCCAGGTCGTCTGCTACCACAAACCGTCCGACCCGCTGTCGGCCGGCGCCGCCGACAGCCAAGCCGTCGCCATCGCCAAGGACCTGCTGCACCTGGCCGACGTGTTGGTGCTGCACGGCCAGGACCGAGCCGTCTCCGACGAGCTCGGCGACCTGCTCGGGCTGGGTCCGATCGCCCGCAACGTCGTCACCGGATGGGCGATGCAAGGCAAGGGCCGCGCCCTGTGGGCGGTGGGGGAACGTCACTTCCAGGTGCAGACGGTCCGGACCGCGTTAGAGGAGCAGCTGACCTTCACCAACCAGGCGCTGCGGGCGGCCTGAGGCGGTGTCTTCGGTGGCAGTATCGAGGCTGCTGGTCGCTGCGCCGATCGGCTACCTGCTGCTGGTGATACTGGTGCCGGTCATGATCCTCGGCGCCGCCGGCGGGTCACCGCCACAGCTTGCCGGGCCGGTGCTGTGCGGGCCGACCGCCCCCGAACGCGTCGGCACCCAAGAACTCACCGCGGAGCAGATGCGCAACGCGCGACACATCGTCGACGTCACCGCCGACTACCGGGCACCCGGGTTCGTCCCGATGGGCTCGCGGGCCGCGGAGATCGCCATCGCGACCGCCTACCAGGAGTCCAGGCTGCGCAACCTCGGCTACGGCGACGCCGACTCGCTCGGCCTGTTCCAGCAGCGGATCAGCATCTACGGGGCCGACACCGCCACCGACCCGGCCGCGTCCACCACCGCCTTCCTGGACCACCTCATCCAGGTACCGGCCTGGCAGACGCTGCCGCTCACCGAGGTGGCCGCCCAGGTGCAACGCCCAGCCGAGCAGTACCGAGGCCTCTATGCCCAATGGGAACCCCTGGCGCGACAGCTCGTGTCTCGGCTGTGGCCGACTGCCGGTCAGCCGACCGGCCCCCAGTCAGACACCGACGGCACCGACGGCTGCCGGGCGGCGACGTCGTGCCCGCCCACCGACCTGTCGGTCGAACACGGGCTGACACCGGACGCGGCGCTGGTGCTGCGTTGTATTCAGGCGTCCTTCGGCGACCACACCTACCACGGGGTGGGGCAGCGGACCGACAACCCGGCGTCGGACCATCCGTCCGGCCGCGCGGTCGACGTGATGATCGCCGGCTGGGACACCGCGGCCGGGCACCGGGAAGGGACCGCGATCGCCTCCTGGGTACGCGACCACGCCGCCGAGCTGGGAGTGACCTATGTGATCTGGGACTCCCGGATCTGGTCTACCGCACGCACCGACGACGGGTGGAGAGCGTATAACCACCCCAGCGGGACGTCCGGTCCCACCGTCGACCACCGCGACCACGTGCACATCAGTGTGGCCGGCGACGCCGGCACCGGAATCGACACCTGGGTGCTGCCGCTGCCACCCGACACCTACACCGTGTCGTCGCCGTACGGGCCACGCGAGGACCCGACCGGGCGCGGGACCTCGTTCCACGCCGGGCTGGACTTCTCCGCCGCCGCCGGCACGCCGATCCGCGCCGCCACCGACGGCACGGTGACCGCCGCCGGCTGGTCCGGCGACTACGGGAACCTGGTCGTCGTCGACCAAGGAAACGGCGTCCAGACCTACTACGCCCACCAGATCGACGGCGCCATCATCGTCGAGGCCGGCGACCAGGTGACCGCGGGCCAGCAGATCGGTGCCGTCGGCCAGACCGGGCGGTCCACCGGGCCGCACCTGCACTTCGAGGTCCGCATCGACGATGAACCCGTCGACCCTTTCCCGTACCTGGCCGACCGCGGGGTCACCCTTAGGCGGGAGCCGTGACGGGGCCGTGTAGATGTCCTTGGCGCCGCGGTGGCCACGCCTATCTCATCGAGACGCTCTGATACGGGAGGCGACCGATGCGGCTGCGGATCGGGCACACGCCCGCGTTCGATGATGTGGTGGTCGACACCGCCGCCGAGCGACGGATCGTGTTCGTCGGGGACGCCGGTACCGGCAAGACGACACTGTGCCGGTTCCTGGCCAGGGCTTGGCTGGCGTCCACACGACGCCGCTGCGCGGTCATCGGGACACGGCCGCACGAGTTCGACGGGCTCCGTGTCGCCCACACCGACCGGTCCCGCTACTCGTCATGGGGTAACGGATCCGAGCTGCTGGTCGTGGTCGACGACGCCGACGGTGTCCCCGCCGACCTCGTCTGTGGCCTGGTCCGGCATCGGTTCGGTCTGGTGGTGCTGACCTCCTACGGACCCGCCGCCCGGCTGCTCACCGATCACGGACTTGTGGACAGGGCCTACGGGCTGCATCGGCCACGCGACACGTCCGCCGCCGGTGGAGAGCTCGTGCAGGCTCGGCTGGACTGGCCGCTGCCACTGGTCGACGTTGTGGTGGACCCCCGCGGCCCCGCCGACCAGCCCCGCCACCGCTGGGCGATCGGCAGCGGTGCCCGATGAGGGTTCAGCGGTCCCGCGCCGACCCGCAGCCGGTCGGCTGGGAGATCCCCGCCGCAGTAGCGGCCACCTGGCTGGCCGGGGCCGTGCTGCTGCTGCCGGTCGCCCAGGGTGTGGCCGGTTGGCTGTTCGCCGGCGGCCTCGTGTGGCCGGACTCGTTGACCGACAGCATCTTGGGCCTGGCGGTCGGCGACCCCGGCAACGGTGTGCGCGGGCGCGACCAGACGCGGCTCGCGGAGACTTCCGCGATCTACCGGCTCGCGTCGCTGCTCGAGGTGTCGTGGGCGGCGGCCTGGGCTTGGGCGGCGGTGGCGTGGTGGAGGTCGTGGGGGCCGGGCGCGGTGACCGGGATGGCGTCTCGGCTCGAAGCGGAGAAGGCGCTGGGCAGGTCCAATCTGCGGCGCCGGCGCACCGAGATCCGTCCCGACCTCGACCACCGAACCAGGCGGGCGGCGTGACCCGGGTTCGGCCCGAGCAGGTCGGCTGGCGGCTCGGAAGGTCGAGCAGCCCCCGCGGGGTCGAGCTGTGGGTGCCGTTCGACCGGACCACCGGCGTGTATGGGCCACAGGGCAGCGGGAAGACCCTGGACCTGCTCACCCCGGCGCTGCTGTCCGCGCCTGGCGCCGCGCTGGTGACGTTGACCAAACCCGACGACCTGCTGTTGACGTTGGATCACCGCGCCAGCGGCGGTCGCCCGGTCGCGGTGCTGGACCCGTTCGATCTGGCGCCAGGTGTCCCGGCCCTGGTGTGGGACCCGATCGACGGGTGCGTCGACGCGATGGTCGCCGAACGGCGGGCTAAGGCGTTTTGCGCCGGCACCGTCCGCGGATCGGTGCAGCGCGGCACCGGTGACGACGCCGCCCGCTTCTACGCCCACGAGGCCGCCAAGGTGCTGCAAGGGTTCTTCCACGCCGCCGCGCTGACCGGGCGCAACCTCAACGACGTGCTGCCGTGGATCGCCGACCCGCACAACGCCACCCAGGCCGAGGAGACCCTGCGCACCCACGTCCACGCGGAACCGTTCTGGGACGGGCTGCTGCGCGGTGCCCTGCACGGCGACCCTCGCACCGCCGGCAACACCGCCACCACCGTGCAGCAGGCGGCGGCGTTGTTCTTCCAAGCCTCGATCCGGGACCGGTGCATCCCCCGGCCCGGGCGGACGGCGACGGAACTGGCCGAGCTGATCGCCGCCGGCGGGACCATCTACCTGCTCGGCCGCGACGATCCGTATGCGTCGGCGTCGCCGCTGATGACCGCCATCGCCGAACACGTCCTCGACACCGCGCTGAACCTGGCGATGCGGTCGACTCACGGACGCCTGTGTCCGCCGTTCCTGGCCTGCCTGGACGAGCTGCCGTCCACGACGCCGCTGCCGACACTGCGGACCCGGATGGCCAACGAACGAGCCCTCGGCCTGTCGTTCCTGTACGCGGCACAGACCTGGCGGCAGCTGGTGATCTGCTACGGCGAGGACGAGGCCCGCGCCCTGTTCGGGCTCACCAACAACATCGTGGTGTTCGGCGGCGGCAAAGACGTTCACTTCGCCCGCGAGGTGTCCGACCTGGTCGGCACCACCCGGATCGCCCGCACCACCTACAACCGAGGCCGCGGCCACTCCGGCCGCAGCACGGCCGGCGAGGACGTCCCGGTGCTGCGTCCAGAGGAGATCCGCCAGCTGCCGCAACGCCACGCCCTGGTGATAGCCGACAACGCCCGACCACTGATCGCCAAACTCGATCGCAGCATCGACGGCCGACACGGCAAACGGCTGCTCCAAACCCAGCGGGCCGGCCGTCGCCGCGCCGCCGCCGCCGCTTCCGCGCCGGTCGAAGCAGACAGCACCCGCCACCGGATCGAAGACACGCCCGGGCGCGAAGCCAGCCGTGGCCGCGAGGACCACCGATGATCGCCCGCCCGACCGGCCCGATCGTGGCACCGTTCCCGCGGCCGTCGGCCGTCGTCGAAACCGCAATGATCGAACTGCAGCTGGCTACCGCGGTACCACCAAGCAGCGAAGCCGAAAGGCGCGCCGTCGCCGATCTCCCCCGGCCGTGGGACCCTGCCGGCTGCCAGGGGACTCTGCGCCAGGACATCTGGCAGTGGCTCGACCAGGTGGTCGCCTGGGTCAACGAAGAGCACACCTGGCGACCCGACCGGACCATCCCGATCTGCTGGACACAGCATCCGCACATCGTCCACGACCTCGCCACCGTCGCCTGCCTGCGCCACCAAGCCGGCCGCGCCGCCGAGTCGCCGACGTCGCTGGACGACTGGCACCGGTACGCACTGCCCATGTTCCTCGACCGGATCGTCGCCCGCATCGGCGACACCGGTTGCCCACCCGGCAGGCACACCGACAACCCCGGCGCGTCACGGGCCTCGATGTACCGCAACGACGAACAGAGGTTACGCCGCCAACGTCGGTATCTGGCCGACCTGCGCGGACCCCACCAAGTGTCAACCTAGGCGGGGCACCAGGCGCCGTCGCCCACAGCTTCGCGGTCGCCCGGTGGCAGGCATCACGTCACAGACCTACGTTCGCCGGCATGACACCGCCGTACGAGATCCCACCGCAGGAACCCCGACCCGGCACCTCCAGACAGTGAAGCTTCGCTGGCTGGAGATGAGCGCGTTCGACGGCGTCACGATAGAGGAACCTCGCGGGTGCCGACTCGCGCCGAGTTCCCACTGAGGGCCTCGCGGCACTCCCCGACGGAGCTTGGAGGTCCGAGTTCGCCACACCGGGGTCAGTCGCGACCGGATCCGGGCGCCAAGTGACGATCAACCCGGGAAACTGCTGTCTGGGCGGGGGCTAACGGTCGGGACCCCGACGCATGGCCGCAGCGGCGAGCTGTGACGACGGCGGTGGCCGGCTCGGACTGTCAGCGCGAGTGCGGGCCGGGATCGGCTGTGGGGGCGGCGGCAGGTCCGCGTCGGCGATGATGCGGTACCGGAGCTCCCGGGTTGCCTGCTGTGGGTCCGTCATAGGAAGTCCGCGGGCGAGGTGGCGAAGTCTGGCGGTCACGTCGTACCCGCGACGATCGGCGGCATCGATGGTGTCCGCCAGCGAACGCCACTGGCTGTTGGAAGTGAGACCAGCGTTGAGGCCGGACACGAGGTGACGCCATCGCTCGACTGGCGGGCGGGTCGCAGGTTGGCTGTTCTGAGTCAGTTCGGCGAGTCTGCGGTCGGCTTGGGTGTGCGGGTTGTCGGTCCATGCAATGCCGCTGTCCATGATCTCGCGGTGCAGCCGCCCCGGCGGGAGGTCGACGCGGCGAGCGACGTGGTCGATGCCTGCCAGCCACCGTTCGGGCGGTTGGGCGCCGATGATCCGGCCGGCGGCCTGGACCAGGCCGAGGCGACCCACGCCGGTGGCAGGATCGTGACCGTCGATTGCGGCGTCGAGTAGGCGGTGAGCGAGCGGTGCCGCGTCACGGACCAGGGCGTTCACGGCTTCCGGTCCACCGGTCTGCAGGAGCGACGCCGGGTCGGACCCGGCAGGCAACGCCAGGTGGCCGGGGTCGCAGCCACGGGCAGCCAGCATCCAGTAGCTGCGCTTTGCCGAGGCCCAGCCTGCTGGGTCGGCGTCGGTACCGACAAACACGCGACCACCCGTGAGGTAGCCGAAGAGCTGGTCGGCCTGGGCGTCGGTGAACGCGGTGCCGAGCGGGGCCACCCCGACTACCTGTCCGTCGGTGGCATGGGTGACAGCGATGGCGTCGAGGGGCCCCTCGACCAGAGCGGCGGCGGCGCCGGCCCGCAGGCCCTGTGCTCCTTCGTGAACACCGAACAGCTGCTCTCGCTTGCTGAACAGCGGCGTGGACCGGGTGTTGAGGTACCTGGGCCCGGGCTTGTCGCCGTCGTTGTTGTCGTGGTCGGGGTTGCGGCGGCCGATGAAGCCGACCAGCGCATCGTATGGGTCGTACAGCGGGAAGACGAGCCGGTCGCGGAACACGTCAATGAGGTTGCCGTTGTGGGCGACGCGCCCGAGGCCGACGTCGACGATGTCGGCGTCGTCGCCGCCGAGCCGCCGCAGGTGGGTGACCAGGGAGGACCATCCGGCGGGGGCGTAGCCGACGGCGAAGCGGGGGTCGTCGCGCAGGTCGGTCCCGAGCCGGCTCTGCAGGTATGCCGGTGCCCAGGAGTCGTGGTACCGGTCTTGGTAGTACGACAGGGCCTCCTGGTTGAGGTGGAGCAGCCGACGTTCGTGGGCTGGCGAAAGGCCGACTGGCGGCTGCGTGGCTGGAGTCGAAGGCGCCGCCGGGCAGGGAGTAACCGGACGGCTTGCCGGTTGTGCGAGACGGGCGTCGTCGGGAGGCAGTGTGTCGGCGGTTGCCGGGTCGTCGGGTAGCTGAGCACGGTCGACGGGTTCGGGGTCGGTGAGGAGTCCGAGTCGCCAGACCAGGGCCTCGGCCAGTTCGGCGTCGTGCAGGTCGCCGCTCTTGCGGACTTGGTCGCAGGCGACGCCCAGCAGCCGGGTCGGGTCCCACCCGGCGCGCGAGCCGGCGCCGACCGCGCCGACCAGCGCCGGCCAGGCGGGGTCGGTAATGATCCGATCGGCCGAGCCGCGACCTAACACTTCGGCCAGTGTGGGCACCCAGGGCGGCGACTGCCGCTCCGCCTGGCTGGGGTGGCCCGTGCTGTTGACTACGGCGGGGGTGAGGTGGCCGGCGAGTCGCCACCACAGGGCAGCTGCCGGCTGCTCGTCGGGCAGCGGCCTTTCGGCGGCCACGGTGGTCGCGAGTCCGGCGATGTCGATGCCGGCCCGGTCGATCGCGGTGAACCGGTCGGCGAGGTCGGGCCAGTACGGGTCGTTGGTGATGCGCGTGTCGATGCTGGAGACCAGCTCGTCCCACCGGCGGGTGGTGCTAAGTGGCTGGGCGAGGGCGACTCGGATCCGCTGGTCCAGGCGACGTTGTTCCTGCTGTTCGTCGATGCCCGGGTGGAGCGGGCCGGTGGGTCGCCCGTCCTGGTCGTCGACGTCGTGGGCGGCGCGCCAGACTGCGGTGTCGGCGAGCAGGTCACGATGATCCGGTTCGAGCAGTCGCCGCGCCCAGGTCGGGGCGGTGGCCGGGGTCCAGGCGTTCGCCGCGTCGGCGACGACGTCGACGTGCTCCTTCACCAGGGTCGACCTGTTGGCGAGGTAGCGGCCCCAGACGGGGTCGGCGGCCAGCCGGGCCGGGACGCCGGGCAGCCACGGCAGCGGCCCGCCGGTGTCGCCCCCGCCAATCCGCCAGTCGATCACGGCCGCAGTGTCGACGGCCGTGTGCAGCTCCCCCGCGGCAGCCGCGGTGGTGGTCAGCACCGTGGCGTCGTCACCTGCGAGCATCCGCAGAGCGAGGTGGCCGCGCAGCGTCGGATAGGCACGCTGCGTGGTGACGCCGGGGACGGCAACCTCGAGGTCGCGGTCGAGCCGGGCCAAGCCCTGGTACCCGAGAACATGCTCGGCGGCCACACCGACCGCGTCGTGGTAGCGATGCGCCGCGTCGCGCAGTATCCCTTGGGGGGCGGTGAGGTCGCGGACGGTGGTGGCGGCCGACTGTTGGGACCCGTCGCGGGCAACGATGTCGACGAGCCGGTCGACGGCCGTCGGGGGTACCAGGGTGGTCGGTTTGATGACGGTGTGCGGGTCCCCGTCGCCGGCGGTGACGAGATACACATGGTTGCCGGTGCGGCCCCGGCTCATGGCGACGTACAACAGTTGCCGGGTCTCGTCTCCGCTGGCCACGGTGTGGGCGGTGTCGGCGGTGACTCCTTGGGCAGCGTGCACGGTGCAGGCGTAACCGAGCCGGACATGGGCGGCGACGTAGTCGGACGGAAGCACGATCCGGCTCCTGGTGGCCAGGTGGGTGACGTGCAGGCTCCCGCCGGGTCTGATCCCGGTGATCAGCCAGCGGTCGCCGTTCTTGACCCAGCCGGTGGGACCGAGGGTGAGCCGTCGGTCGTTGCGTCGGGTGATGACGGTGTCGCCGGCGCTGGCGCGGGTACCGTCGGCCAGGGTGACCTCGCCGGTGGGTGGCCCGTCGGCGGCGATCCGGTCGGCGCGGGCCCGTGCGTTCAGGGTGGCAACGGTGTCACGGGTCAACGCCAGCAGCACCGAGTCCTTCCCGGCTCGACGGTCGGTAGCCCACGCCCGGTACGCGTGGTCGACGACGGTGGCCTGGTCGCCGACGTGGACGCGGCCACGGTCGGTGTAGAACGCAACCGCGGCCGGGTCACCGGCCCGCAACGCCAGCGTCGCGGCGGCCTCAGCCCGGTCGGTGAACCGGACCAGCTCCGACAAAGTGACAGCGCCGACGGTCTCGGCGATGTCGCGGAGGACCCCGCCGGCCGCCACCGACGCCAGCTGCTGGTGATCCCCGATCAGCCGGACGCTGCCCCCGGCGCCGACGACGGCGTCGACGGTCTCAGCGAGCTCTACGGTGCCCGCCATGCCGGCTTCGTCGATGATCACCAACGTCCTGGCGTCGATGCCGTCTCCCGGCGAGCCGGTGTCGGCGGTGTGGTTTCGGTTCGTGGTGAGGAACTTGGCGAGGGTGTCGCAGCGGGTGCCGATGGAGGCCGACAGCTCTGCGGCGGCCTGCGCGGACGGCGCCAGCCCGACCACCCGGCCGCCCCCGTCGACCCACGCTTGGGCGAGGACTCGCATCGCGGTGGTCTTGCCGCTGCCAGCGGGGGCGAGGGCAACCTGGAGGCGGGAGCCGGAGCAGGCCAACTCACGCACCATCGCCGCCTGCGCGTCGTTCAACCAGATACCGTTCGCGACCAGCTCGGCGACCGCGACCCCGACCGTGGTGTCGTCGACCCGGCGACCGTCGGTACGCCGGGCCGCCTCGAGCAGCCGCTGCTCGGCCGCCACGATCGCCGCCGACGTGTACGACTGGGACCCGGCGACGGTGTAGACACTCGACCCGTCGCGTCGACGCAACGGGGCCGGTTCGGCGACCGGTTCACGGGGAGCCAGCCGGATCGACACGTCGTCGGACAGCGCCCGGTCGACAACCCTCTGCACGGCCACGTCCAGGTCGTCCAGACCCACCCCCGAATCCCGGGCCCGTCGCTCCGCCTCCGAGCGGACGTGCCAGGCCTGCCAGGTCGCCCGACTTTGCTGCAGCGTCTCGACCACGGTCCGGGCAGTCTCGGTCACCCACCCGTCGGTCACCACGAACCTGGCGGGCGAGTACTGGACCGCCCGCTCGATCATGGCAGTGATCTGCCCGGCCGAGCCGAGCACCTCGACCGCGTCGGCGCGCCACACCGCCCGCTGCTCGGCCTCGGAGCGTGGCTCGTGCTTGGCGGCACGAGTCTCCAGGTTCGCCTGCTGCGCCAGCGCCAGAGCCTCGACCTCGGTCGCCGGTCGGCCGTGAGCGGCCTGGAACCCGGCCGCGAGGACACCGCGGCGGACGTCGATCTGCGCCCGCCGCGACGACCAGCGCTCGTTCAGACGACGGTCGACCCTGGTGATCTCGCGCACCGGCCGCCTCCCGTCAGCCGTGTCCCGGGCGGCGAACCGGACCCCCAGTCGGGCACTGAGCTCGGCCTCCAACCGGGTGTTGTACCGCTCCGACGCGGTGACCTTCGCCTTGTGCAGCACCCGCCCGTCCAGCGCCAGCCAGCGGCCGTCGAGAGTCTGGACCTTGTTGCTGACCGCGACGTGGGTGTGCAGGTCGGGGTCGCCGGAACGGGCGTCACGATGGGTGAACGCCGCCGCGACCAGCCCGCGCACGTCGACCTGTCGGATGCCGGCGCGTCCGGTCCGGGTGTAGGCGACGTCGGTCTCGATCCACCGCAGGGTGTCGGCGACCGCGGCGTCATGGGCTTGTTCGATCATCGCGGCGACCCGACGGGGTGCGACCGCCCACAGGGCCGACACCGACTTGACCGGGGAGAAGGTGAGGTCGTAGCCAGCGACCGCGGTCGTCGGCTGCCGCGACGCCCGGGCGATGAATCCGGACAGTTCACGGGCATCGGCAGGTCGACGGTCGAACTCAACTTGGAACAGGTCGCGGGCCACCCGACTGCGGATGTCGGCGCGCACCTCTGGCCGAATCGCCGCCTTCCACGGCTGCCCATGGCTGAGGTTCCAGTCCGAGAACCGCCGGGCGACTTCGACCCTGAACGGAGACTGGGTGTCATGGACGGGAAACCGGCGGCCCAGGGCGCTGGATCGCAACGCGTCCTGGGTCGAGTGGCCATCAGCGACAGCGGCCGCCTCGATCCGGTCCGCGTTCGGGTGACGGCCCTCACCAAACAGCGCCTCCATCTGCTCGGCGCCGACCTGCTCACCCGGCGTCATGTCGAGCCCGGCGAGACCGGAACCGAACCACCGCCCGGGAGACTCGCCCCGCTGGTCGTAGTAATCGCCCAGACTGGTGCGGCCCCTCTCGGTAGTGTCGTGGACCGCCACCTGCCGCGTCAGGTACCTGTACCCGTCACCGGCCGTCAGCTTGTGCAACCCCATCACGCAGGGGTAGGCGTCCCACAACCGCTGCCGAGGACACGATCCGCTCACTGAGTGCACTAGGTGTGTGGCACTTGGAAGTTCGCGTCGGAGGGACGCGCTGGGCTGGTGGTGAGCGCTGGATCGTGGGCTGCGATCGGGCGGTGAGTTGGCCTCTGGAAGGGGCATTGGCATCTGAGGGTCTGTCTGTCTGACGTGGGGTATCGGGTGCGGGATCGAGGGCTCGGCGGTTTATTGGCGTCTTCGTGATCGCTCCGGGGGGTCGAGTTGTCCTAGGAGACCGGCAGACGATCAAGCAGCAGGCGCGGCGTACGGCACGGGAGGTCGCCGAGCGACGTCGTCTGGCCCGGGTCGTGCCGATGCGAGCGTCACGGTTGCGCACGCAATCGGATCGCACTGACCGAACACGTCCGTGCGATGGTGACCTCCGAGGGACACCGGCTGACGATGACGGCGACCCTTGGCTGGCGCTGACCTAGCGGGCGGTCGGCATGGTCAACGACGAACGCTCCGCCCTCGTGGCACGGCGGCTGGCCAACCAGCCCGGCCCGTTCACACCCGCACCGAAGCTCCCGAGGACACATGAACGGGGATCTCGCCCTCGTCGCCAACGACCTGCTGGCGGAGGGCTTCGAGTTCGATGACGAACAGGTCGGCGGCAAACTGTTTCGCCCTCGTCGTCCACCCCGCGGACGACACGGTGGTCGCAGTCACGGAGGAGTGCGTCGCGGTCTACCCGTCTATCGGCGCCTGGAACGGGGCATCGGACGAGGACGCCGAAGTCATCGCACAAGGTGGTCTGTCCCGGGCGACCATCGTGGCCGCCGTCATTGAGGCGTTCTCCGCCAATCGACCATAGTTCTGACCTCGCGGCGCGGCCGGACACTGACCAACGCTGCCAACGGGGCAACCACTCGCATGTGCCGCGCAACTTGAGCCGAAGTCACGATGGCAGTTCTCCTGTGCTTCCAGCCCTCGTGAACGTGGGAAGGAGACCTGGCTTGCTGGTCGGTGAAGATTCCTCATCGCTCGATGACAAGAGTGAGGTTGCTGGATCGCTCCTAGTATGTGAGCGAACCCGACGACGCTGACGAAGCCCAGCCGGCCCCCGCTGTCGTTGACCCCTTCGCCGCCGCCGGGAGGCTCGTGGAGTCGCGAGCCGTTGACGGCATCTACCGTCGGCTGCAGGCACAGTTCGCCGATCTCGACCCGGCCGACATCGAGGACGCCGTCTACGTCGCCTTCGAGAAGCTCGCCGCCCGGCCGATCCCGCCGGACAACCCGCGCGCATGGGTGCTCGCGGTAGCCCGCAATAAATTGGTCGACCAGCGGCGCCGCAAGCCGACTCGCCCGCTTGACCCGGACGACGACTTGTTGCTCGGCACCGTTTCGTCTGCGGAGGAGCAGGCGCTCGTTGACGAAACGTACCGCGCGGTCTGCGCCCACATTCAACGCACCTGGCCCAGTGCCAAGTTGAAGGCCGTCGTGCTCCTCGTGCTGGAAGGATCTCGGCTGGCCGGACCAGCGCGAGGGAACGTGCCCGCGGGTCGGCTGCGGCGTCGGTTCGGATCTTGCACATGGAGTCGTCGATCATCGGGTCGACCAGCTGCCGGCGCTTCTTCCAGGGTGGGAGGTGGGTCTCGACCTGGAGTGTGGCCATGTTGGGTCGCCAGGACTCCAGGCGCGCCTCGCCGGCTGGGCGGGCTTCGACGGTCACGATGTCGTACTTCTTGAACCGCGCCGATGCTTCGGGGAGGTGGCGGAAGTTGATCGGGTAGAGCCGGATCCAGTCCTTCGGGCCGGTGTCTGCGAGGCGGATCCCTGCGACGCACACCGTTTCGCCATAGATCGCTGACGGGTTCGGCGCGGCCTTCACGGTGATGAGCACGCGGTGCTTGACCTGGCCCTCGTCGACGGGCTTCTCGGTCGGGTGCTCGATCGTCTCGCCGAAGAGTGACTCTTGGGTCGTGTGCTCCTCCTGAGCGCCTGCTCGTGAGGACGAATGTAGTTGCTCGAGAGCCGCCCTACCCGGTTACCCTGGTCCCAGCCGCCACGTGTAGCCACTGGGATGGTGCCGCAGATGTACCGCGGCGATGAACGAGGTGAGCCCCTCGGTGCGGCGGTCGTCGCCGGCGGCCACGGTGCGCACGATAGCCTCGGCTCCTCGAGCGATGCGTCCCGACTGGTGCGCAACGCGCCGAATCCTTCGTCAGCCCGCTCGAATGCATCGCCGTGGCACGCTGGCGAGCTGCCGAGGTATCGAAATTGGGTATGCTTCGAACACACGTTCTAAGGAGGACGAGATGGCCAAGCGAGTGGTCTACCAGCGTCAGGACAAGAAGTGGGCATGGCGTCTTCGCGCTGACAACAACAGCATCATCGCCACGGACGGCAGCCAAGGCTACGAGAACGAGGCGGACTGCAGGTCGATGGCGGACCGCATCATCGGCGGGGAGTACAAGGACGCCGAGAAGGTCCGCGCGCCACTGAAGGACCAGTAGCGGAGGTTCTCACTGGCCCCGCGTAACGTCGCGGTGGTGGTCAAGGACTGTCGCCGCCGGAAGGTCGTTTCACATCGGCAGGACCGTTTGGATCGGCGGCTCCGCGTTGGCTGGGGGTAGGAGGTGAAGATGGGACGTCCACGGAAGCACTGGTCGATGGTGCAGGCCTCACGCGACGAGGCCACTCTGGCCGTCAAGTTGTATAACGACCCGAGCGAGGTCCGCGCGTTCGAAGGCTTCGTGGTCCACATGCACATGGCCTGGCTGTACCTGCTACACGCGGAGTTCTCACGTGACGCGATTGACCATCGGTACTGGCAGCACGACAACCCGCGACGTCTCGAGAAGATCGACGGTGAACCCAAGCGGTGGGAACTGGCCAGGAGCGTGAAGGAACGATGGCGGGATTCCAACGAGCCTGTCCGGGCGAACCTCGAGTTCTTTATCGGCCTCCGCAATAGGGTCGAGCACCGCTTCGCCCGAGAGCAGCGAGCCCTGGCAGCCGCCGCGAGCGGGCAGGCGCAGGCACTTCTTCTCAATTTCGAGCAGGAGCTGACTGATGAGTTCGGTACGGCGTTGAGCCTCGCCACTAAGCTGCGGTTCCCCGTCTTCATCGGGTCGTTCACCGATGAAGGGGAGAGGGCGCTATTGCGGCTCCGTCAACGGCTGCCGGCCTCGGTTCGCACCTTTATCGCCGACTACAACGCTGGCCTCGACCCCCAGGTCAGCGCGGACCCCCGCTACGAGCTCCGCCTGCGCGTGTTTCAAGAGCTGGCCAAGCAGGACACGGATGCGCTGGCCGTTCAGTTCACCAGGTACGACGACCTCACCCCAGAGCAGCGTGAGGTCGTGGAGGAACTGGGGCGCAAGGGAAACGTCATCGTCCGGGAGCGAATCCGGAACGTCGTGGGAGTTGAGGAGCTTCGTCCCACCGACGTGGTCAAGGCAGTCCAGTCCCGGATCCCTTTCCGCTTCACCTCCGACGACTTTCAGCGAGCCTGGAAGGCGCTCGGCGTGCGCCCGCCCACCAACGACGTCCACCCGGAACGGACGGACGAGCGCTACTGCATCTACGACCACCGCCACGGCGACTACGGTTACAAGAAGGCCTACGTGGACAAGCTCATGCGGGAATGCTCGACGGCCGAGAAGTTCACCAAGTTGACCGGCAAGCCCGCCCGAGACAAGGCCACTGGAGCTCCCATCTCGGCGAAAGTCGCGCGAAAGCCTGCTGACCCGAACACTCGATCGGCGGCAGGCTAGCACCAACTTCTCCGCCTGAGCAGCCACAACTGTCGGGCCGCGGTAGTGAGGGTCGACCGGCACCGATCGACGCCGTTTAACCTGCTCCCTATCGCACATTGGCCGGTGAGAACATCTCCGGGTTGAGTGGATTGGGCATTCCCGGGGGTCGGACGCTTGTGGCAAAGGCGGCTACTAGCCAAAGTGCCCCTTCCGGGGCGCCCGTTCCGGGGCGAAAATGTTCTCTTGCCGTCCGGTTGTCGCGCGTCAGACTTTGTGGCAGGACGATTGAGTCAGTCCTGAAGGAGAGTCAGACACATGGGAAGACCACCATCGATCCCTGCTGAGAAGAAGACCCGGATCGTGTTGAGCGTGATCGCCGGCGAGCTCACCGTCGCCGAGGCCGCGCGGCGCGAGAAGATCAGTGAGCAGTCGATCGGCCGATGGAAGGCCGACTTCCTCGAAGCCGGGAAGACCGCACTCGTGGCCGGGAAGTGCGGTCCGTTGACGCGGGAGGAGCAGCTCGAGGCCGAGGTCGCTGACCTGACCCAAGCGTTGGGTGAGGCCGCGATCGAGCTGCGGGTGTGGAAGAAGTCAGCTGAGGGCCGGCTGGGCCCTTCGAGGACCTCGAGGTGATCCGCATCGAGGCGGGCATGTCGACCATGAGGTTCTGTGAGCTGATCGACATGCCCGAGCGGACCTGGCGGCGCTGGCAGGCCAAGACCCGTGCCGGTGGCCAGCCGAAGGGTCCGTGGCCACGGCCGGCAAGGTCGGCCGTGTTGGAACTGGCATGCAAGCATGCGCTGGCGCACCCGGCCTGGGGGCACCGCAAGATCTGGGCGATGGTCCGCCACGAGGGCCATGTGGTCTCCGAGGCCACGATCTTGCGGCTGCTGCGGGACGAGGGTCTGCTCCTGCCCGCAGCCTACCAGCGCGAACGACGCAAGCTCGCCGAGCGCAGGAAGGCGGCGTTCGCGAACGACCCGACCGGCCCGAACCGGGTCTGGCAGCTGGACTTCTCCGAGTTCGAGACCACCACCGGCGGCACCTGGAGGCTCGCGGGGTGTCGGGACTACTGGGGCAAGTACGAGCACCCCTTCCACGTCTCACCGACCGGCAACCAGCACGACGCGATCGATGCGATCGAGCTCGCCCTGGCCGACTACGAGGCGATGTTCGGCCACCCGATGGTCGATGACTGCCCCGTCGACGTCGAGACCGGCGAGGTCCTGCCGGTGGTCACGATCGTCACCGACAACGGCGGCCCGTTCCGCTCCTTCCGGTTCGAGGCCTTCATCGAGCCCCACCCCGAACTACGACACGTCCGCACCAAGGTCCGGACCCCGGGCCAGAACGGGTCACGCGAAGGCGGGTTCGGCACTTTGAAGTACGAGCGGCTGTTCATCGACGAGATCGACGACGCCGTCATGCTCGCCAAGCACGCCGAGGAATACCGGCTCGAGTACAACCAGATCAGGCCACACGAAGCCATCGCCTGGAACCGGCCCCAGGAGGTGCACCTGGGCCTGGCCGACCCCACCACCCCGACCTTTCAAACCAAGGAAAACCTGCCAACTCCTTGACGCGGGACAATCATGCCGCGGTGTTGGCGGCGGTGTGAAGGGTCTCGTACTCGTGCGGTGCCAGCATCGCGAGCGAGGTGTGCCGACGGCGCGGGTTGTACCAGGCCTCGATCCACTCGAAGATCGCCGAGGCCAGCTCCTCTTGGGTCGACCAGCGTTGGGTGTCGAGGAGCTCGCGCTGCATGGTCGACCAGAACGACTCCATCATCGTGTTGTCCACAGATGAGGCGACGCGGCCCATTGATCCGAGCAGGCCGGCTGAGCGGAGCCGGTGTCCGAAGACCCAGCTGGTGTACTGGCTGCCGCGGTCGGCGTGGACGATCACTCCGGGTTCCGGCCGACGACGCCAGGTGGCCATCTGTAGGGCGTCCACGACCAGTTCTGAGCGCATGTGGTCCGCGATGGACCAGCCCACGATCGGCAACTCCAAACAAGGCAAGTTCAGCGAGCGCGCGAGACGCCCGGACCGACAATGTCGCGGACTCGCTGCCCGGTGACTCATGTCAAGATGCGCGCGTAGCTGGCATCGTTGACTCATGAGCGGATGCGCGCTGGGTGGCCGCGTCGAGAGCTGGCTTGGAGACGGCCTTGGTTTTGGCGGTGGTCAGGGTCAGG
>JAABUR0100001333.1_pt1 | contig 44947 bp, 48 predicted proteins | sample 5560091 | NCBI WGS metagenome assembly JAABUR01 (sample SAMN10711879, study PRJNA513375) | rock metagenome | isolation source: Antarctica rocks | place: Antarctica: Victoria Land, University Valley sud | reverse complement strand
AGTGCCTCTCCGTGTCGGAAGACTTGTCCATCAGCAAGACAAGAATCCCAGCAATGACAGGCACTTTCGCGCTTCCCGGCCCGTGTCGGACCACAAGTTCAGACCGCTACTGCAACGACGGGGCTAGCCCGGTGTGGCGCGGGCGAGTGTTGCTTCGCGTTCTGGACGTGTACGCAGCGCAGCGATCAGGTCGAGGAGCGCCTTATGCGTTTCCCGGTCTGCCGCCGCCAGGAGTCCTGGGGAATCGCCCGGCCAGGTTCGGCCGGCAAGGTCCGTCACGATTCATCCGGCGGCGAGGCAAACGGCTATCCCAGCCGCGGGCGTCACCGTCTGTCACATGGGCAGCACGCCTCCCGGCAGCGACCCACGCGAGGGCGAGCGAGGAGGAAAGCACCCGAGGGCGGAAGCGGGCAGAGAAGCCGGCATCTGCGATCAGGTCGAGGCAGTGGAAAGCCGGGGCGCTCGGGAACGGCGGGTCCATGTGAAATCAACGAGGCCCGACGACGCACTGGGCGCCAGTGGTTCGTCGGTGCTGCCGTGGCGGGAGTGACCGGAAGCTCCATCGGTCCACAGAATCTCGCTCGTCAACGGATCAGCGACCGCAGCAGCCACCAGCAGTGTCGGCTCCTTGGAGTGCCACGTTGACGGCGAACCCAGGCGTTCCTGTCGCGTAGTTCAAGGTGCCGCACAGGGGGTTGGCTTCTCCCACCGGGTACTGCTTTGCTGCCCGGGTGATGGACCTGGAGACGACGCGGCTGTTTCTGCATGCGATCGACGAGTCCGAGGCAAGGCGTATCTGCGCTCGGGCACCAGGGCCGAAAGACAAATGGGCGGCCGACTATCCATTCGCGGGCGACCTCGCCGCCGTGGGGGGCTTCCTCCGCGCCGCCGAACAGCACGGCGAGCAGCGACCTTTCGGCTACTACCAGATCTCTCGGGTGGACGACGGGCCAGCCATCGGCGGGGTCGGGTTCAAAGGCCAACCCCGCGGTAGGAGTGTCGAAGTTGGCTACGGCTTAGCACGGTCAGCTCGGGGACACGGCTACGCCGCCGAAGCCCTCACGGCGCTGCTCACCGTCGCAGCCCACCACGGCGTAGCAACTGTCCTAGCCGACACCACCGACGACAACGTCGCCTCGCAGCGAACACTTGGTAGCGCAGGGTTCACCCTTGTCGTCGCTGAAGCCGACCTGCAGCACTACGAGATCCGGCTTGCCGAACCCTCAACGTGACCTGCCGTGTGTTAATCGGGACTCCGTCCCGCTGGTCCTTCCCCTTGCTGGGACGGCCCCTCTGTCAGTGGCAGGATCAGTGCGTACCTCCGAGGCGGGTAGTGCCCTCAGACGAGGAACTCGAAGAGCTTGCCGTCAGGGCCGAGCGGTCGCGGAGCCCCGGCGAAGCGGTGCACACCGACTGCGAAGAGCACGTCCTGGGGAGCGTGGAATGCCTGTTCGACCAGGCCCGCGGCCTCAAGCCACCGATGCACAGCCGGAGTCAGGTCCGGAGCGCGCCTGCTGCGGGTCCAGATGACGGTGGCCTGGGGCGCGCAAAGCTGGGGCAGCGCCTCGATTGTGCGGTGCACGTCGCCGTCGCTGATGTTGCCGAATACCCCGGCCATCAGCACCAGGTCAGCCGGTACCGACCCGACGTACGAGCAGAGGTCACCGGCGTCAGCCTGAACAACCTTGACGTTCGTGAGGGCCGCGCCGGCGAAGGCGGACCGCGCGACCGCAACGTTGCGCTCGTCATCCTCGAGCAGGGTGCAGCGGACCCGGCTGGCGTCAGGGCGGGTCGCGAGCACCCCGAGCAGGTCGTGACCCTGCCCAGCGCATGCACTGACCACGGTCAGCGGCTCGTCCCGCCGCTCGTCCAGCCATGAGGCGATGTGCCGCTGAACAAGCCGCAGCCGCCGCGACAACGGCGAGTCCGCGTCCGCATACGGCTGGTGCCATGACTGCCAGTCCTTCGCCGTCGTCACTCCTGAGAGGCTGCCAGACAGCTCACGCCGAACGGAACGAGGGACTCAGTCGGCGTGTCCGATAGCCGATCCCCTGTGACAGGAGATCGCAGTGCGTTCAGTGCTTGGCGTCGACGACCGGCAGCTGTTTGGCATCTGGGGGACCCGAGCTGTGGCCGGCGCTGCCGGGTCGTTCAAGGCCCGGGCTCGCCAGCGCGGCTGTGAGCCGGGGCCGCCACGTGGGTGCGGACACCGTCGTCGCGGCCAGCACCGGCAACGCTGGTGTGGCGGTCGCTGCCTGCGCCGAAGCGGCCGGGCCGCGGTGCGCTGTCCTGGCGAGGAAACGCCCTTCCCGGTCCGACCGGCGCTTCGCTGGATGCGCTAAGCGCACGGGTCCTGCTGACCCGGACCTTCGCGCACAGGTGACTCGCGGCCCGCATCGGCGTGAAGCGCCTGAGCTGGTTCCCGATCACGAACTACGAGTCACCGCCGGTGTCGAGCCAGCCTGCCGGTGTCCACGCCTACCGCACCATCGCCTACGAGATTGCCGAGGCGCTTGACTGGACGGTCCCCGACTGGGTCGTGGTCCCAGTCAGTAGGGGCGACGGACTGTCCGGCCTGTGGGCCGGCTTCGCCGAGCTCGTCGAGCTCGGCTGGACGACACGGGTACCGCGGATGCTGGCGGTTGAGCGGTACCCGAGTTTGACTCGAGCCCTCGCCGACGGGCTGGACCAGCCCGATACGCAGCGGGTCAATGACGCTGTGCGCGCGGCGTCCATCGGTGACCGCAAGGGCCCGCGATGATGCTGCAGGCTGTGCGCAGTACTGGCGGCCCCGCGATCGTCGCCGACGACGACGCTATCGCCACTGCTTGGGGGCGCTCGCGTCCCGCGGGATCCTGCTGGAGCTGTCCTCCGCCGCGGCGCTGCACGGGGCCCAGTCGCTGGCAGATCGCGGGCTGCTCGACCACCACTCCACGGCCGTGCTGCTGGGTACGGCAGGTCTTTTTGCGAAGCCAAACCTTATCGGCTGCCGCCGCCTGACGGAACCTGACGGACCCCACTGACCCTCGGGAGCTGGACCGCGCCCTGAGCGCAGGCAGCACCCGGTGAACCTGGCCGGTTGCTGATGATGCGCCGCGGTCACGCCCGCATGGTGTTGATCCAGTACCGGCGCTTGAGGACCCCGTCGTCGTCCAGGACGTCCTGCAGGGTCCCGCCGCACCGCTCGATGACCGTCGCCGAGCCACCGTTTTCGTCGTCGCAGGTGATCAGGGCTCGCTCGACGCCCAGGCCGCGCAGCAGGTCCAACGACTGGTGCAGGACCTCGGTGGCATAGCCGCGGCGGCGGGCGCGCGGCCGGATGCCGTAGCCGACGTGCCCGCCGATCCGAGCGAGGTAGGGGTTGAGGGTGTGCCGCACTGAGGACCTGCCAACGATCTCCCCGCCGACCTCGGCGATCAGGAACGTCGCGGGCACGCGGTCAACGGGTACGTCGAGGCCGCTGCTGAGGCGGTCCAAGCGGTGGATGTACGCCGCCCACGGCTGATCGGCGCGCAACTCCAGCAGGAACTCGAAGCCGTCGGCCGCCAGTTCGGCGTGGGCTGCCCGGGCTGCGTGCTCGTCGGCCGCGGTCAAGGGACGCAGGACCAGCTTGCTCGCCGGTCTACTTTCGCAGTTGGGTCCAGCGAGTTCTACTGCCAGGTGGGGCTCGCCCGCGAAGCGCTCGCCGTGGTGCGGGTAGCAGGGGGCCTTGGCATGGGCTGCTGTCCGGCGGCGTCATGGTGTGGCGGCTCGGCTGAGTCGTTCGCCAAGTTCGGGGAGGTGCGGGCGTAGCTCCTGGGGCTCGTGGACGGTGAACTCGACGCCGAGCAGACCGATGTAGGCGGACTGGGGACGAGCCGCTGCAGGAGTTTCAGGCCCCGGGGTCGTCGCCCTCCTTGGCCTGCAGCAGGCGTCGCAGGGAGTCCAGCCGCGCCGCGCTGGCGTGACCCGCAGCCACCCACGCGTCCAGGGCGCAGCCGGAGGCGGCGGTCAGGTGAGCGCACAGCGGCGGACAGCTCTGGGCGCCGAGAGCGAGATCGGGGAAAGCGGCAACCAGCCGTTCGACGGTGACCGCGCCCAGGCCGAACGAGCGGACGCCGGGGGTGTCGATGACGGTCCCACCGCCGGGCAGCGCAAGGGCGATGGCGGAGGAGGACACGTGCCGTCCCTTGCCGACGCCGCTGACCTCTCCGACGGCCCGGAAGGCGTCCGGGACGAGCTGGTTCACCAGGGTCGACTTGCCCACCCCGGACTGGCCGAACAACACTGACACCTTGTCCTGCAGGCGTTCTTGCAATTGCTCAACACCGCTCGTCCGGCCGGTGACGACCGCCTCGACCCCCAGCGGCTCGTACAGCGAGAGCAGTTCCCCCGCATCGGCCAGGTCGCTCTTGGTGAGGCACAGCAGGGGCAACAGCCCTCCATCGTACGCCGCCACGAGGCACCGGTCGATCAGGCGCGGGCGCGGTACGGGGTCGGCGAGCGCTGTGACGACGACGAGCACCTCGGCGTTGGCGACGACGGCCCGCTCGACCGGGTCGGTGTCGTCCGGCGTACGACGCAGCAGGCTGGAGCGCGCCTCGACGCGAACGACACGCGCCAGGGCGTCCGGGCCGCCGGTCAGCTCGCCGACCAGGGCCACCCGGTCGCCCGTCACGACCGCCCGACGGCCGAGCTCGCGGGCCCGTACCGCGGTCACGACCGTGCCGTCCTCGACCCGGACCCGGTAGCGCCCCCGGTCAACGGTAACGACGAGTCCGGGCGCTGCGTCGCCGTGGCCGGGGCGCTCCTTGGTACGGGGCCGGGTGCTGCGCGGTGGCCGGACGCGGACGTCGTCCTCGTCGAGCTCGCGCGCCATGGCCTACGCCTCGAGCATCCGGGACCAGGAGCCGACGAAGTCGGGCACGGTCTTGCCGGTCGTGGCTATGTCGTCCACGAGCACACCGTCCACCGCCAGGCCCAGCACTGCCCACGCCATGGCGAGCCGGTGGTCGTCGTACGACGCCAGCAGCCCCCCGTGCAGGGGCCGCGGACGGATCTCGACCCCGTCCTCCGTCTCGGTGACTTCTCCACCAAGTGAGGCGATCTGGACCGCCAAGGCCTTGAGCCGGTCGGTCTCCTGCAACCGTACGTGGGCTACGCCCCGCAGCCGGCTGGGTGAGTCGGCGAGCGCCGCCAGGGCTGCCAGCACGGTTGTCAGCTCGGGAGCGTCCTTGAGGTCGACGTCGATGCCGTGCAGCCCCGGACCGGCCGCGACCGTCAGGGCAGAAGCGCCCCGGGTCACCACGGCGCCCATCTGCTCGAGCAGGTCCGGCAGCACGGCCCCGGGCTGACGGGAGCCGGTCGGCCAGTCGTCCACGGTCACCGAGCCGCCGGCGGCCAGCGGCGCGGCCAGGTAGGCGGCGGCGGTGGACAGGTCCGGCTCCACCGCCGCGTCCCGCGGCAGCAGCCGGCCCGGCGCGACCCGCCACGTTCCCGGCACCGTGTCGTCCACGTCGGCACCGGACGCGCGGAGGGCGTCGACCGTCAGAGCCAGGTGGGGCGCGCTGGGCAGCGGCGCGCCCGCGTGCTGCACCGACACGCCCTGGTCGAACCGGGGCGCGGCGAGCAGCAGTCCGCTGACGAGTTGCGAGCTCTGGGAGGCGTCCAGGACCACGCTGCCCCCGCGCACCGCTCCGACACCGCGGACGGTAAGCGGCAAGGCGTCAACCCGGTCCAGGTCGGCACCCAGGGATCGCAGCGCGACGAGCAGTGGCCCGAGCGGGCGCTCGCGCACCCGCGGGTCGCCGTCGAACAGCACCGGCCCGAGGCCGAGGGCCGCCACCGGTGGCAGGAATCGGGCGACCGTGCCGGCGTTGCCGACGTCGACCCGGTCACCAATCGGCCGGAGCGGTCCGGGCACACCATCGACAAGCCAGTCCCCGTCCGGCGTGTCGGCCACGTCGACACCCAGGACAAGAAGGGCGGCAGCCATCAGCTCGGTGTCCCGGCTGCGCAGCGGGCGGCGGACCGTGCTGCGGCCGTCGGCCAGCGCCGCCAACACCAGGGCCCGGTTGGTGAGGCTCTTCGAGCCCGGCAGGGCCACGGTCGCGGCGAGTGGGGAGCGGGCGCGCGGGGCGGCCCAGGCCGAGGCGGTCATGCCGTCATCGTCGCAGGCGGGGAGGGGCTCGGTTCGGCTAGCGTTGAGGCATGGACGCGGGCGCGCTGCTGCCGGCAGACCCGGACGGGGCGGCCTAGCCGTGTGCGGCCGATACGCCTCCAGCAAGCGGCCCGACGACCTGACCTCGCACTTCGACATCGCGGACCCGCCGGAGCAGGTGCTGCCGCCGTCGTGGAACGTCGCGCCGACCGACCCCGTTTACGTCGTGCGGGCGCGCGAGGGCCGGCGGTTGCTGCAGGTCGTGCGCTGGGGGCTGGTGCCGTCCTGGGCGAAGGACGCCAAGGGCGCGGCCCGGCTGATCAACGCCCGGCAGGAGTCGGTGGCCGACAAGCCGGCGTTCCGTTCGGCGTACGCCCGGCGCCGCTGCCTGGTGCCGGCCGACGGCTACTACGAATGGAAGCTCGCGGGCGGCGTCAAGCAGCCGTGGTTCCTCAGCGCGCAGGACCGCGCCCCGCTCGCGATGGCCGGGCTGTACGAGGTGTGGCGCGGTCCCGACGGGCCGCCCCTGTGGACGTGCACGATCATCACGACGTCGGCTCCGGACGAGCTGGGCGAGATCCACGACCGCACACCGCTACTCGTGCCCGAGGACGCGTGGGCCACCTGGCTGGACGCCTCCGGCGCCGACCCCGGTGACCTGCTCGTGGCCGGCGTACCCGGGGTGCTCGACGCCTGGCCGGTTGGCGCGGCCGTCGGCAATGTGCGCAACGACGGCGTGGAGCTCGTGCAACCCCTGCTCGCCGGCGGCTGAGGTGATCCAGGGCGGCGACGGGGTAGGGCGGTCCGGACTGCAGGCGCACCCGCGCCGTGCACGACGAACAGGACAGGAGCACTCCCCGTGGACCTCGACACTGCCCGCACCCAGCTCGAGCAGGTGCTGCGCGAAACCCAGGACACGACCGAGGTGCTCGAGGGCGAGGGCGCCGGCGAGTCCAGCGAGCTGACGCACTCCGACCAGCACCCGGGTGACACGGCCAGCGAGGTCAGCGACAACGACCGCGAGATCGCCCTGCTGGAGGCGACCGACGCGCGGCGGGTTGAAGCCAGGGCCGCGCTGGCCCGGCTGGACGCCGGCACGTACGGCATCTGTGTGGACTGCGGCCAGCCCATCCCGGACGAGCGGCTGGAGTTCCGCCCGGAGGCGGCGCGGTGCCTGGCGGACCAGACCAAGCACGAGGCGGCGCAGGGCTGACCGCGGGCGACCTGTGCACATCTGGCTTCAGGCGCTGACGTAGACCTCGTCGGCGACGCCTTGGTCCAGCTGCACGAGCACGCCGTCGACTTCTATGCAGCACCGGCCGTCGGGGGAGAGCTGCACTCGAACCTGCTGACCGGGCAGCAGGTGGCCCAGCTCGAGCTCAAGCATGTGGTCCAGCTGGGTCTGCAGGTGCTCATCGATGCGGCGTACGACGCAGCTGGTGCCCACGGCCACGGTCGACAGCGGCCGCAGCGGACCCGGGTCGAGCAGGTTCGCCGAGCCCGGGATCGGGTTGCCGTGCGGACAGGCGCCGGGATCGCCGAGCAGCGCGACCAGGTGCGCCTCCAGGTTGTCGCTGATGGCGTGTTCGAGCCGGCAGGCCTCCTCGTGCACCTGCGACCACCGCACCTTGAGCACGTCGATGAGCAGCACCTCGGCGAGCCGGTGGCGGCGCAGGACCGAGTTGCCGTACGCGCGCCCGGCCTCGGTGAGGTGCATGACGCGGTCCAGGTCCAGCGTGAGGTAGCCCTCGCGCTCGAGCCGCTTGACGGTCTCGCTGACCGCGGGAGCCGTGACACCGAGACGTTCCACGATGCGCGCGCGCATCGCGGGGATCCCGACCTCTTCGAGCTCCAGGATCGTCTCGAGGTACTGCTCCGCGGCCGGGTGGTGACCGACCGCCTTCTCGTACATGGCCTGATCGTAGGTCCAGCCCGCACAGTGACGCGCGAGAGACCGCGGCGCTGGGAAGAACCGCCGACGGCATCGGCGTTGTCGGTGAGGTCGCCACGACAGGAGGAACCGATGTCCCGCACTGGCTGCTCGGCCCCGCCGGGCCTCGCGCTTGACGTGAGCGCGTTAGCGCCCTGGAACAGTCTCTCGCCGGGCTCGCAGGCTCCTCGCCCGCTAGAGTTGGCGCTCCAGGAGAGCCCTCGTGAGCCCGCGGAAGGGGTGGACGCCGTCGAGACCGAAACCAGCGAGCAGCGTACGGCGCGGTTCGAGCGCGACGCGCTGCCCTTCCTGGACCAGCTGTACTCCGCCGGCCTGCGCATGACGCGCAACCCCGCGGACGCCGAGGACCTGGTCCAGGAGACGTTCGTCAAGGCCTTCGCCGCTTTCCACCAGTTCCAGGAGGGCACCAACCTCAAGGCGTGGCTGTATCGCATCCTGACCAACACCTTCATCAACAACTACCGCAAGAAGCAGCGCCAGCCGCAGCAGAGCCCGACGCAGCAGATCGAGGACTGGCAGCTGGCCTCGGCTGAGGCCCACATCTCGACCGGCCTGCGCAGCGCCGAGATGGAGGCGCTGGACCACTTGCCGGACTCCGACGTGAAGGACGCGCTGCAGGAGCTGCCTGAGGACTTCCGCATGGCGGTCTACCTGGCTGATGTGGAGGGCTTCTCCTACAAGGAGATCGCCGAGATCATGGGGACGCCGATCGGCACCGTGATGAGCCGGCTGCACCGGGGGCGTCGCGGGTTGCGCACCAAGCTCGCCGACTACGCCGTGGGTCGCGGCCTGGTGAAGGCGGACAGCGGGTCGGCGTCATGAGTTGCGGGCAGCCGCACGACACGCCCTGCAGCGACGTGCTCGACGCCGTCTACTTCTACCTCGATGGTGAGCAGAATGCGCACGACCGGGACGAGATCCGCCAGCATCTGGACGAGTGCGGGCCGTGCCTGCGCCAGTACGGGCTGGAGAATGCGGTGAAGGCGCTGGTTGCCCGGTGTTGCGGCAGCGACCAGGCGCCGATCGACCTGCGGGATCGGGTGCTCGTACGTATTAACCAGGTCCGGCTGCAGATCGACCACGTGGAGTATCGCGCGGAGTAGCGCATCGCCCGGCCGCCGCTGGATAGCCTGCACTCATGACTTGGCTGGTGACCGGCGGAGCGGGCTACATCGGGGCGCACGTGGTGCGCGCGATGGTCGGGGACGGCCAGCAAGTGGTGGCGTTGGACGACCTGTCGACCGGGGATCCGGCGCGGATCCACGGCGCCGTGCTGGTCGAGGGCAGCGTGCTCGATCGCGCTCTCGTACGCCGGGTCCTGCGGGAGCGCGAGATCACCGGGGTGGTGCACATCGCCGCCAAGAAGCAGGTCGGTGAGTCAGTGGCCGACCCGCTGCTGTACTACCGCGAGAACGTCGAGGGGCTGGTCGCGCTGCTCGACGGCTGCCATACCGAGCGCATCGACCGGTTCGTGTTCTCCTCGAGCGCAGCCACCTACGGGCTGCCCGACGTCGAGCTGGTGACCGAGGACACTCCGGGCGTCCCGCTGTCGCCGTACGGCGAGACCAAGCTGATCGGTGAGTGGCTGCTGCGGGACTGCGCGACGGCCTACGGGATGCGCGTCATGGCCATGCGGTACTTCAACGTGGCCGGCGCCGCAACCCCCGAGCTCGGCGACCCCGGGGTGTTCAACCTCATCCCGCTGGTGCTGCAGGCCCTGCAGGACGGCCGGCGCCCCCAGGTCCACGGCGTGGACTACGACACCGCGGACGGCACCGGTGTGCGCGACTACGTGCACGTCGCCGACATCGCCGACGCGCACCTGGCGGCAGCCCGTGCGCTGGACGCAGGGGCGCCCGGGGCGACGTACAACATCGGTCGGGGGGTGGGCAGCAGCGTCCTGGAGGTGATCGACATGATCGGTCAGGTCACCGGTATGGACATCGCCTACGACATCGGCCCGCGGCGGGCCGGGGACCCCGCACGAGCCGTCGCAGCGGTGGACCGCATCCGCGAGGGACTGGGGTTCACCGCCCGGCACGACCTGCGGGAGATGGTCCAGAGTGCCTGGAGCGGCTGGCAGCTCACCCACCCACCGGTGCGGGCAAGGCAGCGCTAGGGGCTCGAGCCGGGACAGCACGAGAGCCCCCGCGCCAGCAGGGGCTCTCGTCCGTGATGCCGGTCAGGCGTTGGGGCGCTTGCCGTGGTTGGCGGCGCTCTTCTTGCGCCCGCGACGCTTGCGGCCCTTCTTGGCCATGGGTTCCTCCGTCGTGTCCTGGTCACTGGCTCGTGGACAAGGGTGCCATACGGCGGCGCATGCCGACCACGACGAGCTGGGCGAGGCCGGCGGCCACGAGCAGGTCGCCGGGGCTGACGACCTCGGGACGCAGCGGCAGCGCCACCGGGATGACGTCCCCCACGAGCCTGAGCCGCGTGCTCGGTCCCGCGATCTCGTGCCGGGGGTCAGCGCCGGAGACGATGTCCTGGGTGCCTACCCCGGCGCGGCCGAGGGCTGCATCCGACACCGGCATCGCGCCGTTGAGCCCGACGACCAGCGCGTTGCCGAACAGTCCGAGTGCGATCAGCCCGGTGCCCCGCACCCCCCGGTTGCGGGCCAGGAAGACCGCGACGGCGACCGCGGAGAGGGCCAGCCCGACGGCGTACGCGGCGCCGCCTAGGACGGCGCCGGCCAGCTGCGCAACCAGGGCCACCGGCACGAGCCAACGGCCCCGCAGCGCCATGGCCCCCAGCCGGTCCAGCCGGCCGCCGGCGGCCCAGCCGAGAGCTACGGCGACGAGCAGCACGACCAGGACGAAAACCACCCGGTTAGTGTCGCCGCCCCGACTTACACCCGAGAGGTACGACGCGCATGGGCGAGCTGACGGCGATCCGCGACGGCGCGGTGCTGCGCCTCCACATCGACCGCGAGGCCAAGCGCAATGCGCTGTCGGCCGAGGTGCTGACGGGACTGCTGGCTGGGCTGCGCGACGTCGGAGACGCCCGCGTGGTGCTGCTGACCAGCGCCGGCTCGGTCTTCTGCTCCGGCGCGGACCTGGTGCAGATGGCGCCGGACGCCACCGGCCTGGAGGTGCACGAGGGGCGCGGACTGCTGCGCGAGGTCGTCCTGGCCATGCGCGAGTGCCCGGTCCCGGTGGTCGCAGCCGTGCAGGGACTGTGCCTGGCCGGGGGGGTGGGCCTGGTCCTGGGCTGCGACCTGGTGATTGCTGCCGACACGGCCGCGTTCGGGCTGCCCGAGGTCGACCTGGGGCTGTGGCCGTTCATGGTCAGCGCCCTGCTCGCCCGGCACACCAGCCCAAAGCGGGCGATGGAGCTGATGCTCAGCGGCCGACGGGTCCCGGCGGCCGAAGCGCTCGAGCTGGGCCTGCTGTCCCGGGTCGTGCCTGCCGGGCAGCTGTCCGAGCAGGTCGAGCAGTTGGTGGCCTCCCTGGCCGCGAAGCCGCCGGTTGCCGTACGGCTGGGCAAGCGGGCCTTCGCCGCCGCACTCGACTCCTCACTGGAGGCTGGGCTCGAGGCCATGCAGGCGCAGCTGTCGCTGCTGAACACCACCCAGGACGCCGGCGAGGGCGTACGGGCGTTCCTGGAGCGCCGGGCCCCGCAGTGGACCGGTCGCTGAGGCCCGTTGCGGAGCCGCGCGCTGCCCGCCGTACGATCCGTATTGCGCGAAAGGCGCCCCAGCGAGGGTGGTTCTGCGCAACACGGATCGGAACGGGCGGTCGTACGCTCGGGGCATGACCGAACAGACGCCGACCGAGCAGATCCAGACCGAGCAGGCCGCGACCGAGCAGAGCCAGCGCGAGAGCGCCAGCCACGACCAGCAGCGACCGCAGGCCCTGCTGGACCTGATGGCGACCGGTTGGGCCGAGCGGCTTGGTGTCACCCCGGAGCTGCACCCGGCTGCGCCGTACCGCGCGGCCCGGCGGTCGGCGCTCGCGGCCCGCTTTCCGGACGAGTGGCTGGTGGTCCCCAGCGGCGGCTTCAAGGTGCGCGCGAATGACACCGATTTCCGGTTCCGGCCCGGCACCGAGTTCACCCACCTGGTCGGCTCGACCGAACCCGACGCCGTGCTGGTGCTGGATCCGCAGGGGGAGGCCGTGCTGTACCAGGCACCGTCGTGGGACCGCTCGACGCCGGAGTTCTTCACCAGCCGGCTGGGTGAGCTCTGGGTGGGGCCGCGGTCGACCCTCGCGCACACTGCCGCGCTGTTGGGCGTGTCGACCCGGCCGCTCGAGGAGCTCGAGAAGCTGCAGGGCACCCGGGCCCGGATCGTGCGGGGGTACGACGCTCGTGTCGAGGCGCTGCTGGACACCGAGAGCGAGCGCGACGGCGAACTCGCCGGGTACCTGTCCGAGCTGCGGTTGGTCAAGGACGACTACGAGGTCGGGCAGCTGCAGGAGGCCGTGGACGCGACGGTGCGGGGCTTTGAGGACGTCGTACGCGGGCTGCCGCAGGCCCAGGCGACCAGCGAGCGGTGGGCCGAGGGCGTGTTCGGGCTGCGGGCCCGCGTCGAAGGCAACGACGTCGGCTACGGCAGCATCTGCGCGGCGGGCGCGCACGCCTGCACGCTGCACTGGACCGACAACGACGGTCCGGTACGGGCCGGCGAGCTGATCCTGCTCGACATGGGCGTCGAGGGCCGGGAGCTCTATACCGCCGACGTCACCCGCACCCTGCCGGTGGGCGGGACCTTCACCCCGCGCCAGCGTGAGGTCTACACGCTGGTCTTCCAGAGCCAGGAGGCGGCGTTCGCGGCCTGCCGGCCGGGCGTGGACTTCCTCGCGCCGCACCGGGCAGCGATGCAGGTGCTCGCCCACGGCCTGCAGCGGATGGGCATCGTCGCCAGCGCCGAAGACGTGCTGGATGAGGACGACAAGCGCTACACCCGCTGGACCCTGCACGGCGTCAGCCACATGCTCGGGCTCGACGTACATGACTGCGCGCACGCCCGCGAACAGCAGTACAAGAAGGGCACCCTGCAGCCCGGGTACGTCCTGACGATCGAGCCGGGCCTGTACTTCCAGCCCGACGACCTGCTGGTGCCGGAGGACCTGCGCGGCATCGGCGTGCGGATCGAGGACGATGTGCTCGTGACCGCGGACGGCTGCCGCAACCTGTCGGCGGCCCTGCCCCGCGATCCCGGCGAGGTGGAGGCCTGGATGGCCGGGCTGCAGCACCGCGGACCGGGGGACGGGGCGGTCAAGCCCGTACGCTGACCGGCCGAAGCACTCCTCGTGACCACGTTGATCGAGCCCTTCCTGCGAGCCCTGGTGGAGTGCGGCGGCTCCGACCTGCACTGCAAGGTCGGTTCCCCGCCACGGGTCCGGATCGACGGCCGGCTGCGCAAGCTGCAGACCCGTGACCTGACCTCCTCCGACACCGAGCAGATGGTCGTGGAGGTGCTGCGCGAGGACCTGGTGGGGGAGTTCCATCGTACGAACGAGGCCGACTTTGCCTATTCCCTCAGCGGTGTCGGCCGCTTCCGGGTGAATGCCTTTCGCAGCCGCGGCTCGGCCGGGCTCGTCTTCCGACGGGTAAGCGTCGGGGCGGTGCCGCTCGCCGACCTCGGGCTGCCGGCAGTACTCGCCTCGCTCGCGATGGAACCGCGCGGCCTCGTGCTCGTGACCGGGCCGACCGGTTCGGGCAAGACCACCACCCTGGCCGGCATGATCGACCACATCAACGCCAGCAAGGAGGTGCACATCGTCACGATCGAGGACCCGATCGAGGTGCTGCACTTCGACAAGCTGGCCATGGTCAACCAGCGCGAGGTCCGGGTGGACACCGAGAACTTCGTCACTGCGATGCGCGCGGCGATGCGCCAGGACCCCGACGTCATCCTGATCGGCGAGATGCGCGACCACGAGACCGTCAAGGCCGCGCTCGCCGCCGCCGAGACCGGTCACTTCGTCATGTCCACGCTGCACACCACCGACGCTGCGGAGACCATCAACCGCATCATCGATTTCTTCCCGCCGCACGAACAGAAACAGATCCGGCTCGCGCTGGCCGGCTCGCTGCGCGGGATCATCTGCCAGCGGCTGGTGCCCCGGGCTGACGGTGAGGGACGCTGCGTGGTCATGGAGATCGCGGTGAACACCGGACGGGTCGCGGACGCCATCGCCGACCCCGACAAGACCTCGACGCTGGGCGCGCTCATCGCCGACGGTGCCTACTACGGCATGCAGACCTTCGATCAGCACCTGGTCAGCTTCGTCCGCGACGGCGTGGTCAGTCTGGAGGCCGCCATGGCGGCCTCGTCCTCACCCCACGACCTCACCGTCGAACTGCGCCGCCTGGGTCTGGTCGCCTGAGCCGCACGTCCAGCTGGTCAGTTCGAGCTGGTTGCGCCGTGCTCGGCGCAGCGGGCGGTCCAACCGGTCGGGGTGACCTGCACGACCATCCGCCGCCGGCAGGCCGGGCAGTACCGCGGTGGCTCCAGCTCGAGGGCTGCCCGGCACCGTGCGTGCGTTCCGGCCCGTCCGCACAGCTCGCACCAAGCCAGGGGCAGCTCGTAGGTCAGCAGGGTGAGCCCGGGCACCGGCTCCCAGTCGCGGTCCGGGGTGCGTACGAAACCCAGCCGATGGTAGATCCGGTGCGCAGCCGTCATCGTCACCTGCGTGGACAGCCGAACCGTCGTGCAGCCGGCTGCGAGGGCCCGGTCCAGACAGGCCTGCATCAGTGCCGTACCCGCCCCGGCTCCGCGCGCCTCCGGAGCCACGACCAGCATCCGGATCACCGCCTCGCCGGGGTCTGACTGCTCGGCGTACGGGCCCCCATCGGTCGCGACGGCGACGGCACCGAGGAGTTCGCCTCCGCGCTGGGCGACCAGGACGCTGGCCTGCGCCGCGCGCCCGGCGACATCACGCAGGGTCGTCGCATAGTCGGCGTCGCCATACCCCTCCGAGAGGTAGGTCGTGGCGGTCAGCTCGGCGATCGCTGCGTACTGCTCGGCCGCCGCGGCGCGGACCTCGACTGCTGGGCTGGGCACCGGATGTGTCTACCTCACGAGACTGCGCGTACCAGCACGACCAGGCCACCGGCTGCCGCCAGGGCCAGGGTCGCTCGACGGGCGGTGGCCTCGGGGACCCGCGCCGACAGCGGCGCACCGAGCAGCAGCCCGACGCCGAGCGCGGCCGCAGCCGCGACCAGGAGTCCCGCCCCCGTGCCGGGCGCCCCGAGGCTGGCGAAGGTGATCACGTTGAGCCCCAGGAAGTAGGCCTGCAGCGTCGCCCGGGTCGTGCCCGTGGACCAGCCGGCGTTGTCGGCCCACAGCGCCACCGGCGGTCCGGCGACCCCAGCGACCACGTTGGTCACCGCCGAGACGACACCGACCCCGACGGCCCCAGCGGCGCCGCGCGCGGCCCGCCACCGAACACCCGCTGCGAGCAGCACGGTTCCGAGCACGACCACGCCGCCAGCGGCGGCCTGCGCCGGCCGGTCGGGCAGGGCCCGCACCACGACCGCGGCCAGCGGGGTGGCCACTGCGGCGGGCGCCAGCAGCAGCAGCGCTCCGCGGCGGTCGAGCTCCCGGTGATGTCGGGCCAGCAACCCGACGTTCACGAGCAGCGACAGTACGACGCCCAGCCGCACGCCCTCGTGGGCGCCGAGCGCGCCGACCAGGACCGGCCCGCACACCAGCGAGAACCCGATGCCGCTGACCGACTGGGCCAGCGCCCCGACCAGGACCGCGGCGGCGACCAGGAGGGTCACGGACGGCGTACGGCCCGGCGCTCGGCCTCGACCTCGTCCCGCACGTCGCAGCCGAGCAGGTGGTCATCGACCGGGCCGCAGGCCTGCAGCAGCGAGTAGGCCGTCGTGGGCCCGACGAACACATACCCGGCCGCCTTCAGCCGCGCCGCGAGCTCAGCACTCGCCGGCGTGGAGGCGGGTACGTCTGACCAGTCGGTCCGGGGGGGCCCGTCCTCGGCGTAGGACCAGACCAGCGCGGCCAGACCGCCGGCTGCGCGCAGGGCCAGGGTCGCCTCGGCGTTGCGCACGCACGCGCGCAGCTTCGGGCCGCTGCGGATGAGCCGCGCGTCGCGCATCAGATGGTCGACGGTGGTCCCAGCCACTTGCTCGGGGTCGAAGCCGGCGAACACCTCCCGCAGAGCAGGGCGCTTGTTCAGCACCGTGATCCAGGCCAGGCCGGACTGGAAGCCCTCCAGGCAGACCTTCTCGTACAGGGCCTGTTCGCTGGTCTGCGGCCGCCCCCACTCGGTGTCGTGGTATCGCTCGTAGACCCCGTTGCCGTCGCCGAAGCACCTCACGCGGCAAGCGCCCCGCAGATGGCGCCGGTGACGACGGCCAGGTCGTCGTCGCTGCTGACGTAGGGCGGCATCGTGTAGACCAGCCGGCCGAACGGCCGCACCCACGCGCCCCGATCGACCAGCTCCGGCTGGAGCAGCGCCAGGTCGCACGGCTCGTGCAGCTCGACGACGCCGATGGCCCCGAGGACGCGCACCTCCCGTACGCCGGGCAGCTCGCGCGCGGGGGCGAGCCCGTGACGCAGCTCATCGCCGATGTGCCGCACGACCACCCGCCAGTCCTGCCCGAGCAGCAGACGTACCGAGGCCTGCGCGACCGCACAGGCGAGCGGATTGGCCATGAAGGTCGGCCCGTGCATGAACGCCTCGCCGGCCCGGCACACGCCCTCGGCGACCGCGTCGGTGCACAGCACGGCGCCGAGCGTCATGGTCCCGCCGGTCAGCGCCTTGCCCAGGCACAGCACGTCCGGCACGACCCCGGCGTGGTCCATGCCCCACAGCTCCCCGGTGCGCCCGAACCCGGTCGCGATCTCGTCGAAGACCACCAGCAGGCCGTAGGACCGGCACAGCTCGACCAGGGCCCGCAGGTAGGCGGGTGAGTAAAAGCGCATGCCGCCCGCTCCCTGGACGACGGGCTCGACGACGACCGCAGCCAGGTGGTCCCCGTGCTCCTCCAGGGCGGCCCGCACCGCGTCGAGGTCGCCTGCGAGCAGCTGTTCGTCGTACGCCGGTCGGGGCCGTTCGACGAAGACCTGCTGGGCGACGTAGGACCGGAACAGGCTGTGCATGCCGCCCTCCGGGTCGGTAATGCTCATCGCCCCAACTGTGTCGCCGTGATAGCCGCCGCGGACGGTCAGCAGCCGGTTGCGCTGCGGCCGGCCCAGGCCCTGCCAGTGCTGCAGGACCATCTTCACCGCGACCTCGACGGCGACGCTGCCGGAGTCGGCGAAGAACACCCGGGCCAGCTCCGGCGCGGTGATGGACACGAGCAGCTCACCGAGCTCGACGGCGGGTGCGTGCGTCAGCCCGCCGAACATGACGTGCGCGAAGCGGTCGACTTGCGTGTGCAGCGCCGCGTCGAGCGCCGGATGACGATAGCCGTGGATCGCCGCCCACCAGCTCGACATCCCGTCGACCAGCTCGCGGCCGTCGGCCAGCACCAGCCGGGTGCCGTGTGCATCGACGACGGGGTAGAGCGGCGACGGCCGCACGACGGAGGCGTACGGGTGCCAGAGCACGGCCCGGTCACGGTCGACGAGGCTCGACGACAGGGCGGGCGACGGCGGGGCGGTCACAGCGTCCGCGACAGCGCCTTCATTGGCATCTGCAGGTCGCGCAGCATCTCTAGGTCCTCCGTCGCGGGCCGGCCCAGCGTGGTCAGGTAGTTGCCGACGATGACCGCGTTGATGCCGCCGAGCATGCCGTCCTTCGCGAGGTCGCCGAGGGTGAGCTCGCGGCCGCCGGCGAAGCGCAGGATCGTACGGGGCAGCGCCAGCCGGAAGACCGCGATGGCCCGCAGCGCGTTCCCGGCGTCCATGACCGGCAGCTCGCCGAACGGCGTACCGGGCCGGGGGTTCAGGAAGTTCAACGGCACCTCATCCGGCTCGAGATCAGCCAGCTGCTTAGCGAACTCGGCCCGCTGCCCGAGCGTCTCGCCCATTCCGAGGATGCCGCCGCAGCAGAGCTCCAGGCCGGCCTTGCGCACCATCCGCAGCGTCTCGAACCGCTCCTCCCAGGTGTGTGTGGTGACAACCTGAGGGAAGTGCGAGCGGGCCGTCTCCAGGTTGTGGTTGTAGCGGTGCACGCCGATGGCGGCGAGTTCGTCGACCTGCTCCTGGGTGAGCATCCCGAGACTGCAGGCGATCTGGATGTCGACGGCGGCGCGGATCGCCGCGACGCCCTCGCGGACCTGGGCCATGAGGCGTGAGTCGGGTCCCCGTACGGCGGCCACGATGCAGAACTCGGTTGCCCCGGTGGCGGCGGTCTCCACGGCAGCCTTGACCAGCGACGGCACGTCCAGCCACGCTGCCCGCACCGGGCTCGGGAACAACCCGCTCTGGCTGCAGAAGTGGCAGTCCTCCGGGCACCCGCCGGTCTTGAGGCTGACGATGCCCTCGACCTCCACCTCGGGACCGCAGTGCCGGAGCCGGACCTCGTGGGCGAGCTCAAGCAGTGCCGGCAGGTACTGGTCGGCGAGTTGCAGGCAGGCCAGGGCCTGGGCTTCGGTAAGCCCGACGCCGCGCCCGAGCACCTGCTCCCGGACGGCGACCAGGAGTTCCTGCGGGTCACGGAGCGGGGACGTTGACGGCGCGGGCAGCAGTTCGGTCACGCGCGCCAGTCTGCCAGGGGGCCGGCAAGGTGGTCAGCCGCCCTGGGCGGTGCGGAAGGCCCGGGCGTCAAAGGCGCCGCCGAGCTGCGGCGCGAGGCCGGCGCGGGCGGTTGTCAGGAAGGCCTGCGGGTCCTGGGCGCCGGCGCCGGCCGGCAGCGCCCCGAGCAACGGCCGTGCGGCGAGGGTCTCCAAGTCGCGCAGGTTGCTGCACTCGGCCAGCCCGGGCGCCGCCGGCCAGGAGCCGAGCACCACGCCGAGCAGGTCGAGGCCGCGGGTGGCCATCGCCTCCAGGGTCAGCGCCGTGGTGTTGAGCGTCCCGAGACCGGCGCCCGCGACCACCAGGACCGGAGCGCGCAGTGCCCGAGCCAGGTCGGCCAGGGTCAGCCCGTCCTCGTCGTAGCGCACCAGCAGGCCGCCGGCGCCTTCGATCAGGACCAGGTCGCGGTCGGCCAGACCCAGGACCGCCTCGAGCGCGGCGGCCTGGTCCAGCGCCGCCCGGCCGGACCGACGGGCGGCTGCGGCCGGGGACAGCGGGTCCGGGTAGCGGACCAGCTCGTGCAGGTCTGCGCAGCCGCTGAGCCGGGCGACGTCGGCGAGGTCGCCCGGGGCGCCAGCCGGGACCCCAGTCTGGGCCGGCTTGACCACGGCGCAGCGTGCGCCGCGGTGCAGCGACAGCGCGGCCAAGGCGGCCGTGACGACCGTCTTGCCGACGCCGGTGCCCGTGCCGGTCACCACGACGATGCTCATCCCGCCCCACCCGCAGTGCGACGGACCGACGCCTGTACGACGGCCGCTGCGCGCTCCACCTCAGCCGCGCTGTGGTCGGCGCGGGCGGCCAGGCGCAGGCAGGAATGGCCCTCCGGCACCGACGGCGGCCGAAAGCAGCCAACCCGGACCCCGTCGGCGAGGCAGGCCTGCTGAGCCGCCACCGCCCGGTGCGCGTCGCCGACCGGCAGACGGACCACGGCGCCGGTGCTGCGGGGCGTGCCCAGGCAGTCGGCGAGGCCGTCGACGGCCCGCCGCAGCGCCTCCACCAGGGCCGGTTGCACCAGCGCCAAGGCGGCCAGAGCCGTCGCGCAGGAGGCCGGGGCCAAACCGGTGTCGAAGATGAACGACCGGGCCGTGTCCGCCAGGTGCGCCCGCAGCGCAGGGGAGCCGAGGACCGCGCCGCCCTGGCCACCGAGGGCCTTGGACAGCGTGACGGTGCGCACCACGTCCGGCTGCCCGGCGAGCCCGCAGGCCCCCACCAGCCCCTCGCCGCGGCGGCCGACCAGGCCCAGCGCGTGCGCCTCGTCCACGAGCAGCAGGGCGCCCGCCCGACGTACGACGGCGTGCAGGTCCACGAGCGGGGCTGCGACGCCGCTGACGCTGAAGATGGCGTCGGTCACCACCAGCGCACGGCGATGCGGGTGCGTTTCCAGCGCGAGCTCGACCGCGTCCGGCCGGGCATGCGGGACGACGACCACCTCGGCCCGGCAGAGCCGGCAGGCGTCCACGAGCGAAGCGTGGTTGTCGGCGTCGGCGACCACCAGATCACCGCGGCCGGCGAGCGCGGTCACCGCGGCCAGATTCGCCAGGTAGCCGGAGGAGAACACGAGGGCGGCCTCCGCGCCGGTGTGGGCTGCCAGCGCCTGCTCCAGCTGCTCGTGCAGCAGCGTCGTACCGGTGACCAGGCGCGAGCCGGTCGCGCCCGCGCCGTACTCCCGCAGCGCGGCGACGCCGGCCTCGATGACGCGCGGGTCGCGGGCCAGGCCCAGGTGGTCGTTGGACGCCAGATCCAGCACCCGCCCGCGGTCTGGACCGCGCGCTGTGCCGCGCCGGACCAGCCCCCGACTCTCCCGGTCCTCCGCGGCCTCCGCGAGCCAGCTCCAGGCATCCACCGGCCGACTCTAGGCTCGCGGCGTGTCGACCCTCGCGGACCTCGTACACGACCGGACCGACCTCGACGATGGTGACCTCGGCCACCTGCAGCGGCTGGTCGCGGAGTGGCAGCTGATCGCGGATCTGTCCTTCGCCGACCTCGTACTCTGGGTCCGTACCCGCGAGGGGTGCTGGGTCGCTGCGGCGCTGATGCGTCCCACGACCGGGCCGACGGTCTACCCGGACGACGTCGTCGGCCTCGAGCTGAAGCAGGCGACCCGGCTCGAACGGGCCTGGTCCAGCGGCCGGATCGGGCGGGAGACCGAGCCGGAGTGGGCCGCCCGGGTGCCCGTGCGGCAGGAGGCCGTGCCCGTACGACGCGATGGACACGCGGTCGCCGTGCTGTCCCGGGACACCAGCCTCGCCGTACCGAGAATGCCCAGCCAGCTGGAGCTGACCTACCTGACGAGCGCGGGCGAGCTGCTGCAGATGGTCGCCGAGGGGACGTTCCCGTTCCCCGGTCGGGACCCCGATCCCGAGCATGCACCGCGGGTCGGCGACGGCCTGCTGCGGCTCGACCGGACCGGGCACGTCGTGTACGCCTCGCCGAACGCGCTGTCGGCGTACCGTCGCTTGGGGGTGCCCAACGATCTGCTCGGCGCCCACCTCGGCTCCACCATCGCCCGGCTCAGCGCAGCCCCCGGGACCCTGGACGAGCCGCGCGGGTCAGCGGCGCTCGCGGCTGCGTTGCGGTTCCGGGAGCCGCGGGACAGCGAGGTGGAGGCGCACGGGTCGGTCGTGCTCCTGCGGGTGCTGCCCATGCTGCCGGGCGGCGAGCCGCGGGGGGCACTGCTCCTGGTCCGGGACGTCACTGAGGTGCGGCACCGCGACCGGCAGCTCATGGGCAAGGACGCGACCATCCGGGAGATCCACCACCGGGTGAAGAACAACCTGCAGACCGTCGCGGCGCTGCTGCGTCTGCAGGCCCGGCGGATGGGCGACCCGGCGGCGCGGGCGGCCCTGGAGGAGTCGGTGCGCCGGGTGGCCTCGATCGCGATGGTGCACGAGACGCTCTCCCTCGCGCTCGACGAGCGGGTCGCCTTCGACGCCGTGGCGGACCGCGTCCTGGCCATGTGCGCCGAGGTGGCCACGCCGGAGTCGCAGGTGCAGGTCGTCCGTTCGGGCAGCTTCGGGGTGCTGGTGGCGGAGGTGGCGACGCCGCTGGCGATGGTGCTCACCGAGCTGGTGCAGAACGCCGTCGAGCACGCCTTCCCGTCAGCCACTGGGCGGGTCGAGGTCCAGGTCTCCCGGGACTCCGGGGGCTTGTCCGTCGTGGTGGCTGACGACGGGCGCGGGTTGCCGGAGGGCTTCGAGCTTGCCGGCTCCCCGCGCCTCGGGCTGCAGATCGTCCGGACCCTGGTGGACGGTGAGCTGCGCGGCACAATCGTGCTCGAGCCGGGGTCCTTCGGCGGGACGCGAGCCGTCCTGCGGGTGCCGCTGGAGCCGGTCTAGGGACGCGTCACGAGCCTTGCCATCGAGCCGTTGATGCCCGGGTCCTCGGCCGTCGTGCCGGCGAAGGCGAGGAAAAGCAGCGCCACCCCGAGCACCAGGAGCCCGAGCAGCAGGGCCGCCACCAGCCGGAAACGCCAGACCGCAGCTCGCGGCGAGCGCACCTCGCGGGGGACGAGGGCCGGGCGGACGTACTGCTCGGCCACGGGCTAGGCCCCGGCGCGGGCCCGTGCCCCGCGGCGCGTGAGAGCGCGCCGCTCGTCCTCGCTGGTTCCGCCCCACACGCCGGCGTCCTGACCGGTCTCGAGCGCCCAGGCCAGGCAGTCCTCGGTGACCGTGCAGCGGCGGCAAACCGCCTTGGCCTCCTCGACCTGCAGCGCGGCGGGCCCGGTGGTGCCGATCGGGAAGAACAGCTCCGGGTCCTGCTCACGGCAGAGCGCGTGGTGGCGCCAATCCATGTGGGTCAACTCCTCCAGCTCCGTGACCCGACGGACGGGCCACGCCACCCCCGCCGCCGCTGTGCGACGGGGTCGTACTAGTCGCCGCGCAACCACCTGGCTGTCGCACGGCGAGCACGCCCGGGAGTGCCGGACGCAACTCCAACCTTGGCATCCGATGGTGGACGATGGCAAGCATTTCAGCGGCGGCGTGCGCATGAGGCTGTGTCGGCTTCGTCACGTCCACCACCTCGGCCGGTGGCAGCCCCGTGCCCCGTGTGGAACGGGCCACTCCTTCGTTGTGTCGAACTCCGTCGGATTCCGAAGCCGCCTGGACCATCGCTTCGCAAATTCGAAATCCAAGGTGCGTGGGCAGGCGACAAGCGCCTCGCCGAGGAATGTGTTGGTTCTGCGGCGCCTACGGCCGCTTCACCCAGCACCCCGGCCAGGTACAGATCGCGTGACCGGTGCTGCCATAGCCCGTGTTGCGGCCGGGGACTCCCTGACAACGGGTGCGTACCGAGCCCAGACATCTGTCGCCGTGAGGAATGGCGCATGCCTACCCCGATCTGGGCGACGATCACTTGGGCTGCGGTGAGACCGACGCCGGGGATCTCATCCAGTTGCGCCGGGCCCCACTGCGCCAAGCCCCACTGCGCCCGGCCCCCTGCCCCGCCGCACTGAGCCCGCCCCCACTGCGCCAAGCCCCACTGCGCCAAGCCCCACTGCGGCCGGTACGCCTGCCCCGCCCGCCACCTGCCTTGTCCCGTACGAGCTTGTCTTCTCTCGTATCATCTTGCGCCCGATTTGTCACCATCTGCCGCCCCTCGCTCCAGCATCGGAGCAGACAGGTTCATGCGGGAGCAGACAGAGTCGCCAGCAGCGCTCCCCGGCCCGCCGCCCAACACCACGGCTGCTGAATCACCTTTGCCAGCCGGACTCAACGACATGGCGCCTAGACCAGGACGGACAGTGCGGCCGGAACGGCTGTCAGCTCGACGTGGGTGCGGTCGCCCAGGTCGTCCCCGTCGACCTGGAACGGCAGGGGCAGGGCGCTGCTCAACGTCAGGGTTGCCGCGTCGTGGACCGCCAGAAGCTGCCGTCCCCTGGGCCGTCCGTCGGCGATGAGCATCTGTCGAAGGTTGCGCAGGGTCGTCGCGGTGCCGAGTCGGCGGAGCCCGAACACGTCGAGCCCGAGGTCGAAGGAGGCGTCGGGGCAGGCGCGGACGGCGCGGTCGCCCAGGTAGGTCCAGGGCGTGGTGCTGCAGACCAGCGCGAGGCCCAGTTCGACCGGGTCCTCGCCGTCGCGGCTGAGGGTGATCACGGGTTGCCGGCGCGAGGTGCCGAGGTAGAACTCGCGCACGGCCGACCGGACGTACCGCGCGGGTGCGGAGCGTCGCCCCCGCGCCCGGTGGTGTTCCATCCGGCGTACTGCACCGGCGTCGATCCCGAGCCCGGCACAGAAGGTGAACCAGCGCGCGTCGGCCCGGCCGAGCCCGATGGTGCGGCGGCGGTCGCTTCGCAGGGCGTGGAGCAGCTGGCTCGTCGCCTCGATCGGTGAGTTGGGCATGCCGAGCGCGCGAGCGAACACGTTCGTGCCCCCGGCCGGTACGACGGCCAGCGCGGGCAGCTCCGCTCCGGGTCCGTTGGTGAGCAGGCCGTTGACCACCTCGTTGACGGTGCCGTCCCCGCCGAGCGCGACCACCACGTCCAGGCCGTCGACCGCCGCCTGGTCGGCGAGCTCGGTCGCGTGCCCACGTGCGGTGGTCTCCGCGACGTCCAGCTTGATCTCGCTGGCCAGTGCGTGCGCCAGTACGTCCCGCACCTGCGCACTGGCCCCGGTGGCCTTGGGATTGACGACGAGTAGCGCGCGCATCCGACGAGGATAATGGTCGCTAGCCTGCGCACCATGGACCTGTCGGGCGTCCTGAGGCGGATCGCCCTGCTTGTCGGGGTCCAAGCGCTTGCCCTGGTCGTCGTCGGCGTCGTCTACGCGGTGGTCAGTGCGACCGGCTCGCCGGAGAACCTGCTTGCCGCTGAGCTGGCGGCCGCCCTCGCCGTCGCCGCCGGCGTGCTGATGGCCGTCATGGCTCGGGCAGTCGACCATGGTCTCGGCTGGCCGCGATCACCTCTGGTGGTGCTGAACGTGCTCGCGCTGCCCGTCGGTCTGAGCCTGGTGCAGAGCAAGGTGTACGCCGCCGGGCTCCCGGTCCTGCTGCTGGCCGGCGCCGTGCTGTACCTGCTGGCAACGCCCGACGCGCGCCAGGCGCTACGCAGACCGGAGTAGCTAGTCCTCGGTGAGCAGCCCCTGACGCAGCTGCGCCAGGGTGCGGGCGAGCAGGCGGGACACGTGCATCTGGCTGATCCCCAGCTCGCCGGCGATCTGGGACTGCGTCATGCCGCCGAAAAAACGCAGCATGAGGATCTTCTTCTCGCGGGCGGGGAGCTTCTCGAGCAGCGGCTTGAGCGACTCGCGGTACTCCACGCCCTCCAGGGCGTCATCGATGATGCCGAGCGAGTCGGCGACGGCTGGGCTGTCGTCGTCGCCGCCGTCTGGGGCGTCGAGCGATACCGCGGAGTAGGCGTTGGCCGACTCCAGCCCTTCCAGGATTTCCTCCTCGCTCAGCCCGAGATGCTGTGCCAGCTCGGCGATCGTGGGGGAGCGGCCGTTCTTCTGCGACAGCTCGCTGGTGGCCTTGGTGAGGCTGAGCTTGAGCTCCTGCAGGCGGCGGGGCACTCGGATCGCCCAGCCCTTGTCCCGGAAGTGCCGCTTGATCTCACCCACGATGGTGGGCGTCGCGTAGGTCGAGAACTCCACCGCGCGCTCGAGGTCGAAGCGGTCCACGCTCTTGATGAGCCCGATCGTGGCGACCTGCACCAGGTCATCGAGCGGTTCGCCCCGGTTGCGGAAGCGCCGCGCGAGGTACTCCACCAGGGGCAGGTGTACTTCCACCAGGCTGTCGCGCAGGCGGGCGCGCCTCGGGTCGCCCTCGGGCAGGGACTGCAGCTCGACGAACATCTCGCGAGCCCGGGCCCGGTCCGCGGCGATGCGCTCGCTGCGGGAGACCGGGTCTGCGGCGCCGGTCGCGACCTCCTGGGTGGCCGCGACGACATCGGGGTCCAGCCGGAGTTCCCCCGTGTCGGGCTCCGCCCTGGTGTCGGGCTCCGTCCTGGTGTCGGGCTCCGTCCTGGTGTCGGGCTCGGCCCTCGTGTCGGGCTCGGCCCTCGTGTCGGGCTCGGCGCTCGTGTCCGGGCCGCCGCTTGCCTGGTGCGGGACGGCAGGTGGGTGGCCGTGGTGCATCGCGTCCCCCCCGCCCTGGACGAGGTCGTCGATGCGCGGCTCGGGCGCGGTGCTCACGCCGGACTCGCCTCGAGCTGGGCCCGCCGCTTGCGCAGGGCGATGGTGACGCGTTGGTCACTGTCCACGGTGCTGTCCACCTCGCCGGCCAGCGCGGTCAGGACCGTCCAGGCGAAGGTGTCCCGGGAGGGCTGCTCGCCGTCGAGGGTCAGGACCGATACCGAGACCGCGATGGCCTGCTCGGACAGCTCAAAGGTGCAGTCGAGGTCGGCTCCGGCAACTGCCTGGCTGAGCAGCATGGCGCAGGCTTCGTCCACGGCGATGCGCAGGTCCTCGATGTCGTCGATGGTGAAGTCGAGCCGGGAGGCGAGGCTGGCCGTTGCCGTGCGCAGCACCGACAGGTACGCGCCCAGGGCCGGCAGGCGCAGGCTCACGACATCACGTCCGGACAGGGAGCTGATCCCGTCCGCCTGTGACTGCTGGGCAGTCTGCTCAGTCATGCGCCCCCCTGTCGGCTCGCGTGCTCGCTGCCGGCGTGGACCGGCAGTGGCCACTGATCATATGGCGGGCGGCGCCGGGCGGCTGCCGCGGCACCGGCGTCGCCCTCACATCAGTGCGCTGACCGCCCGCGCGATGACCAGGATCGACAGTATGAGTGCCGACACCGACTCCGCGGCCATGAGCAGCTTGGCGCGGCTCGTCAACGGCATGGTGTCGGTCGGGCTGAAGGCGGTCGAGTTCGTGACCGAGACGTAGAGGTAGTCCAGCAGCACCGGCACCCAGTCGCTGCGTTGGCTGGAACCACGGGCGACCTCGGTGATCGCGTCGTCGTTCTCGTCCTGGGAGAAGCGGAAGTCGGCCGGTGGCAGCGTGTACCGGTCGCGCTGCGTGCGCATGACCGGACCGCCGCGATCAAGCTCCCAGTAGGCGAGCCCGTAGGCGATGACGTTGGTCAGCCACACCTGCAGCGCCGCCAGCAGCAGCTGCTTGCCGTTAGGGGCCTTGCCGTCCACCAGCCTGCCCACCAGCAGGACAAGCACAGCGGTGTTGGCCGCCGCGATGAGGCCGACCAGGACGAGGGAAAGCGTCCGCGAGACCCTGGTCTGCTTCGTCATGCGGAACGGGTTGGTGACGACCAGCGGGATGAGCAGCAGCAGCTCGAGCACCGGCAGCACGTACCGAGGACCGACGGTCAACCGGCTGGGCAGCACGGTGTAGAGCCCGGAGGCAACCAGGACCGCCACGACGGCCGGCAGTCGTGCCTCGCCGCGTCGGTCGTGCCGCAGCGGCGGGGTCGTCATGAACCGACCGTACGGCTGCGGGGGCGGGCGGCCAGCGACCGGAGGTCGTCCCCGTCGAGGCGCCAGGTGGTCCACCCGGCCTGGGGGCTTGCCCCCAATGAGCGGTAGAAGTCGTGCGCGTCGCTGTTCCAGTCCAGCACCCACCACTCGAAGCGCGACCAGCCACGCTGGACGCACACTTGCGCCAGGGTTGCGAGCAAGGCCGTGCCGATGCCGTCCCGCCGGGCCGTGGGCCGGATGTACAGGTCCTCGAGCCATAGCCCCGGCCGCCCCGTCCAGGTCGAGAACGTCGGGTACCACAGGGCGAAGCCGACCACCGTCCCGTTCTGCTCGCCCACGTGGCAGGACACCGCGGGGCTGTCCCCGAACAGCGCGGCGTACAGCAGCTCCTCGGTCGCCTCGACGGCGTCCGGCTCGCGTTCGTAGGCCGCCAGCTCGCCGATCAGCGCGAGCACCGCGGGGACATCGGCGGGGTTCGCGGTTCGGATCACGGCTGGAGCCCCCACGCCTTGACGACCCGGTGTCCGTGGTAGCTGCCCAGCACCCCCAGCGACGCCGGTTCCTGGGTGAACAGCCCACCCTGGTAGGCCGGCAGGCCGAGCCAGACCGCGGTGAGCGCCCGTAGGGCGTGCCCGTGGCCGACGAGCGCGACGTCGCCGCCGGACAGCAGTGGTTCGACGACGGACAGCACCTGCTCGCAGCGCGGCTGCACCTGCTCCCACGACTCGCCCCCCGGCGCCCCGTCGGTCCACAGCCACCACGCTTCGCGGTCCTGCCGCACCTGCTCGGTCGTACGGCCCTCGTAGTCGCCGTTGTCCCACTCGACCAGCGCAGGCAGGACAGTCACGCTGAGCCCCGCGAGCGAGGCCGTGCGCGTAGCCCGCTGCAGCGGCGAGCAAAAGGCCGCGACCACGGGCCGGGCCGCGAGCAGCGGGACCAGGGCCGCCGACTGCCGCTCCCCGCGACCGGTCAGGGGCAGGTCGGTCCGGCCGGTGTGCTGGCCGCTGCGCGACCACTCGGTCTCGCCGTGCCTGATGAGCAGGACATCTCCCATGGCCGCCATCCAACCAGCGGGCCCGGCCCCCGTGGAGCTGGGACCGGGCCTGGTTGGTCTAGGCCTTCTTGGTCTCCCAGAAGATGTCGCTGATCTGGGCGATCCCGTCGAGCAGCTTCTGGCCGTCGGCCGGCTCCATCGACTGCTTGTTGCCGGTGCCGCTGGCCAGCTTGATGGTGTCGTTGACCAGCGTGTGCAGCTGCGGGAACTTCTCGAAGTGCGGCGCCTTGAAGTAGTCCGACCACAGCACGGACAGGTGGTGCTTCACGAGCTCGGCGCGCTGCTCCTTGATCAGGACGGCACGCTGGCGGAACACCGGGTCCTGGTTGGCCTGGTACTTCTCCTGCATCGCCTTGACCGACTCGGCCTCGATGCGGGCCTGCGCCGGGTCGTAGACGCCGCAGGGCAGGTCGCAGTGCGCCGAGACGACGGTCGTGGGGGTCAGGAAGCGGGGGAGCCGCATGATGGAGATCCTTCCGATGGAGTCCTTCGACCCTAGACCTCAGGCAGTGGTGCATGCGCTTCGGGACCGTGCTCGTGCAGGGCCCGTCGATGGTCCCGACCCTGCGCCACGGCGACTGCCTCGTCGTACGCCGGGGTGGGCGGGTGCGACCGGGGGATCTGGTCGTCGCGCGGTTCCGGGAACGGCCGTCGCTGCTGGTGGTCAAGCGCGCCCTCCGGCCGGCGGGCGGCGGCTGGGAGCTGGCCTCGGACAACCCAGCCGTCGACGGGCACGGGCTCACTAGGGGCCTCGGCGACGTCGAGGCGACGGTGGTCCTGCGCTACTGGCCGCTGCCGGCGCGCAGGCCCTCGTAGAACGCCTGGCAGTCGGCGTACCCGGGGAGCAGGCCCTGCTCGCGCGCCTGCGCCAGCGTCGGGGCCGCCGCGTCCTTGTCCGACAGCAGCAGCTCCACGTCGTCGGGCCAGGGCAGCCCGAGCGCCGGGTCGAGCGGTGAGATGCCGTGCTCGCGGGCGGGTGCGTACGGCGCGGACACCAGGTAGGTGATGTTGGTGTCATCGCTCAGGGCGAGAAAGGCGTGCCCCAAGCCCTCGGACAGGTAGACCGCCCGCCGGTCGTCGGCGTCCAGCAGGACCGAGTCGCTGGCGCCGAACGTCGGGGACCCGACCCGGATGTCGACCACGACGTCCAGAACGGCGCCGCGTGTGCAGTAGACGTACTTGGCCTGGCTGGGCGGTACGTCGGCGAAGTGGACCCCTCGCAGGGTGCCCCGCGAGCTCACCGAGTGGTTGGCCTGCTGCACATCCAGCGGGTGCCCGACGGCCTGCTCGACCGGGCCGGCCTTGTACCACTCCAGGAAGACCCCGCGCGGGTCCGGCCACTGCTTCGGGGTGAACGACCAGGCGCCGGAGACCTTCAGCGGCTCGACGTCCACCTACAGGACCTTTCTGAGGAAGGACTGCGTGCGCTCGTGCTGCGGGCTGGCGAGCACCTGCTCGGGCGAGCCCGACTCCACCACGGCGCCCTCGTCCATGAACGCCACCGTGTCGCCGACCTCGCGGGCGAAGCCCATCTCGTGGGTCACCACGATCATCGTCATCTGCGTCTGGGTCGCCAGGGAGCGCATCACGTCGAGCACGGCCCCGACGAGCTCGGGGTCCAGTGCGCTGGTCGGTTCGTCAAACAGCATCAGCTTGGGCTTCATCGCCAGCGCGCGCGCGATCGCCACCCGCTGCTGCTGACCGCCGGAGAGTTGCGAGGGGTAGGCGTCGACCTTGTCGCCGAGCCCGACCTGCCCGAGCAGCGCGCGGGCGCGTTCACCTGCCTCGTCGCGCTTCTCGCCCTTCACCTTGACCGGTGCCTCGACCACGTTGCCCAGTGCTGTCATGTGCGGGAACAGGTTGAAGCGCTGGAACACCATGCCGATCTCGGCCCGCTTACGGGCGGTCTCCTTCTCCTTCAGCTCGTGCAGCCTGCTGCCGGTCTCGCGGTAGCCGACGAGGTCGCCGTCCACCGACAGCCGGCCCCCGTCGACCTTCTCCAAGTGGTTGATGCAGCGCAGGAACGTGGACTTGCCCGAGCCGGAGGGGCCGATCAGGCACAGCACCTCGCCGGGCTGCACCTCCAGGGTGATCCCCTTGAGCACCTCGAGCCGGCCGAAGCTCTTGCGCACGTCCACCGCCGATACCATCGGCGTGGTCATCGGGTCCCCCCACTCGAGGCGGGTACGGCCCCTACGCCGCGCCCGCGCAGGCCGCGCAGCCGCTGCAGCGGGGTGGGTGGCAGGTCGCGGAAACTACCCCGTGCGAAGCGGCGCTCGAGGTAGTACTGCCCGACGTAGGCGACCGAGGTCAGCGCGAGGTACCACAGGCTCGCCATCACGAGCAGTTCGAACACCTCGCTGCTCTGGCTGTAAATGGCTTGCGTGCGGCCCAGCAGCTCGGTCTGGCCGATGACCACGACCAGCGAGGTGTTCTTGAGCATCGAGATGAACTCGTTGCCCGTCGGCGGGATGATGACCCGCATCGCCTGCGGCAGCACGATCCGGCGCAGCACCTTGCCCGGGGTCATCCCGAGGGCCTCGGCCGCCTCCGTCTGCCCGCTGTCGACCGACAAGATCCCGGCCCGCACGATCTCGGCCATGTAGGCCGCCTCGTTCAGCGCGAGGGCCAGCACGGCCGCCAGGAACAGCGTGAGCAGGTCGGCGGTCAACCCGTCGTACAGGGTGAGACCGGGCACGCCCAGGGTGATCGCGCGGGGGAGCAGCTCGAGCAACCCGTTGTACCAGAACAGGATCTGCACGATCAGCGGCGTGCCTCGGAAGAAGAAGATGTACGCCCAGCTCACTGCGGACAGCACCGGGTTGTGCAGCAGCCGCATCGTGGCGAGCAGCGTGCCGAGCACGACACCGATCAGCTGGCTGACGACGGCGAGCTCCACCGTCGTCACGACGCCCTGCACGATCGAGCGCTGGAACAGGTACTTCGTGATCGACGGGTAGTGGATGGTGCTGAGCGTGCCCAGCCGGATCAGCAGCAGGGCCAGCAGTACCAGGACCACTACGCCGCCGACCCACCGGCCGGGGTGGCGTACCGGGACGACGGTGGACGCCGTCACGCCCGGTGGCGCGGCGGTCGTGGTCATCTCAGGAGCCGGCGTTGATGGTCGGCGTCTTCAGCGCGCCCTGCTCGATGTCGTACTTCTTCAAGATGGTGTCGTAGGTGCCGTCGGCGATGAGCTGCTCGAGGGCCGTCTTGACCGCGTCGCGCACCTGCGGCAGCTGCTTGCTGATGGCCGCGCCGTAGGGCGCGCTCTCGTACTGCGTGCCCACGACCTCGAAGTCCTTGCCGCCATTGGAGGTCTTGGCCGTGTAGGCCGCGACCGGGAAGTCGTTCATGTCTGCGACCGCCCGGCCGGTGGTGACCTGCAGGCGGGCGGTCGCGTCGTCGGGGAGCTGGGTGATCATCACCTTCTGGCCGCCGGTGCACTTCGCGCCCTGGGCGATCTTCACCTGGGTCGTGCCGGACTCCAGGGCGACCTTCTTGCCGCACAGGTCCTCGAGCTTGCTGATCTTCTCGGGGTTGCCCTTCTTGACCAGGATCGAAGTGCCGGCGGTGAAGTAGTCGACGAAGTCGACCTTGGCCTGGCGGGCTTTGTTGTCGGTGAAGGAGGAGAACGCGAGGTCATAGCGGTTGGCCGAGATGCCGGTGATGATGCTGTCGAACTTGGCGTTGTCGAAGTGGATCGTGACGCCGAGTTTGTCGCCGACGGCCTTGGCCAGGTCGATGTCGAAGCCCTGCAACGTCTTGCCGTCCGGACCGGTGAACTCGTTCGGCGGGTAGGTGCCGTCGGTCGCCGCCCGTAGGGTCTTGGACTTCTGGATGTCAGGCGGCAGCGTCGAGAACAGACTGCCGGCCTTGGCGCTGGTGCCGCTGCTGGCGCCGGAACTGGTCGGTGCCGTCGTGCTCTTGCTGGCGCAGCCGGTCAGCGCGAGGGCGGCGGCGACCGCGGTCACCGCCAGGGTGGTGCGCGGGCGTCGAGCGGTCATGGGGTCTCCTGGGCTTGTTGGCATCCGGACGAGCAGCCCATGGTGCCAGCCGAACGCCAGCCTGCGCTGCCGCGGCACGCATCGAAACGGACGTGTGACACGATTGCCAGGCCAATCGACCGCCGGACGAGGGACCCGCCAGCGCGTCCTCAAGGCTGCGCGTCCCCTGGGACAGCGCCTCCTCTGCACTGCTGGCGGCCGCGAGGAGACCCCAGTGACCGCCAGCCCACAGCAGAGTCCGGACGCCGATCGACGCGACGCCGACCCCGCCTTCGCCCTGCACCGCGGCGGCAAGGTGGAGGTCGTCTCCCGAGTGCCGCTCGCCACCCGGGAGGACCTGTCCCTGGCCTACACACCGGGGGTGGCCCGCGTCTGCACCGCCATCGCCGCTGAGCCCGAGCTCGTCTACGACTACACCTGGAAGTCGCACACCGTGGCCATCGTGACCGACGGAACGGCGGTGCTGGGCCTGGGGGACATCGGCCCGGCGGCCGCGATGCCCGTGATGGAGGGCAAGGCCCTGCTGTTCAAGCATTTCGGTGGCATCGACGCGGTCCCGCTCTGCCTGGACGTGACCGAGGTGGACGATCTGGTCGAGACCGTGGTCCGGCTCGCCCCCGCCTTCGGGGGCGTCAACCTGGAGGACATCAGTGCCCCGCGCTGCTTCGAGGTCGAGCGCCGGCTGCAGGCCCGCCTGGACATCCCGGTCTTCCACGACGACCAGCACGGCACGGCGATCGTCGTGCTAGCGGCGCTGCGCAACGCCGCCCGGCTGATCGGGCGCGGCCTGGGCGACCTGCGGGTCGTGGTGTCCGGTGCGGGCGCGGCCGGTCTCGCAGTGTCCCGGATGATCCTGGGCGCCGGCATCGGCGACCTCGCCGTGGCCGACAGCAAGGGCATCGTCCACGCCGGCCGGACCGACCTCAACGACGAGAAGCGCTCCTTCGTCGGGATCAGCAACCACGGCGGTCTGTCGGGGACGTTCCTGGAGGCCCTCGTCGGGGCCGACGTCTTCGTCGGCCTGTCCGCCGGCACCATCGGGGTCGAGGCAGTGCGCACCATGGCGCCGGACTGCATCGTGTTTGCAATGGCCAACCCGGAGCCGGAGATTCACCCCGACGTGGCGCACGCCGCCGGTGCGCGGGTCGTCGCCACCGGTCGCAGCGACTTCCCCAACCAGATCAACAACGTGCTCGCCTTCCCCGGCGTGTTCAAGGGAGCGCTCGAGGTGCGCGCCTCCCGCATCACCGAGGGCATGAAGCTCGCAGCCTCCGAGGCGCTCGCGGCGGTGGTCGGCGACGACCTGTCGGCGGAGAACGTCATCCCCTCGGTGTTCGACGCGCGCGTCGCCCCTGCCGTCGCGGCGGCCGTCGCTGCCGCTGCCCGGGCCGACGGTGTCGCCCGCCGCTAGCTGTACTGGCTAGGGTCGGCGCATGCTGGCCATTTCGTGCACCTCCCAGTCCGCCGACGACCCGCTGAGCGGGCTGACCGTGGGGGAGCGACCTGACCCGGTCGCTCCGGAGGGCTGGGTGCGGGTCACCTTGCGGGCCGCCGCGCTCAACCACCACGACCTGTGGTCGCTGCGCGGTGTCGGGCTGCCGACCGACCGGCTGCCCATGGTGCTCGGCTGCGACGGTGCCGGCGTGCTCGACGACGGCAGCGAGGTCGTCGTGCACGCCGTGGTGACCAGCCCTACCTGGACCGGCGACGGCACCCTGGACCCCAAGCGCAGCCTGCTCAGCGAGGTCTACGACGGGACGCTGGCCGAGCAGGTGGTCGTACCGGCCCGCAATGTGCTGCCCAAGCCGGCGGCCCTGTCCTTCGAGCAGGCGGCGTGCCTGCCCACGGCGTGGCTCACTGCCTACCGGATGCTGTTCACCCAGAGCGGCCTGCGACCTGGGCAGACCGTGCTGGTGCAGGGCGCCGGCGGTGGCGTCGCGACGGCCGCAATCGTGCTGGCCCGCGCTGCCGGCTTCGTGGTCTGGGCGACCAGCCGGGACGAGGACAAGCGGAGCAAGGCTCTCGGGCTCGGGGCACACGAGGTCTTCGAGACCGGCGCCCGGCTACCGGGCAAGGTCGATGCCGCCCTGGAGACCGTCGGCAAGGCGACGTGGTCGCACTCGATGCGGGCCCTGCGGCCCGGCGGCACCCTCGTGGTGGCCGGCGCCACAACGGGCGCGGACCCGTCGGCCGACCTGAACCGGTTGTTCTTCCTGCAGCTGCGCGTCGTCGGCTCCACCATGGGCACCCGCGACGAGCTGGCCTCGCTGCTGGCCCTCTGCCAGGCGTCGGGGATCCAGCCGATCATCGACGACGTACGACCGATGGCCCAGGCCGCGCAGAGCTTCGCACGGATGGCCGAGGGGAACGTCTTCGGCAAGCTCGTCCTGACGACCTGATCGGAGACCGCCGTGGTGCTGCCCGTCCATGACGTCAACCCCACGCGTCGTACGCCGGTGGTCACCTACCTGCTGATCGCGATCAACGTGGTGGCTTTCCTGCTGAGTCCCGCCGCCACGCACGTGCTCGGCGGTGACTCCGTGGCGCAGCAGTGCCGGCAAGTGGCGTTCTTCGACCGGTACGCCGCGGAGCCGACAGAGGTGCTGAGCAACCAGCAGCAGCCCTCGGCCGCGACCGGGCAAGCGGTGACCGAGGGGGACCGGGTCGGCTGCCTCGCGCAGACGCCGCCGCCGTTCTCCAAGTCGCCGTTCCTGTCCGTGCTGACCGCGATGTTCCTGCACGGCGGCTGGCTGCACCTGCTGGGCAACATGCTGTTCCTGTACGTGTTCGGCGACAATGTCGAGGACCGGCTGGGCCGGCTCAGGTACCTGCTGTTCTACCTCGTGGGCGGATACGTGGCGACGTACGGCTTCTCGTTGTTCGCGGCCACGTCGACCCAGCCGCTGATCGGTGCCTCGGGAGCGATCGCGGCGGTCCTTGGCGCCTACCTCGTGCTCTACCCGAGGGCGAAGGTCTGGTCGCTGCTGACCTTTCTGTTCTTCTTGCCTGTCCGCCTGCCGGCCTGGCTGGTCCTTGGCAGCTGGTTCGTCCTGCAGTACCTCTACTTCCGTGGCGCCTCCCTCGCCCAGGGCAGCGGAGTGGCGTACGGCGCACACGTGATCGGCTTCCTGTTCGGCGTTCTGCTTGCTCTGCCGTTGCGCGGCAGCGGTTCCGACCGTCGGTTGCAGGCCCGCTTCGGCCCGTACGCCCGCCGGTGATCGCCTTCGTGCTCGGCGGCGGCGGCATGCTCGGCGCCAGCGAGGTCGGGATGCTGCAGGCGCTGGCCGAGGCCGGTGTGGTCCCGGACCTCGTGGTCGGGTCCTCCGTCGGCGCCATCAACGGCGCGGCGGTGGCGGGAGATCCCGGTCTCGGGACCGCGGACCGGCTGGCCGAGATGTGGAGCGAGCTCGGGCGGGGTGGGGTGTTCGCCAGCGGCGTGCTCGGCCAGCTGAAGAACCTGGCGCGCACGCGCATCTCGCTGCACGACAACCTCGGCCTGCGCGCGTTGCTGGAGGTTCAGGCCGCAGGGGCGTGCATCGAGGACCTGCCGGTGCCGTTTCAGTGCGTGGCGGCCAGCGTCGAGCGGGCCCAGGCCCACTGGTTCGCCGACGGTCCGCTGGTGGATGCCGTACTGGCCTCCTGCGCGGTACCCGGGCTGCTGCCGCCGGTGCGCATCGGCCACGAGCACTTCGTCGACGGCGGCCTGGTGCACTCGATCCCGGTCGGCCGCGCCGTCGAGCTCGGTGCGACGCAGGTGTTCGTGCTGCACGTCGGCCGGATCGAGCGCCCGCTGACCGTCCCGCGCTGGCCGTGGGAGGTCGGGCTGGTGTCCTTCGAGATCGCCCGGCGGCACCGCTTCACCGAGGAGATGGCCGGTCTCCCACCGTCGGTCGAGGTGCACGTGCTCCCGACCGGGGAGGACAACACGCCGACCGCCAACCTGCGCTACCGCAACGCCCGCGGCGTCCGTCCGCGGATCGCGACGGCGCGTACGGCCAGCGCGGCCTACCTGGCCCGGGTGTAGCCCGTGTGGGTCCCACCCTGGCTGCTGCGACGGGTCCTGATCGCGCCGCTCATGCCCGTGCTCGGGCTCGTCGCGCTCGCGCTGTTCCCCGTCGTCCTGATCGGCCATGCCCTGGTCGCCGTCGTGCTGATCGTCGTACGGCGCAAGCAGGTGCGGTGGCGGTTGCCGCGGGTGTGGCTGTTCGGCGTCGCCTACCTGTTCGGCGAGACCGCCTGCCTGATCGGGTGTCTCGTCCTATGGCTGCGTTTCGCGGGCCGGCTGCGCAGCCCTCGCTCCCAGGAGCTGCACCTGGCCCTGCTGCGTCGCTTCCTCGGGGCTCTCATCGGGCTGGCCGGCTTCACCTTCCGCTTCCGGCTGCAGGTCCACGAGCCGGTGACGCAGCCGCAGGACCCCGAGCGGATGAGCGGCGAGGAGCCGGTCCTGGTGCTGGCCCGGCACGCCGGACCCGGGGCGTCCTTCGTGCTGGTGCACCTGCTCATGTCGCGGTACGGCCGGGCGCCCCGGGTCGTCCTGACCGAGCGGTTGCGGCTCGACCCGTCCGTCGATGTGCTGCTGACCAGGCTGGGCTCCCGGTTCATCGCCCGTGGCGGGGACGTCGCCACCGCCGCGGTGGAGGACCTGGCCGGCTCGCTGGGCAGCCACGACGCGCTCGTGCTGTTCCCTGAGGGCGGCGACTGGACGCCGACCCGGCAGCGGTTGGCAGTCTCGCGGCTGCGCCGCAAGGGGCTGCGGGTGCAGGCCGAGCAGGCCGCGCGGATGGTGCACGTCCTGCCACCCCGGCCGGCCGGTACCGTCGCCGCACTGTCGGCTGCTCCCGGCGCGGACGTCGTGGTCTTCAGCCACACCGGGCATGACCACCTGCAGGACCTGCAGAGCGTGTGGGCGGCGCTGCCCCTGCGCCGCGAGCTCGATGTCCTGTGGTGGCGCGAGCCGGCGGCCGACGTGCCCGACGGCGAACAGGAGATCAGCGCCTGGCTGTTCGATTTGTGGCGCCGCATCGACCACTGGGTCGAGGAGCAGGGCGACCTCCGGGCCGTCACCCCGGACGTCCTGCCCGCAGGCATCGACGAGCTGGGCTCGAACCAGGGCTAGATGTCGCGGAAGGGCTCGATGGAGGCGCCGAGAGCGGACAGCCGGGCTGCCAGGTCCTCGTACCCGCGGTCGATGACGTAGACGTGCCGCAGGACCGACGTCCCCTTGGCGGCGAGCATCGCGAGCAGCAGTACGACGGCGGGCCGCAGTGCCGGCGGGCAGACGACTTCGGCTGCCGACCAGTGCGTCGGCCCGTCGACCCAGACGCGGTGCGGGTCCAGCAGCGTCACCTGCCCGCCCAACCGGTTGAGCTCGGTGAGGTAGATGGCGCGGTTCTCATAGACCCAGTCGTGGATGAGGGTGCGCCCGGAGGCGACGGCCGCGATGACGGCGAAGAACGGGATGTTGTCGATGTTCAGGCCCGGGAACGGCATCGGGTGCACCTTGTCGACAGGCGCATGCAATATAGAGGGCTTGGTGGTGATGTCTACCAGTCGGGTGCGGCCGTTGAGCGCTGCGTACTCCGGGCTGCGGCTGTGCTCGAAGCCCATCTCCTCCAGCACGGCCAACTCGATCTCGAGGAACTCGATCGGGACGCGGCGCACCTGGATCTCGGAGCCGGTGACGATGGCCGCGGTCAGCAGCGACATGGCCTCGATCGGATCCTCGGCCGGCGCGTACTCCACGTCCACATCGATGTGCGAGCGGCCGTGCACGGTGAGCGTCGTGGAACCGACGCCGTCCACCCGTACGCCCAGCTCCTCGAGGTAGAAGCACAGGTCCTGGACCATGTAGTTGCTGCTGGCGTTGCGGATCACGGTGACCTGATCCAGCCGGGCGGCAGCCATGAGGGCGTTCTCGGTGACGGTGTCCCCGCGCTCGGTCAGGACGACCGGACGCAGGGCGCCACGCCCGGGTCGCGATCGACCTGGTAGCTGCCCTCGGTCGCGACGACCTTGACGCCGAAGGGCCGCAGTGCGCTCTTGTGCGGTTCGACCGTGCGCGTGCCGAGCTGGCAGCCACCGGCGTACGGGATCGCGAAGGAGGCGGTCCGGTGCAGCAGCGGGCCCAGCAGCAGCAGGACCGAGCGGGTCCGGCGGGCGGCCGCCTGGTCCAGGGCGGCCAGGTCCAGTGCGGCCGGGGGACGCAGCTCCAGGTCGCTGTCGCCGATCCAGGTGGCGCTCACCCCGACGCTGCGGAGCACCTCGAGGATCCGGTTGACCTCCTCGATGCGGGCCACCCCCCGCAGCGTGGTCGTGCCGTCGTTGAGCAGGCAGGCGCACAGCAGGGCGACCGCCGCGTTCTTGCTTGACTTGACCTCGATCGAGCCCGACAGCGGCCGGCCGCCGACGACCCGCAGATGGGTCGGCCCGACCTTGGTACCGAGCTGGACCAGGCCGGTGTCCAGTGCGGCTCCGACCCGCGCGAGGACGTCGAGAGAGACGTTCTGCTTGCCCTGCTCGAGCCGCGCAACCGCGCTCTGGCTGGTGCTGAGAGCGCTCGCGAGCTGCTGCTGGGTCAGCTCGCGCTGCTTGCGGGCGTCGCGCACGAGGGCGCCGATCTGCTGGAGGTAGGGATCGCTCATGGCCGCCACGATATCTCTGTCCTGAGATACTGCGAGGAGCACCTCACGGTGTGTCGTCGCGTCATCACCGCCGGTCGCGATTTCGGCGCCGGGTTGCGGGGTGCTGCCAGGGGTAGCCCCGGAGCATGACCGCGGGAGAGGGCCCGGGGCGGGTGGTAGCGGGCAGGTACGCCCTGCGCAGTCTCCTGGGCCGTGGCGGCATGGGCAGCGTCTGGCTGGCCAGCGACGAGGTTCTGGGCCGGGACGTTGCGGTCAAGGAGATCACCTTCCCGATCTCGCTCACCGAACAGGAACGGCGGTCGCTTCGCGAGCGCACGCTGCGGGAGGCCCGGGCCGCCGCCCGCTTCGAACACCCGCAGGTGACCACCGTCCATGACGTCGTGGAGCAGGACGGCAAGCCCTGGATCGTGATGGAGCACGTGCCGTCGCGCACGCTGTCGGACCTGGTACGGGATCAGGGGCCGCTCGCCGTGACCGAGGTCGCCCGGATCGGTCTCGACGTCCTCGCCGCCCTGTCTGCAGCGCACCGCGCCGGCATCGTGCACCGCGATGTGAAACCGGCCAATGTGCTGGTCGGTGAGCAGGGCCACGCCTGGCTCACCGACTTCGGGATCGCGACGTCGCCCGGTGACGAGCACCTCACCGGGCACGGCGTGCTGCTCGGTTCGCCCTCCTACATCGCGCCGGAGCGCGCGCGGGGCGAAGAGCCTGGGCCGGCCGCTGACCTGTGGGGGCTGGGGGCCACGCTGTTCACCGCCGTCGAGGGCGAGCCGCCGTTCGAGCGCGGGGAGCCAATGGCGACGCTGCTGGCCATCGCGACCGAGCAAGCGCCCACGGCCCGTCGCGCCGGCCCGCTGGAGCCGCTGCTGCGGGCGTTGCTCGAGCAGGACCCGGCCGTGCGCATGACGGCCGAGCAGGCGCGCTCGAGGTTGACCGAGGCGCTTGAGGGGAGCGTCCAGCCTGCCCCGGCGACCGCCCACCGCAGTGACGCGGCGGCCCAGCCGGATCCGGACAGCCCGGTGCGCCAACGGGGTCGTGCCCCCGGTGGCGCTGGCCGCGAGGACCAGGTCGAGCGGATCGACCTGGACGAGCTGGCCAGGAGGGCCGCGGCCGCGACAAAGGCGATCGCAAGCTCGGCGGTTCGCACGGCTGGGCGTACCGCAGCGCGTTCGGCGGCGCGAACAGTGGCGCGAGGGCCGCAGCGGCGCGCTGCCGGGCGGCCTTCGTGGCGGTTCAAGCGCCGCTGGGTCGTGGTGCCGTTGCTCGTGTCCTTCGTCCTGGTCGTCGCCGTTGTGGGCGCAGCTGCGTGGCTCCTCGTGTCGCTGCTCACCGCCCGGTAGACGGCCAAGACGTCAGCAGGTCGTAGCTGCCGGCGCGTCGCCGGTCAGCAAGTAGTGATCAATCGGCGTGGTCAGGCAGGTCGGAGCACTGCTGCGGTACGCCGTGTGGCCGTCGCCCTCGTGGGTGAGCAGGACCCCGGTGGCGAGCTGGTGCGCCAGCGACTGCGCCCATGCATACGGTGTGGCTGGGTCCCGTGTGGTGCCTACGACGACGACCGGTGGTGCTCCCTTGCCGGTCACCGGCTTCGGGGTGCTGACCGGTGGCACGGGCCAGACCGCGCAGCCCAGCCCTGACAGGGCGATCGCCGGGCCGAACCGCGGGTAGTCCTTGCCGACCTGCTTGGCCAAAGCGACGTACGGCGCGTCCTGGCGCGGCCAGGGTCGGTCGAGGCAGTTCACGGCGAAGTTGGCCTCACTGACGTTCGCGTAGCCGGTGGGGGAGCGCTCGAGGTAGCTGTCGGACAGGGCGAGCAGCACCTTGCCGTCGCCCTTCTCGGCTGCTGCCAGCGCCGTGGCAATGGCCGGCCAGCCGTTGGCTTTGCTGTAGAGCCCCGCTGCGACGCCGAGTGAGAACTCACCGGCCCCGACCGTGCGGGTGGCGTCGCCGGGCAGCGGCTGCGACTTCACCCGGGCGGCCAGTGCGTCGTACGCCGCCCCCAGATCTCCGCTGGTCGCGGCGCGGAAGGCGCAGGCCTTGGCCTGGCAGTCGGCCAGGAACGCCCTGAGCGCTATGTCGAAGCCCTTCGACTGCCCGGTGAGGTACTGATCCCAGCGCAGCGTGGGGTCGATGGCCCCGTCCAGGACCATGGCGCGTACGTGCGTGGGGAACTGGTCGAGGTAGGAGGCGCCGATCGAGGTGCCATAGGAGTAGCCCAGGTAGCTCAGCTTGGCGTCCCCGAGCGCGCCCCGTACGCGGTCCATGTCTCGGGCTGCCACTACGGTCGCGACGTGCGGCAGCACCCGGCCGGAGCGGCGTTCGCACCCGGCCGCCAGCATGCGGTTGCCGTCGTCGATGGCCGTCAGGCCCGCGGCGTCGGTGGGCGCCGGATCCAGGTGGAAGTAGCGGTCGAGCTCGGCGGTCGTCTCGCAGCGCACCGGCGCGCTGTGCCCGACGCCGCGCGGGTCGAAGGCCACGAGGTCGAAGCGGGCGCGTACGGCGTCCGGGATCTCGCCGTAGGCCTGGGTGAGGAAGTCCACCGCGGACGCACCCGGGCCGCCAGGATTCACCAGCAGTGAGCCGATGCGCTGGCCGGCTGAGCCGGTCGCGCGGGTGCGGGTCAGTGCCAGCGTGACGGTGCCGGCCGCCGGGTTCTGCTCGACCAACGGGACGTCCAGGCTCGCGCACTGGAACATCGCGCCGCAGCCCTTCCAGGCCGTGAGCTTCCCGACTGAAGCGGGCGCGTCGGGTGCGGCCTTTCCGGGGACGGCAGCTCGGGGGACACCCACGGCCGCGGTCGGGCTCGGTGAACTGACCGTCGGCACGTCGTTGGAGGTGTGACCGGAGCTGCACGCGGCGGTGAGGGCCAGTAGGCCGGTCAGGGCGAGGGCACGGGCGCGGTCCACTGCTTCACTCTGCCTCACCCGACCGCGCCGCGTTGGCGCGCTTACGGCTTCTTGCCGGTACGGCTGCGCATCAGCTTGCGGTCGAGCGCTGGAGGAACACCATCCCCGGCGGTAACAGCATCGAGTAGGGCCGCGGTGCTGGATACGTCGTTCATCCGACGGAACCAGCGCACCACCCCACCCGTGCGTACGACCACGACGTTGCCCTGGCCGCACGGGCCCAGGCACTTCGTGACCTCGTACCTGACGCGGGCGCGCTCGGCGCCGCGGCGGGCTGTCCGCTCCAGCTCACGGTGATCGATGCCCGGGTGCTTGCTCTTCGTGCCGCAGCAGCAGCCGCGGCAGACCCACACCTTGTCCTTTTTCGTCGGCTCGTCCGACTTCTTTCCCTTGCCGCTTCCGTCCCTGGCCACCGGCACAGCCTGCCCTGCGCCGGACGTGTCATGCGGCGAGTAACCTGACAGACCGGCAGAGATACCAGATCGATCTTTCTTCAAGGCGGCGTTTCGCGTGTCCACGCAATCGGACCAGCAGACCGACTTCGGTGCCAACGAGTGGCTCGTCTACGAGATGCACCAGCAGTACCTCCAGGACCCGGGCAGCGTGTCGGCGCAGTGGCAGGAGTTCCTGTCGGACTACGTGCCACCGGAGGCGAGCAACGGCAACGGTCACGTCACAGCCCCCACCAGGACCGAGGTCGATCTCGCCGCAGTCAGACCGACTCCGACACCGACACCGACTCCGACTCCGACACCGACACCGACTCCGACTCCGACACCGACTCCGACTCCGACTCCGACTCCGGCCGTGGCCTCGCCGACGGCGCCCGCTCCACTCGAGGCCTCGACGACGCCGCTCAAAGGCGCCGCCGCTCGCGTCGTGACCAACATGGAGGCCTCGCTCGAGGTCCCGACGGCGACCAGCGTGCGCGCCGTACCCGCCAAGCTCATCGCGGACAACCGCACCGTCATCAACAACCACCTGGCCCGCGCCCGGGGCGGCAAGGTCAGCTTCACCCACCTCATCGGTTACGCGCTGGTCAAGGCCGTCGCCGCCGTACCCGTCATGAACAACGCCTTTGGCCATGACGACGCGGGCAAACCGGTCGTGATCACCCCGGCCGGGGTCGGACTCGGCCTGGCGATCGACCTGCAGAACGCCAACGGCACCAGGTCCCTGGTGGTGGCGGCGATCAAGGGCGCGGACGCCCTCGACTTCGCCGGCTTCGTGGCCGCGTACGAGGACATCGTGCGCCGGGCCCGGGCGGGCAAGCTCACGACAACGGACTTCCAGGGCACGACGATCAGCCTGACCAACCCTGGCGGCATCGGCACCATGCACTCCGTACCGCGCCTGATGCAGGGCTCCGGCGCGATCATCGGCGTCGGGGCGATCGAGTACCCGGCGCAGTTCGCCGGCGCCAGCGAGCAGACCCTCGCCGCGCTCGCCATCTCCAAGACGATCACCCTGACCTCGACGTACGACCACCGGGTCATCCAGGGCGCCCAGTCCGGGGAGTTCCTGCGCCGGATGAACCAGCTGCTGCTCGGCGAGGACGGCTTCTACGACGACGTGTTCGCCAGCCTGCACATCCCGTACGAGCCGGTCCGTTGGGTCGCCGACGTGCAGACCTCGCACGAGGGCGACCTGGACAAGGCGACCCGCGTGCACGAACTCATCCACTCCTACCGGGTCCGCGGCCACCTCATGGCCGACACCGACCCGCTGGCGTTCAAGGTCCGCACCCATCCAGACCTCGACGTCGTGAACCACGGCCTGACCCTGTGGGACCTGGACCGGGAGTTCCCCGTGGACGGGTTCGCCGGGCACCGGACGATGAAGCTGCGCGAGGTGCTGGGGGTCCTGCGCGACTCCTACTGCCGGGTCGTCGGCATCGAGTACATGCACATCCAGGACCCGGCGCAGCGCGCGTGGATCCAGGAGCGGGTGGAGAACAAGGGCGCGCGACCCGACCGGGACCATCAGCTGCACGTGCTCAAGCGACTCAACGCCGCAGAGGCGTTCGAGGCCTTCCTGCAGACCAAGTTCGTCGGGCAGAAGCGCTTCTCGCTCGAGGGCGGCGAGTCGGTCATCGCGATGCTCGACGCGGTCCTGACCGGCGCGGCCGATGCCGGGCTCGACGAGGTCGTGCTCGGCATGGCCCACCGCGGCAGGCTGAACGTGCTCGCCAACATCGTGGGCAAGTCCTACAGCCAGATCTTCCGCGAGTTCGAGGGCAACATCGACACGCGGACCGTGCAGGGCTCGGGCGACGTGAAGTACCACCTCGGTGCCGAGGGCAGCTACACCTCGCCGAGCGGCGCCACGACACGTGTCTCGCTGACCTCCAACCCGTCCCACCTCGAGGCCGTCGACCCGGTCCTCGAGGGCATCGTGCGGGCCAAGCAGGACCTCATCGACAAGGGCGAGCAGGGCTACAGCGTGCTGCCCGTCCTGCTGCACGGCGACGCCGCGTTTGCCGGGCAGGGCGTGGTGGCCGAGACCCTGCAGATGGGCCAGCTGCGTGGCTACCGCACTGGCGGCACCGTGCATGTGGTCATCAACAACCAGGTCGGGTTCACCACCGCGCCGGAGTACGGCCGCTCGTCGACGTACTCCACGGATGTCGCTCGTACGGTGCAGGCCCCGATCTTCCACGTGAACGGCGACGACCCCGAGGCCTGCGTACGGGTCGCGCGGCTGGCTTTTGAGTACCGCCAGGCCTTTCGCAAGGACGCGGTCATCGACCTGGTCTGCTACCGCCGGCGCGGGCACAACGAGGGCGACGACCCGTCGATGACGCAGCCGCTGATGTATGACGTGATCGACCACAAGCGCTCGGTCCGCAAGACCTACACCGAGCAGCTCATCGGCCGCGGGGACATCACGCTGGACGAGGCCGAGGAGGCGCTGAAGGACTACCAGGCGCAGCTGGAGCGGGTCTTCGCCGAGACCCGCGACAGCTCCTCCACACCCGCCGCCGAGCCGCAGATGAACGACGAGCTGGTCCTGTCCGAGGTCGAGACGGCCGTCCCGCAGGCCGTCCTGGACCGGCTGGGCCGAGCCCATCTCGAGCTGCCGGACGGCTTCACCCCGCATCCCAAGCTCGCGCCGCTACTGCAGCGCAGGGCCGCGATGGTGACCGAGGGCGGCATCGACTGGGGGATGGGCGAGCTGCTGGCCTTCGGCTCGCTGCTCATGGAGGGCGTTCCCGTCCGGTTGACCGGCCAGGACTC
>JAABUR0100001331.1_pt1 | contig 44983 bp, 42 predicted proteins | sample 5560091 | NCBI WGS metagenome assembly JAABUR01 (sample SAMN10711879, study PRJNA513375) | rock metagenome | isolation source: Antarctica rocks | place: Antarctica: Victoria Land, University Valley sud | reverse complement strand
ACCCGACGCACCCACCGCGGCGACACGCGGCCAGCCAGCCACGACCAACACCAAACGAAAGGAGAAAATGATCAAGACCAACTGCCGTCACACCGACCCCGCCGACTCACGAAAGATCGAGGTTAAGAGAGAAAGGTAATACTACGATCGGCATTGATGCGAACATCAAGGGTTTCGATCCGGTATACGGTTCCGTCATTACTCTTGATGAGGCCACTATACTGATAGTTGCCTGGAGTGGGCAAGGCGGGCGCGCATTGACTGGTGGAGTCGATGGCCTCGCCGGCATGAAAGCTTTGCAGAAGATTAATGGACTTACCCGGAGCTAGCGTTACCTGCCGGACGGGAACATCGTAAATCAACGTGCTCCACCGCGCCCGGCCTTCGACAATAAAGAACCCAGCGAGGGAGTCTTCAAACCTCGCTACTTTGTCTGAGGTGTTCTTCAGGGTCAGTCTCTCTTCTCGCTGATTTGGGGTCCCGTCCACGCGAAGTCTCAGTTCGTCAACGGCAGAGGGGTAGCGGTCCCACGCCACCGAACATGGATCTGCCCCAGCGGATGGAGGTGCTGTTGCACTGCTTGGTACCGCAGTGGAAGCACTGGAGGGGGCAGGTGGTACCTCGGTCGTCACAGAAGGGAGCGCTGCGGGCGATTGATCGCTGTAGTCGGTTCGAAGTGCAAGGAAAGACCCAATCGATAGAATAACGGCGACCGCTGCTGCCGCTGCGATCAAAGGCCAGAGCGATCTCCGGCGGCGTTGTTGTTCTGGCGATCGAGTCATGTTCGAAAGTTCCTGTTGTATGTCGCCGAGATCGGGAACATTCTTCTCGGCGCGTTCGTTGAGTTGGTTGCGAAGATGGCGAATTTCACTCATGGCAATTCTCCACGGTAGTTTCGGTGGTGGTGACTATCCGGAGATGCTGCAGGGCGCGAGCTATCGCGGAACGCACGCTCGATTCCGTGATTTTAAGCGCCGCGGCGATCTCAAGGTCGTCGACGTCAAGGTAGTAGCGCATTACAACGGCGGCACGTTGCCGCGGTGGAAGCTGGTCCAGCAGGCGATCTGTTTGGTCGCGCAAGCCCACCGCGTCCGCGCTGTCTGGTTCCACTTGGTCGAAAGTCTCAATGTCTCCACTGAGCGCAACCATCCGACCGGCAGGTGATCGACGTTGAGAGATGTGCTTGTTCACGAGCATGCGCCGCACGTACGCCAGCGGTGAAACCATCGGTCCAATCGAGTCCCAGCGTGTGGCCGCCGCCACCAAGATCTCCGATACAAGATCGTGCGCATCCTGTCGGTTGCCGGTGAGGGCTGCAGCGAATCGACCTAGCCCGGCAAGCTCTATGTCGATGAATCTGTCGAACTGCACGACGGTCACGCTCCCATCACCGCTCCGGTAGTGCACATTCAACGCTGGAGCTGGACCCTTCGCTGCTCCCATCACCAGACTTTTTCCGTGAAGCACCCGCTGAGTCGAGCTGGAGCAAGGCCATCGGGCGGCCGGGGGTCATCGCACATACCGCGGAGGAAGTGTGGTAGGTGCTACCAAAGTCAGGTGGGCCTGCTGCTATCAAGTAGATCGCGGACTATCAACCTCTGCTGGGTGTGGTTCCACGTCGGAGTGGTCATCTGGTGCGTAGCACCGAGAACTGGAATCGACCCTCGAGGAAGTACGTCTTGGACGCCAGTACAGCCAAACCATCGCCGGTGTAGTGCACCTGGTCCAGCAGCAGATAGGCCGCCGCCCGGGGCCGATCGCCCCAGCCGATCTGCCGGCCGCGGGTGGCGTGGATCTCGGCGACCGCGGTGGTGGCGTGCACGTCGTGTTCGGACAGCAGCCGGAATAGCGAGCCACTGGCGGTGGCCGGGTCGAAGTCGGCCGGCAACACGATCGCCGGAATCGCGTCGTAGGAGAAGGCCACCACTTCGCCGTCGGCCAGCACCGCCCGCTCGGTGGCGAAGACGGCCGTCCCCGACTCGACCTGCAGGTCCTCCGCCTCGTCGGCGGTGGCCGGCCGGATCATCGCGCTGTGGAACTCCATCTGCGGTTCCATGCCGTGCGCCCTGATGGTCTCCGACATCGACTGCAGTTCCTGCAGACCGGTCTTGATCTGCCGGCCGAACGGGGTGACGAAGGTGCCGAGGCCGTGCCGGGTCTTGGTCCGGCCCTGGGTCTCCAACAGCTGCAGCGCGGCCCGCACCGTACTGCGGGACACCTGGTACTCGACGGACAGCTGCGCCTCGGTCGGCAGCCGGTCGCCGGGCAGCCATTCGCCGTGTCCGAGTCGCTCGCGCAAACTGTCGGCGAGCTGAATGTGCAAGCCCCGCGCGGGTTTCAGCGTCCGGGAGGTGGCGGCGCCGGATCGGTCCGGCGGCAGCGGGTTCCCGGATCTGGCCACGCCGCGGAGTCTATGTCAGCCGGGCAGGTCCAGGCCGTCCGGTAGATCGGTGGTGTGCAGAATGCCGAGCCGCTGGGTGGACCGGGTCAACGCCACATATAGATCGCCCAGGCCCCGTTTGGACTGTGCGACCATCTCGGCCGGTTCCACCAGCAGCACCGCATCGAACTCCAGGCCCTTCGCCTCCCGGACCGCCAGCACCGCCACTCGATGGCCGGGCCCGGCGTTCCTGGATGCATCGGACACCCGGCCGCGGATCGCCGTCAGGATGTCGGCCTGCCGTCCGTCGGGAACCAGCACGGCGACCTGGCCGACGTCGTGCGCGGCGGTCTCGTCGAGCACCGCCTGAGCGATTGCCGACCCGAGTTTCTCGGCGTCCACCCGCCGCGTCCACGGGTCGAATCCGCTGCTCCGCACCGACGTCGGCGGCGACAGCCGGCGATCGATCCGGCTCAGCACACCGCCGGCGACATCCATGATCTCCACCGGGGTGCGGTAGTTGACCGTCAGTTCGGCCAGCTTGAAGCGGTCTCCGACGTGCGGCCGGAGCGCCCGCGACCAATCGGTGGCGCCGGCCGGGTCGGAGGTCTGCGCCACGTCACCGACCACCGTCATGGATTTCACCGGACAGCGGCGCATCACCATCCGCCAGGCCATCGCCGACAGTTCCTGCGCCTCGTCGATGATCACGTGGCCGTAGGTCCACTCCCGGTCGGCGGCCGCCCGATCGGCGGTGGTGAAGGCGAATCGGTCGTCTGTGTGCAGGTCGGCCAGGTCCTCGGCGGTCAACATGCCGACGGTGAAGTTGATCCCGGAGTCCTCCTGATCAGCGCTCGCTGCACCCAACGCCTCCAACGATTCCTGCGCGTACTGCAGGTCTTCCTGCCGCTGCTTGGACCACGCCCGATCGGCCGTCCCGATCTCCCCCAGCAACTCGGCTGCCTCGTCCAACAGCGGCACATCGCTGACCGTCCACGAATCGGATCGTTGACGCAGCAACGCCTTTCGTTGGGGCGGTGACAGCGACGGTGCGGCGAAGGTCAACCGACGTTCATCGGACAGCAACTCGCCCACCAACTCCTCGGCGGTGATCGCCGGCCACAGATCGGCCAGCGCCGCCACCACGGCCGGATCGGCGGTCATCTCCTTGCGGGCAGCGGAGAAGTCCGGTGCAACGGCATCCTGCTCGGGTGACTGCTTGACCCCTGGCCGGCCGGCCAGTTGCCGGGCCAACCCGTCCAACACCACCCGCAGGAAGACCTGCCGGGCCTTGTTGTGCGGCAGCCGCGAGCCCCAGGCCTGACGTTGCGCCCGGACCAGCAGCTGCGGTTCCAGCCGCAAGCGACCTCGGTCATAGTCGAAGGTCCGCGACCGCTTGGGCATCCGCTGCCGATCGAGCACCGCCTGGTCGATCACCTTGGCCATCATCGGTCGGCCCTTGAGTTCCGCCGCCTCCGGCAGGTCGCCCTCGGTGGCCACCACCGACGGGTAGAGGGTGCCGATGGTGGCCAGCACGACGCTGGACTCGCCGAGCGACGGCAACACCTGACCGATGTACTCCAGGAACGTGCCGTTCGGCCCGATCACCAGTACTCCGTGGCCGCCGAGTCGCTCCCGATGGGTGTAGAGCAGATAGGCCGCCCGGTGCAGCGCCACCACCGTCTTGCCGGTTCCGGGACCACCCTGCACCACCAGCACCCCGGATCGGTCGGCCCGGATGATGTGGTCCTGTTCGGACTGGATGGTGGCGATGATGTCCTGCATCCGACCGGTACGCGGGGCATTGATCGCCGCCAACAACGCCGAGTTGCCGGCGGCGCCGAGATCGTCGCCTGCATCGACCGAACCGGTGAGCTGCCGGCCCTGCAGGTACTCGTCGGCCACCGAAGTGACCTCCCGACGGCGGGTCTGCAGGTGTCGGCGGCGGATCACTCCTTGCGGATTCATCGCGGTGGCGGTGTAGAAAGGGGCCGACGCCGGCGCCCGCCAGTCGATCAGGATCTGCCGACGTTCCATGGTGCCGTCGGTCAGACCCATCCGGCCGATATGGATCGCAGCATCCTCGGCATGATCGGCCTCATCGCGGTCCAGCCGGCCGAAACACAGTTTGTCCTCGGCGGCGGTCAGTGCCGAGACCTCTTGGGCGTAGCGGTATTGCAGGGCATCGCGGTTGAAACGACCGGCCGGTGTGCCGTCCGAAGAGAACCTGGCATCGTCCTTGCGTCGCACGGCGTCCGCCCGCATATCGGCCAGCCGCAGGTACATCTGGTCGAGGTGCTGCTGTTCGTCGGCGATCGCCGCCTCCGACGAGCGCTCCGACGGATCGCTGGTGGCCGCGTCGGTGTCGGTTCCGGTGCTGTGGGTCATCTGGCTCCTGGTGCGCGGCGGATAGGAACGGTGGCTTGGCGGGACGGGGCGAAGTGAGCTGGCGGGCGCGACTGGTCGGCGGGCCTTCGGGGGCCATCAAAGCTACCGCACGCCTCGGCTACTTCGGTCCGCGCCGAAAGATCGGCGCCACCACCCGCAGCCCGAGAATGGCCGCCAGCAGCAGCAGGTTGTAGCCGATCAGTGCATACAGGCTGATGGCGGTGGTGACCATCGGACCGCCGTCGATGGACAACAGCACCACCGACATGATTCCGGTGGTGCCGGCGATCAGCGCCAGCACGATCTGATTGAGCAGGCCGCTGATGAAGGCCCGGTCCCGCTCGTCGGCCAATGGCCGGATGTTGATGCCGAACCGACCGTGTTCGGCGGCGGCGACGATCCGCTCCACCCGTCGCGGCAGTCGTCGCAGGATCGGCGCCAATGCCGCGAGCTCCTCGATGGCGGTGCTCTTCAACGTCTCGGCGTCGACCTGGTCGGTCAGCAGGCCGGCGGCCACCGTTCTGGCCTCGGTGACCAGATCGAACTGCGGCGCCAACTCCGTCAGGGTGCCCTCGACGGTGGCCAACGCCCGGAACACCGCGGCCACCTCCGGCGGAATGCTCAACCGGTGGCCTGCCACCACCCGGAACAACTGGCCGAACATCTGCGCGCCGCCGGCCGGTCCGGCCACCGAACCACCGACCACGTACCTGGCCAGGAACCGTCCGAGGTCACGTTCCAACTCGTTGGTGTCCACGTCCTCCGGTCGCGGCACCAGTTCCAGCAGCGCATCGGACACCGCCAACGGATCGGCCCGGTCCACACCGCGCAGCAACCGCTGCAACGCCTCCCGCAGCACCTGATCCAGCCGACCGACGGAGCCGAAGTCGAGCAGGCCGATCGTCCCGTCGGTCAGCATCAGGATGTTCCCCGGATGCGGATCGGCGTGGAACAACCCGTCGACCACCACCTGGTGCACCAGGAAGCTCAGCACGATGCGGGCGGTACCCAGCGGATCCTGCACACCTTCGGCCTCGGCCAGCCGGGTGCCGTCCAGCCGCTCCATCACCAGCACCCGCTCGGTCGAGAGGTCCCTGAAGACCCCAGGGATACGGATGGCGGGATTGCGTCGCAACGCTTCGGCCGCACCGATCGCGGCGATGTTGGTCGCCTCGATCCGGTAGTCCAATTCTTCCCGGAGGGCGGTCGCCATCCCCTCGGCGAGCCGGCCGGCACCGACCGACGACGCCCAGTCGGCCCAAACCTCCAAACGGGAGGCCAGCCGGAACGCGATGTCCAGATCACGTTCGACGGTGGTGCTGATGCCGGGCCGCTGGATCTTGACCACCACCCGGCGGCCGTCCCGCAGGGTGGCCGGATGGACCTGTCCGACCGACGCCGCCGCCATCGGCTGCTGATCGAAATCGGCGAACAACTCCTCGACCCGACCGCCCAGCTCGGCCTCCAGAAGTGGTTTCACCAGCGCCCAGGGGACCCCGGCAGCGTCGTCCTGCAGGGTCTTGAGCTCGTCGACCACCTCGCCGGGCAGCAGGTCGCGTCGGGTGGCGAGCAGCTGACCGAGTTTGACGAACGTCACCCCGGCGTCGTTCAGCGTTGCGGTGAGTGCCTTGCCGAACCGGGTCCGGCCCTCCGGTGTGGCCAACGCCCGGCGACGACTGCCTCGGACATAGGGCCACAGCCCCCGGCAGAAGACGATCCGGATGATCTGGAAGTAGCGCCGCGATCGCCGCAGCCGGCCCTTGAAGCCGCGGCCCCACTCCCGGGCCGGCGGCACACTGCCGTACGGCACGAAGGCCTCGGCCACCACCAGGAACAACATCGAGGCGAACAACACCGCGAAGGCGGCCAACAGCAGGAACCACCACTGCCGATTGTCGTAACCAATGAGCTCGGGCTGGTTGACCAGTCCGAGCATGATCGGCTGCGTCACCACGACGGCGAACACTCCACCGAGCAGCAATCTGGCCAATCCCAGCCGCAGACCGAGCATCCGCTGGATCAGATAACCGAACAGCAGCGCCGCGATCACCGTGGAGATCAACGATGCCGCGTTGCTCAGAAAACCCATGGTCGCCTCTCCGTGCCGGCCGAGCTGGCCGCTACCAGGGTGTCACGAGGTCTGGCGAACGGCCGACCACAGCCGGTCCGCCGCTCTAGCATCTCTGGAATGAAGACCCGCTGGCGTGCCCTGTGCTGTGCCGTGCTGCTGGCCATCGGAATTGCCGGCTGTTCGGCAGCTGCCGGCACCCCGACTCCGGCCCCGCAGCCCAGTGCGCTGCGGCAGGCGCTGGCACTGGTGCCCACCGCCCACGGCCAGATCGAGTTCGCCGACATGGCTGCGGCGAAGAAGCGCTGGGGGCTGTCCGAGGTGAACAGCAGCACGCTGCCGACACCGGAGAAGAATCCGGACCTGTGGCATCGGTGGTTCGAGAAGTCGACGTGGTCGGCCGCCGGCAGCAACCTGCAGACCTACAGCGGATCGATGAAGGACTGGGGCTGGAACGCACTGGACGTCGACTGGGAGGTCCGCAGCTACCCGAAAGGCCCGCCGGTGACCGTCTCCAAGCTGCGTGACGACCTGGACATGAAGGTCGTCACCGACTCGCTGACGGCCCACAAGTTCACCAGTAGCGGCTCCGGAGATGCGCTGCGCTTCGATCGACCGATCGACCGGTCGGACGGCGTCAACATCTTCCTCTCCGGCGTCACCGTTGTACCGTCGAAGCACCTGTTGGTGGGCACCGCCGAGAAATCGTGGGCGGCACCCACCGCGGACTCGTCAGTGGGCAGCAACGCCACCGTCCAAGCGCTCGTCGCCGGCCTGCCGGCGGCCGTCGACTACCTGTCCCTCGGGGTGGGACCGAATGCCTGCATCAGCGACCTGCCGCGTTCGATGACCCCGGAGCAGCTGGCGGAGACGAAACGCAGACTCGGCACTCTCAGGACGATCGGCGGATGGGCGGCAGCGGTGACCGACGACACCCACGCGGTGGTCCGCACCCAGTACGCCGACCCGGCCACCGCGACCGCCGACCTGGCGCAACGACAGAAACTGTTGCAGGGCAAATCGTTGGTGGCCCAGGCACCGTATTCAGGTCAGTTCGATGCCACCGTGTCGGCCGAATCGGCCATGCTCCGCTACGACCTCACGCTGAAACGAGGCGGACGGATGGTCGCCCAGCTGGTGCAACTACGGGACACACCCTGGGCATTCTGCGGCTGAGTCGACGCCGTCCGAACGGCGGGAGATCAGAAGTGCCGCAACAACTCCGGGAACGAGGAGAGAGTGAGGACCTGATCGTCGGCCGGATCCAGTTCGGCCTGCTCCAGCACCCAGGTGTCGCTGCTCGGGATGTACACCGCATTCAATCCGATCGCCCGCGCCGGCAGGATGTCGGAGGCCGGCGAATTGCCGATCATCCAGGTGCTGGCCGGCGAGAGTCGCTGCTCGGCAACGATATCGGCGTAGGCGTCCAGATTCTTTTCCGCAACGATGTGGATGGAGGAGAACAGCCCGGCCAGCCCGGAGGCGTCGATCTTGCGTTGCTGTTCCGGCCTGGCACCCTTCGTCATCAGCTTGAGATCGTGTCGTTCGCCGAGCTCGACCAGGGTGTCCGCGACGGCCGGAAAAAGCTCGACCCGGTGTTCGAGCAGATCGGTGGCCAGCCGGTTGATCTCCAACCGTTCGGCATCGGTCACCGGCCGCTCGTTGAGGGCATGGAAGCACTCGGCGAGATTGAGCAGGAACGCCTGACTGCCATAGCCATGGGTGACGGCGTTCGCCCGTTCGATGTCGTCGAGCGTCCGGCGGATCTCGTCGTGGTCCAGCGTCGGGTGCGCCAGCCAGTCCAGATAGTCGGCGATGACCCGTTCGAAGAAGACATTGTTCGCCCACAACGTGTCGTCGGCGTCGAAGATCAGCGTCAGTCGATCGGTCACCTACGGCAGCGTAGCGAGCGATACGGACACTCGTCGCACCGGAATACGGCAGCGGGCAGCGACATCGATTTGACGGTTGCCCGGTCGACCGCGGACGGCGACCCGCCGACCTGGTCGACGTGGCAGGCTGGTGGGCATGGCCAGAACCGTTGCCACCGCGGAGACCGTCGACCTCGAAGCCCTGCTGGAGTTCGTCCGGCCGCGGCACCAGATGGTGCTCACCACCTTCCGCACCGACGGCTCGCTGCAGAGCTCGCCGGTCAGCGGCGGCGTCGATCAGGCTGGCCGGATCGTCATTGCCAGCTATCCGGAGCGGGCCAAGTCGCACAACATCCGGCGGGCCGGCCGGGCCAGCGTGGTGGTGCTGTCCGACGACTTCGGTGGCGCCTACGTCCAGCTGGACGGTCCGGCCGAGGTGCTCGATCTACCGGAAGCGATCGAGCCGCTGGTCGAGTACTTCCGATCCATCGCCGGCGAGCATTCCGACTGGGACGAATACCGGGCAGCGATGGTCCAGCAGGGCAAGTGCCTGCTGCGGGTCACGCCGCAGCGGTGGAGCCCGGTAGCCACCGGTGGTTTCCCGGCGCGACTGGCCTGATCAGTCGCCGTTCGGGCGGTCCAGGTCGCTGGACCCGACGCGAAATTCATCGGCACCGACTCTCAACCGGTGCGGTCGCGATCACACCCGGTGGACGTGCCAGGACGGCCGCGACCAGGCACGATGAGGTGATGTCCAGTCCGGCAGGACCGTCAGCCCCCGGTACGGCGAACGAGCCGACCGGTCCGGTCGGCGACCTCGACGACGGCGGCCGGCCGCATCGACCGACCCCGTGGTGGCATACCGCGCTCCGGATCGCCGGGCTGATCGTCATCGCCGTGGTGGTGGTCGCGGTGCTGCGGTCGAGGTTTCCGGATCCCGCCCAGTTCTGGGATGCGCTGAAGGCGGCGGACTGGTGGTGGGTGGTGGCCGCGCTTGTCCTGGAGATGGCGTCGATCGGCATGATGATCCGCCTACAGCGGCGGCTGCTGAAGGCCTTCGGAGTGCCGGTGTCGTTCGGCCGGGTCGGTGCGATCACCTACTCGAGCACCGCGATCTCGATGTCGGTGCCGGCCGGCGGCGCGGTGTCGGCCGGCTATGTGTACCGGAAGTTCCGGGCCAGCGGCGCGAACGCCGGCACCGCGGCGTCGGTGATGCTGCTGTCCGGCATCCTGTCCGTCACCGCGTTGGTGGTGCTGTATCTGGTCGGTCTGCTGCTGGCGACCTGGACCCGACTGCAGGCGCTGGGCCGGCAGCACCCGGTCATCACCGTGCTGATCGGCGTGGTGGTGCTGGGGCTGATCCTGGTGGCCATCCGCCTGCTGGCGAATCGGCGCAACCGTCAGGCCGACGATCGCCGGACGCCGCGGCTGGACTCCTTCGAGCACCGGCACCCGAAGATCGGCGCGGCCGGCCGGCAGGCGCTGGAGACCTTTCACCGAGCGGGTGACGTGCGGCCGTGGGACTGGAACCTGGTCTTCACCCAATCGATGGCGAACTGGCTGTTGGATGCCGCCAGCCTGTACACCGCGACGTTGGCCTTCGAGCTCGACATCGATCTGTGGAAGCTGGCGCTGCTGTACCTGGGCATCCAGCTGGTGCGGCAGATCCCCATCACCCCAGGCGGTATCGGACTGATCGAGGCGTCACTGTTGGCCGGGCTGGTGTCGGCCGGCGCCGCCCAGGGATCGGCCGCCGCGGCCATCGTGGTGTACCGGCTGTTCTCCTGTTGGCTGCTGATCCCGGTCGGCTTCACCCTGATGGGTCTGCTGGCGATCCGTGATCGGCGGCGCGGCGTCGAAGCGAATGACGCCGCGGTCGCCGGTCAAGCCGGATGAATGCCGGTTGTTCATCCGGACCTGAACGCATTCGGTGCTCGGTGGCCCTACGCTTCGCGGCATGAGCAGTGCTGCCGTCCCCCCGGCCTCCGCCGTCACCCCGCCCACCCGCGGCCAGATTCTGGCCTGGGGCACCTGGGACTGGGGGTCGGCAGCTTTCAACGCGGTAATTGTGACCTTCGTCTTCTCTGTCTATCTGACCAAGTCGGTCGGTTCGGACGTGGCCGGCGCCGGCGCCTGGTTCGCCTGGTCACTCGGCATCGCCGGCTTCTTCATCGCGATCCTCGCCCCGGTCACCGGACAACGAGCGGACGCCGGCGGGCATCGCAAACGTGCCCTGGGCATCTGGACCGGCCTGGTGGTGATCGCCATGTTGGCGCTCTACTTCGTGAAGAGCGAGGCCTCGTACTTCTGGCTGGGTCTGGTGCTACTCGGAATCGCGTCAATCTTCGCGTCTTTCGCCGAAATTTCGTACAGCGCGATGATGCGGCAGATCTCCACCCCGGCGACCATCGGCCGGGTCTCCGCATTCGGTTGGGCGATGGGCTATTTCGGCGGCATCGTGCTGTTGTTGATCAGTTACTTCGGTTTCATCTCCGGCGATGACGACACCCCGCTGAAGGGATTCATCGGCATCACCGACGAGGGTGGCTTCAACATCCGGCTGGTGGCGGTGGTGGCGGCCATCTGGTTCGCGATCTTCGCGCTGCCGGTGCTGTTCAAGATCCCGGAAACGCCCGGTCTGCCGAAGGAGAAGCGGGTCGGATTCGTCGAATCCTACCGGGTGCTGTTCGGTGACTTGAAGGATCTCTGGGCGGCGGACCGCAATTCGGTGTTCTTCCTGCTGTCCAGTGCGCTGTTCCGCGACGGGCTGGCTGCCGTCTTCTCGCTGGGCGCGGTGCTGGCCGTGACGGTCTACGGCATCGGCGCCGCGGACGTGTTGATCTTCGGGGTGGCAGCCAATGTGGTGTCGGCGATCGGTGCCCTGGTGGCCGGCCGGTTCGACGACCGGATCGGGCCGAAAACGGTGATCGTCAGTTCGCTGATCGGCTTGCTGGTCACGGCAATGATCCTGCTGTTCGTGGCTGGTCCGATGATGTTCTGGATCTTCGGCCTGATCCTGAGTCTGTTCGTCGGGCCCGCCCAGTCGTCCTCGCGCACCTACCTGGCCAGGATCGCCCCGGTCGGCCGAGAGGGTCAGATGTTCGGGCTGTACACCACCACCGGTCGGGCGGTCTCGTTCCTGGCACCGTCGTTGTTCGGACTGTTCGCCGGGACCTTCGGCGGTGACCGGTGGGGCATCATCGGCATCATTCTGGTGCTCGGCGCCGGCCTGGCGGCGTTGCTGCCGGTGGCGCAGGCGGTCGACAAGGCCATCGATCCCGCCCCGGCCAACCGCTGACCGATCCAGCGGGCGAAATATCTCATCGGGTGAATCCGGATCGCCGCCGCGTGCGTCATAACGGCAAAGAACCCGCCGCGCGCAACCGATGAGGTGACGACGATGAACCAGCTGGTGCTCCGTTCCCCGGTGTGGGAGCCGCCCCGACCGATCGGCACCCGGTGGCAGCGGATGACGGACAGCGTGCGCTTCCTGGCCTCGGTGGCCGGTTTCGTCGGCGGCAGCCGGACGGCAGTCACCGGATCCCGTCGCTGATCCGAACGGGCATCCGGTGTCAGCCGGGTCCGACGATTCCTGCTCCGCGCAGCGCCTGGATCGCCCGATCGGCTTCCTCAGTGGGCGTGCCGCCCAACTCGACGGTGACGGTGTGCTCGTCGGCGACCGGTACCTCCAGTGTCTCCATCTGCGAGTCCAGCAGTAGTCCCGGCATGAAGTGCCCGGCGCGGCGGGACAGCCGGTCGGCGATCAGGGCTCGACTGCCGTGCAGGAAGACAAATACCACGCCGTCTCCGGCCAGCTTGCCCCGGTAGCGACGGCGCAGCGCCGAGCAGGTGATGATCCCCGAATCCCCCGTCGCCAGCTGATCGGCGATCCACGCCGCGACCCGCTCCAGCCACGGCCAGCGGTCCGCGTCGGTCAGCGGCTCGCCGGCGGCCATCTTCGCCCGGTTGGCCCTCGGATGCAGGTCGTCACCCTCTTCGAAGTCCCAGCCGAGTTCGGCCGCGACCGCTTCGGCGATGGTGGTCTTGCCCGACCCGGACACCCCCATCACCACCAGCACCACCGGCCCGGTCTCCTCGCTCATCGGGTCCGGTCCCGGGCGGTCGGGTCCGCCGCGGCGCCGTCCAGGATTGCCCGCAGGCCGAACTCGAAATCGTCACTGCCCTCGGCCGACGGGTTGTCGTCATCGAGGATTCCGGCGGCCAGCATGGCGGCCACCCGCGGCATTGCTGTGGCATCCACCACGGCGGCCAGCCGTTGTTGGTAGGACGTTCCCTCGGCGGCCGCCGCCTGCCGAGACCTGATGTCCCCCACCAGTTGTGCCTGTCCGTGGACGTACACGGTGACGGTCAGCAGACAGCCCATCTTCTGCTGATCGGTCATCGGCGCGTCGTCGAGGGCGGCCAGGGCGGCTTCCATCCAGGCCACCGAGTTCGGCGTCAGCGGCGGTTCGTAGGTGGGTGACTGCAGAACCCAGGGATGCTCGAGCATCACCTCCAGTTCGGCGCGCGCCCAGTGCGTCATCCGGTCCCGCCAGCTGCCGACGGACAATCCGTCATCGGCCGCGGACTCGCATCCGAACTGCGGTGGCCGGCCGTAGGCCTCGTCGACCATCACGGCGATCAGGTCGTCCTTGGAGTCGAGATAGCGGTACAGCGCCATCGAGGTGAACCCCAGCGCTGCGGCGATGCTCCGCATCGACACCGCGGCCAGCCCCCTCGCGTCGGCCAGTTCGATGCCGGCCCTGGCGATGCTGTGCAGATCGACAGCCCGCTTGGGTCCGGGCTTCTTCTCCTCCTGCCCGCGCCAGAGTTCGACGAGATATCCGGGTGTCGGGACGTCGGCGTGCATCGGTTCAGCCTCTCATGCCGACAAGTCGCCGGAAGAAATCTGTTTACAGAGTAGACAGACCTTTAAGGATCTGCTTACACTGTATACTGTCGACGATGTACACACTTGAAAGGATTGCCGTGAACCTCAGCGAGATGCCCGTCACCTGTTGTTGATCGGCGCCGCCGCGTTCTCCGCTGCGTCGGTGTTCGCCGCTTACTCCGGCAGCGCCGAGCTGCTGATCGTCGCCCGGGCACTCCAGGGCGTCGCCGGTGCCACCCTGATGCCGTCCACCCTGGGGCTGATCCGGTCGATGTTCCACGACGAGAAGCAGCGAGGGAAGGCGATCACGGTGTGGACCGCGGTGATGACCGGCGGTATCGCACTCGGTCCGGGCTCAGCGGTGTGCTGCTGGAACACTTCTGGTGGGGATCGGTGTTCCTGATCAACGTTCCGGCCATGGTGCTGTTGATGATCCTCGGGCCGAGCCTGCTGCCGGAGACCCGGGCGAGCATCCGCCGCCGGTTCGATCTGGCTGGCTCGGTGCTGGCGCTGGCCACTGTGCTGCCGGCGATCTACGGGATCAAGCAGTGGGCCACCGAGGGTTTCCGGCCGCTGTACCTGCTGGCGATCGTCGTCGGCCTGGCGATGGGCGCGCTGTTCGTGCTGCGGCAGAAACGGGCGGTCGATCCGATGCTCGACCTGTCGCTGTTCGCCGCCAAGCTGTTCACGGCGTCGGCGGTGTCCAACGCGATCGCCATGTTCGCCTTGGTCGGCAACGCGGTGTTCCTGACCCAGTACCTGCAGGCGGTCAAGGGCCTGTCACCGTTGGCCGCGGCGATCTGGAGCATCGTTCCGTCGATCGCGGTGGCGGCTGCGGCGCCGATGGCGACGGCGCTGGCCGGTCGGATCGGCCGGCTGCCGGTGATCTGCGGCGGCTTCGTGGTGGCGGCCATCGGGTTCTCCACCATGACGATGGTGACGGCCACCGGATCGATCGCCGTCCCGCTGATCGGCTCCGGCATCCTCGCCGCCGGAGCGGTGGCGGTGCTCAGCTTGGCGGCCGAGATCTCTTTGGCCACAACGGGTCCGGAGCGAGCCGGCACGGTCGCGGCGGTGGTAGATACCTCCGGCGAGTTCGGCGGCGAACTGGGCATCGCCATCCTGGGCAGCGTTGGCGCGGCGTCCTACTCGGCAGCAGTGGTGGCCGGAGCACCGGCGGGGCTGCCGGCCGACATGCTGACCAGAATCTCCTCAACCATCGGCGAGGCGGTGGCCACCGCGCAGTCGATCGGCGGCTCCACCTCGACGGCGCTGCTGGACACCGCCCGGTCGGCCTTTGCGCACTCCATCACCGTGGTGTCGGTCTGTGGCGCGGCATTGTTGGTGGTGGCAGCGGTGAGCATCTGGGCTCTCGGTCGCGGCGCCGAGAACACGGTTTCCGAGAACAAGGTTCCTGCCGACGCCGCGACCCAGTAGTGACGCGCCGGGTCGAGGTCGAGTCATGGCGATCCTCGCCCGGAACGCCGGAGCGGCCCGTGACCCGCAGCGAAACTGCGGATCACGGGCCGTTCTGTGGTGAATGCGGGTGGCGGTAGCGGTGGGATTTGAACCCACGGTGGAGTTGCCCCCACACACGCTTTCGAGGCGTGCTCCTTAGGCCGCTCGGACACGCTACCGGCGAGAATGTTACCGGAGGCCGGGTGGTGCCCACGACCGTCCGGCTCACCGTCGCTCGACGAAGAACGACCGCATCAGGCCGACAGCGTCGTCCGCCAGCACGTCGGACCGAACCTCCAGCCGGTGCGGAAGCCGTGGATCCCGCAGTACGTCCCACAGTGACCCGGCAGCCCCGGTCTTGGGTTGCCAACAGCCGAAGATCAACTTCGACACCCTGGCCGCCACCAGCGCGCCGGCGCACATGGTGCACGGCTCGACCGTCACCGCCATGGTGGTGCCGGCCAGGTTCCACCCGCCGGCCGCCCTGGCCCCAGCCCGCAGCGCCACGATCTCGGCATGCGCGGTCGGGTCGCCGGTGAGCTCGCGTTCGTTGCGACCGACGGCCAGCACCGTGCCGGTGGGATCGGCCAGGACCGCGCCGATCGGCACATCACCGGCCTGGCCCGCCATCCGCGCCTGTTCCAGCGCAAGCCGCATCATCGCCAGATCAGCGTCGGGGACGAATACCGCGGGCACCGAAGAACCGCGCGCCAGTCAGGACTTCGCGGTCGCCGCGGCGAACTCGTCGGCGAACCCGCAGCTCTCGGCGATCATCTGCAGCTGCTCGTCCGGATAGAGATCTTCCTCGTCGACGATCACCTGCATCTGCTCGACCGGGACGCCGAAATCGGCCAGCACGCCCAACTCGCCTTCGGCCCACGGCGGCTCGTCCAGGTCGTCGTCCTCCGGCACCGGCACATGCAGCAGATCCAACACATCGGCCGCGACGTCGTAGTCCAGTGCAGCAGTGGCGTCGGAGACCAGCAGCGCGGCACCACCAGGAATCGGCCGGACGATGACGAAGAACTCGTCGTCGACGGCCAGCAATGCGAACACTGCACCCGCCGACGACACCCGGCGCAGCGCAGTGATCACCGCATCGAGATCGCCGAGCAGTTCCTCGGCGAGCAGCGAGCATCGCCATTTGCCGTCCTCATGGACGACGGCGACGGCGTAACCCTCGATACTCACGTCACAAACGTACGGGCAATCCGTCACCGCGGCCATGCCGGGGCGATCCGGATCCGTCCGGCCCGAGCGGCAAATCGACAATGCTTGGTCAGCCGGGGCTGCAACAGCGAAGATAGGGCATGACCCGCACCCGCTACCTGGATATCGCCGACGACCTCGCGGCCACGTTGACGGGGGCGCCTACCGGAAGCAGAGCGCCGAGCGAGCACGAGGTGATGAGCCGATTCCAGGTCGGTCGATCTGCCGCCCGGTCCGCGATCGGCGAATTGGAGCAGCGCGGCCTGGTTCGCCGGATCCAAGGAGCAGGCACCTTCGTGCATCACCCGCCGACCCTGATCGTCGAGGCCGGTGAACCCACCGTCTGGCAACAGATGATCCAACTCGGGATCGGGACCACTGAGGTGCCGGCAATGCGCAGGGGTGCCCTGCCCAATCTGGCGGCCAACGCGATCGGAGTGCCGACGGGAAGTCCCGCCCTTTGGATGACCATGCGGCTGACGGCATTCGATCACGTCGTCGGCCGGTCGGCGGTCTGGGCGACCGGAGTCGACCGTCCGGTGATGGCGCGGGCGTTGCGCGAGCACCGCTCGCTGCTACGGGCCTTCGATCATCTACAGGTTCGGCTGCACTACCGTTGGGCCCGGGCGACCCTCGGCCCGGCCGACCACGAACTGGCCACCGATCTAGAGATGCCTGTCGACCGCCGCCACTGGAAGGTCGAGGGCGTGGTGGAGGACAAACCACACCAGATCGTGGCCTGGGTGCGGACCGAGTTCCGCGCCGATCGGATCCACCTGTCGTTGTGTGTCGGCCCCGTGCCGGCCAGGTCGGATGTCTATCGGTCGGTCGACGCGGCCGGTGAACGATGAACGGCCCGGGTTCGGCTGCCGGCGTACCGGCGAGCGATTCGATCACCTTGCCGCCAGCGGTCTGCGTTCTCGGCCTCGGCCTGATCGGTGGCTCGTTGCTGCGGGCGGCCGGCGGAATGCTGCCGGCCTCCGGTTGGTCGCCGACCGCCAGCACTCGAACCGATGCCGGTGCAGCGGGTTTCGAGGTTCATCAGCAACTGGAGACCGCCCTTGAATGGGCCGCCGACCATCATGCGCTGGTGGTGCTCGCCGCACCCGTCACTGCCTTCGATCGGCTGCTGCGCAAGATCACCCGTTACTCCCCCGAGGTGCTGCTGACCGACGTCGGAAGTGTGAAAGGCCCGGTCGCTGAACAGGTGTCGGCGATTGCGCCGCACACTCGGTATATCGGCAGTCATCCGATGGCCGGCACCACCAAGTCGGGCTTCGGCGCCGGCAACGACCAGCTGTTCCGGGGGGCGGTCTGGGTCACTTGCCTGGATGCTACTTCGTCGCTCGATGCGTGGGACGCTATCGCCGGATTGGCCCTGGCGGTGGGCAGCACCGTGGTGCCGTGCACAGCGGTGGCACACGATCAGGCGGTGGCCCGGATCTCGCACCTGCCGCATCTGCTGGCACTCGCGCTGGCCCAGGTGGCGGAACTCGGTGGGCCGCTGGCACTGTCGCTGGCAGCCGGATCGTTCACCGACGCGACCAGAGTGGCCGCTACCCGGCCGGAGTTGATCAGGGTGATGTGCGAGGCGAATCGCGAACCGCTGGTCGACGCGTTCGATGACGCGCTCGGGATCCTCGGCGTCGCCCGCGGATCGCTGGCCTCCACCGGGTCGCTGCAGAAGATCACCGACGGCGGGCACGACGCGAGAATGGCCTTCGAACACCGCCAGGACGATCTGCGCGACGTGCGGATCGAGCAACCGTCGCTCGATGACCTGATCACTCTCGGCAATTCCGGCGGATTTGTCAGCCAGATCCAGCGAACCGCTTCCACCAGGACAGTTCTCGGGCGGGAACCCAGCTGACGATCGGCTCAGCAACCCCCGGTCGGTGACGTTGCCGCCGGGTGTGGCGGGCGGGCGGGCGGTACCCGCCGCCCACCCGGGCGAACCGACCGTCGGCGGCACAGTGATGCGGCGGTACCGGCAAGAACGTCCGGTCATCGGACGATACCGTCAGCTGAGCAGGACGTTCGGTTACTGTGGTGCGGTGTCCATGTCACCGGCGCAACCACCGGGGGCGACCCTCGCGCTGTTCACCGATCTGATCGACGATGCGGCAGTATTCCCACCCGGATCGGCTCCGCTCAACCGCGCCCTCGCCGACCATCAGTGTTTGCGCGAATCCGCTGCAGCGCCGCATATCGGGCCGTTGTTGGTGCCGGTCTCGGCGACGCCGGAGTTGCTGACCCTGGTCGGCGATCCGGCCGAGCCACTGACCATCGGCATCATCGGTCTGCCGGGTGCCGCCGGCTCCCTGATCGGTGCGGCCGACCGGGTCACCGCGCGGACGGGCCTGCGGGTTTCCGGCGTAGAGATCGCTGCGTCGCCGACAACCGATATCGGATCCGTGATTGCTGAGTTCGCGCCGTTGCTCGAGCGGAACCTGCCGGTGGCGATCGAGGTCCGCCGCAACGGGTCGGATGAGCTGGCAGCGCTGGCCGAACATCGCGATCTGATCGACGCCGGGCTGCTCCGCGGCAAGTACCGGACCGGCGGTGTCGCGCCGGGTTCGGTGCCGTCGGCGTCCGAACTGGCAGCGGTGATCGACTCAGCGGTGCGATTGCGGCTGCCGATCAAGCTGACTGCCGGGCTGCATCACGCCGTCCGCACGGACCAGCAGCACGGAGTACTCAATGTGCTGGCCGCAGCGCATGCCGCACTGACGGGTTCCGGGGCAGAAGGATGGCTCGGGGAGGCCGACCCGGCAACCTTGGTCGGCGAACTGGCCAGCTGGTCCGAGCAGCAGATCGCTGCTGTGAGAACGATTTTCACCAGTTTCGGTTGCTGCGGCGTCCTGGAGCCGCTCACCGAGTCCGCTCAACTCGGCCTCATTCCGCCGTTGGCCTACGACCTGACCGCGCCGACGACCCCTCAGTAGCAGGCAGGGCGCCCGGCGTCTGTCGCTCCGTCGGCAGGCGGACCCGTGGTGTGCTGGCGGTCGTCAGAACGGTGGCTGGTCGGTTTCTATCGGGTCAGCCGCGGCTGTCGGAGGTGACGACCCCGGATCGGCATCGGTGCAGCCGACCGTGGGGGCGGTAGCAGTTCCGCAGGTGCCGGCGCTATCTCCGGCTGGTGCTCCGTCGCCGGCGCGTTGTCCGGCACCGGCTTGGGTGGAGGGGTCGGTTCCGGTTTGTGGAGTGCGCTGGTCGGGTCGGGGTGGGCGCCATTGTCGGTGGGGTGGAGTGGTGATGGTGTGTCCCATGGGGGTGCTCCAGGTGGTCCAGCCGTCAGGGTCGCGGTGGACGGTGTGGCCGCCGCCATCTTTGGCGCGGTGGTGATGTTTGCAGAGGATGGCGAGGTTGTCGGGATTGGTGGGTCCGCAGGGGAATGGGATGGTGTGGTCGATTTCGCAGTGGGCGGCGGGTTGTCGGCAGCCGGGTGCGGTGCAGGTGCCGTCGCGAGCCATGATGTGATCTGCCAGGTGTTGAGGCGGCTGGTAGGTGGTGTGGCCGTAGTCCAACAGCACACCGGACAGTGGGTCGCAGACCAGGCGTCGGAGTTCGCCGTCGGCGGCGATGGTGCGGGCTTGGTCGGCGGTAATCGGTCCGTGGCCGCGGAGTTCGCACGGCACATCGGCGCCGAGCAGCGCATCCAGCGGCATAGTGACCTGGATGTGGGGGCGGCGACGGTGCCGGCGGGGCAATTCGATGCCGCGGAACCGACCGCTGTCCAACACATCGATGCACAGATCGAGGAGGGCATCGGTGCGGCGTTGGTCGGTGGTCCGCGGGTCGTCGGGGGTTTTCGCCAGGTCGGCGATGGCGGCGACGCAGTCGTGGATGGCGGCGATATCGGTGGCCGATGAGGTGATCTGCAGGGCGGCCATCCCGTCGGGCAGCGACCAACGCGACATCCGCCGGCCGTCGACGGCGGCCCGGTGGCGGCTGGTGGCGCCGTCGGGATCGCGGCACAGGATCGCCTCCCGGATCGCGGCCCGCAGTTCCGGCACGGTGTGTCGAGGCGCTGCGGGTAGTACGTCGGCTTCGACCTGGATGGCGATGTCGTCGGGGATGTTCTGGGTTTCGGTGCGCAAGGCAGTGACCTTCGGGGCGGACAACACCCCGCGCCAGCGGGCCGCGGCGGTGCCGGGCAGCCGGCGGGTGAGGTCGTCGGCTTCGTCGAGCCGGCGGCTCGCGGTGCCTTCGGAGCAACCCAGGGCAAGGGCAATTTCGGTGGCGAGGTGTTCCCGCAGGCCGGGATAGTTGCCGGCCAGCTCCGCGAGGTCGGCGGCGGCTCTGGCTTGGAAATGGTTGGCCAGTGTTTCGGCGGTGATGATCGATTGCAGCAGCGCCTTCGGCCACACCGGGATCCGATCGGCACCGGACGATTTCCGAGCGGCGTCCGCCGCCGCGTCCAGCACCTGCCGGGCCGGGCGGGGCCGATCACCCAGCAGCCGGGCACGGTCGGTAAAACCCGACTCCGGGGCCCGCTCCACACTCGACAGCCACTCCCGCACGGCAGCCAACGATGACTCCGACGGGGCACCATCGGTTTGTACGGACCCAACCGAACCTCTCCCGTCGGGAACAGCCGATCCGGCGTGATCGGCGTGATCGGCCGCTGCGATACCGGCGTGATCGGCCGGATCGCTGGTGATCCCGCACTGCTGCGATCGGTGCACGCCGGCCAAGCCCGCCCCCGGGTGGGCCATCCGGGTTCCCGGCGCCAGCGGCCGGAGACGGGCAATTCTTCGCATCGACACGGCATGCAGCGCGGACACATCGTCCCGATACGCCCCGCCGGGCCGCACCCGGAGCATCCTCGCTCGCATACAGCTAGACTATCATGAATCGAACACCTGTTTGATCACAACAACGTCTCGAATGTGCCATGGGTTGAGACTAAACAAATAGGGCCGGACCTGCTGGGTCGGGGCACCTGGCGCGACGTCCTTCAACGAGGTCACTCCCGCACCGTCGGACGCAAGAGAGAAGGACACAGCCCGATGATTTCTCGGCGCCTGCCCGGTCTACCGATCAGCCGCATGATCACCATGTTGGAGGATGCGATGCAGTGCCGAATGAGGATTCCGAAATTCAGGACTGGCAGTTGTTGGTCGGCAGCTGGACGATCGAGGGACTCATCCGGGGCTACCCGGAGCCGTCATCAACGGGTGGGCCACCTTCAGGTGGTCGGCGGATGAACGGTTGATGGTCCAACGCTCGCCCTACAAGCACCCGGAGATTCCCGATAGTGATCGGGATCATCGACGGGAAGCCGTCGATGCACCACCTCGACCCCCGCGGGCGTACACCGGGAGTTCGCGGACAACATCATCGCCGATGCCTGGATGGCAACTGCTCAGCCGGCAACCAACTCGATCTCGAAGCCGTCGCTGTTCACCAGATAGCCGGCGTAGCTCTGCTCACCACCGGCATGTGGGTACCGGTCGTCGAACAGCGGTGCCCAATCATGCTGCGGCGCAGCGCTCATCATCGCATCCAGCGTCGGTGGAGACCCCGCATGGAACGCCAGGTGGTTGAGCCCCGGCCGCAATCGATCGAAGGGGTCGGCCGTCATCGCCGGGGACTGCTCCACCACCAGATAGGTCGGACCCAGGCGCCAACTGCGGCCGGCATCCCATCGTTGGAAGTCCTGATAGCCGAGCTCTCCCAGCAACCATCCCCATTGGTCGACAGCGCGCCGCAAGTCGGGCACCCACAGTTCGACATGGTGCAGCAGACCCCGAGCCCCGGAGTGCGGACCGGCCTCGTCCGGCGTCATTCCGGGCGCCGACCGCGGCCGGTCGCCGGCCACCCGATCGTCCTGCGCCTGCTGATTGTCATCTTCCCACCGTAAGCAGCACCACCGGCGTCGCACCGGCCGGATGTCCCACCCTGGCCCTGGGCGCCCCCCAAGAAGGCCCAGGGCCAGGAATCCTCACAGGTTGCCGCGGCGGTCCTGCTCCCGCTCGATCGCCTCGAACAGCGCCCTGAAGTTGCCCTTGCCGAAGCCCAGCGAGCCGTGCCGCTCGATCAGCTCGAAAAAGACCGTCGGCCGATCACCCAGCGGCGCGGTGAAGATCTGCAGTAGGTAGCCATCCTCGTCCCGATCCACCAGGATGCCGCGCCGCTGCAGCTCCTCGATCGGCACCCGAACCTTGCCGATCCGGGCCCGCAGTTCGGGGTCGGAATAGTAGGAGTCCGGGGTGTTCAGGAAGGTGACCCCGTTGGCGCGCAACGCATCCACCGAAGCCAGGATGTCGTTCGTCGCCACCGCGAGGTGCTGCGCGCCCGGACCACGATAGAAGTCCAGGTACTCGTCGATCTGCGATTTCCTCTTGGCCACCGCCGGCTCGTTGAGCGGGAACTTGACCCGGTGGTTGCCGTTCGCGACCACCTTGCTCATCAGTGCGGAGTAGTCGGTGGCGATGTCGTCACCGATGAACTCCGCCATGTTCACGAAGCCCATCACCTTGTTGTAGTACTCCACCCAGGAGTCCATCTCGCCGAGTTCCACGTTGCCGACGACATGATCGAGGGCCTGGAACATCCGGGTGGGCTCGCCGTCCCGCTTGACCCATTTCGACTGTGCTGCAACGTATCCGGGCAGGTAAGGTCCGTTGTAGCGACTGCGGTCGACCAGGGTGTGCCGGGTGTCGCCGTAAGTGGCGATGGCTCCGATCCGGATGGTCCCGTGTTCGTCGGTGACGTCCTCGGCCTCCCGCAGGATGGTGGCACCGGCCGACCGGGCCTGCTCGATGCACTTGTCGACATCCGGTACCTCCAAGGCGATATCGGACACGCCGTCACCATGCTTGCGGTGGTGCTCGACCAGCTCGGAATCCGGATCGACGGCGCCGTTGACGACGAACCGGATCGAGCCGGACTTGAGCACGAACGACTTGTGATCCCGATTGCCGTTCTCCGGGCCCGAGTAGGCGATCAACTGCATTCCCCACGCCGACTGATAGTAGTGCGCGGTCTGGGTGGCGTTGCCGACGACGAAGACGATGGCGTCCCAGCCGGTCACCGGGAACGGATCGGCGTCAGCGTCGTAGGAGACCAGCCCGACCAGTTGGACCAGTTCCTCCGGGGTGAGATTCGCGGCCCGTTCTTCCGGGGTGAGTTCGATGCTCTCGGTGGTCGTCATCAGGCCTCCTGGCTGCGGGCCCGTACCCGGATGATCGGGTCAGGGCAGATGCTCGGTGCCGGAATCGTCGCCGATGGCAGATGCCTGGGCAAGTCTTACGCTGGCCGGTGGCCAGGCTGTACAGAATGACGATCGGTTCGGGGTCTAGGCTGCACATGTTGCCTAGTCCGAGGAGCATCCGTGACGATCGACGCACTGGACGCGGACATTTTGGAACTGCTCGCCGGCGAGCCGCGGGTCGGGGTGCTGGAGGCGTCCCGCCGACTCGGCGTCGCCCGCGGCACCGTGCAGGCCAGGTTGGACCGACTGCAGCGCACCGGCGTGATCGCCGATCTCGCGCCGACCGTCGACCCGGCGGCGCTGGGCTATCCGGTCACCGCGTTCCTGTCGTTGGAGATCGCCCAGAGCGGCGGCCGCGATTCGGTGGTCGAGCATCTGCGCCGGATCCCGCAGGTGATCGAGGTGCACACGGTGACCGGTACCGCCGATCTGCTGGTGCGGCTGGTGGCCGAGTCCAACTCGGACCTGCAACGAGTGATCGATTCGGTGGTCGGCGATGCGTCGGTGCTGCGGGCGGCAACCGCGATCGCGCTGGCCAATCCGGTGCCGCTGCGCACCCGGCCGCTGGTGACGGCGGCGGCGCATGCCTGAACGCCCTCAGAGCTCGCCGACGGCCCGTTCCGGGCGGATCCGGATCACCACTCGCTGGTCGGCGACCATCGCGGCCCGGTACTCATCCCAGTCCGGATGCTCCCCGACGATCCTCCGATAGACCTCGACCAGCAGATCGACGGTGCCCGGCCGGGTCTGGTCGATGAGCTCCGCGATACCGTCCACCTGTACCCATCGGCCGTAGAACTGCTCGGTCATCACCAGCACCGTTGCCGAAGGGTTGCGGCGCAGATTGCGCACCTTGGCCAACGGCAGCCGGCTCGAGATCACGATGTCGCCTCCCCACACACCGCTGTTCACCGGCGACATCTGCAACGAGCCGTCCCGCCGCCGGGTCGTCAGCACCGTGCGGCTGTTGCCGGAGATGAACTCCAGCGCTTGCTCGATGGTCACGCTCATCGCACGCCTCTTCCGCCGCCGCCGAGTCCGCTCACCGTCGACAGCGGCGCAACCGGCTCGGTCACCTTCATCCTGCCTGATGACGCCGTACTCTCAGCGGGACGATTCCAGCAACTCCATCCGAAAGGCAGCATCATGCAACGCCTCGCCGGGTTCCTGCGGACCTACTGGACCCGCGGCAAGCCGGGCCGGGCGACACCGCGCTCGTTGACGGTCTTCATGCAGCGGATGTGGCTGCTGGCACTGCTGTGCAAATTACTGGGATCCAGTTGGGACGTCTCCTGGCACTTCAAGTGGCTGCGTGATGATCTGGCACCGCCGCACCTGCTGAACACTGCCGGCACCGGGATCGCCATCGGTCTGGTGCTCGCGCACAGCTTCACCGGTTACGGCGCGGAGAAGGCGTCCCTGCGGCTGATGCAGTGGGGCACCGGCATTTTCGTCATCGCCGCACCGATCGACGTCGTCAATCACCGGATCAACGGCCTCGATCTCACCAGTTGGTCGCCGTCGCACCTGATGCTCTACGTCGGCACCGCCATCATGATCGCCGGTGTCATCCGCAACTGGTACCGCAGCTATCCACGCGGCGGCACGGACACTCGCAGTTGGACCATCGGCATGCTGGCGCTGTGGATCTTCGAGTTCGAGAACGTCTTCTTCCCGCAACTGCAACAGGAGTACGGGATCCTGGAGATCGGTTCCTGGTTCCGCGGCACTCCGTACGCCGAGCAGAGTCTGCTGACCTTCGCCGCGGGCCAGCTGCATCGACCGGTCGACGATGTGGCTCTGCAGGGATTCGCCCTGCCGATCCCGCCCTGGGTGTACCCACTGTGGGCCGTGGTGATCTGCGGTCCGCTGCTGATGTTCGCCCGCCGGATGGTGGGATTCCGTTTCACCGCAACCACTGTCACCTTCGGCTATGTGATCTACCGATCGGCGACCTGGCCGCTGCTGGTGGTCGGCAACTTTCCGCCGTCGGTGATCCCGTTCTGGCTGGTCGGCCTCGGCCTGGCGGTGGATGCGGTCTTCCTGCTGCGGCTCACCTGGTGGCAGCGCGCAATCGTCGCCGGCATCGGGGTGACCGCCGTCGCCTATGGCGCGCTCTGGTTGCAGACTCAGGCATCCGGGTCGCCGACGACCATCGGATCGATGACGATCGGGCAGCTGAGAGCGGCATTCGAGGCCGGCCGGCCGATCCGCGCCGTACCGATCGCCTGGTGGACCGGCTGGATTGCCGTCGGGGCCCTGATCACCAGCTGGGCGCTGGCAGAGCTATTGGCTGGTAAGACACTCGATGACGGCCCACCACCGCCACCGCGCGCGATCGACTACGGCTCGGAGCCGCGACGCGACTCCTCCGGCCACCTGGACGGCTGGGGCTCGCCGACCGTTCGCCGGCAGCGACACCGCATCGACTTCGAAGGATCCGGTCCGCCCAATGCGCAAGGCTGGGGCATCGACTCAGCCGGCGGGTGACGCGCTTTCCCGGTGCCGCAGCTCGGTCAGAACGGACTGACGGGCGCCCTGGTCAACACCACGGCGATGCCGAAAGCCAGCGCCAGCACCAGCAATTCCCAGCCGCACCAGATGGCCACCGAGGTCGGTCGACCGGCGGCGATCCGTGGCACCAACCGGTTCCGCACCACCACGGCAATGCCGCCGACAGCCGCCAGACAGATCAGCTTGCCGACGAAGAGCACGCCATATCGCGTCTCCCACAACGACATCGGCAACGTGGTGATCGGCGACAGGGCCAGTTCGACCAGGCCGTTGAACAAGCCGGTGAGGCCGACCACCACCACACACCAGGTGGCCAACCGAGAGAATCGCGGTAGCGTCAGCGCCAGTAGCTCGGGGCGGCGAGCCAGGAACACCAGCACCGCCAGCAATCCGCCTGCCCAGGTGGTGGCGGCCACCACGTGCATCTCCATCGAATCATCGCCACGTCGTGCCAGTACCAGTTCGAGGCGTGCCCGGTGAGCGGCAGCGGCAACAGGCCGAAAAGCGCTACCCCCACCCGGAGCTCGGCCGGCACCTTCTCGCCGTGTCGCACCGACAGGGCTGCCAGCCACCAGCAGAGCACCGCGCAACCGGCCGACAGCAGCAGACCCTTGCCCGCCGAAATGTTCGCGACATAGGAGAGGATCTGCGCAGGTGACGGAAACCCGCCACCGGAGATCGCGGAGATCTCCCAGGTCAACAGCACGATCGAACCGGCCGCTGCCACCGCCCACAACACGCTCGCCCAGACCGCGAATTTCCGGACCCGGCGCATCACCGGTTCGGTCGCGGCCGGGTCGTCGAATCCCAGCAATCGAGCGAGCAGCCCGATCCCGACCGCGGCGACCGCACCGAGGTCGAGCAGTGCCCGGGCCGCCGGGATCCCGAACCGGACCAGTGTCGGCGCCCGGGCCAACTCGGGAACCGCCGACACCTGCGTCAGCCCGGTGCCGATCAGAGCAGCGACCACCGTGGTGGCCATCAGCAGCCCGCGAACCCCAGTCCGGAGGAAATCAGGCCGGCATAGGGCACGCCCCGACCTGGCCGGCCTGCGTCGACGGAGCGGGATCGCGTCACCGGACCATCGTGGCATGTTGCCGGTCCCGGCCACGATCGGCAACCACGCCGTCGTCGGTATCCGCTGATGAGCGCTGTGCTGGTCGCCCGGTCCGGAATCTGTGGCTACGGTGGAAATCAGGTTGATCCGGGCAGCCGGCCCGGTGCCGAGAGGAGCACGTCATGGTTGATTTCGGTGGGATGAAGGACAAGGCCCAGCAATTCCTCAAAGAGCATGACGATAAGGTCAAGGACGGCATCGAGAAGGTCGGCGACTTCGTCGGCGGCAAGATCGGACACGAGCGGGTCGACGGCATCGAGGACAAGCTGAGTGGCCTGGTGGACAAACTGGCCGGCAACCCGGACGATGCAGCCGACGCTCCGGCCGATCCCGCGGCACCGGTGCCCCCGACGCCGCCGGCCGATCCCACTCCGCCCGCCACCCCGACGCCGCCGCCCGCCCCGGCCGCTCCGACACCGCAGGCCGCTCCGACACCGCCGGCGGCTCCGACGCCGCCGGCTACCCCGTCGACCGAGTGAGTGACGGTCGGCAGCTGGTCAATCGGGCAGCGCGGCGATCGCCGCTCTGATCCGCTTGCCGGACACCGGCATCGCCGTCCGCATCGGCTGGGCGAACTGAGCCACCCTGAATTCCTCGACCATCCGACGCGCGGCGGCGACGTCCGGGTCGCTGCGTCGGTCAGGCCGCAGCGACGCCAGCCGGTCGTCGAGTTCGGTGCTGAGCTGCAGGACCTCGACCAGCCGTTCCCGATCGCGGTCGGGGTTCGTCCTGGCCCGCTCCGCCCTGGTCGCCAACGCCTGGAGATACCGATCGAGGTCGGGTAGATGGGCGGCGGTGGTGGCAGTGAGGAATCCCGGCGGCAGCAGTGCGGAAAGCTCGCGGCGCATGTCGATCGCCACCGCTGCCAGCGCCGATCCCTGCACCAGTTCGACGGCGGCCTGCGCTGCGTGGCCGGCCCGCAACACTGATTCCCCGGCAGTGACGATATCCAACACCGCCCGGTCGAGATGCGGCGCCAGTTTACCGGCGAGCGCGGCGAAGGCGGCGGCATCCCACGCCGGTCCGCCCGCCCAGTCCAACAGCGCGTCGACGGCGGCCACCAGCGCATCGTCGACGAATCCGGCCAGCGAACCGTGCGGAGCCGTGGCCAGCGTCATCAACTGCGGCTGGCTCAGCTGATACCTGAGGAATCCCAATGGGTTGCGGGCACCGAGCACCAGTAGTCGGCGGGTCCCGGCCCGCATGGCCCGGGTCTGGTCCACGGCCGAGGTGAACACCCGGACCCCGACCGCCGCCCCCTCGTCGACCAACGCCGGGTAGGCGCGCACCTGATGCCCGTCGACCTCCCGGATGATCTGCTGCGGTATTCCATCCGCCGGGAACGCGCTGAGACCGTGGCGCTCCAACCCACCGACGGCACCGCTCACCGCGGCGGCGACGGCATCTCTGGTGGTACTGCGCAGCGAGTCCTGCAGGGCGGCCAGGTCCTTGCCGGTGGCCACCGTGCGACCACCGGTATCGACCACCCGGAAGGTCATCCGCAGGTGGTCCGGCAGTTTGTCGAGATCGAAATCTGCTGCGCTGACCGGGATACCGGTGAGCGTGGTCAACTGACCGGCGATCGCTTCCGGCAGACCGCGGCGCGCGGTCGGTCGATCGGCCACCGCGTCGGCGTCGATCCGGGACAGTGCGGCCCGGGCGAAATCCGGTGCCGGAACGAAGTTCCGCCGGAGTGTTTTCGGTAGCGTCCGCAACAGCGCGACCGCCAATTCACTGCGCCGGCCAGGGATCTGCGCCTGGAAGGCCGCCGGATCCACCCTGGACAGCACCGGCAACGGAATGGTGGCAGTGACGCCGTCGTCCTCGCGCGCCGGGTCGAACACGTAGTCGAGATCGAGTTCGACACCGCCCGAGGAGAACTGATCGGGGTAGGCCTCCGCGGACACGTCCTCGGCGCCGGCGGCCAGCAACATCTGCGGGGTGAAGGTGAGCAGGTCCGGCTGGGTGCGGGACGCCGTGCGCCACCAGGAGTCCAGGTGTCGCCCGGACGTGACATCGGCCGGGATGCGGGCATCGTAGAGGGCGTAGAGCGTGTCGTCATCGATCAGCAGATCCCGCCGGCGGGCCCGATCCTCCTGCTGGGCAACCTGATCCAGGGTGTGCTGGTTTGCGGCGAACCACGGATGCCGGGTGTCCCAGTCCGCTTCCACCAGCGCATGCCGGATGAACAATTCCCTGGCCAGCTCCGGATCGATCCGATCGAACTGCACGGTGCGGGCGGCGGTCAGCACCACACCGAGCAACATCACCTTCTCGGTGGCGACCACGGCACAGCGTTTCGCGTCCCACCGCGGCTCGGAATGGGTCCGGGCGACCAGATGTTCGCCGACCTGCTCGGCCCACAGCGGATCGATCCTGGCAGCCATTCGCCCCCACAGCCGGGAGGTCTCGACCAGTTCGGCGGCCATCACGAATCGCGGTGGGGACTTGGCCAGCGACGATCCCGGCCACAACACGAACTTGGTGCCGCGGGTGCCCTGGTACTCGCGACCCGGCTCCAGCTTCAACCCGATGTGCGAGAGCAGACCGGCCAGCAGCGAGGTGTGCACCGCCTCGGCATTGAGGCTCACCGCCGCCGATCCTTTGCCCTGCTGGCGGGCCGGTTTCTTCGCCGGCGGCACGGCAGCGGTGGCCGAGCCGTCCATCGGGATGGGCTTGCTGGACGCTTCGGCAGCGGCCTTGGCGGCAGCGAACGCGCTGCTGCCCTTGCCGCGGCGACGGCGGGACTTCCTGCCCGATCCGGCGGATGGCGTCGCGGAGTCCGGCGACCGGGCCGGCTCGGCCGACCGGGCCGGATCCGATGACAGCGCGGAGCCCGCGGGGCGATCGGCGTCCGCGCTGCTGCGGGACGGGTCCATCCCGAGTTGCCGGGCCACCTGACGCAGTTGGGCGTGCAGGTCCTGCCACTCCCGGATCCGCAGGTAGTGCAGATACTCGGCCCGGCACATCCGGCGAAAGGCGTTGCCGGACAATGCCGTTGCCTGCTCCGCCAGGTAGTGCCAGAGGTTCAGCAGGGCCAGGAAGTCCGAGGCCGGATCGGCGAACCTGACGTGCGACGCGGTGGCCTTGTCCCGCTCGTCCAGCGGATACTCCCGGACATCCTGGATGGCCAACGCCGCGGTGACCACCAGCACCTCCGCCAGGCAGCCGCGACGATCGGCCTCCACGATCATCCGGGCGAGCTGCGGATCCAGTGGCAGCGCGGCCAGCGACCGACCGATGGTAGTGAGCCGCACATGTCCGTCGCCGTGGCTCCGGTCGAGCGCTCCGAGTTCGTCGAGAACCCTGACACCGTCAGTGATCTGCCGATTGTCCGGCGGTTCGACGAAGGGGAAGGAAGCGATCTCGCCCAGGTCCAACGAGGCCATCTGCAAGATCACCGAGGCCAGCGAGGTCCGGGCGATCTCCGGATCGGTGTATTCCGGTCGGCCGGCGAAGTCGTCCTCGGCATAGAGCCGGATGCAGATGCCGTCGGCCACCCGGCCGCAGCGGCCGGCCCGTTGCCCGGCCGAGGCCTGGGAGATCTTCTCGATCGGCAGTCGCTGCACCTTGGTGCGGGTGGAGTACCGGGAGATCCGGGCCGTTCCCGGGTCGATGACGTACCTGATCCCCGGCACGGTGAGGGATGTCTCTGCGACGTTGGTGGCCAGCACGAGCCGGCGTCCGGTGTGCGCGGAGAACACCTTGTGCTGGTCGGCGGCCGACAGTCTCCCGTACAGCGGCAATACCGAAGTATTGCCGGGCCGGTACTGCAGATGGCCGCGCAGCACCTCTGCGGTGTCGGTGATCTCGCGCTCGCCGGACAGGAACACCAGGATGTCGCCATCGCCCTCGACCGACAGCTCGTCCACCGCTCGGCAGATCGCCGTTCCCTGATCGACCGGTTCAGTTGCCCGGGCTCTGGTTGCCGCCGGCTGGGTGCCGGCGGCGGTCCGGGCCGCAGGTGCGCTGCTCCCGGCTTCCTGCGGATCGTCAGCGGCGTCGTCTGCGTCAGCGGTATCGTCCGGACCGTAAGGGCGGTAACGGATCTCCACGGGATAGGTCCGGCCGGACACCTCGATGACAGGCGCGCCCCCGAAATGCCGGGAGAACCGCTCCGGGTCGATGGTGGCCGAGGTGATGATCACCTTCAGGTCGGGTCGCCGGGGCAGCAGCTCGGTCAGATAGCCGAGCAGAAAATCGATGTTCAGGCTTCGCTCGTGGGCCTCGTCGATGATGATCGTGTCGTAGTTGCCCAACAGCCGATCCCGGCCGATCTCGGCCAGCAGAATGCCATCGGTCATCAACTTGACCAGGGTGTTCGGCCCGGTGTGGTCGCCGAATCGGATGGTATAGCCGATAGCGTCACCCAGCGCGGTGTCGGTCTCCTCGGCGATCCGTTCGGCGAGCGCGCGGGCGGCGATCCGGCGCGGCTGGGTGTGGCCGATCATCCCGCGTACTCCGCGTCCCAGCTGCAGGCAGATCTTGGGCAGCTGGGTCGACTTTCCCGAACCGGTCTCGCCGGCGACGATCACCACCTGGTGGGCATCAATGGCCGCTGCCAGATCCTCGGCCCGATCGGCCACCGGCAGATCGGGGTAGCGGATGGCCGGAACGGCCGCCCGGCGCTGCTGCAGCTTCTGTTCGGCGCGTTCGATGCCGGCGGCGATCTCCCGCAGCGACCGGTCACGCTTGCCGGCGTCGCCGATCTTCTTGATGCCGGCCAGCCGGCGGCCGAGCCGGCGCTCATCGGCCAACGTGACGTCGCCGAGGCGGGTGCGCAGCTCGCCGGCCGTGGGTACGGCTGACGCCTCGGTCGGTGACGGGGGGCGCTGTCCGGACATGGCGGGTCCAGGATAGGCGGCACCGACCATCAGGTTTCCGCTGCTCGCCAGGCGGTCAGCCGTAGCCGGCGAGGACCTGCGCAGCCAGCTCCGGCCAGGCCAGGCCGGCCCACTCCCCGAAGGCCGTGTCGGACAACGACACGCAGGCCAGCCGGGCGTCCGGATCGACCCAGAGGAAGCTGCCGGACTGACCGAAGTGTCCGAAGGTGGCCGGCGAGTTCTGCGCACAGGTCCAGTGCGGCGACTTGCCGTTCCGGATCTCGCAGCCCAACCCCCAGTCGTTGTGTTGCTGCCTGCCGAACCCGGGCAGCACTCCCGGCAGACCGGGAAAGGCCAGCGTCGACAGGGCCGGTATCACGCCCGGCAACGACTGCCGCGGGTTCAGCAGTTCGGCGGCCAGCGCCGCCAGATCGGTGATGTCACCGGACATCCCGTGGGCTGGTGAGCCGTCGAGAGTGCAGCCGGCCATCTCCAGCGGCTCCAGCACCCGATCGCGCAATTCGTCAGCGAAAGTATTGCCGGACAGAGACTCCAGGGTCTGGGCGGCGATCTCGATGCCGCGGTTGGAGTAGATCCGACGGGCGCCCGGCGCCGCCAACACGTCGTCGGAGTCCATCGCGATCCCGGAGGCATGGGCCAACAGATGCCGCAGCGTCGAGCCGTCCGGACCGGCCGGCACCTCCAGCCCGACCACGCCGTCCAGGCAGGCATCGAGCACCGTCAGCGCCGTCGCGATCTTGGTCACCGATGCCCACCGGTGACGCTGCCCGTCGTCGAACAGGTCCAGAATGCCGTCCGGACCGATCACCGCCACCGACGACGATCCCACCGGCCACCCGCCGATCACCGCTGCCAGATCCATGATGGTGACCCTAGGGCGCCGCCCCCGACGGTCCCGCATTCGGCATCGCGGCGGCACCGCATTCGGTACGGTCGGTTCGGAGCCCAGACATCGGGAGTGAACGGACATGAGATCTGATCCGCGCCGTGCTACCCGCCTGCTGGCACCGCTGATCGCCGGCGCACTGCTGCTGGCCGGCTGCGGCATCAAACAGGCAGGCACGCCCGTCGCCGACACCGCCGGTCTTGCTGCGCTCGGCAGCCCGACCGATGAACCGCCGGACCCCACCTCGGAACCGGACACCGACACCCCGGTGCCATCCACCGCCGCCAGCACCCCGCAGACCAGCACTCCGCAGGGCAGCACTCCGGCGACCGCACCCTCGACCACCCCGTCGACCGGACAGACGACGTCCGGACCGGCCGGCGATCTGAAGTTCGGCTCGACCTACACCTGGTCCAACGGGCTGGCCGTTTCGGTCCAGCCGCCCCGGGCCTACCGACCGTCGAAGGAGGAACAGGGCAAGGGGAAGGAATTCGTCGCCCTGGACTTCCGGCTGACGAACGGCAACCGGACGCTGGCCTACCTCTACGACGGCAGCCACCTGATCAAGGATCTGCGCAGCGGCGGTACGCAAGCCCGGCAGATCGTCGACATCGCCCTGCCGGAGCGGCCCCGGCTCGCCCTCGCTCCCGGCCAGTCCGCCACCTGGAGCGAGGCCTACGGCGTCGCCTCGGCGAAACAACTCAGCCTCAAGTACGCGCTGTCCGACGATCCACCGGCCACCTTCGCCACCGACGGCAGCCTGGACGGCGGCAGGCAGAATGGAGCGCCCGGCGCGGCTTTCGAACCGTTCGTCGGCATTCAGAAGTTCGGTCAGACGTACACCTTCCAGAGCGGCCTGACGGTGAAAGTCATGCCTGGCAAGAACTATCAACCCAGTGAGACCGCCAGCGTGCCGACGGCGAAGCAGTATCTGCAGTACGACCTGACGGTGGTGAACGGTGGCCGGGAAACCCTCGACCCGTATCTGCTCACCTACGGCATGTCCGAGAACGGTCGTCAGGTGGAGTCGCTGGTCGACAGCCGACAGCAGATCGACGTCCGGCCGAAGGGCCGGATCCCACCGGGCAGCGGCTTCACTCTGAAGGTCGCCTTCGGGGTGACCGGCAGCAAGAACCTGGTGGTCGATGTGCGGCTGCGGGAGAACCCGCCGGTGATCTTCACCGACATTGCGGTGCCGATCTACAGCACAGTCGAGCCGCCTTCGGCCGGACAGAGCGGCAGCACCCCGTCGACCGCCGCACCGAGCTCCACCCGGGCCCCGTCCACCGCGGTGGTCGATGCCGACGTGGCGGTGACCGGAGCGCCGGAGGTGGTCTTCGGATCGACCGTCAGCTGGAAGAACGGCGTCACCGTATCGATGACGGCTCCGCAGAAGACAACCACGACCAGCCTCGGCCGCCATCCGGAGGGAACGACAGCGGTGAAGTCCGAACTCACCGTGACGAACGGCAGTACCGAACCGCTGACCAGCTTCGTACAGGTCGAGGCGGCCAGCAAGGGACAGCTCGCCGACCTGTTGATCGACAGTCAATCCGGAATCGGTGACGCCGAGGTCTCGGTCGAGCCGGGAGCGAAAGTCACTGTGACGGTCGGCTTCTGGGCCGTCGACCCGGCCGACATGCTGGTCGAGGTCCGGCCGGATGCGCCGTATACGGAGGGCTACTTCTCCTCCGGTGCACCGCACAAGCCGGCGAAGTTCACCCCGACCGGTGGTGACGAAGACCCGACCGTCATCAAGTTCGGTCAGGTCTTCACCACCGAAGCCGGGGTCACCGTCTCGGCCACCATCGCGGCGGCCACACCGGTGGGCAAGGCCGCCGGCGACGAGAACTCCTGGGTGGCCATCACGGGCACCCTGACCAATAACTCCGGCGAACCGGTCGACTTCAGCTGGTACCTGTCGGTGCTGAGCGGCAACACCAAGTCCGACACCTTCACCAACCCGAGCGAGGGCATCGGCATCAACGGTCTCCGGACTGTGCTGCCGGGCCGAAGCCTGAGCATCACCGCCGGCTACATCGTCAAGGATCCGAAGGATGTGACGGCGCAGTACCGGCCGCCCGACTTCGATGATCCGAAAGTGGTCTGGAGCAGCTGACCCGCCGACACGGCGCCGACTACTTCGTCGGCTCCGGCACCGGAATGATGGCCGACTTGGCGGATGCGGCCCGGAAGGTTCAAGGCGTCACCTCCGGTGCCTTACCGTTGGTCCGCCAGCCCTGCAGGCCGGCCAGTTTCCGGCAGGCCGATGGGTATCGATCGCAGTAACTCCTGCTGGCCCACGGTTTCGGCGGACAACACCGCCTTGGCGATCGCCCTGGACAACGTGCTGGCGCCGGCGTTGAAAACGGCATTCAGCATGCTGCCGGCCGCCGGATCGTTGACCCGCAACGGGGTTTCCGCTGCCGGTCGACACCGCGAATACGGTGTCGCCGTCGGCCAATGTATGGATCGGGTTGATCGCCCTGGCCATTCCGTCGTGTGCATTGCGGCCATCCGCTCGGCGGCCGCCTTCTCCAGGGGCGCATTGGTGAGCACCACCGCGATGGTGGCGTTCAGGTCGTCGGATCCGTTGGCGGGCAACGGATGACATTCGGCGGCGGTCGGCGTCGCCAGGCCCTTGAACTCGTCACCGAGGCCGAACTGGGCGCCCCACAGTCGGCAGTCGGCTGGGTTCACCGGCGACCCGGCGGAGTTGACCACTACGATCGCGCCGACGTAGATGCCGTTGCCCAGATAGACGCTGGCGGTGCCGACCCCACCCTTCATCCCGCCGGTGTTGGCGCCGGTTCCGCCGCCGACCGTGCCCTGCCGGACCGGGCCCTTCTTCGCGGCGTCCGTGGATCATGGAGCCGCGCGGACCGGGCCGGCACTCAGCCCGATCAGATACCAGCCGGCCCCGATGATCAACACCGCGGTGGCAGACTGGACCGATGGCTGCGCCCATCACCGACCCCGTCCGGCGGTCCGCCGATGCGCTGGCCCGAGCAACCGGTGTTGATCGGCACCCGCTCGCGGTGGTGATGGGATCCGGCTGGGCGCCGGCTGCGGACGCCATCGGCGAACCGGTCGCCGAGGTGGAACTGGCTGCCCTGTCGGGTTTCTCGAAACCGATGGCCATCGGCCACCGCGGTATCGCTCGGTCGGTGCCGGTCGACGACCAGCGGGTGTTGGTACTGATGGGACGGACCCATCTGTACGAGGGGCTCGGCATCGCAGCGGTACTGCACGGAGTGCGCACCGCGGTGGCAGCCGGCGCCGAGACAGTGATCCTGACCAATGCGGCGGGTGGCCTGCGATCCGACATGTGGGTGGGTCAACCGGTGTTGATCGCCGACCAGCTGAACCTGACGGCCCGCGGACTGCCCGGAACACCGCCGCTGCCGGACCGTTCGTCGATCTATTCCAGCCGGTTGCGGGAGCTGGCCTGCACCATCGAGCCGACGCTGGCCGACGGCGTGTATGCACAGCTGCCCGGCCCGCACTTCGAGACACCGGCGGAGATCCGGATGCTCCGGACACTCGGCGCGGATCTGGTGGGCATGTCGACCGCGGTGGAAGCGATCGCGGCCAGGGCCGCCGGCGCCGAGGTGCTCGGCGTCTCGCTGGTCAGCAACCTGGCCGCCGGGATGACCGGCGATCCGCTGGACGCCGACGAGGTGATCCGGGCCGGCCGGGCCGCAGCAGGCTCGATCGGCAGCCTGCTCGCCGCGGTGATAGCCGCGATCATCGCCCAGGAACACTGTTGAGCTGCTCGCCGCGGCATTCGCCCGTCACCGTTCGCGGTCGCCCACCGCTCGGCAGCTGAGCTCGTCAGCCGCGGTGCTTCCCGGTCGCCCGCCGGAGACGGTCGACCAGTTCGTCCCGATCCGGAAGACCGGCGGTCGCACCTCCCCGGGTCGGGTACATCCGGCAACACACCCCGATGCTGTCGCCGGGATCGGCGAAGACGTCCAGCCCGTTGACGGCAAACGTCGGCGACCCTGCGAACCTCAGTCGGTCGGCATCCTGCGGGGTGGCCACCATCACCACCTCGACCTCCGTATCGGTCGATCCGGCTGCGTCCAGACACTCGCGCAGCAATGCGGCAGCAGCTGCCGCATGGGCACAATCGGCCACCACCCGCAGTTCGACCTTCACTCCCCCATTATCACCCGGTGGTAGGCAGGTCGCACCACCACGACAGCTCTCACGCGGCCAACGGCAGCCGCACCTCGAACCGACAGCCCGGGCCCTGGTTCCGGACGCTGATCTGGCCGCCGTGCGCTTCCACCAGGCCGCGGGCGATGGCGAGTCCGAGGCCGGCTCCCGACTCCACCCCGGCCAGCGTTGCTTGCGGTGATCGGGCTTGGCTGCCGCGGAAGGCGGCTTCGAAGACGCGCGGCAGATCGTCGTGATCGATACCGCCGCAGGCGTCCTGGACGGCCAGCCAGGCGTATTGATCGGTTCGGCCGGCCTGCAGCGCGACGGTGCCGTCGGTCGGCGTGTGCCGGATGGCATTGACCAGCAGGTTGCGCAGCACCCTGGTCAGTTCATGATCGGAACCCCTGACCACCGGCCAACTCTGCCCGGCATCGACCGATAACCGCACCCCGCACTGCCGGGCGGTCGGTGCCGTCGATTCCAGCGCCTGGGCGATCAGGTCCTCGGTGGACACCGCGACGAACGACAACGACAGCACGCCGGCGTTGATCCTGGACAACTCGAACAGGTCGTCGACCATGGTGGACAGCCGAGTGGTCTCGGCGCTGATTCGCCGGGCGTAATCGGCAACGTCCGCTGGTTCGGCGACCACCGCATCCTCCAGCGCCTCGCTCATCGCCCGGATGCCGGCCAACGGTGTCCGCAGATCGTGCGAGACCCAGGCCACCAGTTGACGCCGGGACGTTTCGCCGGCCCGCTCGGTGGCCCTGGCCCGCTCGGCGGCCAGCCCACGCAAGGCGATCCGTCGCCCCAACAGCACCGCAACCGGCACCACCGCGGCAGCGATCAGTACGCAGGTGACCAGTGTCCACCGCAGCTGTTCGGTGAACATGAAACCGCTGATGGCGACGACGAAAACCAGCACGGCGCCGATCGGCACCGTCACCAGCACCGCGATGTTCAACGCCGGCGACCGGCCGCGGACCAACCACAGCACGCCGAGTTCCAGTAGTGCGGTGGAGACGCAGGCCAGCACCGCCCACGGCAGGATGTGCAGGAACTCGATCATCGGTGATCCGCCGACTCTCGCGGGTCGTACCGGTAGCCGACACCCCAGATGGTCACAATCCGCTGTGGCACAGCAGGATCGGGCTCGATCTTCTCTCGCAGTCGTCGCACGTGGACAGTGACGGTCGACTGGTCGCCGAACGACCAGTTCCACACCTGCTCCATCAGTTCGGTCCGGCCGAAGGCCTGCCGGGGGTGCCGGAGCAGGAAGGTCAACAGGTCGAACTCCCGGGTGGTCAGCGCCAACTCCCGACCGGACAACAGTGCCGTCCGCGCGGCCGAATCGACGACCAGATCGCCGTCGGTCAAAGACTTCTCGGTACCGGATTCGGCGGCGGCAGTCGGTCTGGCCCGCTCGATCACCCTGCTCACCCGCAGGGTGAGTTCGCGCGGACTGAACGGCTTGACCACATAGTCGTCAGCGCCGTACTCCAGACCGACCACCCGATCGGACTCCTGCCCGAGAGCGGTCAGCATGATCACCGGGACCGCCGACGTGCGGCGGATCTCCCGGCATACCTCCAAGCCGTCGATGCCGGGCAGCATCAGGTCGAGCACCACCAGGTCCGGTGCCGAGCTGCGCACCGCGCTGAGCGCGGACGGCCCGTCGGCGGCCTCGATCACCTCGTGCCCGTCTCTGGACAGATATCGGCGCACCACCTCGCGCACCGTCGCGTCGTCGTCGACGACCAGCACGCGACTGCCACTCGAAGCCATCGAAACTCCTACCATTGGGTCAACACCAGATGATTGACGGCGAGGGCGCAGCCGACCTGCACCGACAGACCATCGTCCCGCTCGGCGGGGCAACAGTGCCAACCCACAGAGCAGAAAGAGTCCGAACGGCAACCAGATCCGTTCGGTTCCCGCCTCGGACAGCGCCGACTCCTCGGCCATCAGCACCGCGGTCAGGGGCGCCGACGTGATCACGGCCGACGGACGGCGCCAACGCGTAGGACAGATACCCGTTGAGCCCACACAGGATTCCGCCGACCAGCGCAACCGCTCGCTGCTGTGGCGCAGGCTCGCCGAGCGAACCGGATCGCCGACGACTGCTGCTGCCGGCGCAGCATCCAGTGCTGATGGCGGCGCGGTGGGGTTCACTTTCCGGACCATAGGGGGCCGGAAGTCCGATGACCATCCGCAGCGGACCGAGGTCATCGGGCGGTAAGGATTCCCCGGCGCCCGCAAGACTTCGGTAATCTCTGATCCCCGTTGGCCTGCAATGGTCCGCCGTAGCGTCAGTCAGATGACTCTGACCCGCCGACGCCCGGTCCCACCCGGGCAGCTGGACCTGGCACGTCCCGGTGCGGAAATCGACCAGTGGCCGATGCGCTGATCAGGCGACGGTCCCACCCGGCCGACGGACGCCCCGGTCGTGCGGCCGGGGCGTCCGTCGGCACCGAGGTCGGTGGTCCTGCGGAAACCGGCAGCCGGGTCAGACTCCGTCGATGCGGTCGTCGCGCTCGGTCACGTAGTGCCGGCCGGCATCGTCGGTGGTCACTGCGGTGGAGCGGGCGCGCCGACTCCTCGGCAGCTGGATCACCAGGCCGATGATCAGGGACAACAGTCCGCCGGCCATCAGGATCCAGCCGATGATGTGGATGTCGATACCAGCCACATCGGCATTGACGGCGAACGCCAAAACGGCCCCCACCACCAGCAGCACCACACCAATTCCGATAGCCATCAACGGTCCTCTCGTCAAGTAACGCCTCGGCACCCGGCCGACCCGAACAGGCGTGAAGCGCCCGCTGTAGGCGCGCCGGAGGACCCGGCACCCACGCCGGACACTACCTAATCCGGCAATTTCCGGCATCGCGCGCATCGTCCTCGGCGTCGGTGGTGCCCGGATCGGTGCCGGTCGGCCGGCCGCGTTCGGAGTTGTCGCGGTAGGAGCGCCACAGTCGGCGGATCATTACGCACAACAGCAGCCACGCCGCACCGGTCAGCCAGCCACCGAGCACGTCGGTGGCCCAGTGCACACCCAGGTACAGCCGGCTGGCGCCGATCAGCATCACCATGATGGCCGCCAGCAGGATCGTGCCGATCCGGCGTCCCAGGGGCTGGGTGCCGGCCGCCACCAGCACGGTGAACACCCCGACGATCGCCATCGAGGCGAGGGCATGACCGGACGGAAAGGAGGCGTTGGTCTCGGCGACCAGCCGGTAATGCTCGGGTGGCCGGGTCCGGCTGACCACCCGTTTCCCGACCCTCACCAACAGCCCGGCACCGGCGGCGACCGCAGCCACCATCGCTGCATCACCCCGATGACGGCGGACGAACAACAGCACGGCGACGACAGCGGCCAGGAGTCCCATCACCAGGGTGCTGCCGACGGTGGTGACGATCTTGGCGATCACTGTCGCTGCCGAAGACCGGTGATCAACGAACCACTGCCAGGTGGGCCGGTCGAACACCGTCAGACCGTCGCCCTCGGAAGCGGCGTCGGCGAGCGAGGCGGCGGCCACTCCGAGGATCGCCAGCGCAACGGCGGCCACCGCGAACATGCCGGCCGGCGCGATCCGGCGGACGCCGGAATTCACCCCGGCGATCGCCGCCAGCGCCGCCAGGATGACCGCCGCCACCGCATACGGCAGCCAGGTGTGCCAGTACTGCTGGAACATCTCGGCCGGCAGGCCGCTCGGGTTCACCGAGCCAACGGTACGCAGATCGCAATCGGGTGGCGCGGTTTCGGCCCCGGGGCCACCGTCACATCGGAAGGTGTGCCGGCATGCCGAACGCGGCGACGTGATGCGCACCGACGAAGGCATTGCTCGCCGCGATGCGCCGCTTCTCGACGGTGAGGACGTCGACGACCATGGCCTGGTACCCGTCGGCGCCGGTTCGACGGAGGTAGCCGATCAGCGCCGGCCGGCCGTTGGCGGCGGATGGGAACGTCAACCAGTCCAGCGGTCTGCTCAGGAACTCGGCCGCGGCGTCGATCCCGACCACCGGCGGATCCGGCGGCATGGTGATCCGGACATCCGGTGCCAACAGGCCGCGAAAACTCGCGAGGTCGGTCGCTGCTGCGTAGCGGCGCAGGACCTCCTCGTCCTCGGCGGTCAACACCGGTCGGCGCCACTGCCGCGGATCTTCCGGCGCATGCCGGCGCAAGGTCTGCCGGGCGCGTTGGATCAGGCTGTTCACCGCCGACACCGCGAGGCCGAGTGCATCGGCGATCTCGGCGGCTGTCCAGCCGGAGACATCCCGCAGGACAAAGACTGCCCGTTGTCGCGGCGGTAGGTACATCAGGGCGGCGATCAGGGCGAGCTCCACGGTCTCCCGGGCCACCAGCTCCGTCGGCGGGTCCGGTCCGAGCAACGAGTCCGGATAGGGACCGATGTCGGTGCACCACTCCAGCGGATCCCCCGTCGGTACGGTCCGTCGGGCCGCGGCCTTGCGGTGATCGAGGTAGGCATTGGTGGCGATCCGGTAGAGCCAGGTCCGGATCGTCGCCCGAGCCTCGAATTGCGACCGGGCATCCCAGGCACGCAGGAAGGTCTCCTGGACCAGGTCATCGGCGTCGGCGACATTGCCGACCAGCCGGTAACAATGCGCCTGCAGCTGTCGCCGGTGATCGTCGAACAGAGCGGAGAACGATTCCGCAGTGTTCGTGATGCTGTCCGCGCGGTTCATGGTGGCGCCAAGCTACCCGAACACCCGCGATGAGAAAGTGCGATGACGATCCACCCACTCGCTCGTCTAATTCACTGACAGCCACCGACCCGCCAGGAGCAACCCATGACAGCACTGCCGCCGATCGTCGGACGGTCCACCTGGATCGCCGACCGCCAGTCCCTGCTCGCCCGGGAGAAGGCGCACACCCGGGAGGGAGACGCGATTGCCGCCGCCCGGCGCCGACTGCCGATGACGGAGGTCGACGCCTCGGCAACGGTGGTCGGGGAGAACGGGGCGGTCCCGTTCCTGGACGTCTTCGACGGCCGTGACCAACTGGTCGTTTACAAGCACATGTGGCACACCGGAGCCGGGATCGAGGGCCAGTGCGAGGGCTGCACGGCCAGCATCTTCGACCTGCACGATGCCAGCTATCTGCACCATCGCGGAGTGAGCTTCGCGGTGTTCAGCGCCGGGCCGTGGACGGAGATCCCGCCGTTCCGTGAGTTCATGGGCTACTCGCTGCCCTGGTACTCGATGGTCGGGGTCGACGATCGTGGTGTCGGGGCGGGGCTCATCGACGAACCGGGCTTGCTGGCCTGCTATCTGCGGGTCGGCGACCGGGTGTACCTGACCAACGAGACCATCGGCCGCGGGGTCGAAACGATGATGGCGCAGGCACATCTACTGGATCTGACGGTCTACGGCCGGCAGGAGCAGTGGGAGGACTCCCCCCCGGGGTGGCCGCAACATCGGACGGGCAGCTGGTGGAGCAGGGACGGCCGCCCCGTCCCGCAGTGGACCAGGCCCGGAGCCGCACCGCTCGGCGAATCGGGCGGCCCCAGCGAACACTGCTGCGGATGAGCCGGGCAGGTGATCGCCTGCTTCCAGCTCCGCGCCGATCGTGGCAGCGCGAGCGGCTGCTGGTGCGGGCGCGCGGCACCGTGCGGTGATGATCAGAACGGCACTTCGGTGGCGAGCAGCCCAGCGCCCGGTTCGCGTCCGGACAAGGTGCGGCAGAACTCGATCGCGTCGAGTCCGATGCTGGGTCCGCCGTCGCCGAAGGTCCAGGATCCGCCCGCGGGCCCGGTGAGGTTGAGGCGGCACGGCGCGTGGTGCCGGGCCGCCCACTCGCTGACAACGTCGCTGACCAGAACCCCGTCATGATCGGCGCTGAGGGCTAACGGGTGGCCGGTGGCGCGGCTGATGTCGATGCGGTGCATCCACGGATCGCGGGTCAGGATGGTGTCGATGAGGTAGCCGAGACTCCAGGTTTCCGGCCGGCCGCCGACGTTCGCCTGCATGGGCATCTTGCGGCGCCGGATGAGAGCCGGAGTTCGTCGTCGCGCGCGGGCCGCACGGGGGCCGACGACCTGGAATCGTTCCGTCACCTGCCGGGGCGTGAACTCGGCTCGCTCCTCAACCTGAAGGGCCGTAAGCGCGTCGATAAAATCCCCGCCGCGCTGCGCTGCCACCTTCTGCTGGCGACGGCCTTCCCGGATCGAGGCGGCCATGTCGGCCATGCCCAGTACGTGGCCGGCCATCGCCCGGACGTCCCAGTCCGCACAATCGGTGGGCTTGGTCCAATCCTCGACCTCCAGGCCGGTCAGCATGGCGGCAAATTGGGCGTATTCAGTCGCGGCGAGCCGCATGAGGGTGGGCCGGTCGAGGGTGGAGATCCTCGGCCCGGTCGGCGGATCTGCGATCGCCTTGGTTTGGCTCATGGTGAACTCCTTCTGGATCGGGGCAGTCCGGCGTGATCGGCGAACATGTCCATGGCTTGGTCGAGTAGTCGGGACCACCGGTCCCCGCCGGGGTCGTTGGCCTGCTGGGCGTCGACCAGGCCGCCGACCAACGCGGTGTACAGATCGAAGTGCTCATCCCGACGCACCCCGCAGGCGGCGAGATAGACGCGGGCCCGCTCCAGCACTTCGATCGCAGCGGCATAGGCCTCAGCGCTGGGGACGAAGCCCGGGATGGTGCGTTGGTTCATCAACTGGTGGCGAGCCAGGTCCGCAGCCGCGAAGTTGAAGAACGCCCGCGCCAGCGTCTTCACACCCTCCCGCGGGGATCTCGGCATTGGCTCCAAGGCATCGAAACCGGCCAGGCACTGGGCCCAGGCCTGGCCGAACATCGCGTCATAGATGGCGTTCTTGGAGTCGAAGTAGGAATACAACGAGGGCCCCCGCATACCGATCCGCGCCCCCACCTCGCGCAATGTCAGTTCGGACAGGCCCTTTTCCCGGGCGATCGCCCACGCTGCAGTGAGAATCTCCGCCCTCGTCGCCACACGTCGTTCTGCTTTCCTATCACGAGTCGACGAATCTAACATGATTAGGAGAGTCCTCCGTCAGCGCGCGATAGTCAAGGGCCCCGCCGCAATCGGCGCAGCGCAGCGTGTCCCTCGTGCTCCGTCAGGTACTCCATGGCCGTCTGGCGCACCGCGGCTGACAGCGTCGGCGACGCGCAAAGGTTGACATCGTGGCGGGCGAGGTCCGGCACCAGCGGGGTGAGATTAGCGGCGGTCAGCTGGCTCGCCAGGGTTCGCGGACGGTCCGACCATCCAAATCACCCTGGCTCCCGGCGTCGGGCGATGCGCTCGAGCTCGTCACGGAACACCACGTCATTGGGACTGAACACCCGGTACGGCAAGGTCAATCCACCCGGCGGGGCCTCGATCGATCACGCAGCGGGAGTGACTGACTGTGATGCGGTGAGGGAACCGCCCTCTGCTCCGTCTGCGCAATCGGTCGATGTGTGGGCGGCACCGACGTTCCCGTGGCAGCGCGGAACTCCGGCGGCTTCGCTGCAGGCACACAGGACTCCTTCCCGAGGCGATTAGACCTCAGAATCGGTGTCCACAGAAGCGGGAAGGCTCCCCGACCGCCTAAGGACGCGGAAAATGAGAGCCAGCGTGGCACCAGCGTGGCCACGATCGAGACCTTGCCGCTCTTCAACTGAGCGGGCGAGCGGCAAACACGGCCGCTGACCTGGGAAAACGTGTTGTGCGCCCGGAGGGATTCGAACCCCCAGTCTTCTGATCCGTAGGCAGGTGAGACCCGTTACGGTGCATACGGACTCGTGGTCACTCGTGCTCTCTGGTAGGTGCGCCGGTGATGTTTGGTGTCGTCGTGTCGCCCGGGATTACTGGCCATCTGTGACAGTGGCATGACCCCATCTGATTGATCCAGGTTGAGTGAGAGTCTTGATGTCCACGATGGTGGACCGAAGGGCTCGATGATCATGACGACGAGGAAACGACACACGCCGGAGCAGGTCGTGCGGAAG
>JAABUR0100001324.1_pt1 | contig 45158 bp, 32 predicted proteins | sample 5560091 | NCBI WGS metagenome assembly JAABUR01 (sample SAMN10711879, study PRJNA513375) | rock metagenome | isolation source: Antarctica rocks | place: Antarctica: Victoria Land, University Valley sud | reverse complement strand
TCGAATGTTGGTACAATCCGAAGCGTCGGCATTCTTCGTTGGGTTACTTGAGCCCGGCGGAGTATGAGCAGCAGTTATTGAGTCAAGCGGCATAAACTTCGTGTCCACCAAAGTGGGGCAAGTTCATTTGTCAGCTCGTAAGCTACATAGTTCGTATATGAGAGTTACCTCAACAAAGCAGATAATAATCATCCTGTTCATCTTCATCTACATACCGTTCTTGTGGGATTTTGGATACAAGCTTCTCTTCACAAGTCACGGTGACTTCGCTGGTTTCTACTGGGGGGCTAAACTTGCCTTCGTGGAACATCATTCACCGTACGCCGCAGACGCTTTTGCCGGAGTTGATCCTATCAATAGACATGAAGCTCTTCCCTACCTGTATCCTCCACCCAGTTTGCTTGTGTTCTATCCGCTTACGCTCTTCAGATATGGAGTAGCTCATGCCCTGATGTTGATGATGAATCATACCTGCATCCTGCTGTTCATCTATCTGTTCTTCTTCAAGATTATGAGGCTTAACCTCTCGCAACCTTTCGATAGTCTTATCGCTGTCTTGTCAATCGTATATCTGTTTACAAACTATCCGCTTACGAGGGAACTACTTCATGGTCAAATCGATCTGGTTGTTTTGCTCTGTCTGTGCCTGACGTGGTATGCGATGAAGCAGAATGCTCGCTCGTGGCTTGTGGCGCTGCCGCTCTCCGTCGCAATCTTAATCAAGACTTACCCGGTGTTGTTCATCCTGCTGCTCATCATCAATAAGAAGTATCGCGCCTTCCTGTGGGTGGTAGGCTTACTTCTGCTGTACACATCTATCGCCTACCTTGTGCTGCCTCACGTTCTGTGGACGGAGTGGGTGACGAACGTTCTGCCGACAGGTGGTTACGGCCAAGTCCCTTACAAACTTGTATCACCTGCTTACACCTGGAATCAAAATATTAATGGCTTTGTCTCGCGGATATTCCTGAAGAACGAGTTCAGTGAAGCGTTATGGCCCAACCCGGCAATTGCACGCACGCTGCCCTACCTGCTGTCGTTATGTGTCGTGGCAACTACAGTGGGTGTTTCTTATCTGGCTTCACGCAGGCAAGATGCGGGTAGGGTAATTGATCTTGAGTTCGCATTGTTCCTTCCAATGGTGTTCATCGTCGCGCCGCTCTCTTGGGAACAACATCTGGTTTATATGTTACCCTCTGCTTTTAAGGCTTTTTACCTCCTGCTAGATAATAGAAGGAATTACATTTCCAAGATCATTGTTATGCTAGTCTTGTTTGGATTAGCTAGGTACATACCCATAGAGTCTTCGTACTTGAAAAGGGGTGTCTTGACGTTAGGTATTTCAATTAAACTTTACGCTGTAGTTATCCTGTGGATATACTTTGTGTTGCAAATACACCGCTTCGCACGCGGTACGCAGCCCGCCGCCCAAGCGCAGGCAACACCCGAACTACTTCATGCAAGTTAATGTGGACAGCCTTCACATTATTGCCGCTCCGGGCTGATTCTTGCTCGTCGAGCAAGTTAGCCGCCTTTGGAAGCAGTACATGACAGTTATCTCAATAGTGCGTGTTGAGTAATTCCTAAGATCATGCACCACATAATTTATATATGAGAGTTACGTCAACGAAAAAGACCGTTCTAGCGTTGTTCGTCTTCATCTATATACCGTTTTTGTGGAACTATGGCTACAAGTATATTTCTACAACTTTTGGTGACTTCGCTGGTTTCTACTGGGGAGCTAAACTTGCCTTCGTGGAACATCGCTCTCCCTACACCATAGAAGCCTTTTCTAAAGCTAACTCGCAACTTGGACAACCGGTCTTTGCTTACCTGTACCCTCCGCCCAGTTTACTGGTGTTCTCTCCTCTTACCCTTCTACCGTTTCAGGCAGCTAAACTGCTGATGCTGGTCGTTAATCACATCTGCGTACTGTTATTTATCTACTTGTTCTTCTTCAAGCTCATAAAGCTTGATGTTCCACGCCATTCCAGAGAACTCATCATAGCTTTGTCAATCGTATATATCTTTACGTACAACCCGATCATTATGGAGTTATTTCACCGTCAAATCGATCTGGTTGTTTTGCTCTGTCTGTGCCTGACGTGGTATGCGATGAAGCAGAATGCGCGCTCGTGGCTTGTGGCGCTACCGCTCTCCGTTGCGATCTTGATTAAGACTTACCCGGTGTTGTTCCTCCTGCTGCTACTTACTAAAAAAAGGTACGGTGCGGTGGCATGGGTGTGTAGCCTGCTGCTGTTCTACACCGTTATCGCTTATCTTGTGCTGCCGCAATCGGTCTGGAGCGAATGGTTTGTGAATGTTCTGCCTTCAGGAGGTTACGGCAGAGCTTTGTTTGGACTTGGAGTTCCTGTTTTCCCTTGGAATCAAAGTATCAACGGCTTTACCGCACGCATGTTTCTTGTGAACGATTGGAATGAAGCATTGTGGCCTAACCCCAGACTTGCACGGATTGTGCCCTACCTGCTGTCGTTGTGTGTGGTGGCAACTACAGTGGGTGTTTCTTACCTGGCTTCACGCAGACATGAGAAGGAGATGCCGGTCGATTTTGAATTTTCGTTGTACCTACTAATGATGTTCATCGTCGCGCCGCTATCTTGGGAACAGCATTTAGTCTTTGCGTTACCGGCTGCCCTAATAGCTATCCGTTTGTTGCTTTCTAGCAGAGAAAATTATTTACTGCAAATGATCGTCATACCATCGCTGTTCCTACTAGCATGGGACTTGCCAATTGCGTCGCAAATTTTGAAAAGAGGCGTATTGACGTTAGGCATCTCCGTCAAGCTTTATGCGGTAGTTGTTCTGTGGTTATTCTTTGTGGTACGGGTGCATCGCTTCGCACGCAGTACTCAGCCATAAGGCTAAGCGCAAACAACACCTGAACTACTTACATGCCCGTTGACTTTACTGGAAACTCAAAGCACATTATCGTACATAATGTGTCGTCGTGAATTGCTGCCTTCAGCGCGGCAGGCGATGGCGTCAACAATACGATATTGAAAAATATCATCAATTATCACTTTATTACGAAGGTTAACAGTTTGCTGGCTATCGAGCCGTATGGCGTAAGACGAGGAACCTAATATGAAAGAAAACATTGCACTAGTTGTCACCTCAATCGCGAAACCGAATCCGGTGTTGCAATCTCTGGCGCAGGGATGCCGGGAAAGAGACCATCAATTCATTGTGATCGGCGACAAGGCCAGCCCGCCTGAATTTCACCTTGATGGATGCCGCTTTTACAGTCTTGAAGATCAGTATCAAACCGGATTCAAGTTTGCCGGGTTGTGTCCGACAAAACACTACGCGCGGAAAAATTTGGGTTATCTCCTTGCCATTCGCGATGGCGCGTCTCTGATCGTCGAAACGGATGATGACAATTTCCCGCGCGAAGAGTTTTGGAATGAGCGGCGGCGCGAGCAAACCGTTCCCGTCGCTGCGGACGCCGGTTGGGTAAACATCTATCGCTACTTCTCGGAAGCGAACATCTGGCCGCGCGGGTTGCCGCTCGATTGTGTCACCGCTCAACCGCCTTCATTTGAATCCTTAAATAAACAGACTGCCGATTGCCCGATTCAGCAGGGCCTGGCTGACGAGAACCCGGATGTTGATGCAGTTTACCGGCTCATTCTGCCGCTTCCGCAGTCTTTCAGAAAAGATCGTCGTGTGGTATTGATGAACGGCTCATGGTGTCCGTTCAATAGTCAAAATACTAGTTGGTGGCCGGATGCTTTCCCGTTGTTGTATCTGCCTTCATACTGTTCTTTTCGCATGACGGACATCTGGCGCAGTTTCATTGCGCAGCGGATTGCATGGATGAACGATTGGGGAATCTTGTTTCACGAACCGACGGTCTGGCAGGAGCGCAACGAGCATGATCTAATGCGCGACTTTAAGGATGAAGTGCCGGGCTATTTGCATAACAGATCAATCCGTGAGGCGCTGGAAAATCTTCAACTACAGTCGGGCGTTGAGAACATTAGCGAGAATCTTCGAGTGTGTTATGAAAAGCTGGTGAGTATGGCTGTGATTGACCGGCAAGAGCTAGGTTTAGTTGATGCTTGGATTGATGATCTCAAGCAAATTTCCCAACAACATTGATTATCGAAGGAGTGTGTACTTATGCCGAAACGTGCATTAATTACAGGAATCACCGGACAGGACGGTTCGTATCTGACAGAGTTGCTGTTGCAGAAGAATTACCAGGTCTATGGCATCATCCGCCGCTCTTCTTCCTTTAACACGGATCGTATCGATCATCTCTACCAGGACCCGCATGAACCGCACACGCGGTTGCGGCTGATGTACGGTGACCTTAACGATTCCAGTTCGCTCAACACCGTGTTGCGGCATGTTAATCCAGATGAGATTTACAACCTGGGTGCGCAAAGCCATGTGCGTGTTAGTTTCGACGTGCCGGAATACACGGCGGAAGTCACGGGCTTAGGTGTTGTTCGTCTGCTTGAAGCGATTCGAGAAGTAGGCATCCGACCAAAGTTCTATCAGGCTTCATCATCGGAATTGTACGGTAAAGTCATGGAAACGCCGCAAAAGGAAACAACGCCCTTTTACCCGCGTTCGCCCTATGGCTGTGCTAAAGCGTATGCTTACTACATCACCACAAACTACCGCGAATCTTACAATCTGTTTGCCTGCAACGGCATCCTCTTTAATCACGAATCGGAACGGCGCGGCGAAACTTTCGTTTCGCGCAAGATCACGCGCGCCGCGACCCGGATCAAGTTGGGATTGCAGGACAAATTGTACTTGGGCAATCTGGATGCGCGCCGCGATTGGGGACATGCGCGCGATTATGTGGAAGCGATGTGGCTGATGATGCAGGCCGAAGCGCCGGACGATTATGTCATTGCGACAGGCGAGACACACTCCGTGCGCGAGTTTCTGGATGAAGCGTTCGGCTTGCTTGATCTGGATTGGAAAGAGTATGTCGCTATTGATCCGCGCTATTACCGTCCGGCGGAAGTCGAACTGCTGTTAGGCGATGCGACGAAAGCGCGGCAGAAACTCGGCTGGGAACCGAAGGTGAGTTTCAAGGAACTGGTGCGCTTGATGGTCGATCATGACCATCAACTCGCCCGCCAGGAACAAGTCGTACAATCCGCGCGAGAAGGCGCTGCTCCTACCGTTGGTCGAACGCGCTGGAATGCAGCGTGAATCACCGTCCTTATTTCAAGATGCGTTCAAAGTGAAAGTAGGGAAGCAAGATGAAGAATTTACTGGCTGAGAAAAGAATTTGCGTAACGGGCGGCGGCGGCTTTCTGGGCCGTAGCGTAGTTGCGCGTCTTCGCGAGCATGGCTGTAACAACGTGTCTGTTGCGCGTCAACGTGAATACGATCTGGTGCGCGGTGAAGATGTCGAGCGACTCTACCGTGACACAAACCCGCAGGTCGTGATTCATCTGGCCGCGGTGGTGGGCGGTATCGGAGCCAACCGCGAAAACCCCGGCCGGTTCTTTTATGAGAACCTGATGATGGGCGCGCAATTGATCGAGGGGGCGCGGCTTCACGGCGTCGAAAAATTTGTGCAGGTTGGAACCATCTGTGCGTACCCGAAGTTTACGCCTGTGCCGTTCAAAGAAGATGATTTGTGGAACGGTTACCCGGAAGAAACTAACGCTCCTTACGGCATCGCCAAGAAAGCGCTCTTAGTGCAGGCGCAGGCTTATCGCGATCAATACGGAACCAATGCCATTTACCTTATGCCGACAAACCTGTATGGACCGGGCGATAATTTTGATCCACGTTCGTCGCACGTCATTGCTGCATTAATCAAGCGGTTTGTGGAGGCGGTTGAGAGCGGCGCGCGCTCAATTGAAGTCTGGGGCACGGGCACAGCGACGCGCGAATTTCTTTACGTGGATGATGCGGCGGAAGGGATTGTGCTTGCGACGGAAACCTATGACGGGCGAGAGCCGGTTAATCTTGGAGCGGGGCGCGAGATTAGCATCAAAGACATTGCTCATTTGATTGCCAAAGAAGTGGGCTTTACCGGCGAGATTAGCTGGGATACAACGAAGCCTGACGGTCAACCACGTCGCTCTTTGGATGTCTCGCGCGCAAAAGAGCAATTCGGTTTTGAGGCAGCGCACCGTTTAAGCGACGGCATACCAAAAACGGTCGCATGGTTTATGTCACACCGCAGCGAATTACGAGAAGTCACTTTCGGTTAAGTCAATAGATTGAGTATACGCGTTCTCGTCATCTCCGGCGCGCTTCCACCAATGCGAACAGGTGAAGCCGAGCCCGCTTTGCATCTGTGCCGCAACTTTTGTCCTGATACTAAGGGCCTGAAGTTAGATAATGCCTGATATATTGAAGATAGCTTCGCTTTTGTTATTTCGTCTAAGCGCATCCGAGATTAAGGGCAACGGTTATGATTAAGCGGGCTTTAATTACAGGCATTACCGGGCAGGACGGCAGCTATTTAGCGGAACATCTGCTCGGCTTGGGCTACGAAGTGCATGGCCTTGTGCGGCGGATTGCGCTGGAGGCACCGGAGCGCAGATTCGGGCGCATCGCTCATTTGCTCGATAAGATCATACTTCACGCGGCGAGCCTTGAAAGCTATCCGAGCATTTTCCATATCATCAGCCAGAATAATTTTGATGAGTGTTATCACCTCGCCGCGCAGAGCTTTGTTGCCGAAAGCTTTGCCGACGGGTTCTCGACGATGAACACGAACATCAACGGAACGCACTACATGCTCGCAGCCCTGCGTGAGTTGCGCCCGCAGTGCAAATTCTATTTTGCGGGATCAAGCGAGATGTTCGGCAAGGTGCGCGAAGTGCCACAGCGGGAAACCACGCCCTTTCATCCGAGAAGCCCTTACGGCATCAGCAAAGTGGCCGGATTTGAATTAACCAGAAACTACCGCGAAGCTTATGGCATGTTCTGTTGCAGCGGTATGCTGTTTAATCATGAAAGCCCGCGTCGCGGATTTGAATTCGTGACGCGCAAGATCAGCAGCACAGCCGCGCAGATTAAATTGAAGCTTGCTTCGGAACTGCGCCTTGGCAATTTGGACGCGAAGCGAGATGGTGCAAAAGGATTTGGAGATGGCTGAGAGCGCGCACACCGTAAAGGTCTCCGGTTGAGACGGCGACTGAACTTCTTCATCGTTAGTAAAGGTTGACCGTGCCGTTCCGCAAGTGGCAACTGCAAATAAAGTTGCGTCATAATCGAAATGTGAAACCGTTTTGTCGTTTCACATTGCAGAACGAATTCGGTAGTTTTTCAATCCCGTTGGCATCAGCACCCGACGCGCGCGCTTTTGTCTAAACCGGCTTTTCGAAAGGAAAAATGAAGATTGCGGTTTGGCATAATCTGCCGAGTGGCGGCGGTAAACGCGCCCTCTATGACCATGTGCGTGGTTTGATCGAGCGCGGTCATACGGTGGAATCATGGTGTCCCTCAACTGCGGATCAGACTTACCTGCCTTTGAGCGAGCTTATTACGGAACATGTGCTGCCGTTTTCATGGCAACCGAGGCTTGTGAAGAATCGCTTTGATGAAATCAAAAATCTCTATCTAAATGTAACTGATCTTATTGAAGCGATGGATCAGCATTGCCGACAATGTGCTGAAGAGATAAATAACGGCGGCTTTGATCTGGTTTTTGTCAATACTTCCATGTTTCTGGCTGTGAGTTCGATTGGGCGTCACATAAGGATTCCGAATGTCCTCTATCTGCAAGAGCCTTGCCGCCATCTATATGAATCAGCGCTGTTACAGGAAAACTATCGCCAATTGTCTGAGACCGAGCCACACTTGCCCTGGCTCGCCTTGCCGGAGATAAAGGGTGCTTCAAGTTTAAGAAAGATCAAGCGGTTACCACGCGACCTGATGCAGACACAAGGCATTCGTGTTCAAGCACGGGAAGAATGGCTCAGCGCGCGAGCCTTTGACGCTGTCCTTGTTAACTCTTTTTTCAGCCGTGAGAGTGTTCTGCGTGCCTATGGTTTAGATGCCAAGGTGTGTTATCTGGGAATTGATGCGGACAAGTTCACCAATCAGCATCAAGAGCGCGAGATGATAATCGTTGGAATCGGATTTATCGCCAAATGGAAAAATATAAAACTAGTGCTCGAAGCTCTGGCCGAAGTGCGCGAGCCGCGTCCACGTTTAGTATGGGTGGGAAACGGCAGCGATAAATCATATATGGAAGAATTATTGCAATTCGCACGTCAAAATGGCGTTGGCTTTGAACCGCGAGTGAGCGTTACGGACGAGGAGCTTGTCAATATCCTGAACCGCGCCGCGATGATGGTTTATGCTCCGCGTCTGGAACCATTCGGGTTTGCGCCCCTTGAAGCAAACGCCTGCGGCTTGCCGGTCATAGGAGTAGCCGAAGGTGGCCTAAGAGAAACAATTGTAGATGGAGTTAATGGATTGCTCGTAGAGAGTGATGCGCAAGTAATGGCTGCTGCCATTGAGCGCCTTGTGAGCGACAAGGATTACGCTCGCCAACTCGGTGAGAACGGTGGCCGGATCGTTAGAGAACGATGGTCATTAAGCGCCGCGATTGATCGTCTTGAACGCAGATTTGAGGAAGTCTTAGCTAAAAGTCAATATTGTACGGCATCTCGGGAGAAGCTTTAGCAAAGTCTTCTCATGCCTGTCAGCGATAACAAGCGGCGCGGCTAAGAATTGTCTGTTATGAAATTCTCCATTGCGGGGTGCGCCTGCAATGGAGCGAGCTATTTTGCAGATGCAATCAATTAGAGAGCCTTGCCGCACAAAGATGCCTACCGGATGAATCAATCGTTTGCGATGATGGATCAAAAGATCAATGTTTAACGAGCAGGCATAAAAATTGATTGAAAGATGATTATGAAAGCACAACATAAAGCTACTAATCAGCTAAGTGAAAAGCGCGCCGCACAGATCATTGAAGGTGCGCAGAATCGTCTGGTAGTAGTGTTTGGCGATTGTATGCTCGATGAATTCATCTGGGGTGATGTAACGCGCATTTCTCCGGAAGCGCCAGTCCCCGTCGTTGATATTCGCCGGGATACAGCGCGGTTAGGTGGCGCGGCCAATGTGATCGCTAATCTTACTGCGCTTGGCGCGCGCGCGTGTCTTATCAGCGTCGTCGGAAACGATACGGCGGGAGAACGTCTGCGTGGCGAGCTTCATCAGGTAAACGCGCTGCATGTCAATGACTTGCTTGTAATCGACGAAAATCGCCCATCGACAGTGAAAACACGTATTATCGCGCACAATCAATTGGTGGTACGCGCTGACCGTGAAAAGCGCACCCCTGTTGATTCTTCGATAGAGCAATGCTTAATGGATGTTCTGCAAAAGGCACTCACAGACGCCGATGCCTTAATCATTTCCGACTATGATAAGGGGGCTATCACGCCGCGTGTGCTGACGCAGGTTCTGGCGCAGGCGCATGAGCGCGGTATTCCTGTGCTGGTTGATCCGAAGATGCGCAATTTTGAGTATTATCGTCCGGCGACACTCATCACGCCGAATCACCATGAGGCTTTGCTTTTAACAAATACTCAAGATCATTCCGACGCAGGATTGCTTCACGCCGCGCAGTTAATCCGTGAACGCATCGGATGTGCCTGTGTATTGATAACTCGCGGTGAACGCGGCATGATGTTGGTGGAAGGCGACGGCGAGCCTGTGTACGTCGAAACGGCAGCACGCGAAGTGTATGACGTGACGGGCGCAGGCGATACCGTGATGGCGACGCTTGGCGCTGCTCTGACCTCCGGCGCGACGATGTTGGAAGCGGCGATGCTGGCAAATTATGCCGCAGGAGTAGCGGTCTCAAAAGTGGGGACGGCTTGGGTGAGTGCCGACGAACTAATTAAATCAGTGAAAATGGGGAGAGTTGAGGAAGATCAATGAATATGCAAAAGCGAGTTGATGGAACGGATAGTGTTTGAAAGTAGCATAGCTTGAGGATATACCATTGATTAATCGGGTGTTTTTTGTTTGTGGTTATGATGGCGCTCCGCTCAGATACCGCGTTCACCTTCCTGCCGAAGCCCTGTCGCTCGTCGGCGTTCGTAGTCAATTCTGCTATTACACTGATCCAAAGTTGGAGTCGATGATCCACGACGCAGACGCAGTCGTGATTCATCGTGCTCCGGCGTCCAAGCGCCTCCTTAAATTAATCAAGTTACTGCAAGAAAAGCAAGTGCCTGTTTTGTTCGACATAGATGATTTGGTTTTCGATTTGGATATCATAGCTAAAACCCACCCGATACAGAACGCGCCACCCGATCATAAGAAATTTATGTTGGAACTGTACCATGCTATACACACAACGATCGGCGCGTGCGACGCCTTTATTGGGACGACTGAGCCGTTGTGTAAACATGCCGAGCAGTTGATTGACATACCGGCAAGACGATTCGCCAACGGCATCGGTCTTCGCATGGCGCAAATGGCGGACGCCGCGTTGCAACAGCCGAGACGTGAAGGCCCTTTGCGCATCGGGTATTTGAGCGGGTCGCACACCCATGACCGAGACTGGGCGTTTATCGAACCCGCTATCTTAGAGACGCTCAATCGTTTTCGTGAGGTCGAACTATGGTTCGTCGGCGATCTTACGCCGACCGCCGATTTGGACCGGTTTGCTAATCGTATAAAACGTTTGCGTTTCCAGCCGTGGTATCGCTTGCCGGAAATTATTCGTAACCTTGACGTTAATTTAGCTCCGCTGGAACTTGGAAGCAGCTTCAACGAAGCCAAGAGCGCGATCAAATGGTCGGAAGCGGGGCTGGTTTGTACACCTACTATCGCCAGCCCGACTCAACCATTCCGCGAAGCCATTGAGCACAATGTCAACGGACTCTTAGCAGAAACTGTCGAGGATTGGCAACAGTGTTTGGCGCGTCTGCTTAACGCTGCCGACGAACGGAGAAGAGTCGGCGGGCATGCTCGACGCGATGCCTTATTACAACTGTCTCCTTGGGCGCAAGGTCCTCGGTATCTAGAGATACTCGACTGGGCAACACAACTCGCGAGCGACGGTAAGAAAAAAGCTGCCCACGCCGTTACTACCCCGTTTGTCCATGAAGAGCCGGAGAGGTATTATTTGCTTGAACCTTATTTGACATTACTTGCCGTTCAGGATAGCACCGACAAGGTTACAGCAGAGATTCGGGCCGAGTCTGCTTTGGAATTTCTACTACCTGTCACCAGCACCGGCTCAATGCGAATTGATTTGCGGTTTGCGACATACGGCGGCATAGGTGTGCCTGTGAAGGTAACTCTGTATGACATGGACAACAAAAGAGCGATTGGCTCGTCCACCGTGCCCGCTAGTGATATTAATGAAAAATCCTGGGTGGGCTTCGATTTTCAAGTCAGCGAAGCCGAAGGAAACCTTTGGGCGCAAGTTGAGCGTGCCAATGACTCGCGCGGAGTAACGGCAGGACAGAAGGTAAGAAGCAAAATGGCATTATGGGCGCAGTCAAACGGGCTACACCGTGCGGGCGGCAAGGTGCAACTCGGCGCTCCCTGTGTGCGCGTATGGGCGCAAGAGGAACTTGCGGAAGCGACCCCTCCTTCTGATTTCGGGCAAGCGGGTTGGCCCGCCAAGTTGCGCTCGAAACTGCGTTCCGCTGATTACCTCTGGCGAACTGAAGGCTTCTCCGCGCTCGTTAACTCGGTAACGAAGGGCACTACTTGATTGTAGAATCTATCGGCACTGCCGCCGTACCGTCCGCGAGTGTTTGCGAAGCATCTTGGTGGGAAGTTACACTTCATGGTTTCTGGAGTTAAAACTTAGTTCTGTGTCAAGAAAAGAGGCACCAAGTTATGCCTACAACTTATAGAGGTGAAGTCCTTTTCTCTACTAGAGAGTTGTCTCAGGCGTTCTCTATCGAAGACATGTCTCGAACTATCAAGGTGACTGAAGATGATGTAACGAAGTGTGATTAGCCGCCGCTTTGCTGTGGTGAAAAAGATAGGTGCTTATGCCTACAATTGAGCAAAATGTGGACAAATGGAATGCCAGCCGGAACTGGGCTTAACAGGGTGATGAACTGGCACCCAGAATATCTAAAGTGTATAGCATTGCGTCCTTCAAAAATGCGTAAACAATTATGAGGCACGCTGAGCAGAGTATGCTTCTGATGAACGAATTGATTAAAAACTGAAAGGCTTTAGACGCAGTAGGACGATAAGCTTAACCGCTGCTACGCAAGCCGCACTGCTTCACATATCCCCTTATCAATCTCCGTATATGGAATCTGAGCCACATTTAGCATCTATTATTGCAGGTTCCGCTTGCTTCATTCTGTTGGGAGCGGACGCGGAACAGGATGAGGTGTCTTACGACGTTCCATAGAGAGTGGTTCCCATTATGCCCTCGGTACCTGATTAGTTGCCAGCAGAGAATTATTCAACGAGTTGTGATTAATGTACTTTAAACAAAGCCAATATAAGATTGCTCATATTCTGCCATACGAGGATGTGAGCGGCACTGAGCAGGCAACGCTGCGTATCATGCAAGCAGTGGAAGGCGACCAATTCACCAACGTCCCCTTCTGCTTGAGCACCGCCGCGCCGGTCGCTAAACTGTTCACGGCGGCTGGCTATGAAACGGTAAGTTGGGACCCGGAAATTCCAGACCGCGATCACCTGAAAGGTTTCTTGTACCGAACAAATCAACTGCGGCGGGAATTCAGGAGCCGAAAGATTGATTTGGTTCACTGTGCGGATTTGTACGGGGGAATCTACGCGACGATTGCCGCAAAACTAGCAGGCCTGCCGGTTATCTGCCACGTCAGAAATCGCTACGCGGATGCGATATACGGTAAAAAAGCTATCCGCCCCGTTGATAAGTTCGTGTTTGTGTCGCATCATACATGGAGTTGTTTCAATTACCGCATTGCAAAACATCGCGGTCTGGTCATCTATGACGGCATTGACGTTGATGGCAAATCTGTTGAGGGTGAAGCCGAGCGTCGTTCGCGTGAAAGTGTCCGCCGCGAATTTAGCATTCCCGACGGCGCGAAGATAGTCGGCATGGTGGGGCGCGTGGCTCCGCAAAAAGATTACGCGACGCTTGCTAAAGCCGCCGCGCGTGTCGTCGCCGCTGATCCAAACACGCGCTTTCTCATTGTCGGCGGATACTCTGAGCCGAAAAAGAACCGCGAGCATTATGAGAAGGTGCAACGGATGCTGGCCGCAAGCGATGTTGCACCTAATTTTATTTTCACTGGTTTTCGTCATGACGTGCCGCGTTTGCTTAGCGCGATGGATGTTTTTGTGCTCAGCACTAATTTTGAAGGACTGCCGCTCGTTATCTTGGAAGCCATGGCGCATTCCAAGCCGGTTGTTGCCACGTCGGTTGACGGCGTTCCAGAGGTTGTTATTGATGGAAAGAACGGCTTACTTTATCCGCATCAGGATGATGAGAAGCTGGCGGCGCAACTTCTTACCTTGTTGAAAGATAAAGCGTACGCTGCGGGCTTAGGTGAAGCAGGTCGCCAATTTGTTAAAATAAATTTCAGCCGCGATCAGTTTGCCGCAAACATAATAGATTTGTACGGGGAAATGCTTCACATCACTAAAGCGCGGTCAGCCGCCGCGTGATGAAGTATTCGCAGAAGACGCAAAGCAATGGTTTTCGCTTTCTTTGGCAAAGTAGGGTTAGAAATCGAGAAACTATTCTGAAGCTTTATCACTTCAAGAACGAAACGATTTTGGTTGTTGATTAGAAGTAGCGGTAGGTAAATGACAACTTTATTAGGAGTAGAGAATGACACGTTACGATTATATTATTGTCGGCAGCGGAATGTACGGCGCGGTTGCCGCTGAACGGCTTCGTAAAAAAGGTAAGTCGGTGTTGGTGCTTGAACGGCGCGATCACATCGGCGGTAATTGCTATTCTTATGATTATGAAGGCACGAACATTAATATTCATAAATACGGCACACACATTTTTCACACCAACAACAAAGAGATTTGGGATTACATCAATCAGTTCACCGAATTTAATCGCTACCAGCATCGTGTGCTGACAACTTATCAGGACAAGGTTTATACGATGCCGATTAATCTCGGCACGGTCAACGCTTTTTACAATCTCAATTTGAAACCATCCGAAGTCGAAGATTTCATCGCCGCCAAGCGTGACGGCACAATCAATCCGCGCAACCTCGAAGAAAAAGCGATTAGCTTGATCGGCAAAGATTTGTACGAAGCCTTTATTAAAGGTTATACTATCAAGCAGTGGGGACTCGACCCCAAAGAATTACCTGCGAGCATCATCACGCGCCTGCCTGTGCGAGACTCTTATCACGACGCTTATTTTGACGATCTTTATCAAGGCATTCCCGTCGGCGGCTATACGCCGATTTTCGAGCGCCTGTTGGAAGGCATTCCAATTGAGCTGAACGTGGACTTCTTTGAACGCCAAGACTATTGGTTGCAACATTGCGAGAAGTTAATCTACACCGGCCCGATTGATCGTTATTTCGATTATCGCTTCGGGAGATTACGCTGGCGATCAGTGCGCTTCGAGATGGAGAAACTGCCCGTCGCTGATTTTCAGGGGACAAGCGTGATGAACTACGCCGACGCCGAAGTATCTTTTACTCGCATACATGAACCGAAGCATTTGCATCTGGAAAAACAGCACACGCCCGATACGACCGTCATCGTGCGAGAGTTTTCGCAGGTCAACGACGATGAGCCGTATTATCCGGTCAATTCCGAGTCGGATAAGCAAGTGCTGGCGCAGTATCAGGCTCTGGCGCAACAAGAGCCTGTTATCTTCGGCGGTCGCCTCGCCGAATATAAGTATTACGATATGCACCAGGTGATCGGCTCCGCCTTAACCGCCTGCAAGAGACTTGCGTAGCACGGATTTTGCCCCACACCTTACGAAGATCAATTGATAGGAAAGATGATAGAAGAATTCGACGATGCTGGCTCAAGCTGATTGCCGATCAGAAATTCAGCGTTTAACTCACCATAAATAATTTTCAAGGATTGCACGGAGGTCATAGTTAATGCAGGAGCAGACGCCATACCCGGTAATTGATCCGGTTCCCGAAGGAGTTCACAGGCCGTTCTGGTCAGTGATGATTCCTACTTACAACTGCGCTGATCTCTTACGCCGCACGCTCAAAAGCGTGCTCGACCAAGACCCCGGCCCAGACCAGATGCAGATCGAAGTGATTGATGACCGCTCGACAAAGGATGACCCGGAAGCAGTAGTCGAAGAAATGGGCAAAGGCCGCGTCTCGTTTTTTCGCCAGCCGCAAAACGTCGGCGCGCAAACCAACTTCACGACATGTATTCAACGTTCACAAGGCCACTGGGTGCATATCTTGCATGGCGACGACATGGTGATGCCCGGCTACTACCGGCGATTACGTGAAGCGTCGGAGAAAGAGCCGAGCATCGGAGCCGCCTTCTGCCGCTATATCTTCATTGATGAAGACGATCACTGGCAACGTCTGTCTCGCCTTGAAAGACGAACGCCCGGACTTCTCTCCGATTGGTTAGAGTTACTGACCCTCAATAATGAAATAATGTTTCCGGCGATTTCAGTCAAGCGCAGTGTATATGAAAAGTTGGGTGGTTTTCATACAAAGTTATTTCACTCTGCCGACTGGGATATGTGGAAGCGCGTCTACCTAAACTGCCCCGTCTGGTACGAGTCTGAGCCGCTCGCGCTCTATCGCGTGCACTCTGCTTCAGACAGTTCGACGCTGGTAAAGACAGGCGCGAACATTGCCGATGGGCGTATGTCCATCGAGGTTTCACAAGCATATTTACCTGCGCCGGTTGCTGTGGAATTCTCAAACAAAGCTAAAGAGCGTCTCGCGCTTGTCGCGCTTAACACGGCGCGCGAGATGCTCAACAAAGGTGGGCACAGAGAAGCGGCAATGGCTCAAATTAGAGAAGGACTTAAAACCAGCTTTTCGCCCAGAGTAGCCAAGGGCATGGTTCAGCTCGGACTCTGGGCTGGAATCCAATGGGGCAAGCGCGCCGTCGGTGTGAAAAGCCCTTCAGCCTGAACCGCCTACAATATTAAGAAGCGCGGCGCGACGTAAACCGCTGTGTTTGTAAAATCGTTTATGGCGAACGCAAATTATCATCGTGCGCCGGGAGAAGTCAGCTAGTTATGTGTGGCATTGCAGGATTCGTTGAGAGCCGGACAGACGCTACGGGGACGGGGGACGAACGCGCCGCCGTGCTTGACCGTATGTGTCGTGTGATAAGGCATCGCGGGCCGGACGATCAGGGCGTGATGATTACGGCAGACGGAGTCGCGCTCGGAATGCGTCGTTTGTCGATCATAGATTTAGCGGGCGGGCATCAACCGATCAGCGGCTGCGACGATCAAGTGACGGTTGTCTTCAACGGCGAGATTTATAATTACCGCGAGTTGCAACGCGAACTCGAAGCGCGCGGCCACCGCTTTCACACGCATTCGGATACGGAAGCAATTGTTCACGCTTACGAAGAATACGGCGCAGCGTGCGTCGATCATCTACGCGGCATGTTCGCGTTCGCGCTGTGGGATAAGCGCACGCGAAAACTTTTCATCGCACGCGACCGCGTCGGCAAAAAACCGCTTTATTACACTTTGACTACGCGCGGCACGCTTGTCTTCGGCTCTGAACTAAAGTCACTGCTTGAACACACGGAAGTCACGCGCGAGACGAATCCGCAGGCGCTCGATTCATATCTTTCCTTCGGCTACGTCGTTGATCCGTTGACGATCTTTCGCGGCATACACAAACTTCCGCCCGGACATTTTCTTGAATTCGTGGATGGGCGCGTGACGGTTCGCCAGTATTGGGATTTTACATACGATCCGCACGCCATTGATGAACACAGGCCGGAGGATGATTACCTAGAAGAATTGCGCGCGTTGCTTGATGAAGCTGTGCGCGTGCGTTTGATTTCGGATGTTCCGCTCGGCGCGTTTCTCTCTGGCGGCGTTGATTCGAGCACCGTCGTCGGCTTGATGTCGCGGCACATGGATCAGCCCGTTAAGACTTTCTCCATCGGCTTTCACGAAGACAGCTACGACGAACTGAAATACGCGCGCGTCGTCGCCGAACATTTCAAAACGGATCACCACGAATTCATTGTCACGCCGGACGTGTGCCACGTCGTTGACGAACTCGTCTGGCATTTCGATGAACCATTCGCCGACTCTTCTGCGATTCCGACTTATATGGTCTCGAAGCTGGCGCGCGAACACGTCACCGTCGCTCTTTCCGGCGATGGCGGCGACGAACTCTTCGCTGGCTACACGCGCTACGGTGTTGATAAAAAGCGCGGCAACTTCGCGCGCCTGCCGCGTGTCCTGCGTGAAAACGCGATGCAGTCTTTGAGCCGTCGTTTGCCGCACGGCGCATGGGGACGAAACTATCTTCATAACGTCGCGCTCGATCCGCTTGATCGTTACATAGACAGCGTTTCCATCTTTACGAGTCTCAATCAGCATTCGCTTTACAGCGATGGATTTCAACGTCAATTAAGTGATGGTGACGACAGCGATAACGCCGCCGGGATTTTTCGACGCTTCGCCGCGCACGTCAACACAGGCGCGCCGCTCGACTCTCTGCTTTATCTCGACAGCAAAACTTATTTGCCGGGCGACATACTGACCAAAGTTGACCGCATGAGTATGGCCGTCTCGCTCGAAACGCGCGTGCCTTTGCTCGATCATAAATTGATCGAATTCGTCACACGCATTCCTGCCTCAATGAAAATGCGTGGACTTACTTCAAAGTATATTTTTAAGAAAGCCATCGGTGAGCTTGTGCCGCCCGCGCTCCTTGATCGCCCCAAACAGGGCTTCGGCGTTCCCGTGCAGCAGTGGATTAATCAAGAGCTTCGTTCTTACATACGCGACGTGCTGACGGACAAAAAAATGCGCGCGCGCGGCTACTTTAATTGGAAATACATAGACGTGTTGTTTGATGAGCACGAGCGCGGGCGACGCGATCATTCGATGCAATTGTGGTCGCTCTTCATGCTCGAATTATGGCACCGCACGTTTGTCGATCAAGTTCCCGCCGTTAATGCCATTGATGCCCTTGTACGTGACGAATCAAACTCTGCCATTGTTAGCGCGATGTAAAGCAACGCAAAAGTTCGTCCACTCATTGAAGACATTTTGAAACGCAACGTTCTACATTTAATAGGCAGCTTTCATCAGGGCGGCACAGAGCGGCAGGCCGTGCAGCTTGTGCGCCTGCTGCACGAGAGCGGGCGCTATCGCGTGCATGTCGCGTGTTTAAGCGCGGAAGGCATGTTGCGTGCCGAGATCGAAAAACTAAATTTGGGAGAGACGGCGGAATATTCTCTGACGAGTTTTTATAATCGCAATATGGTGCGGCAAGTGCGGCGCTTTGCTCGTTTTCTACGACAGCACGAAGTAGACATCATCCACACGCACGACTTTTACACGAACATTTTCGGCATGGCGGGCGCAGCGCTCGCACGCACGCCTGTGCGCATCGCCGCGCGGCGCGAAACAAATGGAGTTCGCACTGGTGCGCAAAAGTTTACAGAGCGCGTTGCTTATAAATTTGCCGATGCCGTCATCGCCAACGCCGAAGCGGTGCGTCGCCAATTGATCGCGGAAGGCGTGCCGGAACAAAAGACAAGAGTTGTTTATAATGGTCTTGACATGCGGCGCGTCCGTTTGCCGGAAGGTGTGCGGCGCGATGAAGCGTTCGCTAAATTGAATGTTCAGCACATAAACGGGCGGCAATACGTCACCATCGTTGCTAATTTGCGACTCGCTGTGAAAGATCATCCGATGTTTTTACGTGCGGCCGAGCGTGTGCGCGAGAGTGTGCCGGAAGCAACGTTTTTACTCGCCGGAGAAGGTGATTTAACAGGGTCGCTACGCACGCTTGCCGCGCAGTTAGGTTTACAGGAAAGCGCGATTTTTCTTGGTCGGTGCGAACATGTAGCGGAGCTATTGTCGATCTCGGACGTGTGTGTGTTGAGTTCAAAGGCGGAGGGCTTTTCAAATTCTATTCTCGAATACATGGCCGCCGCGCGTCCCGTAGTCGCAACGAATGTCGGCGGCGCAAGCGAAGCCATCGTCGAGAATGAAACGGGCTATCTTGTCCAGGCGGGAGATGATGAGGCGCTCGCCGTGCGAATTATCAGTTTGCTTCGTGATCCGCAACGCGCGCGGCAGATGGGCGAGCGAGGACGAAGCCTCATCGAGCAAAATTTTTCGTGCGCCGCGCAGCTTGCGCGCACCGAACAGCTTTACGATCAATTGCTCACGGCGAAGCAGGCCGCAACGCTTGGAAGCTTTCAAAATGTGCAACGCGAAAGCGCATCGAAGCAGTGAGCCGAATAAAGCGAAAGCACGATGCAGGAACGGAAACAAAAAAACGGCTTGGCAATGAACTACGACGAAGCGAGCGAGAGCGTTGGTCGTGAGGATCATGCTGCGCCGACGCGCGTGCTGATCGTTGCGGCGTCGCTCCATATTCTCGGCGGGCAGGCAGTGCAGGCCGCGCGATTGCTTGAAGAGTTGCGCAAAGAGCCGTCGCTCGAAGTTTCGTTCCTGCCGATCAATCCGCGCCTGCCGGGTTTTACGCGTCGCCTGCAAAATATCAAGTACGTGCGCACCGTTGTGACTTCGCTTGCTTACATTGCGTCGCTGTTGTCGCGCGTTTGGCGCTACGACGTGATACACGTTTATTCTGCGTCTTATCTTTCTTTTGTCATCGCGCCGACTCCAGCGATTTTGATTGCGAAGCTTTACGGTAAAAAGATTGTTCTTAATTACCACAGCGGTGAGGCCGAAGATCATTTGACGCGCTGGCGGCGCACGGCGATTCCAACCATGCGTCTGGCGGATAGCATCATTGTGCCGTCGAAATATCTGGTGGATGTTTTCGCGGGTTTCGGGATTCATGCGAGCGCCGTCTTCAATACGGTCGAAACAGATAACTTTCGCTTTCGCCAGCGTTCCAACTTGCGCCCGATCTTTCTTGCCAACCGCAATCTCGAAACTCTCTACAATGTTGGCTTGGTGTTGCGCGCGTTCGCCCTTATTCAGCGGCGTTTTCCCGACGCGCGTTTGACGGTAGCGGGTGAAGGCAGCGAGCGTCTTGCTCTTGAAGCACTCGCGCGAGAATTGAATTTGCGCCATGTAGAGTTTGTCGGGCGCGTCTCTCCAGAACGAATGCCGGAGTTATATGATGCTGCGGACGTTTATTTGAACGGTTCGGATATTGACAACATGCCGCTTTCGATTCTCGAAGCGTTTGCGGCGGGCGTGCCTGTCGTAACGACGAACGCGGGCGGCATTCCGTACATCGTGGGCGACGGCGAAACAGGATTGCTTGTCGAGCGCGGCGATTACGAAGCAATGGCCGCGCACGCGATACGTCTTCTCGAAGATAACGCGCTTGCGGTTAAACTTGCACGCGCGGCGCATGAAGAATGTCGCAAGTATAGTTGGTTTACAGTGCGCGAAGAGTGGCTGAAGCTTTACCACCAACTCGGCGCACGCGCGGAGAAATTTGCCTCGCCGGATCAACAAATGTTGATAAACGAGAGGCGTGTGAGGACGCGCGTATGAGCCGGACTTTTAAGAAATTAAGCAAGCTTCGTGGCCGCAGTTTCGATGAATTCCGCGTGCGCGCCGCGCAGATGATCGCCGCACGCGCCGAACAGCATGGGCTGTCCAAAGCCGCGCGACTGCCGGATGATAAAGAATTTTTCGCGCTCTTTGATTCGTCACGCATTCGGCACGCAACGCTTTCCGCCGCAAGCCTGCTCGATCATTTTCGTGCGCGAACGTCGCCGAACTTCTTCGCATCATTCACAGATAAACAAGCGACAATCAATGAACTACAACGCCGCTTCGGAGGAAGCGCGAAGGAGAAATTAATCTGTCGCGCGAATCGTTTGTGCGAAGGGCGCTTTGATCTGCTTGGCCTGCGTGATTTGAGCTTCGGCGACCCCATCGATTGGCATCTCGAACCCGTCTCTGGCAAAGAAGCGCCGCGCGATCATTGGAGCAAAATAAATTATCTTGACCCGGAAGTTGCGGGCGATAAAAAAGTTACTTGGGAATTGAATCGCCACCAATATTTTCAGACGCTCGGACGCGCTTACTGGCACACGGGTGACGAAATTTATGCGGAGACTTTCGCCGCGCACTTGAGCGCGTGGATGGACGCGAATCCGCCGAAGCAAGGCATCAACTGGGCGAGCAGTCTGGAAGTTGCTTTCCGCGCGATTTCCTGGTTGTGGGCACTCTATTTCTTCAAAGACTCAAAGCATCTTTCGCCCGCGCTGTTCTCTCGCGCGATAAAATTCCTGATCGTTCACGCGCGCCATCTGGAAACGTATCTTTCGACTTATTTTAGTCCGAACACACATTTGACGGGCGAAGCGCTGGGACTTTATTACATCGGCACGCTGCTGCCGGAATTGCGCAATGCAAGCCGCTGGCGCGCGACGGGCGAGCGTATTCTGCTCGCCGAACTCGACCGACACGTTCGTCCAGACGGCGTTTACTTTGAGCAGTCAACTTATTATCACAAATACACAACGGACTTTTACACGCACTTTCTTCTGCTCGCGCAAGCGAACGACCTTCCACCCGATGCGCGGCTTGAAAAGAAATTAATGCAATTGCTCGATCATCTAATGTGGATTACGAAACCGGACGGCACGACGCCTTTCTTCGGCGATGATGATGGCGGACGCCTTGCGATGCTCGACGAACGCGCGGTTAATGATTTTCGTTCGGCGCTTGCAAGTGGCGCGGTTCTCTTTCATCGTGCGGATTATAAATTTGTCGCGGGCGATGCGACGGAAGAAACGCTCTGGCTCACCGGCGCGGGTGGTTTGCACACTCTCGACGAACTTGAAGCACGCCCGCCTGCGAATGAATCTTACGCTTTTACGGACGGTGGCTATTACGTGATGCGCGACGGATGGACGCGCGACGCTAATTATCTTTTGCTTGATTGCGGCCTGCACGGTTCATTGAGTCACGGTCACGCACATGCCGACGTTCTCAGCTTTGAACTCGCCGCGCGCGGGCGCACGCTGCTCGTTGATCCGGGCACTTACACTTACACAGGATCAGCCGCGATGCGCGATTACTTTCGCCATTCCGCCGCGCACAACACCTTGACTGTGGACGGCGAATCATCATCCGTGCCCGACGGTGCGTTCAAGTGGAAGAGCGTTGCGCAGTCAGAGGCGCGCACGTGGATAACTTGTCAGCGCTTTGATTTGTTTGAAGGCGCGCATAATGGTTACGCGCGGCTCGCCCAACCCGTGACGCACGAGCGCAGCATACTATTTCTTAAAAGCGATTATTGGATTATGCGCGATCATGTGGAGAGCGCAGATGAGCATCAGTACGATCTGCATTTTCATTTCGCGGTAGACAGTTCGCCCGCTCTTGAAGTAGACAACGAAGATTATTCTGTTAACGATGTCGCCGCTTTGCGCGAGCGAACGACGACTGCCAGCGGCCTTGAAATTTTTGCGTTCGGAGAAGAAGGTAAGTGGAATGCGAAAGAAAACGGCTGGGTTTCAAAATCGTATGGAGAGCGCACGCCCGCACCCGCTTATCTGTTCTCGGCAAAAGCCGAAGGCACAAAAGATTTCGTCACGTTTCTTATGCCGCGCGGCGTAGGTGAAAGCCTTGCGTGCGTGCGTCAAGTTGAAGCAAAAGGCGGGCTGGCGTTTGAAGTGCAGAGTGATGAAGCCAGCGACGACGTGTTAATCGGCGATGGACGAATGATTGCAACGCCACGTATCAGTTCTGATTTTCGCTGGACGTGGGCGCGATATACGAAAGAACAATCTGTGCCCGATGAAGTTGTGTTAATCAATGGCGCGCGCTTGTCTTTCGCGGGCGAAGAGATTTTGAGAGCGGCGCAACGCATTGGTTATTTTATTGCGCGCCGCGCCGGTGAAGAGTGGCACGTCGAGACGGATGCTGACATTGAAATATTCGTTACGTTGCCCTGCGCACGTCGCACAATTTTTAACGGAAAGATTGTCGAGCACGACGAGTTGCAGAAAGATGCCGGACGCCACGTCGAATACGAAACGGTGTGAGCGAAGGATAAACGTGAGCAGGCTTTGATCGCAAAGTTGATGGTGAATTTGTTATGTGTGGAATCAACGGAATAGCTTTGTCGGATCGCGCGGGGCGCATTGACGAGCGCGCGCTCGAGCGTATGCGTGACGTGCTGGCGCATCGCGGCCCGGACGATTACGGTGTCTTTAATGACGGCAAGATCGGTTTGGGACATCGCCGTTTGAGCATCGTTGACGTTGCGGCAGGCCACCAGCCGATGACAAACGAAGACGGCTCGCTCTACATTGTCTTTAACGGCGAGATTTATAATCACGCGGATTTCCGCGAGCGCCTCGAAGCGCGCGGGCACGTTTATCGCACGCACTGCGACACGGAAACTATTCTACATCTTTACGAAGAAGAGGGAGTGGGCTGCGTCGAGAGTTTGCGCGGCATGTTCGCTTTCGCCATCTGGGATACGCGAAGGCGTGAACTCTTCATCGCGCGTGATCGGCTCGGCGTCAAGCCGCTTTATTACACGCACACACATGACGGCTCACTTTACTTCGCTTCGGAAATAAAATCAGTGCTTGCCGCGCGCACCGTCAAACCGGAAATAAATTTTCGCGCGTTGCCGGATTACCTCGCCAATCACGGCACGTCTGCGGAAGAGACATTGTTTGCAGGCGTCAAACGATTACTTCCCGGCCATACTCTGCGTTGGCGCGACGGGCAGATTGAAATTGAAAAATACTGGGACGTTTCATTCACACAAAACGGCGATGACAAACAGCATCGCAATGATAAGGATTACATCGCGGAGTGGTCGGAGCTTTTCCGCGATTCCGTGCGAATGCGTTTAATGGCGGATGTGCCGCTCGGCATGTTTCTGTCGGGCGGCATTGATTCGTCGGCCATCGCCGCCGTGATGAGCGGGATGGTTGACGAACCGGTCAAAACTTTTTCCGTCGCCTTCAAAGAGCGCGAAGCCAACGAACTCGAATACGCGCGGATCGTGGCGCGTGCGTTCAAGACCGATCATCATGAAGTGATCGTCAGCCCCGAAGATTTTTTCGCGGCGCTGCCGAAACTTGTGTGGCATGAAGACGAACCGCTCGCGCATCCCAGCAGCGTCGCGCTTTATTTTGTTTCGCGTCTCGCCGCGCAGCACGTCAAAGTGGTTTTGACGGGCGAGGGAAGCGACGAAATGATGGGCGGCTACGAACGCTACCGCAGAACGATTTTTAATCTCGCGCTCGGCGCGCGTTATCACAGCCTGACGCCAAAAGTTTTACGCGCGGGTCTGCGCCGCTCACTCGAATCTTTGCCGCGCGGCTCGAAAGTCCGGCAAAAACTTTCTCGAACTTTTCTTTATCTTCAACCCGACATTGAAACGCTTTACTTCGATAATTTCGCCGTCTTCACACGCCGTATGCAGCAGGAACTTTTAACGAATGAAACGAAAGAACGCGCCGGTGTAATTGATCCTTACGCGGATATGCGGCGCTATTTTGAAACGACGGACAGCGACTCCTTGCTCAACCGAATGCTTTATACGGACACGAAGACTTACCTGCAAGAACTTCTTATGAAGCAGGATCAGATGAGCATGGCCGCATCCATCGAAAGCCGCGTGCCGTTTCTCGATCACAAGCTTGTTGAGTACACCGCGCGCCTGCCAGAGAGAATGAAATTGCGGCACAACTGGACGACGAAATATATTTTGCGCGAAAGCATGAAAAACGTTTTGCCCGCGCCGATTCTCTCACGCAAAAAAATGGGTTTCCCCGTGCCCATCGGCACATGGTTTCGCGGCGCGTACAGTTCGATTATAGATGAATATGTGTTGAGCGAACGCGCTTTGAGTCGCGGCCTCTTTGATGAAAAGTTTGTGCGCGGCCTTGTCGCAAGACATCAAAGAAACGGAGAGAATCATGCGGAAAGGTTGTGGGCGCTCGTCAACGTCGAAATGTGGTTGCGGCAATTTATGGACGGCGAAGACGCGGGCGAATTCCACACCGCGCAGACAGAAGTTGCAGCGATATCCGCTTAGTTAAAGAGTTTGCAGGCCATCACTTCACGTTAAAGCGTTGGACTTCGCGGCGAAGAGGAATAAGGTAAAAACGTTGCGCATACTCTGGCTTAAAACCGAATTGCTTCATCCCGTTGACAAGGGCGGCAAGATTCGCACCTATCACATGCTGAAGGAACTAAAACGCGCCGGACATCAAATTATATATTTAACTCTTGACGACGACGCGGCGGCAAAAGACGCGCGAGAAAAAGCGACGGAGTATTGTGATGAGTTGGTCTTGATTCCGCACCGCACGCGCGCGAAATTCTCCGCCGGATTTTACGCCGAGCTTGCGTCGAATCTCGTCTCGCCGCTGCCTTACTTTATGAAAAAGTATGAATCGGCAGCAATGCGGCGCGAGATTGCCGAGCGCACGAAACGCGAAGTTTTCGATGTGCTGGTGTGCGATTTTTTGCAGCCAAGTATCAACGTGCCCGCGAGTGTCTCGTGCGCGACCGTGCTGTTTCAACATAACGTTGAAGCGATGATCTGGAAACGACATTACGAAGTGCAAACGAATCCGTTAAAGAAAGCTTATCTTCGAGGACAGTGGCACAAAAGCCGTGCTTATGAGCGCACGGCGTGCAATCGTTTCGATGCGGTGATCGCCGTCTCTGTTGAAGACCGTGAAACGATGCGGCGCGAATACGGCGTCGAGCGTATCTGGGATGTGCCGACGGGAGTTGATACGGATTTTTTTCGCCCGCGCGCAGACGCTCGACAAAAGCCGCACAATCTAGTCTTCACAGGTTCGATGGATTGGCTGCCGAACGAAGACGCCATTCAATTCTTCACGAAGGAAATTTTACCGCTCATCAAGAAACGCGTGCCGGACGCGACGCTCACAATCGTCGGGCGCAATCCTTATCAGAGTTTGATCGAACTCGGCAAGCGTGACGCTTCCGTGATCGTCACCGGGCGCGTCGAAGATGTACGCCCGTACATGGAAGAAGCCGGAGCGTACATTGTGCCGATACGCATTGGCGGCGGCACACGCCTGAAAATCTACGAAGCGATGGCAATGGAGAAGCCGATCATTTCAACAACCATCGGCGCGGAAGGTTTGCCCGTGCGCGACGGCGAAGATTTGATGCTCGCCGACACACCTGAAGCGTTTGCCGGCGCCGCTATCCGACTACTCACGGATGAGCCTTTTGCGCGCGAGCTAGGTCGGCGGGCAGCGGAGACCGTTCGCGAACGATTTGGCTGGAACCTCGTTGCCGCGCAGTTCGCCGAAACGTGCCAACAAGCCACGAGACCAACCTCTCAGTAGGCGCGAATCGCCGCAAAAGTTAAAGAAGTTGCCGTCGTTAGGTAGCTACGTCGAGCAATCTGCCCGGAAGTAAAGAAAGTCGCCTGAAACTGCGGGGACGTTCAGAAAATGTGATAATGAGGGGCCGATGGAACAGTCCGTTAACTGTGAACAGTGGAAAAACCAGCAATTTAATCTTTTATAAACAGGGTTGCGATAGCTCGCACGAAGCAGTTAGGAGTGATATTCAGAACATGAAAGCGGTAAGATAAAAAGACGAATTTGAGTGTTTTCGGATTAAGCTACGTTAGATAAGTTTCGGCGGTGTGCTTTGCCAGAGAGGAATAAGGTGGTTGGCGTCAACTATCGGTCAAACGAAGGTTGATATTGTCAATGGCGGCAGAGTCCCAAGGGTCGAATGAGCTACGAAGGATCAAAAAGGCGGTCATCGAGTTCAACAAAATTAGAAATTATAATGGCAAAATATGACACTAGCACGCTTAATGATTTGGCGATAACAAATAGCGAGTGGATGCAAAAGAGTGCCGCGCTGCGTATCGCGGTATTGATTCCATGCTACAACGAGGAGTTAACCGTTGCCCGCGTCGTACAAGACTTTCGGCAGGAATTGCCTGCCGCAGCCATCTACGTTTATGACAACAATTCGACCGACCGGACGATTGAAGTCGCGCGTGCGGCAGGAGCGATCATTCGCCGTGAGATGCGGCAGGGCAAAGGCTTCGTCGTACAGCGCATGTTCCAAGAAATTGACGCCGACATCTACATTATGGTTGATGGCGATGGAACTTATGACGCGCGCGACGTGCAGCGCTTGTTATTGCCGGTGCTGGCGGGCGAAGCCGATACGGTCGTCGGTTCGCGTTTGCACGGGGAATCAAGCAGCGAGTTCAAAGCCTTAAACCGTTTCGGCAATAAACTGTTTTTGACGGCGCTTAATTCGACTTTCAAGACACACTTGACCGATATTCTCTCGGGCTATCGAGTCTTCAATCGCCGTTTTGTTAAAGGCATCGCACTCTTTGGCGGTGGCTTTGAAATTGAAACCGAACTTACAATCAAAGCTTTGCAGCGCGGTTATCAAGTTGTCGAAGTATCAACTAATCTCAGCCCGCGTCCTGAAGGCAGCTTTTCAAAAATTAATTATTTCCGCGATAGCAGACTGATTCTCGGCACGATTCTCAGGCTGTTCCGCGATTACAAACCGCTCACCTTCTTCGGTATCATCGGATTAATGCTGACCCTTCTATCATTGTTTCCCGGCATAATTGTCATTGTTGAGTTTATCGAGACCGGACTCGTCCCGCGCCTGCCTTCAGCTGTCTTAGCCGTTGGTTTGATGCTCACCGGCATGTTGTCGCTTACAGTCGGCCTAGTGCTTCACACCATCACACGCCGCTCGCAAGAGTTCGACCACTATTTGCAAACGCTCGCCGACGAAATTAGTGGCATAAAAGAAATCAAGCACAGCAGTAATCAACGCCAAACCGCCAGCGAAAAGTTGCCTAACCGCTTGTGAAAGGCCTTGCCGAAGAGACGTACACGCAAAAGTTTAACAGGGAAAATACGCTGACAGGGCATTACGGTTTAAGGTATATAGATGCAGGACTTCGCCAAGGCGAGCTTCACTAACAATTCACACCTCTTGCGTGAGCATGTTTTAGTTACGCTCTTTTACGTGCTGGCAACTGCATTAGCTACGCCACACTACATGGGCGATACCACGAATTACGCCGGGACAATAACTGACTGGAGCATTCGCTCGATATGGGAATTTGGGCATCTGCTGTGGTTCCCGCTTGGGTGGTTGTTTTCAAAAATAACGTTTCCACTCACGCGAATTATCTACGGCGATGTGTCGCGCACGAACGCTCTACTGGCATTAATCATCTTGAATTGGATTGCCGGTTTGGTCTGCGTGCTCGCCATCCAAATGCTGGCGCAACGTGCTACGAAGCGCGGGTGGATTGTGTGGTTGGTAGTTGCCGGATTCACTTTCACCAACGGATTTTTGAATTATACGCAAACCGGATGTTCTTATGTTCCCGGCTTGGCGTTCCTGCTGGTCAGCTTGTGTTTGAGCACACGTCCGCAGGCGAACATGAAATCGCTTGTTCTGAGCGGTGCTGCGCTCGCGCTCGCGCTTTGTCTGTGGCTTCCTTATGTGCTTGCCGCGCCAGCCGCTATCGCCGCACCGTTGCTGCTGCTGCCGACGCGGGGTTCGCCGATAAGCGCGTTGCGCGCACGTTGGAAACAAGCTGCCGTCGTTGCCATCAGCGGCGGGCTGGCGACGCTTGGGATTTACTTTTTGGCGGCGCTGGCGATGGGCGTGCACGACCTCACAGGCTTGCGCGCGTGGATGGCGGAAGTCAGTCACGGAGCGATGAGCAAAGGTTTGACGCGGATGATCTTCGGGTTTGCCCGCTCATTTATTAATATGGGAGACGACGGAATTTTATTCAAGCGCTTCATGCTGCATGATCCTTATTCTCCGGTCACTGTGGCAGACCTGATCCGTTTGAGCATCGGCAAACTTGTGTTGTTCTATGCGTTTCTCGCTGCTATCGTAATCGGCTTAATTAGCAAACGCGAGTGGTATGTCTTGACGTTCTTAGCGATAAGCGCAATCCCTGTGCTGGCGTTTGCGATTGGCTGGCAAGGCGGCGACATGGAGCGGTACTTGGCTTTTTACCCGGCGCTGTTTGTCGCGTTGGCTTACGCTCTGAACAGCACGCGCGCTAAATCTATCGTTCGTATCTGTACGCTCATGTTCATCGTGATTGCTTCACTTGTCAATGCCGCTTATATGTCTCTGCCTGCGGCACAAGCGCGCGAATCAGGGCAATACAATCGCGTCGCCGGACTCGCGCTACTATGGCAGAAGAATGATGCTTTGTTTGTTTCGCATTTACAAGAAGGGCTTTACGGCTTCAATAATGATTACCCGTTTCATGCATTCAACCGCAACAATAATTTCAGGGTCCTTGAGATAACCTCACCGAATGTGCAATGGAGCAGGCAATGGCAATCAGCTTTTGCCACAAATGCGCGCCGAGTATGGGACGATGGCGGGCGCGTATGGATTAGCAAGCGAGTTCTAAAGGAGCAACCCAGACCAGAGTGGAATTGGGTTGAGGGAGCAGATGAAACATTGAGTTGGACACAGCTTAACAAGTTCTTTCAACAATTCGAGTACGGGCAGTCGGTAGGTGGAGAAAATGGATTTGTATTGCTTCCTAACTCGGCGCGTAACCGAGAAGCCTTACCGCAAAATCCTCTAAACTGAAGATTGTCAAGGCAATGAGTAAGTTGATTCAACCGCGCGGAGAGTTCGGTGCCACCATCATTGACGCTGAGGATAAGCGGCAAGTCAGAGCATACTATGCCTGTTTGATTGCTGTTAGCGTAATACTCTGTCTGCCGATTTGGGCGACCGAGTATTTGCCGCTCGTAGATTATCCGAACCACCTGGCGCGTGCATACGTCCTTCATTACTACAACGATACAAACGCTTTTCAGACGATGTACGCGCTGATAGTTGAGCCGATTCCCAATTTGGCGATAGACATAATCGTGCCAGCGTTAATGTGGGGCTTTACGTTGGAGACTGCCGGTAAGATTTTTCTAACGCTTACCGTCCTGCTGTTCAGCTACGGTTGCCATTTGTTGGGCATGGCGCTGCATAACCGTCCCACATGGCTGGCGATTATCTGCGCGCTGTTTACTTATAACTCGTCATTTCTTTATGGATTTGTCAATTACCAATTCGGCTTAGGAATGTTTTTGGTGACGTTGGCTGTGTGGCTCAGATACAGACATCGCTGGAACTTATCGTCATTTCTAGGTGTATGCGGATTGGTACTTGCAAGCTACTTGTCGCATTTATCCGCGTATGTGTTTCTCGGCATCGCACTATGCATCGTTACATTATACGATTGCCTTACGGCACGATGCGGCAGACGCCAATTGATAAATGCTGCTTTCGGATTAGCGCCCCTTACATTGCCGCTCATCGCGTTTATAATTTTTATGCGGAGCGGCGGCGCGGTCGGAGCAATTGACTGGAACACAATACAAGGCAAGTTCATCAACTCGTTATCACTGATTTTGAGCTATAACTACCGGCTTGATGCAGTTGCCGCGTGTATCATTGCTGGCGTCGTGTTGATGCTGGCCGTTTATGCCCGGTGCGTGGAAAGTGAGCGGGCGGTACTGTTGGTCGGCGGATGCTTTGCGATCTGTTTCTTGCTGTGTCCGCGCACGCTGTTTACTTCTTCGGGAGCAGATGCGCGCTTCATTCCCGCCGCCGCATTGATGGCGTTGTTATCCTTAAAGTTTACCGTACCAAGGCATATCGGAATTTGCGCTTTGTCTATTGTTTTGTGCATCGCGCTGGTCAGATGGGCAGGCATCTGGCACATGTGGTCGGCAATGAGTCATCGGGTTTCATCCCAAGTGCAGATGTTTGAGCATCTCCCGGAAGGCACAAGAGTTTACCCGCTATTCTTTGATGATTGGATAAAGGAAAATAAGACCGAACGCCCCTTTGAGCATAGCATTAACTATGCGACTATATATCGTCGCGCCTTCGTCCCGACGCTTTTCGCCCTACGCGGACAACAGCCGCTAATATTTCGGGACAAGCCTTTTTTTCAACGCATCAACCATACAACGCCGCTTGATGAGGTCAACTGGAAAGCGATCTTTAGTGGCTACGATTACGTGTGGTGCGACAAACTCGACGACAAATATCTGCAGTTCATAGCCAATAGATGCCAGCTAATAGTTGAGGCGGATGGGTTCAGGATTTATCGCATAAATGCTAACGCGCTTGAAAGCGTTCGATGATAAAATTTACGTTCAACAGCAATCAGCGAAGCATTTCAGCAGTTAATTAAGGAAAAACGATGAAACTAAGCGTGTTTGGATTAGGGTATGTTGGCTGCGTTTCGGCAGCGTGTTTCGCCAAAGAAGGACACGAAGTTATCGGCGTCGATGTCAGCCAGACGAAAGTGGACATCATCAACAATGGTAAAAGCCCGATTGTCGAAGCAGGTATCAGCGAATTAACGAACGAAGTGGTCGCAGCCAAGCGTCTTCGCGCGACGACGAACGCGGCGGAAGCGGTGAGAGATTCCGAGTTGTCTCTGGTGTGCGTCGGCACTCCGAGCAACTCGAACGGTAGCCTTGATCTGACTTACATTAAGCGTGTGTGTCAGGAGATCGGCGCGGCACTGGAAGGAAAACGGGAGCGCCACGTTGTCGTTATTCGCAGTACGATGTTGCCGGGCACAATCGAAAGCGTCGTCGTGCCGACGCTCGAAGTTTATTCGGGCAAAAAAGCGGGGCAGGATTTCGGCGTTTGCATCAACCCGGAATTTTTGCGCGAAGGCACGTCCATTAAAGATTTCTACGCGCCGCCCTTCACGTTGATCGGCGCGGACGAAGAAGAAGTGGCGATGAGCGTGCGCCGTTTGTACAGCACGATTGACGCGCCGCTTTATGTTGTGCCGGTCAAAGCCGCAGAGATGGTCAAGTATGCGTGCAACTGTTTTCATGCTTTGAAGGTCAGCTTCGCCAATGAGATCGGCAACATCGCCGCCGGTATGGGCATTGACAGTCATCAAGTGATGGAAGTATTTTGCCAAGACACGAAGCTCAACCTCTCGCCGTATTACTTGAAACCCGGATTCGCGTTTGGCGGCTCATGTCTGCCGAAAGATTTGCGCGCGCTTTCATACAAAGCGAAAGAGTTGGATGTTGATGTGCCCGTGCTCTCGGCTGTGCTGCAAAGCAATCGTAAACAGATCGAGCGCGCGACGGAAATGGTTTTGCGCACGGGCAAGAAGAAGATCGGCGTGCTCGGTTTTAGCTTCAAGGCGGGGACGGATGACCTGCGCGAATCACCGATGGTGACCTTGATTGAAACCTTGATCGGTAAGGGAACGCAACTCGCCATTTATGATCGGGACGTTTCACTCGCGCGCCTTGTCGGAGCCAACAAGGATTATATCGAGCGCGAGATTCCGCATATTTCGCAGTTGATGCGGGAAAGCGTCAAGGACGTGCTCGATCACGCAGAAGTTTTGATTATCGGCAATAAGGCTGCGGAGTTCAAAGAAATTGAATCGCAACTGCGCGCAGATCAAACTGTAATTGATCTGGTGCGTTTGTTTGACGGCAAAACGAGCGACGGCGCGTATCAGGGAATCTGCTGGTAGCATTATGCGCCGACGAACATTTGCGCGGCGATCATAATGCCTTTGATGTTTTCTGCACCGGCTACACAAGCGCGGCGTATATCTCTAAAGCATGTGTTGGGCGTGACGGTGGCGCTACTGATGGCGTGGCCGTTTTTCGCTTGGGCGGCGGCGCAATTTCTCATCGTGCGCACAGAAGTTATCACGCGCGCCGATGTGCTTGTGGTGCTCGGCAGTTCATCCGCCTACGTTGAACGAACGCGTTGGGCGGCGCAACTTTTTCAAGCAGGCCATGCGCCGAAGATTATTCTGACGAACGATAACGAACGTGGCGGTTGGTCTAGCGCAGAACAGCGTAACCCTTTCTTTGTTGAACGCGCGGCGGCGGAATTGCAACACGCGGGCGTGCCTGCCCAGAAGATAGAAGTGCTGCCGCAGCCCGTCTCAAGCACGCATGATGAAGCCGTGTTGTTGCGCCGCTATGCAGAGCAGCATCACATACAATCGCTTGCGTTCGTGACTTCCCCCTATCACTCACGTCGCGCACTGTGGACGCTACGTCGCGTGTTTGATGGAAGTAATATTGAAGTTGAAATGAATCCGGTTGCCACAGGAGATGGTGAGTGGCAATCGCCGTCGCCTTTAACGTGGTGGTGGAAATGGCGCGGATGGCGCTCGGTTGCTCTTGAATATCCTAAACTAATATACTACTGGCTGCATTATTAAAAATTATTTCGACAGAGAGGCTCTACAGAGTAATAAAAGCTTATGCAAGTTTTGAAAAAGCAGTACAGGCAACACGGGATGACGCGATTACTGGAATTAACCATACTTTTACTTATAGCAGGTATTATTGTCGCGTTCGCACAGCAACGACAGCGTCGGATCGGTACAGGAGCGAAGACAAATAGGTCGGACGCAGCTTCATCTATCATCAATGTGAAACCTGGGGGTAATAACCTTCAGAAAGCACTGAACAATGCGCAAGGAGGGGACACGATTATCCTCGAAGCCGGAGCCAGTTATGTCGGCACTTTCACGTTGCCCAATAAGAGCGGCAGCAGTTTTATCACCATTCAATCATCACAGTTGGTGGCCTTGCCTGCGGCGAATGTGCGCGTCGCACCACAGGACGGCGTCAATATGCCGAAGATTGTTTCGCCCGGTGGCGGCGCGCCAGCGCTCAGAACCGAGGCTTCGGCGCATCACTACAAGTTCATCGGCATCGAATTCAAGCCGGTAGATGAACGCACTTTTTCTTACGGCCTGATTCAACTCGGTGACGGCTCGGCGGCGCAGAATACACTTGATAAAGTGCCGCATGATCTAATCATTGACCGCTGCTATATTCACACCTATGAGGGACAGGAACTAAAGCGCGGCATCGATCTCAACTCCGCGCACACGGATATTATCAATTCTTACATCGCCGGTTTCAAAGTGAGAGGGCAGGAAGCGCAGGCCATCTTAGGCTATAACGGTCCCGGCCCCTTCCGCATTATCAATAACTATTTGGAAGCTGCCGGTGAGAACATCATGTTCGGCGGCTCCGATACGTCGATTCCCAATCTGATTCCGTCGGACATAGAAATACGCGGCAACTATTTGTACAAACCGCTGGCGTGGCGAGGCGTTTATACAGTCAAGAATCTATTTGAACTCAAGAACGCGCAGCGAGTGGTGATTGACGCTAATATAATGGAGAATTGTTGGCCGGACGCGCAGAACGGTTTCGCTGTTTTATTTACCACGCGCAATCAGGGCGGCAGCAATCTGTGGGCGATGGTCGCGGATGTTCAATTTACGAATAATATTGTGCGGCATGTGGCTGGCGGCGTAAATGTTGCCTTGCGTGATGACCTTCAACCGAGCGCACAGGGACGCAATGTGGTGGTGCGCAATAATGTGTTTGAAGACATTTATCGCTTTGATGCGCAGGGGAATTCCAACGGCAATGGAATTTTCTTAGGGATTACGCGCGCCGTTAATTTCACGGTTGACCACAACACGATCTTCAACGCCTACAACATGATTTACGCGCACAGTGAGCCGACGCCGCAGTTCACCTTCACCAATAACATTGTGGTGCACGGGCAATACGGAGTGTTTGGACAGGATGTGGGCCAGGACAACCCGGCAATCAATTATTATTTTCCTTCCTCTGTGTTCACGAAAAACGCCATTGTCGTCAACACGCCGGGCGACGCCAATTTCTATGCGACGCACTTTCCGGCAAGCAACTATTTCCCGGTCACGCAGGGGGGGGTTGGGTACACGAACCAGCCGATGGGGAATTATCAATTAACGACGGCGAGTTTTCTTCACAATGCTTCAGCGACGGGAACGGATGTGGGCGCGGACATCGCACAGTTGAACGCGGCGACGGCGAACGCAGTTAGTGGCGGTGGCACACCACCACCGCCGCCTTCACCGACACCGACGCCTGTGCCGACACCGACGCCTGTGCCGACACCGACGCCTGTGCCGGTGGCAAGTTATGAAGGCTATCACGACGCAGCGACATGCGCGTCAATCACGGGCTGGGCATGGGACAGGAATCAGGCGAACGCGGCTGTTAGTGTGGATATATATAATGGCACGACGATGATTGCCACAGGCGTGGTGGCGAATCAATACCGGCAGGATTTAGTCGCGGCGGGCAAAGGCAATGGTTATCATGGCTTTTCTCTCCCAACTCCGGTGAAGTTAAAGGACCGTAAGATTCATTCCATTACCGTGAAGGTGGCTGGCACAGATATTAAGCTCAACAATACTGCCAGACTTCTTAAGGAGTGCGGTCTCTAAGCGATGTTGCTTTGCGGAAATCAGCAGTTGTTTATTGTTTACTAAAGACCAATATGAGCGGACACGCTAAAGAAATCGCCGGGCGGCAACGATTTGGATTTGGGGAAAATTGGAGCCGTTTCCTTACGCTGGTCGATGATACACGTATCTCTGAAGCCGAGAACTCGCTCAGGCACTGGTTGGAAGCTGAAAACCTTGCGGGCAAAAGATTTTTAGACATAGGGTCTGGCAGCGGGCTATTTAGTCTTGCCGCAAAACGTTTGGGGGCATCTGTTCATTCCTTTGATTACGACCCGCAATCTGTTGCCTGTACTTCCGAACTCAGGCGACGCTATTTCCCGAATGATCCTGATTGGGTTGTTGAAGAAGGTTCTGCCCTGGACGCTGCCTATGTACAATCTTTGGGCAAATTCGATGTTGTTTATTCGTGGGGAGTGCTGCATCACACAGGGCAAATGTGGCAGGCGTTGGAAAACGCTTGTCTGCCGGTCGGCGTGGGGGGCAAGTTGTTCATTGCGATTTACAACGACACGGGCAGCCAGAGCGCGCGCTGGAAGAAGATCAAAGAAACGTACAACAAATTGCCGCCGCCCCTGCGTCCGCTCTTTGCGCTAGTGGTAAGTGCACCTGACGAAGCGAAATCCGCGTTGCGCGCAACATTAAAGTTGCGCGTAGGAGACTACATTCGTACTTGGACACAATATAGCCAAAACAGAGGCATGAGCCACTGGCGCGACGTTATTGACTGGGTTGGCGGGCATCCATACGAAGTGGCTAAACCCGAAGAGATATTCGAGTTTTACGGTGCCAGAGGTTTCAATTTGGTGAAGCTTAAGTGCGGCGGCGTCGGGCTTGGTTGCAATGAGTTTGTGTTTGTCAGACAGAGCACGACAATGAGTGATTAAAAATCCGGTTACAGACTTACAATCCAGCCTTGTTTCTTCGCACATCCCTGCTCCTATCTACATCAAAGTTGATTCTGTATCTCCCGGCGCATAGTATCTTTAAGTCAAAATCATGCTTAAACGGATCAAACAAAATGCCCTTAAATCTCTAAAAACTTCCGGCGTTTTCGCGGTCACGCGGAAAAGCGTGTGGCGTCGCGATAGGTTGTTGATACTCGCTTATCACGGCATCTCAATTGAAGATGAAGACGATTGGGATATGGCATTGTACATGCGCCCGGACGCGCTCAGAGCCAGATTTGAGATGATCCGAAGCGGCGGTTACACGGTGCTTCCGCTGACGGAGGCAGCAGATCGTTTGCGCAAAGGAATGCTGCCGGAGAAAGCGGTTGCCATTACTTTCGACGACGGCAACTACGATTTTTACAAAAAGGCGTTTCCACTCATCAGAGAGTTCGGGTTCCCTGTGACCGTTTATCTTACTACGTATTATTCGCTCTACAATAAACCTGTCTTTGATAGCGCTTGCCAATATATTTTATGGAAAGGACGGGATAAGATTTTCGATACTCGCGAGATCGCCGGGCAAGATGTGAAATTCGATTTGAAAATGAATGCTTCGCGCGAAGCAGCTAATTGGGCACTTGCCGAATACGCAGAGCAAAACAATTTCTCAGGAGAAGAAAAGAATGAGTTGCTCGTTAAATTGGCGCGACAGCTTAATGTTGATTACGATTTGATCCTCGAAAAACGCTTGTTTCACATTATGAAGCCTGACGAAGTGGCGGAGATCGCAGCGCACGGCGTGGACGTTCAACTGCACACGCATCGCCACCGGACGCCGCTTAATAGAGAATTGTTTCAGCGCGAGATTGCGGACAATCGCCGTGTAATTGAAGGTATTACAGGGCAACCGACGACCCACTTTTGTTATCCGAGCGGCGTCTATGAGAAAGAATTTCTGGCGTGGCTTAAAGAAATGAACGTGCAAACGGCGACGACATGCAATCCCGGCATCGCGTCGCGCGCAAGCGGGAGCCTGTTGTTGCCGCGCATCGTTGATAGTTCTTCGCTATCGCCCGTCGAGTTTGAAGCATGGCTCACAGGTGTCGCCTCAATTCTACCGCAACGCGCCGGTTGGGGACACAGACCGCAAGAAGGATAAGAGCCGGGTTGAAATTAAGATCAGTTGACGTTACAGGCTCAGTCGCCCGCGTCGCGCGGGTGCGTCACTTCTCGCGGGGCGTCAGACCAGCGCCTAGTTTTTCCAAATTTCGTTCGACTGTAGAAGCTATATTCGTATTTGAAGCCTAACTTTTCCAGCACATGACGCGAGGCATGGTTGTCCGCCAAAACGAAACCGTAGACGCGCTTCGTCCCCGGAATCTGCGCCGCGTCGCGCATCATCTGACACATCACCGCTTTGTACAATCCTTTGCCGCGCGCCTGCGGATGCGTATAAGCGTCGTAGAGCAGCACCGAATCGGGAAGCGGATAAAAATCTTGCTCGACCTCGGTAAAATGCGATTTCTCTCGTCGTTCGATGAGCCACCCCCAACAAAGCAGCACGCCGTTTTCCGTGAGCGTGTACGAGTGACAGCCGTCAGCGAAACGTTTGAGCACGTCGCGCATGAATGGTTGAACGGGCGGTTGCCACGCTTCAATCGGATCGTAATCCAGAAAATCCGCGACCGCGTCGCGTCGGACTAGCGGCGTCTGCGGCAACTCGTCCACGCGCTCGACTGCGAACGAATAGACGCGGCACTCGCGCGCGTCGCCGATCTTTTTACTGATTCTCTGAAAAACTTTGGCGGGAACTTTTACCGGATTAACGCGCCGCAGCTTGTGCAACACGTTACCGGTTTTTTCGGCAGCTTGCGCGGGCGTCACGTTCGCAAACTGCAACGCGCGCTTGGCGACGCCGATCATTTTTCGTTTGGCTTTGTAACGTCTGAAGTGCGCCGGATTGAAAAAGATGTTGAGCGCATACGCTGTGTCCGCGTCGGTCGCAAAGCGCTCTTTGTACTCGCCGCCGGGCGTTAAATCAAAAACGGGGACGCCTTCTTCCGCTAGTTCAATGCCGAGCATCAGCAACAGCAGTTTGCCCGGCGAATGTTCGGCGAAAAAAGGTGCGTGCGTCAGGATGCCGAGCAACACCGAGTCTTTGTTGTACAGCCCGACATGCGCCGCCGCTACCCGGTCGCCGACGCGCAACACGGTCGCGTGGACGAGTCGCGGGCGACGCATCATCGCGAGGTAAAAATCTTTCTTCAACGGGTCGCGCGCGACGGGCGCGTTGTGAACGGCGCTCAAACGAAAAGTCCCGTAGGTAATAATTTCGTCAAAGACATCGGCTAACTGTTCCGCGCTCGTGAGACGCTCGAAGCTGACCGCGCCGTGTCGTTCCAACCGTTTGAGGCGGCTCTTGTTGCTTTTCTTTTTCAGCGATCCGCGAAAATTGTCCGCATCGTTCGTCCGCATTAAGCCGCGCACGTGCGGTCGCAGTTCGCTCTGCGCACGCCACGTCACGTCGCGCTCCAACCATTGACGCGGGGCGTTCGGCGGCAGAAAGAGAAAGCGCAGCTCGCCGTTCGGGAAGCGTTCGCGCAGACGGTCGAGCGCGCGGCTGATAAACTCGTCGTTACTTTCCGGCGTCGCGAGCCACACTTCATATTCCGCCTGATTGCTGCCCGCCGCAACCAGCTTCCCATCTTCTCTGGAGACAGCCAGGAGCAATAGCCCGATCAACTGATCGCGCTCATCGAATCCGGCTACGACGAGCGGGTCGAACAGTGGTTCATAAATTTCATACCAAGTCGTGACAAACTCTATGCTTTGCAGAACCGTTCCCCACGCGCATTGCTCGTAGAGTTCCTGCCATTCTTTGCGAGCAGAATTTATGAAGGCAATAGCTTCGTTGCTTTGGTGAACGTCAATTCGCATAGAGATGAATTTGGATAAGCTCTAGAGCAGCAAAGCACATATTCGAGAGAGCCGGGTTATTGAAATGCAACAGCTAAATCGCTGCTACTTCGGAAGTTGGACAGACGCGGCTATCTGGCAATTTTGAAGCTAAGCTCCTCTAAGCTTATGCACTCGCAACAGGAAATTCGGGAACACGCGAAGCGCCAGCATAATAATCTTCAGCTTCCACGTGCGATAGAAGGCGTGCGCCGAACTGACTCCCCGGAGCGCTTCGGCAAACTCCCCACGCGTCAACGCGATCTGCGCGATCTGAAGATCAAAATCCGCCTGGATTCTTGCGCTCGTTTTCGTAATGATTGATTGTTGCGCGGGCGTGAGATTTTCACGCTCGGTTATTTTCCGCAGCACTCGTAACGCGCCCTGCGGAAGCTGTAGCGCATCAGATGTCAGGCTCTCCGTGTGAACGCGATGATGTACCAGCAGCTTCCGCTGATAAGCGAGGCGCGCGCCGGACTTCGCGATCCTGAGATAAAGGTCAAAATCCTCAGAGTAATTGCCGATGTCCGGGTCGAAGAGACCAGCATCAAGGATCGTTTGACGCCGCACCAAGACAGAAGAGGTTCCCACAGTGCATTCGCGCCGTAGCATACTATCGAACGTTGGCTCGCCAATTGATGGCACCGTCGCCATAAATGTGCCGATTACCTTGCGCGATCCCTCCATGAAACAAACGGCGTCCGAATAAACCAGACTCACATCCGTGTGCTGCTCCATGAAGGTCAACTGCTCGGACAGGAATGACTTGTCCCAGTAATCGTCCGCATCCAAAAAGGCTATGTACTGGCCGCGCGCGGCGAGGATTCCCGTATTACGCGCCGCGCCGGGGCCGCCGTTCTTCTCTCGCTTTAGATATACGACCCGCCCGCGATAGCCTTCTAAGACCTTCTCTAACTCGTCCGTATCTGGCGAGACGTCATTGATAACGATAATCTCGTGGTTTGGGAACGTTTGCGCGAGCACTGAATCAAGCGCTTCGCCGATGTACTTCGCAGCCCGGAAAGCAGGCATAATAACGCTTACAACAGGCGACGGATGAAGCGCTCTTTCCTTTGTGCTCGTAGTTGTCGATTCCATTCGCATCAATACCCGGACAGTCCCGTTTTGTTGCATCTAACTGAACAACGCAGCGGCGGTCTGCTTGACAAGCATAACATTGAATCAAGAGAATTTTTCAAACTTCCAGCCTACCGGCTGATCGGTTTGCTAAGAAGAAATAACTTTCAACTTCGCGCGCCATCTTCGCGCGGCGATGCCCGCCAGACCCGTGCCGAGCAAAACAAGCGTTGCCGGTTCCGGGACAGGTGCATTCGGTTGAAAATCATAGGTGATGTTCTGAAAAGAATAGAGGCGCGTTCCAAGACTCTGATCGAAGAAGGTTGATAGTTGCAGCGTTGCTATTCCCTGACCTGTGAGCGTACTGCTGAAGACCGCTGTTCCCGGATCATTCGGGTTCAACCAGCCGCTCAAGTACCCGCTGAAACTAAACGGCGCAGTGATATTAATGAGCGACGAGTCTGTTGGCGGAACGATGATTGATCCGACGAAACGTAATTCGCCGGACTCATAATAAAGGCGGTCGTAATGAGTGCCGTTAACTGTTGCCGGGCCGCTGCCGAGAGTCGAGCCGCCGTAGAAATTGCCGTTAAGACTAACGGTGTCGCCAGCCTTGCACGGCGAACAGAACGTTGCGAGCACGCCGCCTTCATCACCTCTGCCGCTCACGGCGAGACTTTGCCCGGCGAAAGAAAACATTGTGTTTGAGCGAGTCGCAGACAAAGAACCGTAAGTGACACTAATCGTGTCAGCGCGAACTTCAGTTGAAAAGAAGCAAGCGAAAACGAGCAGCGCGGGAAGTAATCTGGCAAGGTGTCGTCGCATAGGATAGTAACTTTCTGTGTTAAAGTTAAAAACATGAGCCGCACGTGCAATAAAAGAGATCGTGTGTGGCATATTTCAATAACGTTTCGTACCGGCGCCTATTCTCGCTCATATGCGCGAGTTATGCCAAGAATAAAATAGTTAATTGCCGCTTGATTTCATAAATTGTTGAGCGTGCTTTGGTAAGGCTAAATACTGGAAGCAGAGAAAGCTTCCAACTCAGTCTATCTGTTAAATCTGTAGATGCTAATGGGAAATTCGCTTTACGCTATTTCACACCTTTTCGATTTATTTTCAGCGCTATGTCTAACTGTCATGCGCAAAATTGTACAAGGAAAAGGTTTACAAGGTTTATTAAGATAAAGCGCTATATTGTGTCACACCATCGGGTAATAAAACTTGACTGTCATCTATAAATATGGTTTAATAATAATGTTGATTGACGCTGATTATGGCAGTCAAACAACATTGATCTTTACAAAAGCGACGATTGCATACGATAAGGGCAAACCTGCCGCGAGGCAGCGACGCAAAACCGTGAGTCTCTTCGAACGTAAGTTCGAGTTGGATGTTTCAACTCGTCAAGCGTTTGGTGAGATTGTCTGGTCGCCGAAGGCAGTCGGAGAAAGCTTGAAACTAACAGTTTCTGTTGGCCATTAAAAACGCCCACCGGCACATAGAGTTTATCTTATTGTCCCGGCGTTGTAAGCAGCGTATTTGCAGAAACTCAAAGTTAAAGCCGAAACCACACACCATCCGCGCCTGCTTGTCCTTCCGGCGATCTGTGGTTTTCCTTTCCTCCGTCTCTTCTTACATTACCTTCCTTCTCGTTCAACGCACACCACGTATATTGGCACTCGTCTGTTCTGAACAGATGATGCCCTATTGTCGCTTGAATTCGCACCATTCATTTCGCGCTTTTTAACCGGGCGCGGCCACACAGTAAACGGCAAACCTGCCGCGAGGCAGGGACGCAAAGCCAGGAGTCTCATGGTTTCCACTATGAGATCGTCCGGTTACCGAAGTGAGGATACATAATGACAACCCGCCGCAGGCTCACGCAGCCTACTTTCTCCCGTCCATTTCATTCAAACTTTTTCTTCGCAATTATCTTTGCCATCGCTGTGTTTTTCGCCGCTGGTGCGAAAGAGGGAACTCGCGCCGCGACGTTAACAGTCCCGGCTGGAGGCGATCTCCAATCTGCGCTTAATAGTGCGCAAGGAGGGGACACGCTTATCCTCGAAGCCGGAGCCAGTTATGTCGGCACTTTCACGTTGCCCAATAAGAGCGGCAGCAGTTTTATCACCATTCAATCATCACAGTTGGTGGCCTTGCCTGCGGCGAATGTGCGCGTCGCACCACAGGACGGCGTCAATATGCCGAAGATTGTTTCGCCCGGTGGCGGCGCGCCAGCGCTCAGAACCGAGGCTTCGGCGCATCACTACAAGTTCATCGGCATCGAATTCAAGCCGGTAGATGAACGCACTTTTTCTTACGGCCTGATTCAACTCGGTGACGGCTCGGCGGCGCAGAATACACTTGATAAAGTGCCGCATGATCTAATCATTGACCGCTGCTATATTCACACCTATGAGGGACAGGAACTAAAGCGCGGCATCGATCTCAACTCCGCGCACACGGATATTATCAATTCTTACATCGCCGGTTTCAAAGTGAGAGGGCAGGAAGCGCAGGCCATCTTAGGCTATAACGGTCCCGGCCCCTTCCGCATTATCAATAACTATTTGGAAGCTGCCGGTGAGAACATCATGTTCGGCGGCTCCGATACGTCGATTCCCAATCTGATTCCGTCGGACATAGAAATACGCGGCAACTATTTGTACAAACCGCTGGCGTGGCGAGGCGTTTATACAGTCAAGAATCTATTTGAACTCAAGAACGCGCAGCGAGTGGTGATTGACGCTAATATAATGGAGAATTGTTGGCCGGACGCGCAGAACGGTTTCGCTGTTTTATTTACCACGCGCAATCAGGGCGGCAGCAATCTGTGGGCGATGGTCGCGGATGTTCAATTTACGAATAATATTGTGCGGCATGTGGCTGGCGGCGTAAATGTTGCCTTGCGTGATGACCTTCAACCGAGCGCACAGGGACGCAATGTGGTGGTGCGCAATAATGTGTTTGAAGACATTTATCGCTTTGATGCGCAGGGGAATTCCAACGGCAATGGAATTTTCTTAGGGATTACGCGCGCCGTTAATTTCACGGTTGACCACAACACGATCTTCAACGCCTACAACATGATTTACGCGCACAGTGAGCCGACGCCGCAGTTCACCTTCACCAATAACATTGTGGTGCACGGGCAATACGGAGTGTTTGGACAGGATGTGGGCCAGGACAACCCGGCAATCAATTATTATTTTCCTTCCTCTGTGTTCACGAAAAACGCCATTGTCGTCAACACGCCGGGCGACGCCAATTTCTATGCGACGCACTTTCCGGCAAGCAACTATTTCCCGGTCACGCAGGGGGGGGTTGGGTACACGAACCAGCCGATGGGGAATTATCAATTAACGACGGCGAGTTTTCTTCACAATGCTTCAGCGACGGGAACGGATGTGGGCGCGGACATCGCACAGTTGAACGCGGCGACGGCGAACGCAGTTAGTGGCGGTGGCACACCACCACCGCCGCCTTCACCGACACCGACGCCTGTGCCGACACCGACGCCTGTGCCGACACCGACGCCTGTGCCGGTGGCAAGTTATGAAGGCTATCACGACGCAGCGACATGCGCGTCAATCACGGGCTGGGCATGGGACAGGAATCAGGCGAACGCGGCTGTTAGTGTGGATATATATAATGGCACGACGATGATTGCCACAGGCGTGGTGGCGAATCAATACCGGCAGGATTTAGTCGCGGCGGGCAAAGGCAATGGTTATCATGGCTTTTCTCTCCAGACCCCTGCAAGTCTGAGAGATGGACAGCCGCATCTGATTCGCATCTCCTATGCGGGCACAAGCACTGAGCTGACTTACACCGCGAAATCCATTACCTGTGCCGCACCCCAACCTTCGCCAACACCGACACCTGTACCGACGCCGACACCTGTACCGACGCCGACACCGATTCCTGTTCCGACGCCAGGAAATGCTCCGAGAATATTGCTGGCTAACGACAGTAATTCAGATATTGGTGCGATCATAAACGCAATTACAGGCAGGTTTGGGTCTACCAGCGTAGTCTCCCCGGAGTCTTTAGGCTTAGATAAGCGCACGCGTCTGGCGTTCTTTGCGACTGGCATCAGCACTGATCTAGCGACCAGCAGTATTTCCACAGCCAACTACGTTAACATTGATAGCGGGGTGCTGGTGAACATGGCTGATACCGTCACGGTTGAGGCGCGCACAAGCGGCGGACAGGTTTTCCAACTGCCAATTGAGTATGCTGGACGGCTTGACCTGACAAGTGGCCTTGACCAAGTGAATGTCGTGCTCGTCGGGGAACTGCAAAACGCAGGCGCCATACAGTTAACTCTTATTAAAAATGGTCAGCGTAGTAATGGTGCCACCATCTTCATACAGTAAACTCGGCGATGAAGAAATACACTCCGGGATTTTCAAGGGCGACTCGATTGCAATTGAGTTGCCCTTTCCGTTTTTCTCGCGCCGCGAGGAAATATTGAATAAATCGAAACAAGCCGTATCGAATTGTTGGGCGGAGTTGCGGCATACGATATTTCTGATTGTTTACTGAAGCATATTAAGCTAAACTTCTGCGTTCAGTCGCTGCCCGCTCTCCCGGCGTGGCGCCTCTGCCATTCTGCGTACAATCTTTATGCACGGTGAAACTACCATTTGCACTAAGGCTTTTTCTCGAGCTAAATCTCAATCGATATGTTAAGCATTAAAAATCCCTTGAAACCTTTAGCGCTCGCCGCCGCCCTCGCTTTTCTTTACGCGGCGGTGCTCATCAAACTTGGCACGGACTGGTGGACGGACGCAAA
>JAABUR0100001321.1_pt1 | contig 45183 bp, 42 predicted proteins | sample 5560091 | NCBI WGS metagenome assembly JAABUR01 (sample SAMN10711879, study PRJNA513375) | rock metagenome | isolation source: Antarctica rocks | place: Antarctica: Victoria Land, University Valley sud | reverse complement strand
ATCGCTGGCGCCGCTGGGCAGTCGTTCTCGGCATCATCGGCATCATCGTGGCGCCAGCGCGCGGACCGGCCGCTGCCTCGGGGGCGACACCGGTCGCGGCGCCGTCATCCGGTGCCACCGGCTATACCCACCCCGAGATGCTGGTCGAGGCCGGCTGGCTCCGCGACCATCTCGATGACCCGGCTCTCCGCGTCATCGCGCTGACACCCGCTGACGAGTTTGCCACCGTTCACATCCCTGGCGCCGGGCAGATCGACTGGCCCGCGCTGGAGGTGACCGATACGTCCAACACGTCGATCGCGCGCTGGCACGAGCGGGTCGCCCGCCAGCTGGCGGACCTCGCGTTCACGCCAGAGCAAACAGTCGTCGTTTACGACAATGGCACGCTCTGGGCGACCCGGCTCTGGTGGGTGCTGTATGAGGTCGGGCATCGCCATGTTCGCGTCCTCAACGGCGGTTTCAGCGCCTGGCAGACCGCCGGCGGAGAGACCGCGACCGGGCCACCTGACCATGTCGTGGAGACGCCTGCTCCCGCTCCGTATCCAGTGGCACCGATGCCTGATGCGCTCGCGCAGCTCACGGAGGTACGTGCACGTCTCGGGGATTCGGCGGCAGCCATCGTCGATGCCCGAACCCCGGAGGAATACACCGCCGGCCACATCCCCGGCGCACTCAACCTCAACTATCCGCTGAATGCCGTCCCCGATGTGCCGAAGCGCTGGAAACCGGCCGCGGAGCTGCGGGAGATGTACTCAGCACTCGGCATCAGCCCCGATCAGCTGGTGATCCCCTATTGCACTACTGGCGTCCGCTCGGCAGTGACATTCTTCACACTGCGCCTGATCGGCTACGAGCACGTCGCCCTCTACACCGGCTCCTGGAAGGAATGGGGAGCCAACCCGGAGACACCGAAAACGACCGGCGCCGCACCCTGAGGCGCTATTCCTGATGCTGATGCGACGTCTCGTCGCCCCTCAGACCGTCACAGACGGGAGCCTGAGCCGGACCGGAACGATCGTGCGACTGCCCGCACCTATCCGCTCCTGGCCTTGCGGCCAGTCCCACGTCCAGTCCGGGTACCGCGTGTCACGTTTCCTCCGCATCACCGTCCGTCGCCCTGCTCCCTTCGTTTCAGGGGACCAGAATGGCCCGGTCAATCCCACACCGCGAAAGACTGTCTGGGCCCGCTCGGCCGTCCGGCCACGGAAGCCAGGGTCAAGCCGATCGCCGTACCACGCCCTGGCCAGCGACCAGACCGCGGCAAGTGGCAGCACCGCCCCCACCGCCTGGCCGCGCCGCCGGCACCATTGCTCGATCGCCTCCTCCGACCGGAAGAAGAGAATCGTCGCTCAAGTCTCGATCAAGTCGTCATACCACCGGCTGAACGGCAGCGGAAAATGGACGAGCTCCCCCGCTCCGACAACCCGGTCACCCGCGATTGCGATCGTCACACGCTCCCCACCGGTGGCCACGGTCGCCTCGATCCGGGCGTCGCGATGAAGCGCCGCCGGGATGCCGGGCGCGTCCCAGGCGCAGTTCGCCCAGAAGGCGCGTCCGCCCGCATGGACCACACAGGCCGTCTGGACACCGGAGAAGGGATGGGCCATCCGGATGACCGCTCCATCGCTGCCCGGCTCCAGAAAGAGCGCATGGCGGTCATGCAACCGGCGGTACGCCGCCACAACGTCGTCGCGGTCAGCCCCAAGACCCGCGGCACTCTCCGCCACGGATGGGAGATGGCCACTGGCAACCACCCATTCATACACGAACGCGCGCACGCGCCAGTCCCACGCCGTACGGTCCACGTCATTCACGTTGAACCCCTTTCCCATGAGCGTCCCGCTCGCCATCTCGGCCACCGGCATGGTGAGCTAGCCGGTTGAATCCATGCCCTGACGACCGTTCGCTGCTCTCGCTCACTCGCGGAGTGACACCCTCGGGGACCGCCAGCCAACGACGGCATGGCACCGGAGAAGTCGTGTTGACAACGTTGACATGAATCAGTAGACTCGTGGGCATCGCGTCATGTCAACGTTGTCAGTGAGGGCAGGGAATGTCCCACGTCGGCATCAAAGATGTCGCCCGGCAGGCGGGCGTCTCCTACAAGACCGTTTCCCGCGTCGTTAACGGCGAAGCCGCTGTCCGCGAGGAGACCCGCCTCCGGGTAGAGGATGCCGTCGCCACGCTCGGGTACCGCCCCAATCACAGCGCCCAGAGTCTTCGCCGCGGTCGGACCCATACGCTTCGTCTGATCCTTTCTCTGCGTGCCGGAACCTTTACCGGTCTGCGGTTCCAGGATGAGGTGATCGCCGGAGCAAGCGATCGCGCCTCCCGATCCGGATACGGTCTGCTGCTCGAGCTCGTCGAAGGCGACCCGATCGACGATCGTCGCCGCTGGTTGGCCGACCGCCGCGCCGATGGCACGATCCTGCTCGACGGCCGCTCCGAAAGCCCACTCGTCTCGCTCCTCAAAAGCACCGGAGCGCCCTGCGTCATGCTCGTCAATCCGGATGCCGATCCGGCGTTTGGCTCGGTTGACGCCGATTTCCACGGTGGCGCCGAGGCGATCATGCAACACCTGATCGGTCTCGGACACCGGCGGATCGCGCATCTCGCCGACGACTTCGATCTGCACTCCTCCCGCCAGCGCCGCGATGGCTACCTCGCCGCGCTCCAGAACGCCGGGATCACGCCCGATGCGGACCTGATTATGCCGACCGGCTCCCAGCAAGAGGATGGATTTGCCGCGACCGCCAGGCTCTTCGCCGTGCGTTCTGACGTGACTGCGCTCTTCTGTGTCAACGACCTGACGGCGTTTGGTGCCATCGAATGGCTCGTCGAGCATGGGCGACGAGTTCCGGAGGACGTTTCGGTCACCGGCTACGACGATATCGCCGTCGCTCGCTACTTCTCGCCACCCCTCACCACCGTCCACCTCCCCTGGTACGAGATGGGCATCGCCGCCGCCGGCCTCTTGATCGACTCCCTTGATGGACAACGCGATCTTGTCACCCACCAGTGCTTCGACGTTGCGATCTGCCAGCGCAGCTCGACGGGACCCGTTGCGGCAACGAGCGACGAGTGAAAGGAGGTGCGAGCGTCACCCCGGAACCACATCGCTGATGACCGTCAGGTCCCGGCGGCTGGGCCAGACAACGCTCAGGTATCACACACATTGCCGCTCGCTCTCGATGATCGAGCAGTCGACCGACCAGCACGATTAGTGTGTATCGGAGGAGCTTGATGACGCCGACCGACAACGATGCGATCGTCCAGAAGCTCAGTCAGCCGGTCTCGCGCCGGAGCGTTCTGCGCACCGGGGCAGCCCTCGCGGCGGCGCCCGCGCTGCTTGGAGGGCGTCCAGCCGCCGCGCACGTCGCGACGCGGCCCGCGGCTCAGGAGAAGGTGACGCTGACCTGGCTCACCGACCTCCCAAATCCCGACAAAGTCGCGGCTGAATTCACCAAGAAGAACCCCGCGATCGAGGTGAAGGTCGAGCAGGTCACCTTCCGGGAGGTCTTCGACCAGAACCAGGTCCGCCTCGGTTCCAAATCGGACACGCCCGACATCGTCAGCGTCGACGCGCCGGTCAACGCGTCCTATGGTCTCCGCGGCTGGCTCCTCCCCCTGGACGACGCCATCCCCAAGGAGCAGGTCGACAGCTGGGTCGACGCCCAGGCAGCCTCCAGCATCTACGATGGCAAGATGCTCTCGGCACCGATCTGGAACTCGTCCCAGCTGCTCTACTACAACCTCGACATGATGACGGCCGCCGGCGTCACCCCGCCCGGTCCTGACGAACGATGGACCTGGGATCAGCTCGCGGAAGCCGCCAAAAAGCTGACCAAGGATGGCGTCTTTGGCTTTCAGTTCGAGCAGTACAACCGTATCTACCAGCTGCAACCCCTCCCGCAAGGCAAAGGTGCGCCGGTCATTGGCGAGGATGGCTTAACGGTCAAGGGCGTGATCGACTCGCCGGAGTGGGTCGAGGCCTTTACCTGGTTCTCGGACCTCCACAACACCTGGAAGGTCGCGCCTCAAGGCGAGATCGACATCGAGGAGCTGTTCAACAACCAGAAGATCGCCATGTGCATCCGCGGACCATGGGCTATTAAGTCCTTCACCGATGCGAAGCTCCCCTTCCAATGGCGCGCCGCGCCACACCCCTACTGGGGGGACAAGATCTACGTTCCCACCGACAGCTGGCACCTGGGGATCAACGCCAGCAGCAAGCATCCAACGGAGTCGGCCAGCTTTATCCAGTGGGCATCGTCGATTGAAGGTGGCCGCGTCTGGCGAGAGATCGACGACATCTGGCCGCCGCAGGAGGCGCTGCTGAAGGAGATCATCGACGATCCCGCCAACACTGACTGGCCGGGAAAGGCCAACGCGATCGCCGCTGGCGAGTCTCAATACGCGGAGCCCCGGCCACTCAGCCCTGGCTACCTTGAATATGAGGAGACGCTCTCCGACGCGTTCGAGGACATTCGCAATGGCGCCGATGTCCAGGAGGCGCTGACGGGCGCCGCGGATCGGATCGACCGCGAGATGGACAAGTACCGCTCGTAGCGGCTCGACTGGGGACGGGCCAGGCGGGCCCGTCCCCGCCGACCGGTTTGCGATCATCACAGGAGGGGCAATCGTGACACGGGGCGAGCGATGGACGCCCTATCTCTTTCTCTTGCCGGCGATGCTGTTGCTGCTGATGTGGCGCTACATCCCGATCGTCACCGGCTTGCGCGAAAGCTTCTTCAGCAACGCGTTGAGCCTGACCGGAGGCCATCAATACGTCGGATTCGACAACTTCACCCGGCTCTTCGACGATCCGGTCTTCTGGAATTCGCTGCGTGTCACGACCGTCTTCAACCTGATCGTCAATCCCCTCCAGGTGCTGCTCGCGATCGGATTGGCCGTGCTGGCCAACCAGCCACGCCGTGGCATCGCCCTCTTCCGGACCATTTTGCTCCTCCCGATCGCGATCTCGATCAATATCACCTCGATCGCCTGGGGGCTCGCGCTCGACACCAACTACGGGCTGATCAACGGTATGCTCGACACCCTCGGGGTCGCTCGTCAACCCTTCCTTCGCAGCGTTGATCAGGCGCTCCCAACGATGATCGGCATCGTGAGTTGGATCGGCGTGCCATTCTGGGCGCTCTTCCTTCTCGCCGGTCTGAAGGGCATCCCGGTCGAGGTCAACGAAGCGGCCCGCATCGATGGCGCAAATCGCCTGCAGGCGTTCCGGGACGTGACGATGCCGCTGCTGCGTCGGACGATTCTCTTCGTGCTGGTCTCGGACACGGTCATCAACTTCACGCTCTTCGCGCCGCCCTATCTGCTGACGCGCGGCGGCCCACAGGAGTCGACCAACCTGATGATGTATGAGGCGTGGCAACGGGGGTTCGTCTATGGCGACCTCGGGGCGTCGACCGCGATGGTCACGGTGCTCCTCCTGATCCTGATGGTCGTCGTGGCGGTTCAATTCGCCCTGCTGCGGCCCCGCCATTGAGTACCCCAGTTTCCCCCCACCGGCTATGTTGTCACCGAGGAGCGGAGCGGAGATGAGCGTTCAAGCCGGCGACCCCTCGATCACCACGAAGCGCGGCAGCGGACCCCCCGCCAATGCGGTCGCGACACGCCGTCTGTCGCGCCGGAGTCTCGACCGGCTGCTCGAAGCCCTGCCGGTCTACGGACTGCTCCTGGTTCTGGTCCTGGTCGTGTTGGCTCCGCTCTGGTGGATCGGGGCATCGTCGTTTACCACCCGCGAGACCGTCTGGAAAAACGTCCTCCCCTTCTCGTGGCGGGCGATGTGGCCGACGGAGTTCACCCTGGCTGGCTACCGCGCCATCTTCGGAGCGGACTTCGGGCAGGTCATCCTCAACACCCTCTTCGTCGCGGGGACGACGGTCGTGCTGACGATCGTCATCTGCTCGCTGGCCGGGTTCGCGTTCGCTCGCTTTCAATTTCGGGGCAAGCGCGTCCTCTGGGTGCTGGTCCTGGTGAGCCTGATGGTCCCCGGCGAGGCGACGGTCATCCCGGCCTATACGCTGGTCAACGACCTGGGCTGGCTCAATACCTGGCAGGCACTGATCGTCCCGGCCCTGGCGAACGGCACCGTGATCTTTCTCTTTCGCCAGTTCTTCGCCGAGATTCCGCAGGATCTCCTCGACGCGGCGCGGGTCGATGGCGCATCCTGGCCGCGACTCCTCGCGAACGTCGTCTTGCCGGTCTCGAAGCCGGTCGTGGTCACCTCGTCCATTCTGGTCTTTCTGGCCCAATGGAATGCCTTTTTCTGGCCGCAGCTTGTCGCCCCAGACGCCGATCACCGCATGGTTCAGGTCGCCGTCTCGATCCTCGGGGTCAACCAGCAGCTTCGCTACTGGGACATGCTCTTCGCGGCGGCGACCATCGCCGCTGTCGTGCCACTCCTCCTCGTGCTGCCGCTGCAGCGCTTCTATGTGAGCAGCATCATGGGGTCGAGCATCAAGCAATAGGCTGGTATCTGAACGTTGCCCAATCGCCACCATGGAGGACCCGGTGACCACACGACTGATCGTGGATACCGACATTGGCACCGATGTCGATGATTGTCTGGCGCTTGCCTTCATCCTTGGCTCACCGGAGTTTGAGCTGGCAGGGCTGACCTGCGTCTATGGCGATGTGGCGCTTCGCGGCCGGATGCTCTCCAGGCTGCTTCAGCTCAGCGGCCACCATGATGTCCCGGTGGTGCTCGGTGCGTCCGAGCCGCTCCTCGGGCTCCGTGAGGTCTACTGGGGAGGTCACGAGGGGGCCGGGTTGCTTGATGGCGCCGACGCCGACCTGACACCTGCGCCGGGCCACGCCGTCGACTTCATCATCGAGACCGTGATGGCCTCCCCCGGGCAGATCCACCTGCTGGCGATTGGGCCGCTGGCCAATGTCGCCCTCGCCTTCAAGCGCGAGCCCCGGTTGGCCGGCGCCGTGGCCCATCTGACGATCATGGGGGGAGCCTTCCGCGGGCCAGCCTCCGCCGGTCTACCGTATGCCGAGCACAATTTCGTCTGCGACCCCGAGGCCGCCCACGTTGTCCTGACCGCCGGTGCGCCAACGACCCTCGTTCCCCTCGATGTGACGACCCGCGTCAAGATCACGACCGCGGGGGCGCAACGACTCCGGGCCAGGGGCACGCCGTTCCACGCGGCCGTCGCCGATCAGGTCGAGCGCTACCCTCGCTTCGCTCAAAAGGGCGCCACGGCGCTGCACGATCCCCTCGCCGCCGCCATCATTCTCCGCCCCGACCTGGTCACCCTGCGTCCGCTGCACGTCGATATCGAGACCGGTGGCCGCCTCAGCGCCGGGATGAGCCTGATGCGTTCGCCATCTGCCAGCCAGCCGCCGACCGCCGATGTCGCACTCGACATCGATGTCGCGGCAGCCGAGACCTTCGTCATCGATCGCATCGTCGGTTGATCTCGACGCGACGGCGATGCGCCTGGCGCCGTGGGCGACACCATCGTGATCGCGGCATCGGCTTCGATCCCGAATCGACGGGAGCGCCGGCCCCATCCGGCCACTGCCATGATCCGGAGGGGTCCTCCTCGTTGCGCCCGTCTCGGCTCACCCGGTGATCCAGCGGAAGGATCGCCGGGGTTCCCGAAGATGACACGGCGAGCGTGGCTGGACAGCGGTCGGCCACACCGGGGGACGGCGTCCCCCGGGAACCGGGGCACACCCACGCACGGGTCCAGCCAATGGAAGCGACGACGCTCTAGCGGCCGCGGAGGCGCGGATCGAGGACATCGCGGAGGGTGTTGCCAAGCAGGTTGAAGGCGAGTACCACCAGGAAGATCGCCGCGCCCGGGATATTGATCAAATAGGGCGCGGTGCGAATGTAGTTGCGGGCATCGACGAGCAACGCCCCCCACTCCGGGGACGGCGGCTGAGCCCCCAGGCCGAGAAACGAGAGGGCGGCGGCCGTCAGCACCGCCGCCGGAAACTCCAGCGAGGCAAGCACGATGATCGGCGCCAGCACATTGGGAAGGACCGCCCGGCGCATGATGTGCGCCCCGGTCGCCCCAAGTACTCGCCCGGCCGTGACGTATTCCATCTCCTTGACCGAGAGTACCGACCCGCGGATGACTCGCGCAAACGCGGGCCACGATCCCAACCCGACGGCGATCATCACATTGTTGATGCCCGGACCGAGGGTCGAGACGATCGCCAGCGCCAGGAGAAAACCGGGGAACGCCAACATCACATCGGTGAAGCGCATCACCAGGGCGTCGACCCAGCCACCATAGTAGCCCGAGACGATCCCCGCAATCACCCCGAGGACAAGCGCCAGAGCCACGCTGATCGTGCCGATCTGCAGCGTAATCCGGGACCCGTAGACGATCCGGCTCAGCATGTCCCGACCGAGATCGTCGGTGCCAAACAGATGGCTCCGGGTCGGCTCCTGCAACGGCCGCCCCACTTTGATCTCCGTCGGGCTGTAGGGAGCGATCAGCGGGGCGAAGAATGCCATCGCAAGGAGGACCAGGATGATGACGCCACCGAGCTGCGCCTGGCGCTGGCGAAACAGCGTCCGCACAAACGCGCTCGGCCCCGTTCGTCTGGAGATGCGGCTGGGGACAAGAATCGCGGCGGAAACAGCATCGGTCATTTGTAGCTAATCCGAGGATCGAGAAACGCGTAGAGCAGGTCGACCACCAGGTTCACCAGCACGTAGGAGGTGGCGACGACGAGGACGATGCCCTGGATCAGCGGAAAATCGCGCTTGGCAAAGGCCTTGACAGCCAGCTCACCGATCCCGTGCCAGGCAAAGACCGCCTCGATAATGAACGCCCCGCTCAGCAACCCCCCGAACTGCAGCCCCAGGATCGTGATCACCGGCACCATGGCGTTCCCCAGCCCGTGCCTGATCAGGACCCGCCGCTCGCGCAGCCCCTTCGCCCGCGCGGTTCGGATGAAGTCCTGCCCGAGCACCTCAAGCAGGGCCGAGCGGACGAGCCGGGCCACGACCGATGATGCGATCAGTCCCAGCGTCACGGCCGGCAGGACCAGCGACTTCAACGAGCCGTCCGGGATGACTGTGAACCACCCGAGCTTCACCGAGAAGAAGTAGATCATGACCAGACCGAACCAGAAGGCGGGCATCGAGAGACCGCCCATGGCAAAGATCATCGCCGCGGTATCGATCACCGAGTCCTTGTAGACGGCGGCAAAGATCCCGGTCACCAATCCGACGAGCATCGAGACCAGCAGACTACCAACCGCCAGCTTCAGCGTGGCTGGATAGCGATTGATGATCTCCTCGGTCACCGGCTTGCGGGTCGTGATGCTGGTTCCGAGGTCACCACGAAGCACATCCCGAACGTAGTGGACATACTGCACCGGCAATGGATCGTCGAGGCCGAGCTGGTGGCGCATCGCTTCCACCACCTCCGGACTCGTCGAGCGGCCGAAAAACATGATCTTCACCGGATCGCCCGGCACCAGCGGGCGCATCAGGAAGACCAGGGTCAAAATGGCGAACCAGACCGGGATGGTCATCAAAAACCGGCGAAGGAGATAGGCAGCCATCTCTTACCTCGGGATGGGAGGGGATCGCCATCCGCCGTTCGAGCGGCGGCCGGTGCCCCGGCCGCCGCTCCTGACTGACGAACGTTCGCGACGAGCCGCGACCAATGGTGGCCGGTCGGCTACTCAGAAAGCCAGACATCGTTGAGTCGCTCGTTGTTGAGCGCGTCCCAGTGATAGTTATGGACGTTTTGCCGCGCACCCGTCTGCAACCAGTCGCTCACCACCGGCGCAATAATGGCCTGGTCGAGCACATAGGTCATCGCCGCGTGCGTGGCCTCCAGCCGCTTGACCGGGTCGACCGTGGTGTCAGCGACCTCGAGCAGCTTGTCCAGTTCCGGGTCGTTTGTCTGCTTCACCCAGCCGGGCGACTTGAAGAGCGCCGACAGGATCGACTGGTCGGCGAATGTCCACCGCATGAAATCGAAGCCGATCTCTCCGCTTTCCAGCATCGGCTGCATCGCCCCGAACTCAATCGTCCGGATATCCGCCTTGAGACCGATCTTGTTGAGATCGGCCTGGACGAGCTCAATCGTCTTCTGCTGGACCGGATAGGGGGCATAGCTCCAGAGGGTAACCTCAAGGTCCTTGCCATCCATCTCAACGATGCCGTTGCCGTCGCTATCGGTGAACCCAGCATCGGCGAGGCTCTTCTTCGCCTGCTCGAGGTCGTAGGCATAGCCATGCTCGGCACAAAGCTCGGCGTCATAGGCCGCGTTGCCGATCGGAACCGGGCACTGGTTGGGCGTCGCGTTGCCGAGGTAAGCGATGTCGGCGATCGACTGCGCATCAATCGCGTGGGCGACCGCCTTTCGGAAGTTGGGATTGTTAAATGGCGGTTTGTTGGCGAACTCGATGAAGTTGATGTTGTTCGACTTCTCGAGCGAGACGATCGTGATGTTCGGGTCCTCGGAAAGCCGGGCGACATCCTCCCGGGGCACGCTCAGCAGATCGAGCTCGCCCGCCTCGAACGCGGCGGTCTGCGTCGCGGCTTCCGGGATCACGTTGTAGACGAGCTCATCAACGTAGGCTGGGCCCTTGTTCGTGTCATCGGCCCGATAGTTGACGTAGTCCGGATTCCGCTCCAACGTGATGCTGGAGCCCGACTCCCACGCCTTGAACTTGAACGGGCCGGAGCCAACCGGGTTGTGCCCGAAGTCGTCGCCGAGCTTCTTGACGGCGGTGGGAGAGACGAGCCCGATCGTGCCGCCATTCGTGAAGAACGGTGCATAAGGTTTGGTGAAGGTGAAGACCGCCGTCGTCGCGTCCGGGGCGTCAACCTTCTCAAGACTGCCAACGAACGACTTGTACGGTGCGGCCATCGCCGGATCGAGGATGCGATCGTAGGAGACTTTGACCGCGGCCGCATCGAGGGGGGTTCCATCATGGAACGTGATCCCCTGCCGGATCTTAAAGGTGATGACCTTGCCATCGGGCGAGATCGTCCACGACTCCGCGACCGACGGCTGCGGCAGACCATCGGCGCCGATGTAGACCAGTTGATCGTAGACGTTCTGCATGATGATGGCCGCCAGCAACTCGATCGTCCGCGCCGGATCGAGCTGGTCCGGTTCCTCACTGATGGCCATCCGGAGACTGCCACCCTGAACGGGCGTCTCCTGCAGCCGACCAGCGGCCGATGCCCCAAAGGCAGCGGTGACGCTCAGCACGAAGGTCAATGCGACCAGCGCAATCGTCCGTTGAAAACGTCGAGAACCCTTCATAACGCGCCCTCCGTCCATGCTTCCTCGTCCGCCAGCGGGACGCCCCGCGCGCCCCCGGTCACCGGGCTCACTTCCCTTTCAACGGTCCTCCTTGTCGACCGCAACCACCGCATGCCGCCGGTTCATCTCGGCCACGAGACGCTCCGGCCCGCCACTTCATTGCGGGCAGCGTGCGGGCCAGTTGCCCCACCGGTTCACTCGCCAACGTCCGCCCAATCATCCCCGTACACTGGGTAGCGCATCTAGTAGCATAGGCGTCAAGTGCTGTCAACGATCAACAGATAAGGGGCGGCACCGACGCACTCGATCGGACAGCCTGGTTGGCCGTCACGCTTCCGCTGGACCGGGCGGTGTCGCCTCCTTGTCGAGCGCGTCGCCACCGAAGTACCGGAAGATCGAGCGGGAGATGTGGCCGATCGCGCAGTCTCCAGCGTTTTCCGCCCAGAACCGGGTGTCGGGGTCTCCCTCCGTCACGATCCCGATCACATAGCGCACGCCAGGCCACTCGACAAGGGCCATGTCGGCGCGCATCCCGGTCCAGCCGCCGGTCTTATTCGCGATCCGTAGACCGTTGTCCGGTTCGCCGAGCTCCTCGGCGTAGGGGTTGTACGGAAGATGCCGCGGCACCAGGTTCAGATGGTGTTGGCGCCGCATAATCTCCAGGATCCCCTCGCGGCTGGCGTCGCTGAGTATCCGCCCGGTCGCCAGTGCCTCCATGATGCCGGCGAGCTCCGCCGGGGTGGTGACGGCCAGGTTTCGCACGTCCTTGCCGATTGCCGGGAAGTCGAGGCGCCGCATCAACCGTGTTTTCGGAAAACCGAACTCCGCCATCGTCGCGTTCACGCGCTCCAAGCCCACCAGGTCGATCAGCATGTTCGTCGCGGTGTTGTCACTGACGACGATCATCAGCGTGGCGATGTCGTGCACCGATAAGTCGACGCCGAGCGACAGTTCCCGCAGAATGCCGGAGCCACGTGTCTGAGTCGCCGCGGTCACACTGAGCCGGTCGTCGAGTCCCACCTCGCCACCTTCGATCTGACGATAGAGCTCGATCAAGATCGGCACCTTGATGGTGCTGGCGGTGGCGGTGACCGCGTCGGCGTTGACCCGAATCTCCTCGCCCGTGTCGAGCTGTTTTGCCGCGACCCCGCCGGTCCCCGCAAATCCCGCGAGTTCCTGCTCGATCTCGGCGATCACCCTCGCCGCTCCACCCTCCACGCTTCCCTCCCTGCGATCGATGCTACCGCGGCTGCCGCGCGGCAGCGACCGATCATCGCACACCAGACGGCACAGGCTGCCGGCCATCGGTCGCCCGATTGCCACGCCCCCGATCAACCGATATGCTCCCGTTCCGCGGACCACGCCACGCGGGCCATTGGCCACCGCCGCCCAGAGAATAGGAGCCACGATGACCCAGCCGCTGTCGCCGGAACGGCTCGTCTACGATCTCGTCGCCGCCGCCGATCCACGGATCTCACCCGATGGCACGCGGATCGTCTATGCGCGGGGCGAGGTCGATCGGGACACGAAAAAGAGCGGCAGCCAGCTCTGGCTCTGCGACATCGAGGGCCAGAACGCCCGCCGCCTGACCTGGGATGGGCAGCAGAACGGCGCCGCCCGCTGGTCGCCGGACGGATCGAGCATCGCCTTCACGTCCGACCGTCTCGGTTCGCAGGAGAACGGTCTCTTCCTGCTCCCACTCGACGGCGGCGAAGCCCGGACGATCCTGCGATCCTGGCGACCGATCGGCGATCTCGCCTGGTCGCCCGATGGGCAGTCGATTGCCTTCACCTCACCCTTCGACCCCGCCAATCCGGATGGAACGCCGCCGGTCGCCGGTGCCGTGCCACCCGTTCGTGCCACCCGCCGCCTCGACTACAAGGAGGACAACCGGGGCGACGGATACCTGGGCGACACCCGCACCCAGGTGTTCGTCGTCGATGTCGCCAACGGCGACTGCCGCATGCTCACCCACGACCTCGTCGACCATAACGGCCCCAGCTGGTCGCCCGATGGCCAGACCATCGCCGTCCAGGTGCCGAATCACAACAGCATCTACGCTCAGCTCGGTCTGGTCAGCGTCGCCACCGGCAGCGTCGATCTGATCGGCCCGCCCTCCGGTGCCGTGGGCGTCTGGTCCTGGTCGCCCAATGGCGACCGCATCATCTTCGCCGGCGACGTGGAGCAGACCTGGCAACTCGACTTCTTCGTCTACGATGTGGCATCCGGGCAGGTCAGACGGCTCACCGACGACCTGCAATGCCTCCCGGATGCGGGCTATCCGAGTCTCGCTCCGCCATCGCAGCCGGTCTGGCTGGACGATCGGCGGGTGCTGTTCCACGCCGTTCGGGCCGGAGCCAGCGGGTTGTATGCCGTCGACGCCGAAAGTGGACAGGTCGAGACGATCCACGAGTCCCAGGACCTCAATGCGGGTTTGAGCGTCGACACGGCCCGCCGCTTCGCTGTCCAGGGGCATGGCAGCCTCACCGCTGTCGGCGAGATCTCGGTCTACGATCTGAAAGCGGGCACGGCCCGGGTCATCACCACCTTCAACGAGCGCGTCTTCACCGAATCGCCCCCCGCGACCTGGGAGCGATTCGAGGTGCGGCGCGACCCGTTCACGATCGAGGCCTGGTTGCTCAAGCCTCCCGGCTTTGACCCCACGAAACGCTATCCGGTGGTGCTCGATGTCCACGGTGGACCCAACGGCTATCACGGCTATGGGATCAACGGGGTGCAGCAGGCGCTGGCCACCGATGGCTTTCTGGTGGTCTTCTGCAATCCGCGTGGCTCGTCGTCCTACGGCCGGCATTTCACGCGGCAGGTGACGAGCGACTGGGGCGGCGAGGATTTCCAGGACCTGATGGCCGTCGTCGACGCGGTCCTCGAACACCCCTACGCCGATCCCGACCGGCTCGGCATCTTCGGCTACAGCTACGGTGGATTCATGACCGCGTGGACGATTGGGCAGACCGATCGCTTCGCCGCCGCCGTCTGCGGCGCCCCGGTCTTCGAGTTCACTTCGTTCTATGGCACGAGCGACATTGGCCAGGTCTTCGGAGCATTGCAATGGGGCGACATCCCACATGAGGGTGAGCCATGGCACGCCGACCGGTCGCCGTCTACCTTCGCCCACCGCATCAGCACGCCAACGCTGATCCTCCACGGGGAGGCCGACCAGCGCTGCCCGATCGGTCAGGGCGAGCAGATGTTCATCGCGCTCTCCGACGCTGGCTGCGAGACGGAGTTCGTTCGCTACCCCGGCGCTTCCCACCTCTTTCTCGTCGGCGATCCGCCGGAATATCGCGAGGATTTTCTGATCCGCACCCACGCCTGGTTCAGATCGCACCTGGGGGAACCGCGTTAGGGTTGTGGCCTGCTCGCGCGCTCGCGACCAATCGGCCGGGTCAGTGGCGCCCCCGTCCCCGGCGATCGGGCCCGCTGGAGACGCGCGCCAGCGCCTGCCGACCCGAAACCAAACCGGGGAAGTTGAACGCTGCTCCCCAGGGGCGCCGCGGTGGTGTGAGCGGCGGTTAACCGCTCTATCCCGGTCCGGTCAGGTGACCAGACCCCTGGAAGACGTCCTCCTTGGTCAGGAAACCGTCGCCGTAGAGCTTGTTGATCTGCGTGGCGAAGGTCAGCGAGCCGGAGAGGACCGCGCGCGGTCCACCGTCGGCCACGATCCGCCCATCACCAAGGAGGACGACCCGGCTGGCGATCGCCGCCACGAGCTCGACATCGTGCGTCGCCAGCAGCACCGTCACGCCCTCCTGGCAGAGCCGGATCAACTGCTGGCCCAGCGCCCGTTTCCTGGCCGCGTCCATCCCCCGGGTCGGCTCGTCGAGCAGCAACACCCGTGGGGCGCCGACCAGGATCGCCGCCAGCGCCGCCCGCTCCCTTTCGCCGCCGCTCAGGTCGCGCGGATCGCGACCGGCGGCGTGGAGGAGACCGAGGGAGGCGAGCGTCGCATCCGGGTCCGCTCCCCCTCGCTGCCGATGCGCCAGGGTGAAGGCCAGCTCGTCGCGCAGGGTGGGCGCAAAGAGCAGTGCGCCCGGGTGCTGCGGGACGTAACCGACATCCTGGGCCAGCTCCGCGACCTCCAGCCGCGAGGCGTCGCGGCCGCGGACGGTCACCCTGCCGGCGCTCGGGCGGTGCAGCCCGATAACCGTCCGCAGCAACGTCGTCTTGCCACTGCCGTTCCGCCCCATCAGCGCCAGGAGCTCGCCCGGTCGCGCTTCGAGGTCGATCCCCCGCAGCACCGCTCGCCGGCCGTAGCCAGCGTCCACGCCGGCCAGCGCCAGCGACGGCGGACCACCAGGACGCGATGGATCGGGTGGTGGCGACGCGGGCAGGTGCGTCTCCAACCGAACGCGCGCCCGGCCCTCCTTGACGGTGAGGGGCAATGGCTCCCAGCCAAGGCGTCGCCCCAGCCGGACCAGCGGCGGCAGGAGCGCCTCGTCGATGATGGTTGCCATCTCTCGCGGCAATCCGTCGATCGCCGCGGAGGCTCCGCCAGGCAGAAATCGCACCCGGTCGGCGTGGGCGAGCACCCGCTCCAGCCGGTGCTCGGCGAGGACGATGGTCAGACCCAGATCCTCGTTGAGCCGGGTCAGCGCCGCCAGCACACTCTCGGCAGCCCATGGGTCAAGCTGGCTGGTCGGTTCGTCCAGCACGAGCAGGGCCGGTTGCAGCGACAACGCGGCGGCGACCGCGACCCGCTGGCGCTCCCCGCCGGAGAGCGTCACGACCTCCCGGTGGCGCAGGTCGGCGATGCCGAGGAGGTCGAGAACCTCCTCGACTCGTTTCCGCATCGTCAGCACCGGCAGACCGAGCTGCTCCATCCCAAAAGAGATCTCGTCGTCCACCTGGGTGGCGACGGTCTGCGCTTCCGGGTCTTGAAAGACGAAGCCAACGGACCGGCTCAGGGCACGGGGTCCAAAGCGGCGAGTGTCGTGCCCATCGACGACAACGCTTCCTCCAAAGGCACCCCCCGCGAAGTGGGGAACCAGGCCGTTCAGGCAGCGCAGCAAGGTCGACTTCCCGCTCCCCGACGGCCCGACCACCAGGGTAAAGGCGCCTTCTGGCACCTCCCAGTCCACATCCACCAGCGCCGGCTCGGGGCGCTCCGGATAGCGGTAGGTGACCCGATCGAAGCGGGCGGCGGCCGTCACGATGTCCCTCGCTCATCCGGGGCCGCATGATCGGCCGCTGGTGGCGCCATGAAGGCTGGAATCATCAGCAGGGCGATTGCGACCAGCAGTGGGAGATGGACCCGCGGTATCTCGAAGCTCGGGTAGGGCTCGTAGGCAAACGCCGACGGCGCGAGTGCCAGCACCACGAGCTCACCCGCCAGCGCGAGCCCTGCGCTCCCCGCGATCAGCGCCTCCGGCTTGCCCCAGCAAGGCGACCGGTATCGCGTTCGCCGTACGGCTGGCTGCCGTCCCTCGCGAAGCGCGAGGACCAGGCAGATGGCCGCCCCGCCAAGCGTCAGTGCCGCGGCCCTGGCCTTCCCCGCCGCGAGCAGGTACGCGCCGACGATCCCGGCGGTCAGGCCCAGGGTCAGCGTCAGCCGGCGCGGCCAGCTTCCCGCATCCTCGGCTCCCAGCGACGCGCCGAACGCCCGGGATTCCAAAGCCTCGGCCATGGTCATGGCCCGTTCTAGGCCGCCGCTGACCAGCGGCACGATCAAGGGCACGAGGTCACGAGCGCCCCGCGGGCGATGACCGCGTGCGGCCTGCGCTTCCCGGATCTGCCCGAAGGCCACCGCCGTCTGGGGCACGAACGCCCAGGCGACCGAACCGGCGACCGCCACGGTCGTCATGCGCCCCGGGAGCAACCGCAGCAGGGCCGAGCCGTCCAGGACGGTGCCGAACGTCGTCCCGACGAGGACGAGGACCAGAATCGCCGTTCCGCTGAGGAGACCATAGGCCAGCGCATTCAGAGTGATCGGTCCACCCACCACCGGGAGCGCCGCCGGAATCCGCAGCAGCACCCGATCGCCGATATGAACCGTGAGCAGGTTGAAGATCGCCCCGATGGCGCCGAAGATCAGCGCGAGCCGGACCAGCATCGCCCAACCACTGCCGGCTGTTTCAGGCGCGGTCCAGGCGGCCCGGACACCGAGCACCGCCAGCAGCGTGGCCGACAGGACGAATGGGTTTCGTCCGACCAGCGCCGGCAGACTCGCCGCGGCGCCCCAGAGAAGCCAGGCCCGCGGGTCGAGCCGGGCGCCCCGGCCCGGACTCATCGCGGGTCCCGGGGAAGCGCTCGCGCTCGCAGCAGCACCACCACCAGGGCGGCCGCGAGCAGCAGCAGCACGGTGGCACCCGCTCCCGCTAGCCCCAGCGATCGATCATTCCTGCTCGGCGGGCGCTCGGCGCCGGGTGGTCCGATCGTCCGCCTGTACGGCGGGGGAATGTCCCCATCAGACGACGCCACATCCGCGGCACCCACCAACGAGGCGATCTCCAGGAGGGACCTGGCGGGGAGACCGGGGTCGCGGCCGGTCCAGCTCCATCCGTCGATATCGCCGTCGTGAACCGTCGTTGCGCTGGCCCCAAGGGTGAGCCAGCGCCATGTCCCGGTGGTGTCCTGTCGAAAATACTGCCAGTACGGGGAGTCGGAGCCCCCCTCCTGACAGAGGGTGCGACGACACGGTCCGACCGGACATCCTTCCCGTTCAAGGGAGCAGACTCCTTCTCCAAGACCGCCGAATGGGATCGTGACCTGCTCGATCTCACTCCGATGAAGCAGCTCAATACCGGTGATCTCCTCTTCGAGGAACGACACGTAGGCGTAGGTCAGCCTCCCATCACCGTGACGCACGATCAACCCGGCATGGTGAAGAGGCGCCGCCGCATTGACGGCGCCCCACCACCCCGACCCGAGCAGCGCCAGACCGACGAGCAGCACCCACAGCAGGCCAGTTCGCGATAGCGAATGGCCCGGTCCACCGTGGCGTCTCAGCGGCCCTCGCCGGGAACGGGTCCCGGCTTGGGCCGCCCACTGGCCTCCGGGCCAGAGGGACCGGCGGTCACGCGGCCTCGTCAAGCTCGACACATGGCGCCTCGGCCCGGCCCGGCGCCGGCAAGACACTCACCGGCGTTTCCGCCCCGGTCGCCGCATCACTCACCTGGCACGCCACCGCGACCGGCAGCGGCAGACCGGCGATTGCGGGGAGCGCCTGAACGGTAGCGAAGAGGTTGTCCCCGCCCTCCTCATCGGTATAGCGGAACGCGCCGCTCGGGTTCTGGAAGGCCGCTAAGGCGCCCACCGCATCGCCCCACTCCGCACCGGCCGGGTCCTGACCAGCCGCGACGATCGCCTGCACGACCAGTGCGGTCGAATTGCCGTCCGCGGCGCCCCCCGGCTGGTACGGGAACCCGCCCGCCGGCGACCGCGTTCCCTTGAGATAGGCGAGGGCGGACTCGACCGTGGCGTCGCCGCCGTTCCCGGTGGCGATCAATGCCTGGACCACCAGCGCGGTGGTATTGGTGTCCCCGGCTCCCTTGGCGGTTGAGCCGTCGAATGCCCATGAGCCGTCCGTCCCCTGTGCCCCACGCAGCGCCTCAACCGCGGCCGGCGGCACGGGAGCATTGGTGGCCGCCAGGGCCAGCAGGACGAGCGCATGGTCGAAGACACCGCCGCCGTAGAGACCGCTGGTGGGACTCGGGGTGCCCGTTCGCGACACCACATCACCGGCCGCCACCCCGACCTCGGATGGGTCGACCCCAAGCGCCACCGCTGCCAGCACCAGCTTGGCGGATGCGCCCGGTCCGACCGCAGCGTAGCCAGCGCCGGCACTCATCAGGTACTGCCGCGCCGCGTCGAGCGACGCACTCACGTCCGCCCCGCGGAACTCGGCCGCCTTGAGACCGACCACCGCGTCCGCGGTCAGCCCGGGGTCGCTTTCCCCCGAGAAGCCAATGAAGCCACCATCGTCGCCCTGCTGACCGACCAGCCAGGCCGCTCCGTTGGCCGTCGCGCTCTCCGTTGACGGTGTCGCCACCCCGGCAGGTGGGGTTCCCTGCGCCGCAACTGAGATGCGGATCAACGCACCGCCCAGCAACGCTGTCACCACGGCCATGGCGACAATCAGCGCCGCCCCACCGCGTTGGATGCTCTTCATCCGCATCATCGCTCCTTCTGCGGTCAGCACCGCACCGTTGCCCAATGGTTCCAGCAACCCTCGCCAATACAAAAAGCCCGCTCTCGGCAAGAGCGGGCAGGGTCACCGCGGGCAGCGGCGCCATCGGGGTGGCAGCGGCATGCGGTCTCCTCCCCCTTTCGCGCGAAGGGCGTCGGACGCGGAGGGACGGGCGACCTGGCTCCGCCGGTCGGGACCATCCCGAAACGGCGATACAGTTGCGGGACAGCGCCGGCATCGCACCGGCTTCTCCCTGTGATTCCGTCCGGCGACCTGATAGGCACCGGCGGACACTCCCGACCGCGAAGTCAGAGCTTAATTGGTGAGGTGCGCGGGCCACCTAGCCCGATGACCGCCAGTGTCGCATCGGCACCTACCACTGTCAAACCCTCACGAGATGCCCCTGGCGGCGAGCGATGTGGCGCTCCACTCCCGGGGCAGTGCGGACGGGGCACAATAGAGAGTGGCAGTTTCCGTCAGGCGAGGACAGGAGATTCCATGACCGATCCAGACCAGCGGTTCACCTGGCACCCGACCTATCGCGGACGGATGGTGCAGGAGGTCCGAACCGACATTCAACGCGAGCTGGCAAGCGATCAACGCGCCTATGCGCTCGCGCTGGAAGGCGCGGAGCAGCATGAGAACAGCGTGCTGGCAACCCTCCTGGATCTCGACAGGCGGTGGGGCGTGTTCGACCTCGGCTGGGCCGAGACCGACCCGGACGCTCTGGCCGACCGGATCGTCGCCTTCGAGCGGGAGCGCGATCGCCGCCAGCAGCTCTTTCCATTCGAGGAGCTGCGTCCACCGATGGCCGGGACAGCCGCCACCGCCTCATCCGATCGCCCCTGGTGGGCACGCTGGCGCGGCTGAGCCGGCGGCGGTCGCTCGCCGGCGTCTTTGCGGCCCCTCCACAGCGTGTCGTTCGTAACGTGAACGAGCACAGCCGCTTGACTCGCATGGAGGTCAAACACGTCCCGGACAACGTGAAACGGGAAGCCGCTCACCCGCCAACAGAGGCCGGCGGCCGTCTCAATGACGAAGCTCACTTGACTGATTCGGAGAAAAAGCGCCGACTCTGGTGCGGCAGCACGTAGGTGCAACCAGAAACCGACTCATCGGACAGAGTAGGGGCCAGCACAGTGGTGAGTAGGCCGAAGCTAAGAAATAACAGGGTTCTCGAAGACTCTCGACACACCCCGTCAACGATGGTGTGGTTTTTAACGCAGCTAAGCCCGGAGATGTGCCGTGGGATACGCTCGTGCGCGTATCCCACGGCGGAAAGGACGTCAAGCGGAGGGCAAGCGGAACCCCGGGCCATACACCGCCCCGAAGAACGGCCAGTGGGTACCCGGAGAATAGGCTGGGTATGTTGGACGCAGTGTCCGCTTTTGTCAACCAGAGTTGCCAAGTACCAATGGGGGCCTTGTGGTCGACCAATTCGTCACAGCGCTTCACCTGCCGATGTCCAGTATTCGCCTGGAGCGCTACCGAACCCCAGGCGGTCCCAATCTGAACATGCTCGCCAACTACTTTTGGAACATGGACCTGGCGGAAGCCTTGTTTCCGACGCTGCATGCAGTTGGGGTGGGCTTGCATAATACCATTCATTCGACCTTAAACCGGCCGCTACAACACGCAGCGGTGGTGGCACCAACCCTATGCCTTAGGGCACAGCCGGCGCGACATGGTTATCAAGATTGAGGTTGACTATCAGAACGCCCACGGTATTCCTATCACCCTTGGCCGCCTGGTCTCCACCCTCGGTTTCGGCTTCTGGGCCACGATTTTAAGCTACCCCTACAAGTCCCGTCCCTGGCGTCACAAGCGGTTCGTCCTGGTCGAAAAGGCGTTTCCGCATAGAGCTGGCACCTCGCTGCACGACATTCACCAGCGCATTAACGACATCCGCCTCTTGCGTAACCGCGTCATGCACCACGAGGCGATTTACGACCGGCCGAACCTCCAGCAGGAGCACGCCGAGATTCACGAAGCCATTCGTTGGATCAGCGAGGAGTTGCACCAAGGCATTCACATTATCGATGACTTTCAAGAGGTCTACCGAGATGGCTGGGCGAAGGCCATTGACAGGCTCCACGGCATGCTTGGTGGACCGTAGGGCGTCCTATGAACTTTCGGGCAGGTCATATCGCGGCATTGTCCGATTCTATGTAGGCGAGAATCGAAATACGCCTATAGTATTCATGCAGTTCACTCCACCCCGGCGTCAGGCGGTTCCATGCAGTTCATCCTTAACGCTCTCAGCGCATCGGGGTCCTCGAAGCATTCGGCGGCACTGCGCCAGGTGCATAACCGGCTCTTGCCCCCAAGGGTCACGCGCGCATGGTGAAGGCTCAGCCGGCACTCGGGGTGGCGCAAGCGCACGATGGTGAGGATATCGCTACCCCTCAGCAGGATTTAGATCATTGGGAGTGTCTGACCTTGTTCGTGGTCGTCGCGGCCGCCTCGGCAAGCGGCGTCGTCAGCGCAGCCCGTGTCTTGGGCTTTGATGTTTGACGCGTCCCCGTTTCAGCCCGGCTTGGCCCTCCACCGGCCGCTGAGCGCAGAGTGAGCGCCTCGCGCCGCCAGCTCCGTGCCGCGAGGCGCGCGGTACCGTGGCTGCTCCGGACCGGGAGGCGCGGCAGCGTGCTCCTCTGGCTGCTGTTGCTCCTCGCCGCCACTGTCGCGCTCGTCCTGCACGAGCGCCGCGAGCTCGCCAACCTGGGTCACGTGCTACGGACCGCCGACATCTGGTGGGTCGCCATCGCCATCACCGTCGAAGGCGTCATCGTCGCGCTGATGGTGCTGAAGCAGCAACGGTTACTCGCCACCATCGGTCATCGCATCAGCTGGTGGCCAGTCGTGAGCATCTTCTTTCGTCGGCAGGTCGTGGCCACCGCCGTGCCTCTCGGCGCTCCCGCCTCGCTGGCGCTCTTCGTGCGCGCTGTCGCTCCCTATGGCGTTCCAGTTGACGATGCGCTCTTCGTAACGTTTCTGTTCAGCCTCCTGGGGTTGACCTCATTCACTCTCCTCCTGGTGCCAGTCCTGGTCTGGCTCGGGTACGAGAGAGAAGTCTCGCCCCTGGTCATGGGCGGTTCGCTCCTCCTCTTGACCCTCGTCGCCACGATGGCGCTCGCTCTGCGGTGGGTGATGACGGGACGGAAGCATTTTCCCCGCCTCAACCGTCGCTTGACCCGCCGCATCGACACCTTTGCCGCCCGCGCTCGCGGGCACGGCCTTTCTCCGCGGCAGCTCACGACGCCACTCGTCCTCGCCGTCGCGATTGATCTCGCCGGTGGCATGTCGCTGTATGCGGCGCTTCGCGCGGTCGGCGCGCATCCCACGCTCACCGTCGCCTTCGGTGGCTACGCCGTTGGCACGGTCTTTCTCCTCGTCTCGCCAGTTTTTCAGGGGATCGGCCTCGTCGAGCTCTCGATGGCGGCCGCCCTGACCGGATTGGGCGTGCCCGGAGGAAGCGCCGTGGCAGCGGCGCTGCTCTATCGCTTCTGCGAGCTGTGGCTACCATTCCTTGTCGGGATCGTCATCCAGTCGCGCGGTCATCAGGCGGTGCGCCGCCTGCCACCCCATCTGCCGGCTCTGGTGACCGGCCTGACCGGACTCGCGTCCATCCTGTCGGTCCTCGCGCCGACCTTGCCCCGGCGCGTTAACCAAATCGATCGCTATTGGCCCCTCGCGGTATCGGATGTCTCACGGACCCTGACCCTGGTAGGCGGCTTCTTTCTGCTATTCCTCTCAGCCAGTCTCTGGCGCCGGAAACGCGTCGCCTGGTTGGCGGCGATAGTGCTACTCGTGGTCACGGTGATGACCCACCTGCTTAAAGGGCACGATCAAGTCGTCGCGATCGTCGCGGTCGCGAACATCGGGCTTCTCGTTACCTACCGCCATCGATTTCGGGTGCGGAGCGACGTACCCACGATCGCCCAGGGCCTTGCTCGCCTGGGATTTGTCCTGCTACTCGCTCTCAGCTATGGCATTGCCGGCTTTTGGTTTCTCGATCGGTCGGCGTTCGGTACATCCTTCTCCGTCATCGACTCGGTCGATCGAACGGTGCGGCTCTTCTTCGGCATCGGTGATGCAGGACTCACACCCCGGACCCGCTACGCGGCCTGGTTTCTCGACTCCTTCACCATTGTGGGGATGGTCTCTATCAGCTACGCGATCTTCTCGCTCGCACGCCCCGTGGTCTGGCGTCGACGCATCTTGCCGGCCGAACGGGCGCGAGCTCGTCACGTGATCGAGCAACATGGCAACTCCTCCCTCGACTTCTTCAAGTACGGGGCCGATAAGCTCTTCTTCTTCGCATCCCGTGGCGACGGCGTCGTCAGTTATGGCATCTCGAATGCGACGGCGATTGTGCTCGGCGACCCGATCGTCGCCGATCAAGCGGCGTTCCCTTCGTTGCTGGCCGAGTTCCTGACGTTCTGTGATGCCAACGGCTGGCGGGTCGCCTTTCATCAAGCATCGACGCAATTTCTCGACGATTACCGGGATGCTGGCCTGTCAGCGCTCAGGATCGGCGAGGACGCGATCGTTGATCTTGGCCACTTCACCCTTCAGGGCAAGACGATGAAATCGCTCCGGTCAACGGTGAACAGATTTACTCGCGGCGAGTTCCGGGCCACCTTGACGTCATCGCCGCTCCCGGACCCGCTCCTGGCACGCCTCCGCGAGGTGTCTGATGAGTGGCTCACCCTCGACGGACGGCGCGAGCGATCCTTCACCCTTGGGCAGTGGGATGACGCCTACGTTCGGAGTTGTCCCGTGATGACGGTCGAAGAGCCATCTGGCCGAATTCTCGCCTTTGTCAACCTCATCCCCGATGGAGTTCCCGGCGAAGCGACGATCGACCTGATGCGGCACCGGATTATGATGCCCAACGGAACGATGGACTTCCTCTTTCTTCAGTTGTTTTTGTCCTGTCAGGCGCAAGGTTATCGCGCGTTCTCACTCGGCATGGTTCCCTTCGCCGCTGTCGGCGCCGAACCAGGCTCGCGACCCGTGGAGCGCGGTATCTACCTGCTCTCGACCCACCTGAACCGCTTTTTCTCGGCCCAAGGACTTCGTGCGTATAAAGGGAAGTTTCACCCGATCTGGGAGCCTCGCTATCTCTTCTACCAAACGGAGTTCTCCCTGCCCGCCGTCGCGCTCGCCATCGTGCGCCTGACCGAAGGGCACACGTTATCCAGGAATACCGTGGATCCCCGCCATGACCACTAATGGCGCGCCACCGCTCGTCGCCACCATTCGCAGCTTTCCCACCACGCTGGGGCTGACGGGTATCGTGCTGTTGGTCGGGATTCTCACCGCGCGCCACACCGCCGCGCGGCATGAGGCCATGCTGGGACGCTTCGGCCTCGATCTCGACCTCCTCCGTCTCCATCACCTCTGGACGCTCCCCATCGCGACCTTCGTCCAATCGTCGCCGGGGGTTCGCTGGCACATGCTCCTGCTCGTCGCGGCTTCACTCGCCCTGCTCGAATACCGAGCCGGCAGCCTTCGCGCCCTCATCACCTTTCTGGTCGCTCATTGGATCAGCTCACCTCTGACCGTCGTGGTGCTGTCGGGACTGGCGCGCGGCGGGTCAGAGCGGGCGCTCCACACGCTGCATCGGCCGGACGCCGGATCATCGGCCGCCGCCCATGGCGCGCTGGCGACCGCTCTGGCTCTTCTTCCTACCCCCTGGTCGGTGATTGGCGTGAGCGGACTCCTGACGTATAGCGCGACCGCCATCGCCTTTCAACGGATCGATGCCGCGGTCGCTCACCTGGTCGCCTCAGTGATCGGCGCGGCGTGCGGCTGGGTCCTGTGGCGGCCACAACTGAGCGTCAGCGCGGCGAGCAAAGGGCAATGATTGGAAGCGCTCGCTCCATGACTCTGTCGTCTCCGGACATCGCCAACCACGAACCGTGACTACCAGCAGGTGGCTCCGTGCTCGTGAGGGTGCTATAAGGCCGGGGGTACGAGCGCGTCGCGCATGAGGAGACAGGTTGGACATCGGACGGTCGGTTGAGATTGGCGCGGTCGCGGCCGTGGCCGCGATCCTGGGATCGATGGTGGGACTTGGGGGCGGCGTCTTTCTCGTCCCGATCCTGACGCTCTTCTTCGCCATCGACCAGAAGCTCGCGATCGGCGCCAGCGCCGTCGCGGTCGTCACCAACTCGGTTGTCGGTTCCTCGGTCCATCTTCGCAGCCGATTCACCAACCTGCGTCTGGCCATGCTGCTCCAGGCGATCACCGCGGGCGGGGCGACCGCCGGTGCGCTCTTTGCCGTCTACGCCGACCCGCGGATTCTTAATATCGCCTTTGGGCTCGCCCTGCTCTACGCGTCGATCTCGATGGCCACCCGCCGCCGGGCCGCCACACCATCAGTCACCGAGGATGTGACCGACCCCAATCGCCTCGGCGCCTATTATCGAGACCCGGCTACCGGCGGCACGGTGACCTACCTCCCGCGCCGGATTCCGGTGGGTCTCGGCCTGAGCAGCGTCGCCGGTGTCGTCTCCGGCATGCTCGGTGTCGGGGGCGGCGTCGTGCAGGTCCCCGTGATGCACCTGATGATGCGCGTGCCAATGAAGGCGGCGGCCGGCACCGCGTCGTTCATGGTCGGCATTACCTCGGTCGCGACCGCCCTCGTCTTCTATGCCAACGGCAAGATCGATCCCCAGATCGTCGTCCCCGCGATGATCGGGATCTTCGCGGGGTCGCAGATCGGCTCCCAATTGACGCGGCGGCTGCCCGCCCAGCGACTGAGTCTCTTCTTCGTGATCATCCTCCTCTATCTCTCGATCTCGCTCCTGCTGAAAGCGGCCGGCGTCACCCTGCCGGGGCAACGATGAACGACCCAGCGCCCTCCACCCGAGCGGTCCAGCCGACCGAGGCGTCACCGATGCTGGTGAGTCGCGCCAGGGAGCTCGACCCGCTCTATCACGCCGCCGAGGTGACACTTCGATTCGGCTTTCGCGGCGGCGCCTTGCTGCTGGCGCTGGGGGTGGCACTGGCCGTGATCCGCCAGGAGCCGCTCGATCACACCGTCAAGCCATTCATCGACGTGATCCCCGCCGCGCTCGCCGGCGAGGTCGCGGGGGTGATCGATCTCGCGATCTTGTGGATCGTCGCGACCCCGGTCGTGACGGTGCTGGTCGTGGCGATCGGCTTTCTCCGGATCGGCGACCGCCGGTTCGTCGCGCTGTCATTGCTGGCACTCGCCGTGCTCGGGATAAGCATCACCCTGGCTCTGACCAAATAACATCCTCGACTCTTCAGAAGCCGCGCCGACACGGCTGACGCCATCCGGGAGACTCCAATGAGCGAACCGACGATCGGCGATAGGGAAACATCCCCCGCTGGACCAATCGGCCTCGTGGTCGCGATGGACGCCGAGCTCCATCACCTGCTCGACGCCGTGGAGAGCCACCGTCAAGCGCAGGCCGGGATCTGGACCGAGCAGCATCTGACGGTCGCGGGGCAGCCGGTGATTGCCGTGCGCTCGGGCATGGGCATGGTCAACGCGGCGGCGGCGACCGAAGCGCTGCTGGACCGGCACCATCCCCGCGCCCTGCTCAACTTCGGCTGCTCCGGCGCTCACCGCCGCGACATCATGCCCGGCGATGTCGTGATCGGCGAGCGGGCCGTCCATCACGCCGCGGTTCATTTGCTCGCCAGCGGTGAGGAGCATTTCGTCGGGTCGTCCTATGAGGTCGGAGGCGAGGTGATGGATGCGGCCGAGCTCACCGCCGATCCCCACCTGCTGGCGGTCGCGGTCGACGCGGCCGTCGGCTGGATCCCGGAACCGTGGCCTGAGGAGCTCGGTTGGCCCGCGACCGTTCCCCATCGCGCGGCCCGGGTCCATCGGGGCGTCGTCGCCTCGGCCGATATCTGGACTCAGCAGCATGCACGCCTCGACATCCTGCACCAGCGCCACGGCTCCCTCTGCGAGGATATGGAGGCGGCAGCGATCGCCCACGTCTGCGGCCGGCATCAGGTGCCCTTCCTCACCATCAAAGACATCTCCAACAACGAGTATCACACCGTCACCGATATCGCCGAGGGCTTCACCGCCTTCCCGACCGCCGAGGTCGGCAAGCGCGCCGCCAGACTGATCCGACGCGTGCTGGAGCACCTCGCCACCGCCGGTTGAGGATGACGCGGCGCATCCCGGCGGCGACCACCTGATCTACCGCTGATACACCGCGGCGCACGATCTCCATGCCACTGCCAGACCGGCGCTGTCATCGTGACGTTGTCCCCCGGCGCTGCCGTTCGCTCAGGTCCGAGGCGGCAGCGATCCGTCCAGCGCGCGTCACCCGGCGACCGTTTGGCCGCCTGACGCGTCCTCGCGTGAGGGGCAGGGAGCACGCACCGTGAGGCCATGTCACTCATCCGACGCCGGGGTGATCGCTTTTGGTCTGGGCATGGCCACTGTCGCGGGGCTCGGCCCGCTTGCCCTCAAGGTCATTCAGTTCCGGACGTCGGCGCGCATCGAGACCCAGTTCACCGGTGGCGACATTGTCTCGCTGGCCGTGGTGGCGCCAATCTCCATCGCGGCAGGTGTTCACTGGCCCAGCGACCATCCTCTGGCTCCCGCCGTCGCCCTGGCGCCCGCCGTCGATGCCGTCTCCACCTCTACGAGCGTCATCGCTAGACAAGAGCACGGGCGCTACGACGGCAACGTCGAGCCCTTTTCCCGCTCTATGCCGGGCTGGTGACAGGGGGTGTCGCGGTCCCCACCGCGTGGTCGAGACTCAGCGCGCGCGATACCGTCGCGCCACCCACGACGCTCGCGCGAACCATCGCCGGCATCTTGCTGGCCGGCTCGGAGCTGATCGCCCTGGCCTGGGCACGGCAGATCGGTCTCGTCCTGACCAGCCATCCACCGATCGAGGACGTTGAGGGACCAACCCTCGTCTGAACGATCAAGCTGCTCGATGTCGGGTTCCTCATCACGGCATCCGTCGCGGTGGGTGACGGTCTGCTGCGGGGATATCACACCGCCATCCGGGCCGCGTACGGACTCTGCGGCTCCGTCACCTGTCTCGCCAGTTCCGTCGCGGGAATGTCCGTCGCCATGCAGGCGAATCGCGATCCGTCGGCACAGCCGGCCGTGCTGGTGCTCCTCATACCGCTGACCATCGGTCTGGGATTCCTCACCGCCAGAGTGATCGGATCGTCACTGAGTGGCGAGGCGGCGGTCGTGGATGCTCAGGTGACGGCGCGGCGATCGGGCGCTCCGGCACCGGGCACTGGAATCAGGCGGAGGGCCGGGTGAGGAGCGCCCCGGCCGTCGATCCCCCGCCGAGGAAGATGACGACGCATCGATCTTAACGACCGGAGGGCTGGCTTAGATGCCAGCCCTCCATGATCTGGAACTCGATTCATCGATCCGGTGGGGAATCTGCTCTCGTGATTACGAGTAGATCGCAACCTCGCTGATCCGGCCAAGCACCTTGTCGCCATTGGGATTCGTGAAGGAGAACCGGACGTAGCGGGCCTCCCCAACGTACGGAGCAATCTGCCAGGTGTCAGCTTCCGCATTCGTGAACGATCCGACCGGTGTCCAGGTCTGCTTATCGTTCGAGACGGAGATCTCCATCGCGTCGGCGCCGCCCGTGGCGCCGAACTGCCAGCGGATACTGCTCAGGGTCTTGACCGAGCTCAGCTCAAAGGTCACCATCGCGCTGTTCGGCGTGTTCTTGCTGTCGGTGCGCCAGGTCGTCCCGCGGTTCCCGTCGTAGGCATTGGTCGCCGCGTTCGAGTTCCTCGTTCGTGAGCTGCCCACAATCTTCAGACGATTAGGCATCGCCGCGGCCGGGCTATCGGCCGGCACGGAGTCGGCGGGAACCGCCCCCGTCGTATCAGCACACAGTTTGGCGGGTCGGTCGACGTAGCCGCCGAAATCCGCCGACCAATACCATTTGTAGGCCGAGTTGGCGTCGTAGACCAGACCAAGCCCGATCACGTTGAACTCTTTGCCGAGCATCACACTGTTGTGGGTCGGTGAGTTGCGCCACCCCTCGAAAGCCTGCTCCGCGGTCGTCTGACCGCCAGCAAGGATCTCGCCGCGATAGGTGTTGTAGGTATAGCCATGGTTCGTCATGTTCTGCGACCAGGAGATGCCTTCTGGCGTCAGGTCATGGGAAAAGTAATTGTTCTGGGCCATGCTGGTACTGTGATGCTCGGCCGCAGCCGAAACGGTCTGTGAGATGGCGACCGGCTGCAACCCGTTCTGGGCGCGGTAGTCATTGATCAAACCAACGGCCTTGAACTCTTCGTCGTCGATGCAGCTGTCGGCGGTCGCGACATTCGCGACCAGCGTGCCGCCATCCGTCGGTGCAGCGCCCTGTCCCGGAGCCGCCAGCACCGATGTGACAGCAACGCCAACCATCATCACGAGCGCCACTACGATCCCCGTCAATCGTCCCAAAACCGTCATCATGTCTGTTCCCATTCACCGGCGATTGCCACGTTGGCAATCCGACCCGACCTGCTACTTGGCGGGAACGCCGGTCTGGCGTGCCCTGATGTGATGATCGGTTCCGGGCACGCCGAAACCCATGACTCCGCAGTCACGAGCCTGGTAGGTCGAGAGACCTAGGTTCGGGTCTACCTGATCGTGGGGTCAGCGCGGGACGAATGTACGGGAGGGGGACGATGGCATCTGACACCCTGTCTGAAAGGCATGGTCTGAGAGGACTATTGGGCCAGCTGGCCTGACGCACGAGCGCGCCGAACGCGAACCCCTGGGGTTGCACGATGAGGGGATCGAACCCGCCAGGGGTGCGTCAATGATGGGTCGCGATCCGAGGCAGGTTTCCCGTCGCCGCGCCGCCCATCGCGATCGTCGACCGGGCGCGCCTGGCAGTTGAGCCAGAGCGAAGTCCCGAAGCCGATCATGGACACAACGCGGGCGCGGCGCTCGCCAACGTCATGGCCGCAACATCGGTCGGTGGCTCCACCGTATCCCGGGATAGCAACCGGCAGCGAGGGTTCTCAGTGAGACCGGTCGAGCGGTGTCCTCGTTCTTACCAGACGATGACGTGGGCCGGTGGGAACTGCAGCGGAGGCGGACGGTCCGACACCGGCGACAATGTCGTCGGGGCCAGGACACCGGGGCAGGCCAGGTCCACGCGGCGTCAATCTGGCCAGGCGCCCTGTCGGCCGCGGCCGATGGCGTGACATCGGCGGTACGATGGTTGACGACCAGGGCCCTGGCGATGTGCTCCTACCGGTCCGGGCGACGGAACGAGGCATCCCAAAATCAAACCGGGACGTTGGCAGGACGGCGTGGTCAACACTCCGGCCGGGGCGGTACCGCGGTTCCATCATCGGGAGGGGAGGGCGCGACCCACCGATCCGATGCCTGGGGGCGGGACCCGGCGGCCAGGATGACCCGGCAGCATGGCGTGCCGGACAGCGGGTCGTGCGGTTTCCGTCCACCCACGAACGGATTCTCCACCCCCGTGGCAGGGGCGCTGCTTGCCGCGCCCGGGTCACTCACCACACAGTCGCCGGTATCTCGCTCGCCATGCCCCGGTGCTGCAGTCCTCAACACTGTGGTCGCTATGCCCACCCCGTGCGCCCTGGTGCTCACCGGGGCCGCAGGCGGCGACGGCTGACGAGGAGCAGACCGGTGGTGACATGGCGAGGAGGAGAACCACCGCACGGTGACTCCTCGTCCTCCCGCTCACCCTCCCGGTGACCCCTCCATCCTTCGCGTCCCCGGCACAGAACGCGTTCTCGTGGTCCGTAACGCGGCGGCTCCGCCGCGGCGCCGCCGATCGCTATCGTCGTCCACGGTCAGCCGGGGGATGATCTTCGACGGAACGCTACTCGTAGACCAGCGGCCGGACGATCATGCGCCCCGCTGCTGGTTGAATGTCGAGGACCACCTCCGGGTGATGCGGCAGCAGCAGGTCGGGACCGCCGCCAGCCGGCCGGACCACGAAGACGTCATGGGCACCGGTCTCGATGACATCCGTCACCCGGCCGATCGTCTCGCCCGCCTCGTTGACCGCTTCAAGGTCGATCACCTGGTACAGGTAGAACTCGCCCGGCGCGAGGGGCGCCGCATCCGACCCGGCGATCCGCACCGGGACGCCCACCAGCGCGCCGACGGCTTCAGGGGAATCAACGCCCTCGACTCGCAACAGTGCCTGACCCCGATGGAGGCGAACCCCGAGAAGCGGCCGTGGCGTCTCCTCGTCACCGATAAAGAGCTGTTTGATGGTCTGCAGGTGGTCGGGGCGGTCGGTCATCAGCCGCAGCTTGATCTCGCCATGAACGCCGTGCGACCCAACAATCGTACCGATCACCAGCCGCACGACCGCGACCGGCATCGATGGCTCCGGTCCAGTCGTCGTCGTGAGCGGTACGGGACCGCTCGATCGCCGCGTCGTCGCGCCCGATCGTCGTGTTCCTGGGCCGACCGGTCGTCGCGGTGTCCGGGGTGCGCTCGCTCGCCGTGGTCGACCCGGCGCGGCGCTCCCGGCGAGTTCCGGATCGTCGGTCACCGGCGAATCGGTCACCTTATCCCTCGATGTCGAGACTGGCACGGAGGTTGTGCCGGGCAGCGGTAATCGAGACAACGGTCCGGATCGCGCGGGCGATCCGGCCCTGGCGCCCGATCACCTTGCCAAGCTCATCTTCGGCGAGCCGGAGGCTGAGATGAACGCTGCTTCCTCGCCGCTGAGCGTCGACCTCGACCGCATCCTGGTCGTCGGTCAGGGCTTTGGCCAGGTAGGTCACGAGACCGCGCAGATCTTCGACCGCGGCTTCCATCGCTTCGTCGCTGGCCTCCTCCGCCTGAGGAGCATCTGGTCCCGGTGGCTCCACGCCCGTCACTTCCTGCTCGACCTCAACCATGTCGTCAGGTTCTCGCTCGTCCATTGGTGTCGCTCCCGCTTATGCCGGTCACGTGCCAGAAAAGGCGGCCGCATAGCGACCGCCTCCTCCCTCAGATCATCGTCATCGTATCCGGACGACCGACCGCCACATCATGCCGACCGTCAGGCCGGCGTGGCGGGAGTCGCGGCCCGGCGACGGCGCGCTGGCGCGGCGGCTTCAACGGCGGGCGCCTCGTCGATCGGCGGGGCGATCTCGACCTCGGTCGCGGTCGCAGCGGCGGTCAACGAGCCAACCAGACCAGCTCGCCGGAAGATATCGCGCACCGTGTCGGATGGCTGCGCCCCGACCGAGAGCCAGTGCCGCGCCCGATCTTCGTCGATGCGGACAGTCGGCGGATCCGTCAGCGGGTTATAGATTCCAAACGACTCAATGATTCTCCCGTCGCGGGGAGAGCGGCTATCGGTAGCCACAATACGGTAGCTTGGCCGCTTGGCGGCGCCCATCCGTCGAAGACGAAGTTTGATCACGCGTCTCTGCTCCTCGCATTGCCTTGAGGTTCGAACGTCCCGCTCCACGTACAGGAGAAGCGCCCAGCAGCACCTGGTTCCCCACCGCATCTGCCAGCAAAGACCGGGGAGCAAGGGTTCACTGGACGGATGTCACACAAAAAGCCGCCTGGCTCAACCCTGGCGGCGACGCCCGACTCTAGCACATGGGCGCGAACAGCGTCAACCGGCAACACGATCCAGGTGTAATCATCGCAAAGGCGTCGCCACTGGCGCGATCATCGCGATCATGGAGCGTCGCGATCCGGCCCGGGGCCTGGCCCTCCGTCTCACAGCAGGTGAACCGGCTCACTCCGACTGGCACCCCGGGGTGAACGACCCGGGTCCGCGCCGGACCCGCAGTGCGAGTCGGTGACACCGATCCCACCTCCGGCAAGGACCGACCAGGTCGAGCCTCCGCGGTCTCTGGATCAGACGGTGACTCGGTTGGCCGCCCGGCACATGCCCCGCGATCAAAGGCACGAGGACGCTCGCCGACCCTAGGAGGTCGTGAGTGGGTGCGGACGCGTCGAGCGAGCGGCATCGAGCGCCGTCGCGGAGCAGGCGACAACCATGACACGAGTGAGCTGGGGAGGAAGGCCCAACTTCGAGGCGCGGTCGACAATGCAGTGCGGCCCATGACGCTGGACGAGCGCCTCGGCAATTACGCGGCTCGGCCGTGGCGCCTGGTTCTCGGATGGGGTCAGGACCATAGTGCGCGAATCCTCCTCGTGTGGGGGCGAACGACGCCCGGCCGCGGACACCGGATACGTCACCGGAAGATCGCCCATCTCCCAGCCAGAGGACGGGCAATCCATGTGGACTCTGTGAAGACTTTAACGCACGATCAACGTCGTGGCAATGCTCTGGACGACCGCAACGGTCCAACCTCTGGACAGTCGTGGCCTGGCAACCTAGTCTCCGCCCCCGACTTCCTCCTGGGCCGCGGGGTCGTCAATCGCCAATCCGCTCCCGCCGTCAAGCGCCGGTCCATCCTCGGGATCGTGGCCGAGGGGGTCCTTCTCGCCGGACGGTTGGGTCTCGTTGGGGGCAGGCGACAGAGGTCGCTCGTCATGCCTCCCCTCCCGGTCGCTCATCAGCAGTCTCCCGCGGCAGCAACGACAAGATCGGCAGCTAGATCGGACTGGCGGCCACCCTCGTCCTCGTACGCCGAGATGATGGCGACTTTCTCAGCCGATGCTGACGAGGTGTCGAACTCGTAGGTCAGCCATTCCCGGACCAACCGGCTTGCCAACTCCGGTCCGATGACCCGGGCACCGAGGGTGAGCACCTGACAATCGTTTGAGAGGACCGACCGCTCGACCGAATAGGAGTCGTGAGCGACGGTGGCCCGGACCCCCTGGACTTTATTGGCCGTAATCGCCATGCCAATCCCGGTCCCGCAGACCAGCAGTCCTCGTCGAGCCTCGCCGCGTGCCACCGCCCGCGCGACATCGAGACCGACATGGGGGTAAGCGGTGGCATCCGCGGCGTCGGGCACGCCGAAGTCACGCACCTCGATCCGCGGATCGGTCGCCATCTCCGCTGTCAGACGGTTCTTGAGCTCGACTCCCGCGTTGTCGGCTCCGACCGCAATCACCCAGCGTTCGCGGCTCGTCATAGGAGACTCCCTCGACACCCTTACCATCGTCGCTTCCTCTACCAGCGCGCGGGCTCGACCTGGGCCATTGCCAGGATCGGAACCGCCGGCGTTGGTTGCTAGTCGTCGTCCGTCAGCGCCTCGCCGACCGCCCGCAGGATGTAATAGACCGAGGTCGCTCCCGCGTCAGGGAACCCCCGGCTCCGTTCTCCCAACCGGGAGGCTCGACCCCGTTTGCTGACCATCTCGGTCGTGGCCCGCATCCCCGCCTCGGCGACTGGCAATGCGGCATTCCATGCCCGCGCCGTCGAGTCGGTCGTGGCTCGCTCCTGAAACAACCGCACGAATGGTTCCAACGTGTCAACGAGGGTCTTGTCACCAGGCTGCGCCTGACCGAGCCGTTGGATCGTCGCCAGCCCGGCGGCGAGCGCCGTGGCGACCATGGGCGCATCGATTCTCTCGTCCGCGGCGGGGAGCGCCGCACCGATCGCGATCAGACTTCCACCGACCAGGGCCCCCGACGCCCCCCCGGCCGCATCCTGAAATGCCGTCCCGGCGCTCACGAGTATCTGACGGGCCGTCGCCGGTCCTCCCCCGATCGCCGCGACCGCCGCACGGAAGCCACGGGCCATCCCGGCGCCATGATCGCCATCGCCGGCCGCCGCATCCAACCGGCCCAGCTCATCTTCCGCCGCCTCGATCGCCTGTGAGGCCGCCACGACCGCCGCCCGGGCGCGCGCCCCTGCCCGACCCGGTGTGCCCGCCGGTTCCTCGGTCGTCTCGGGTACGTCGCTCCCTGTATCGACGGCGCTCAGCGTGCCCACGCTCTCGACCATGATCTCGTCGGGGCCATGCTGTCCGATCTGGGTGAAGGCTGGCGTCGCGGCCGTGGCGTCATGGAGCGTCCGCAAATCGTCATCGAGCCAGAAGAGACTCAACGAGCAGCCCGTCATGTCGAGCGCCGTGACGAACTCGCCGATTCGCGGCTCGTACGCATCGATCCCAGCCGCGGCGAGCAGGGGAGCGATGCCCTGGTAGAGCACAAAGAGCTCTTCGTACTTGGTGGAGCCGAGGCCGTTCAGCAGCACGGCCGCCTGGCCTCCAGCGTCTGGGGGCGCCTCCGCGATCAGGGCGTCGACCATCAACCGAGCGATCTCGCGCGCAGGCAGCTGCTCGGTCGTTCGCACCCCCGGCTCGCCGTGGATGCCGAGACCGACCTCCATCTGTCCTGGCGCGACGGTGAAGAGCGGCTCGTCCTGACCCGGAATCGTGCATCCGCCAAAAGCGACTCCGACCGTTCGCACCCGCTCATTCGCGCGGCGGGTCATGGCCTCGACCATCGCCAGATCGTCGCCACGAGCCGCGCTGGCGCCCGCGATCTTAAAGACGTAGAACCCGCCGGCGATGCCGCGGCGGCGGTCGGTCTCGGCGACGGGCGCGGAGAGGACATCGTCGGTCACCAGCACCGTCCGCGTCTCGATCCCCTCGGCCCGCAGACGTGTCTCGGCCATCCCGAAGTTCATCACGTCGCCGCTGTAGTTGCCGAACGTGAAGAGCACCCCGGCTCCCCCGTCGACCGCACGGGCCACCCGGTAACATTGCTCGCCCGACGGGCTGGTAAAGACGTCGCCGATCGCCGCGCCGTCCGCCATGCCACGTCCAACCAGCCCGTAGAAGGCCGGATAATGCCCCGAGCCGCCACCAACGACGACCGCCACCTTGCCCGCCCGGGGCGCTCCGCGCGCCATCACCCCCGAGGCATCGGGCACCCGCCGCAGGTAGCGGCCATAGGCGCCGGCGTAGCCGGCGATCATCTCCTCCCGGAACGCCGTCCGCTCATTGAGCATCCGCTTCACGATCGACCCTCTCGCCCGTCGTCAATGCCTGTCGTCATCTATCCGATCTCCTGCACCGATCCGGAAGGTTCATCGAGCCAGGCGAGAATCCCAGCGCTCGCCTCGGCCGGTGTTCCAACGACCAGCGCACAACGCTCCAGCGCGTCGGGCTTGGGTGGATAGGTCGGATTCGGGATCGCGATCACCCTTAACCCCGCCGCCGCCGCCGCCCGAATCCCGTTACTCGAATCTTCAACACCGACGCAGTCAGCGGGATCGACACCCAGGCGCCGTGCCGCCTCCTGGTAGACATCCGGCGACGGCTTCCCCCGCGGCACTTCCTCGCTGGAGACGATTGCCATGAAGTGCCCGATCAGCCCCGTGCTTGAGAGCACAGCCTCGATCAAGCGGCGGGGCGCGGAAGAGGCGACCGCGATCGGCACCCGGGCGCTGACCGCTTCCACCATCTCGCGCGCCCCCGGGAGCAACTCGACCCGGCCCCCATGAAGCGCCGCGATCATACCGTCAATCACCCGCTTCGCCACATCGGGCGCATCGGCGCGGGACTGGTTGACGCGCTCAGCCAGATAGCCGGACCACTCCGGAACGCTCATCCCCTGGACATGCTCGGTATCGCCTGTCTGCCACGTATAGCCTGCCCCCGCCGCGTAGACGCTCCAGTTCTCTTCCCAGAGATGCTCCGACTCCGCCAACACGCCGTCCAGGTCAAAGACGACCCCATGAATGCGCTCGCGCCCGTCCACCGGTCTGCTCATGCCTCTCCCCCGCCGACGATCACAGCGGCGCCACCTCGACCGGGACGCGACTATCGCGCAGCTCCTGAAGCCGTTCGTCATCGACCCCGGCATCGACGACCACCAGATCGAAGTCACTTAGGGGGGCGAGCCGGTGCAGCGCCACCTTGGCCAGTTTCGTATGGTCGATCAACAGCACCCGCCGGGTCGCGGCATGCAACATGGCTCGTTTCACTTTGACGATCTCCTGCTCCTGGTGAAACGCGAGCCCGCCGGAGACCGCCGACGTCGACATGAAGAAGATATCGGCCCGGAGGGCTCCAATGGCCGCCTCGCAGATAACACCGGTGAAGGAGTCATGACTTGGAAAATACTCACCGCCCAGCGCGATCAGGCGGATGCCCGGCTGCTCGCGGAGCTCATTAATCGTCGCCAGGTAGTTCGTCAGCACCGTCACGGGGGCGATCGCCGGCAGCAGCCGCGCCAGCGCCAGCGTGGTCGTCGCGTCGTCGAGCATTACCGCCTGCCCCGACTCGACCAGCTTCACCGCATGGCGGGCGATCGCTTCTTTCTCCGCCCGGGCCGTACCGAGCCGGAAGCGGACGTTACTCTCGAAGAGACTGGATGGCTGCGGCGTCGCCCCCCCGTGCACCTTCCGCAGCACCCCTTGACGCTCCAGCTCGTCGAGATCGCGATGGACCGTCATCACGCTGATGTCGAAACGCGCGGAAAGCTCCTTGGCGGACACCACATCGCGAGCCAGCACATACGCGGCGATCCTCTCGCGTCGCCGCGGCGGCGTCAGCGGCACCCGGCCATCCCCTCCTGGCAACCGCTCAATCCCGTTTCCGCTGCTCGTCATCGCTCCGTACCCTCACCGCAATCGTCTGGCAGCAATGAGATACTGTCGTGAAGATCACATCAGTTTTGATTGCCGCCATCATAGCATTCCACCTGTGGTCACCCTCACCACCAGCCATCGGACCGCGAAAGGCAGGGCATGCGATCTTTCACCTCCCTCGTTGCCATCACCAACCCTCCATGCTAGAGTGTGAAAGTCACATTCAGTACGTTAAATTCTTGGTGTCGTCGGGCACATCGTCACTGGAATGTGGCCAGGGGAAATGGGGCCATTGGGGCCGAGGACTCCGCGTTCTCTGTTCGGAAGAGAGGCCGGCGACCAGGGCGGCCGCGGCCAACGATCGGGAGAGGAGATCCGCGCATGGTGAAGCATGGTCGATCACCTATGGCAGACGCATTGAGCGCCCGCCTGTCTCGTCGCCGGGCGATGCAGCTCGGCGCCGGCGCCGGAGCGACCGCCCTGGTCGCCGGAATGATGCCGGCCGCCAGTCCGCGGGCTGGGGCGCAGGACACCGGCGCCGCCGATGTTACCGGGCCCTTCGATTGGAAGCGGGACAGCGGCACGACGATCAAGGCGCTGCTCAACGAGCACCCGTATACGACCGCGCTGGAGAAAGATCTTAAAGCGTTCAGCGATCTAACGGGCATTACCGTCGAGTATGACAAGTTTCCGGAGTCGAATTACTTCGAGAAGCTGACCGTCGACCTCCAATCGGGCCAACCCTCGTATGACGTCTTCATGCTCGGCGCTTACTTCGTTTGGCAGTACGGCCCGCCGGGCTACCTCGAAGACTTCAATCCCTGGATTCAAAACGGCGCCGCGACAAGCCCCGACTACGACTGGGAGGACATCTACCCGAACCTCCGCTCGGCCGATCAGTGGAGTCTCAAGGTCGGGGATCCGCTGGGCACGGGGGGGCAGTACGCCCTCCCCTGGGGGTTCGAGACCAACACGGTGATGTACAACACCGAGGTCTTCAAGAAGCTCGGCGTCAAACCCGCCGAGACGCTCGACGAGCTACTCGAACTGGCTCGGACCCTCAACGAGAAAGCGCCCGGCGCCGGTTACCCGGATATGTATGGGATCGGGGCGCGCGGCTCTCGCCAGTGGGCGACGATCCACCCTGGTTTCATGACGATGTATTCCCGGATGGGCGCCAAGGACTTCGAGATCAACGGCGACGCGGTCAAGCCGGTCATGAACTCCGATGTCGCTGTTGACTTCACCGGCAAGTGGGCCCAGATGCTCAAGGACGCCGGACCGCCGAACTGGACCAACTACTACTGGTACGATGTCGGCAACGACCTCGGCGCCGAGAAGGCCGCGATGATCTTCGACGCCGACATCCTTGGCTATTTCAACAACAAGAGTGGCAAGGTTGGCTGGCATCCCGGTCCGAAGGGTCCGGACGGTTCACTCCTGACCAACCAGTGGATCTGGTCGCTCGGGATGAGCGCCAAGTCGAGCAAGAAGAGCGCCGCCTGGGCCTTCTTGCAGTGGGCGACGAGCAAGGAGCACCTCCGCAAGTCGGCGCTCGAGGCGGAGCATATCGACCCGGTTCGCAAGTCGATCGTCGACGACCCGGCCTTCAAGGATCGGATGGCGCCCCAGACCGGCTTCCTCGACACCTTCAATGCCGTCATCGATCAGACCAAGATCCTGTTTACGCCGCAGCCGGCGTTCTTTGAGGCGACAACCCTCTGGGCGCAGGCATTGCAGGACATCTACGGCGGCGCTGATGCGAAGGAGACGCTCGACAAGCTCGTCGACGATATCGAGTCGACCGTCGAGTAGGGTCCGCGGATGGGCGGAGGGAAGCGGCTCGGAGGCGACAGCGTCTCCTTCCCTTCCCTCCGCCTCATCATCGCCAGGTCAGGGTCGTGAGATGAGCAGGGCTCCCATCGCCGCCCCGGAGGCGAAGCGGCAGGTCGCCACGGTCGCCCCATGGCGACGTGCCGCCCGACCATACCTGCTCGTGCTGCCGGCGATCGCCCTGACGATCGGCATTCTCTATCCCTTCGTCGTCGGTGTCACCTATTCCTTTCAGAACTACCGTGCCAACCGGCCGGGACACCGCTGGGTTGGCTTCGACAACTTTCATCGCATCCTGACCGATCCCGATTCCTTCCATAGTGCCTCCGTTACGGCCCAGTTCGCCCTCAGCGCGACCGTGATCGAGACCGTGGTCGGGATCGGAGTTGCCCTGCTGCTCGCTCGCTCGACCTACGTGAGCCGGGCGCTGGAGAAGCTGCTGATCATGCCCCTGATGATCGCGCCGGTGATCGCGGCGATCATCTGGCGGCTGATGATGCTGCCGAGTGTCGGGGTGCTCAACTACCTGCTCGAACCGATCGGACTCGGTCACCGGGAATGGACCGGCAGCGCCGGAAGCGCCCTCTTCTCGATCATCCTCGTCGATGTCTGGACCTACACCCCGTTCGTCGCGCTACTCGTGCTCGCCGGACTCCGGTCGTTACCGCGGGCGCCGTTCGAGGCGGCCGCGGTTGAAGGCGCGGGGTTCTGGTACACCTTCCGCAACCTCACCTTGCCGATGCTCTGGCCCTACATCCTGGTTGCCGTCATCTTCCGCTTCATGGATTCGCTGAAGATCTTTGATATCGTCCAGGTACTGACCGCGGGTGGACCAGGCGATGCCACGATGACCTTGCAGGTCAAGGCGTTTGAAGAGGCGATCACCTTCTCGCGCTATTCGCTCGGTCAGACCTATATGTTTATCCTCTGGGCGTTGGTCTATGTCGCGACGCGCGGGTTGATCGTGGTTCTCGGCCGGGCCCAGGCCCGGGCCGCCGGCATCTAGCGCGAGATCGGGGCGGAGAGGAATCGCCAGGTTATGATTGACCCCCAGACACCCGATACCCGGAGCACCGAGCGACCCGCGGCGGTGGTGGCCGTTCGTCCGGCGACCGCCGAGACGGGCGGCAGGCGTGGGGTGAACTGGGGCAGCGCGCTACTCAATCTACTGACGATCATCTACTTTCTCTTCGCGCTCTTCCCGCTCGCCTGGATGGTGATTCTCTCGCTCAAACCGCAAGATAAGCTCTTTACGACCTATTTTCGCTTCGAGCCAACCTTGGCGGCCTATCGTGAGATCTTCGGGTTGGGAGGTGACGAGACCGGCGTTCGCTTTCTGCACTTCTTCGCCAACAGCCTGATCGTCTCAGTCGGCGCGGTCCTGATCTCGCTCGTCGTGGGTGTCCCGGCCGCCTATGCCTTCGCGCGTTGGTCGTTCCGGGGCGGTGAGAGTCTCCTCTTCACGCTGCTCTCCTTTCGCTTCGCCCCGGAATTAATGGTGATCATCCCGCTGCTCGTGATCTACCGTCGCATCGGTCTCTTCGATACCTATTTTGGCTTGATCTGGGTCTATCAGCTGATCACCTTACCGTTAATCGTCTGGATTCTCCGCTCGTACTTCCAGGACCTGACCCCCGAACTCGAGCAATCAGCGCTGCTTGATGGCTATAGCCGGCCCCAGGCCTTCATCAAGGTGGCCGTCCCGTTGATCAAGCCGGGAATGGCGGCGGCGAGTCTGCTCGCGTTCATCTTCGCCTGGAACTCATTCGTCTTTCCCTTCGCGCTGACCGGGAGCAATGCCCAGACGGTGACCGTTGGCTCTCTCTCCTTTCTCGGCGGCGCAACGCCGCGCTATAACCTGACCGCCGCCGCGGCCCTGATCGCACTCGTGCCACCGCTCCTGCTGGCGCTGACGATCCAGCGGTATCTGGTCCGCGGCCTCACCTTCGGCGCGGTCAAGGGATGACCATGGTGGTCAAACGCCGACCAGGTCGACGAAGCAGCTACACCGTTCATGCGTCGCCGCATCGGGCCGATCGTCTGATCATGGAGAGCTAATGGCGTCACTCGCGCTGCGCGGTGTCCGCAAGGAATACGGCAAAGTGATCGCGCTTCAGGGGCTCGACCTTGAGGTCGGAGACGGGGAGTTCTTCGTACTGCTCGGTCCCTCCGGCGCCGGGAAAACTACCACCCTCAAGTGTGTCGCCGGGCTCGAAGCGCCAACGATTGGTCATGTGGAGATCAACGGGCGGGATATGTCGGACGTGGAACCCAACGGCCGCCACGTCGCCATGGCCTTCGAGAATTACGCGCTCTACCCTCAGCACTCGGTGTTCGACAACATCGCCTTTCCCCTTCGCTCCCCGCGCTACCGCATTCCTCCAACCGAAGCGCGCGCCCGGATCGAGCGGGTCGCCGGCACGCTCGGGATCAGTCACCTCCTGGAACGGGCCCCGCGCGAGCTTTCCGGCGGCCAGCGCCAACGGGTCGCCCTCGCCCGCGTCCTGGTCCGTCCCGCCGATGTCCTGCTCCTCGACGAGCCGCTCTCCCACCTCGATGCCAAACTCCGCGCCGCGATGCGCGCCGAGCTGAAATCGCTGGGCGAGCTGCAGCGGACGACAAGCCTCTACGTCACCCACGACTACCTGGAAGCACTCGCGCTGGGCGATCGGATCGCCGTCCTGCGCCAGGGGCATCTCGTCCAGGTCGGTACGCGCCAGGAGCTCTGGAACACGCCGGTCGACGCCTTCGTCGCTCGCGCGTTCGGACAGCCGGAGATCAACCTCCTCGCCGGGACTGTTGAGCGCGGACCAGACGGCCCCTCCTTCCGCGCGACAGATGGGGTGCTGGTCGTCCCCCTGCTCGGGATCGACGCGCCGGTCGGCACTGCTGTCGATCTCGGGATTCGCCCGCGCGATGTGGCCATCGCCAGCGATGCGACGAGTGATCTGGGCAGCGTCGCCTTGCGTGGTCGGGTCTACGTGGTCGAACCGCTCGGCCGGCAACTCGAAGTGACGGTCGATATCGGAGAGTGCCGAATCTCGCTAATCACCGAGGAGGCGGGTATCGAGATCGACACGATGGTGCCTCTCCAGATTCCGCCATCGAAGCTCCTCCTCTTCGAACGGCCCAGCGGGCGACGCCTCGCCGCCGGTCATCCGGCCCCGGTGAGTACCCGTGAGGTGACCGCGCATGCCTGAGGAGCTGGTGCTCGATCGACTCCGGAAGACGTTCCAGCGACGCGGTCGGGAGCCGGTCCAGGCGGTCGATGGTATCGAGCTCACCGTTGGTGAAGGAGAGCTGCTCGGCCTCCTGGGCCCGTCGGGCTGCGGCAAGTCGACCACACTCCGGATGATCGCCGGACTGGAGGAGCCGACATCGGGCGACATCCGGATCGGCGGCCGTTCGGTCGTCGGCATGCCGCCGCACCGGCGTGATGTCGCGGTGGCCTTCGAGAACTATGCGCTCTACCCACCGCTAACGGTCGAGGAGAACATCGCCTTTGGTCTCCGCGCACGCAAGGAGCGAGATGCGACGGTGCGCGCCAGGGAGGTGGCCGAACGACTCGGCATCACCGGCATTCTCGACCGGAAGCCCGGCGGTCTCTCCAGCGGACAGAAGCAGGCGGTCAGTTTGGCTCGCGCCATCGTTCGCCGCCCCGCGGTCCTGCTGCTCGACGAGCCGCTCTCGCACCTCGACGCGTCAGAGCGGGACAAGACCCGCCGTGAGCTGAAACGTCTCCAGCGGGAGACCGGCTACACCACCGTGCTCGTGACGCACGATCAGCACGAAGCCCTGTCGCTCGCCGACCGGGTCGCGGTGATGGACGGGGGCCGCTTTATGCAGATCGGCACCCCGGACGAGGTCTACGACCACCCGGCCAGTCTCTTCGTCGCCGATTTCGTGGGCGAGCCGAGAATGAACCTCCTCCCTGGACGGGTCGCCGCGTCCGCCGCGGGGGCGACGACGATCGCCCTCTCCGACGCGGTCAGCGTTCCGCTCGCGGGCGTGGCCCCCGGCCGCGCCGTGGTCCTCGGTATCCGGCCTCAGGACGTACGCCTCGTCGGGCACGATGCCCCGGATGCCCTTGCAGCCACCGTCTTTGCCTTCGAGCCGCTCCAGGAAGTCGGGCGCCTGACGGTCACCCTGCCAGGGGTCGATGTGCGGGTTGTCGTTGAGACGCACCCGGAGATCCTCGTCGCACAGGGCGATCAGGTCGGGCTGCGCCTCGATCCACACCGGACTCACCTCTTCGACGCCGAGACGGGAGAACGCGTTCTATGGGAGCCGATGACGACCGATCGACCGATCGACGCGCCATCCCGACCCTTGTCGCCGGTGATCGGTTCGTCCTGAACCAACTCCTGCTCGACGCCCTCGATCGCGAAGGGATCACCGGGCTCGCGCCGACGACGGTGGAGTTCGGTTGGCCGGTCGAGCCGTTTGGTCCCGTCGCTGAGGTCCACGAGGCGGTCGGTACGGAAGAGCAGATGCTGACGCTGCTGCCGGGGATCGAGATCGTCGTCACCGAGATGGCCCCCTTCACCGAGCGGGTGATCGCTGGGGCGGACGCGCTCCGGTTGATCGTCGTCTGCCGGGGCGGTCCGGTCAATGTCAACCTTCAGGCTGCGACATCCCGCGGCATCCCTGTCTGCTTCACACCCGGCCGCAACGCCGCCGCCACCGCCGAGTACGCCGTCGGGCTGCTGCTGGCGGCGATGCGCCGAATCGCGGAAGGCCACAAGGATTTGCTCGCGGGAACCTGGCGCGGCGACTTCTATCAGTACGTCGACGCCGGCGAAGAGCTCGATGGCAAGACCGTCGGTCTGGTCGGCTTCGGGGCGGTCGGCAGCCGGGTCGCCCGGGTGCTTCGGGCATTCGGATCCGAGGTGCTCGTTGCCGATCCCTACGTCGACCCCGCCGCCGTTGAGACCGTGGGCGGCCGCCTGGTACCGCTCGACGAGCTCCTTTCCCGCGCGCGGGCGATCAGCCTTCACGCTCGCCTGACCCCTGAGACCTATCATCTGATCGGCCGCGACCAGCTCGCGGCGCTGCCGAGAGGTGCGGTCGTCGTCAACAGCGCTCGCGGTGGGCTCCTCGATACCGAAGCCCTCTGTGACGCGCTCGACTCCGGGCAGCTGCGCGCCGCCGCCCTCGATGTCTACGATCCGGAGCCACCACCAGACGGTTCTCGCCTCTTCCGTACTCCGAATCTCGTCCTCTCACCCCACATTGCCGGGGCCACCCGGGAGACCGCCGAGCGCGCCGCGGTGATCGCTGCCCAGGAGGTCGGGCGCTATCTCCGGAATGAGCCACTTCATCACGTCGCCAATCCGGAGGCGATACCGTGATGCCGGAGCAACGCGCACCCGCGTTGACGATCGGTCTCGATGCCGGCACGTCGGTCATCAAAGCGACCGCATTCGACGCGTCGGGCGGTGCCATGGTCTCCGCGGCGCGTCCGATCACGACCCGCGTGCCCGCCCCA
>JAABUR0100001316.1_pt1 | contig 45266 bp, 43 predicted proteins | sample 5560091 | NCBI WGS metagenome assembly JAABUR01 (sample SAMN10711879, study PRJNA513375) | rock metagenome | isolation source: Antarctica rocks | place: Antarctica: Victoria Land, University Valley sud | reverse complement strand
GACCTCGTGGAACATGATGTAGAGCTCGATCAGGGGTGTGCCACCCATCCCGTTGACGAACGCGATCACGGAGTCGCCCTGCCCGTAGGGCAGGTCCTGAAGGATGGGATCAACGAGGAGCGCGGCGACGTCCTTGGCCGGTGCAGCCGGCAGCCGCTGCCGGCCGGGCTCGCCGTGGATGCCGACGCCGACCTCCATGTCGGTGTCCGACAGGTCGAAGGTCGGCTTCCCGGCCGACGGGACGGTGCACGACGTTAGCGCCATCCCCATACTGCGGCCCTGGTCGTTGACGCGGCGGGCGAGGTCGGCGACCTCCGAGAGCGAGCGGCCCTCCTCGGCGGCGGCGCCGACGATCTTCTCGAGCAGCACGGTGACGCCGACTCCGCGTCGGCCGGCGGTGTAGAGGCTGTCCTGGACGGCGACGTCGTCGTCCGTGACGACGGACAGCACCTCGGTGCCGGCATCGGCGGCGGCCATCTCGGCAGCCATCTCGAAGTTCATTACGTCGCCGGTGTAGTTCTTCACGATGTGCAGCACCCCCGCTCCGCCGTCGACGCCCCTGGTGGCGGCCATCATCTGGTCGGGTACCGGGGAGGTGAACACCTCGCCGGCACAGGCGGCGTCGAGCATGCCGACACCCACGAACCCACCGTGCATCGGCTCGTGCCCGGAGCCGCCGCCGGAGATCAGCCCGACCTTGCCCTGCACCGGCGCGTCCGCGCGATAGACGATGCGGTTGTCGTGGTCGACGCGCACGCGGTCACTGTGGGCGGCCTCGATACCGAGGAGAGCCTCTTTGACGACATCGGCGGGGTCATTGATGAGTTTCTTCATGCAGCCATCTCAGCAGGTCGCGGCCACCACGACAATGGGATGCGGCTATGAGTCCCGCAATCGTGGGGTGATCGCATCGAGGACACCCGCGTCCTCGATCGTCGACGGCACCGCTGGGTCCTCGCCGTCGGCGATCTGGCGCATCGTCTTGCGCAGAATCTTCCCTGACCGGGTCTTCGGCAACGCCGCCACCACGCGCACGTCGCGGAAGGCGGCCACCGGCCCGATATCTTCCCGGACCGACGCAACCAGCTGGGCGGAGAGCTCGTCCTCGTCGACGTCGTGACCGGCCTTCAGGACGACGAACCCGCGCGGCAGCTGACCCTTGAGCGGGTCGGCCGCACCGATCACCGCGCACTCGGCGACGTCTGGATGCTGCGCCAGCACAGCTTCGATCGAACCGGTCGACAGCCGGTGCCCGGCGACATTGATGACGTCGTCGGTCCGGCCCATCACAAAGACGTAACCGTCGTCGTCGACGTACCCCCCGTCTCCGCTGAGGTAGTAGCCCTCGAAGGCGGCGAGGTACGACGCCACGTAGCGCTCGTCGTCTCGCCACAGCGTCGGCAGAGTGCCCGGTGGCAACGGAAGCCGGAGGCAGATCGCGCCCTCGTGACCGGGTCGCACCTGCTCACCGCGTTCGTCGAGCACACGGACGTCGTACCCGGGCACCGGCACCGAGGGAGAGCCGGCCTTGATCGACATCGGCTCGAGACCGCGAAGGTTCGCCACGATCGGCCAACCGGTCTCGGTCTGCCACCAGTGGTCCACAACGGGAACACCCAGCGCGTCCGACACCCAGCGGTAGGTCTCCGGATCGAGCCGCTCGCCGGCCAAGAAGAGATGCCGCAGCGTGGGCATCGGCCGCTCTTGCACCAACGCACCTTCCGGATCCTCCTTCTTGATCGCCCGGATCGCCGTTGGTGCAGTGAACAGTGCCTCGACCTCGTGCTCGGCGATCACCCGCCAGAACGCTCCCGCGTCGGGTGTCCCGACGGGCTTTCCCTCGTACAGGACGGTGGTGGCGCCCACCATGAGCGGCGCGTAGACGATGTAGGAGTGGCCGACGACCCAGCCCACGTCTGAGGCGGTCCACCAGACCTGACCAGGGTCGATGTCGTAGACGTTCTTCATCGACCAGCAGAGGGCGACGGCGTGCCCGCCGTTGTCGCGGACGATGCCCTTAGGCTTCCCCGTCGTGCCCGACGTGTAGAGGACATAGAGCGGATCCGTCGCGTTGACCTCGGCGCAGGGCGCCGGGTCACCCGCCCCGGCCACCATGGCGATGTCCCAGTCGATGTCGCGACCGTCGAGAAGGGTGGCCTCGGCCTGCGGACGCTGCTTGACGACCACTGCCGCCGGCGTGTGGTCCGCCAGGTCGATCGCCTTGTCGATCAGCGGCTTGTACTCGACCACCCGGCTGGGCTCGAGGCCGCAGGACGCGCACACGATGACCCTGGGTTGGGCGTCGTCGATGCGGACGGCGAGCTCTTGCGCGGCGAACCCGCCGAAGACGACCGAGTGCACCGCCCCCAGCCGAGCGCTCGCCAACATCGCAATGACCGCCTCCGGGATCATCGGCATGTAGATCACCACTCGGTCACCGACCTCGACGCCGAGATCCCGCAGCACTCCCGCGAACACGGCCACCTTCTCGAGCAGCTGCGCATAGGTGAAGGACGTCTTCGTTGCTGTGACGGCGCTGTCGTAGATGAGGGCAGTCTGATCGGCGCGACCGTGGATGACGTGCCGGTCGAGGGCGTTGTAGCAGGTGTTCATGGTCCCGTCAGGGAACCAGCGGTAGAACGGGGCGCTCGAGCCGTCAAGAACCGTCTTCGGCGGCGAGAACCAGTCCACGAGATCCGCCTGGCGACCCCAGAAGGCTGCGGGGTCCGACAGGCTGGCGTCGTACGTCTCCTGATAGCTGCTCATCACGACGTCCCTTCAGGTCGGTCATGGGTGACTGGTCGCACCGCCCATCTTGCCGGGTCCACCTGGCGTCCGCACACGGTCGCCGGCGGCTCAGCGAGTCACCACACCCGGCGGCGGGTCACACCAGTGGACCGGCGCTGCGCACCGCCAGGCCCACGCCGACGACGAAGACGAGAGCGGCGGTGACGATGGGGCCGGCGGCCGACAACCGCGCGACCCAGCGGTGACGGGTCAGGGCGCGCAGCCGGTGCAGCTTGCCCGGCAGCTTCGCCACCAGGTAGCCGACAGCGGTCAACGTTGCGGCCATCCCGATGCCGTAGCCGATCACCAGTGCGACACCGAACACGGTGCGACCCAAGCCGATGGCTCCCAGCAGCACGATGAGGGCCGACGGGCTCGGCACGAGACCACCAGCGAGGCCCATCCCGACCAACGTCAGTCGCCTGAACCCATGCTCCTGGTCAGCCGGTGCCGGTGCTGCCGTGGAGTGGCCGTGGCCAGCGCCGTGGTCGTGATCGTGCTCGTGACCAGCGTCGTGATCATGGCTGTGACCTGCGTCGTGGCCATGGGCGTCGTCGTGACGAGCCTCCTGGTCATGGCTGTGGCCGGCGTCGTGGTCATGGCTGCGACCGGCGTCGTGGTCATGGCTGTGTGGATGGCTGGGATCGAGGAGGGTAACGGCGCGTGCCTGCCCCGCGGCGACCGACACCTGTGCCGGCGCGGGTTCGTGACCGTGGCCGTGGCCGTGACCATGGCCATGGCCATGACCCCAGAGCTCGTCGACGTGCGTCTGGCGACGGCGGCGCAGCGCCCCGCGTACCAGCACGACACCGATCCCGGCCACCAGCAACCCGCTGATCACCCCGAGCACCGCCAACACGACCTCGCCGGCGAAAGAGGCAGACGCGCTGAACAGGAGACCGAGCACAAGCACGCCGGCGGTGTGCGTCAAGGTCACGGTCGCCGCGATCAGCACCGCGTCCTTGGGGGTGCCCCGCGTCCCGACCATGTACGCCGCCATCAGCGTCTTGCCGTGTCCGGGCAGGGCAGCGTGGGAGACACCGAGCACGACCGACAGCAGCAGCGCCAGCAGGCCGATCGGCACCGTTAGCTCCCGCGACCCGACCATCGAGTCGACGCGGGCGGTCAGACCCGCAAGCAGCGAGGCGACCGGCCCGGCCTCGGGCGACGTCGGGAGAGCACCTCCGCCGGTGTCCGCCCCCGGGCGGGTCCGAAGTTCGACGGAGCGCTGGTCGAGCGGAGACGTGAGCAGGTCGTTGGGATACGACCGAAGCCGGTCACTGACGCTCGTCGTGGCGACGTCGCGCTCCCCCAGGTCGACGCCGTCGCCTGCTGCCGTGATCTCCCGCCACCCCAGCCGGTCGCTGAGGTAGGCGTCGGTGAACGACACCGACGCCGGTTTGGACAGGTCGACATCGGCGGCCAGGGAGCACTCCAGACGGCTCACGAAGAGCCCAGCCGCGCCGGGCTTGTACTCGAACGATGACTGCTGGACCGACCAGCCGACCCGTGAGCCGTCAACGAGGAGGATGAGCTCGTCAGCGACGTCAGCGCAGCGCTGTTTCGCGAACGCTGCCCGCTCGGCCGCACTGGTTCCTCCGCCGCCAGGGTTGACGAGATCGCGTTCCTGAAGGGTCGGAAGCTCGGCTGCGTCGATGACGAGGGCATCGCGGATCGCGTCGGGTTGGATCTGCAGACCGTTGAAGTGGTTGATCGTGAAGTTTCCAAGGGGATGTGTCACGGGCTGCGCAGCGTGGGCGGCAGTAGGGACCGTGAGCAGGCTCGCCACCGCGACGAGCAGCAGCGTGACAGGTCGGCGGAGTCGGCGGGCAGCGGAGGTCATGTGTCACCGGGACTGGAGCTGGTCGAGCGTCCGCTGCGCCTGCGGCGCGAACAGCGGGGAGAAGTGCGGGTTGATGTCGAGCGCGCGCTGTAACGACGTACGAGCCTGCTTCGTCATGCCGAGGGAATTCTCGATCATCCCGCGGTGGAAGGCGAACAGGGCGCTCTTGGTCCCCAGCTGCTGGGAGTGCACCGCGTGACGCAGCGCTTGCCGGTCGTGGCCGTTGACGTGCAAGGCCCACGCATACGCGTCCTCGACGAAAACGCCCTTTCGCCCGCTCCACGCCTGGCGCGCTTGGACAAGCGACTCCTTCTCCCGCCCATGTGACGCGTCGTAGAGCGCGAGCTCGAAGTCAAGATTCACCCCAGCGGCGCTCAGGATGTGCTCCTGAGCGTCGATCAGCTCGCTCTGCTGCGCGGCCTCCTGCTGGCGACCCAAGGACGTGAGGTAGTCGGAGTACTCGATGACGTACTGCGGCAGGGGCAGCCGGCCGATCAGCTCTCGGTAGCGCGTAAGTGCCGTCTGCGTTTCCCCCTTGGCCGCTGCGGTCTTGGCGAGGCCGTAGAGATTCGGTACGTAGGACGGGGCCGTCTGTTGTCCCTGCGCGTAGAGACGCGCCGCCTCGTCCAGGCGTCCGCTGTTCCACGCGAGCTCGCCCTGCTGATAGAGCGCGAATGCCTTGTCCTCAGGCGAGTAGGCGACGTCCACTGCCCGCTGCATGGCGTAGGTCGCACCCTCCAGGTCGCCGCGCAGCTCGAACCCGTAGGAGACCCGGGCGTAGGACGGCACGCCCGGCTTCAGGTCCACCATCCGCTGGAGCTCACGGAACGCCTGGGGGTAGCGGCCGAGCTCGATAAGGGCGTCGACCATCACGCCAAGGTTGACCGAGTCGTAGGCGTTGATTCGCTGTGCCTGGCGGGTTAGTCTCAGTGATCGCCCGAAGTAATGTCGAGCCGCGGCAAGCGACGCCTTGCCGGTCAAGGCCGGGCCGTTGGCCTTTGGTTGCTCCTCGAGCGAACGCCGGAACACCCCAGCCGCCTTGTTGTAGTAGCGGGGATCGCCTGTCACACGCGCCTGCTGGACGTAGGCGATACCCAACGAGGCCCAGGACTGCGCGTCTCCAGGCACACGCCGAAGGCGGTCCTGGAGCTTCGTGATGCTGGCTGTCATGTCGCCCGGCCCGGTCACGGCCGCAGCGCTGACGCTGCCGCCCTCGGCAGGAGGCTGCGACGGGGACTTCCCGGGTATGCCGACCACGGCTGCCACGAGGACCGTCGCCACCGCCAGCGCGGCGCCAACGAGCGCCAGCCGCACCACTTCGCTGCGACTCACCCCTTGGCCTTCTTCACGAGTCGGGCCGAGACCACCAGGTTGCCGTCGTAGCGTCCGGCTTCGCTGTCGTAGCTCCCCCCGCATGTAACGAGCTGGAGTACGGTGCGCCCTTGCTGCCGGTAAACCTCGCTGGAAGGGAACTCCGAACGTGGGTAGAGCACGCTGCTGAAGATCTGGAAGGTCGCAACCGTCGAATCAGCGCGTTCCACCTTGACCACGTCACCCTCCTTCAGTGACGAGAGCCCGTAGAACACTGCTGGTCCAGTTGGCGAGTCCACGTGCCCGACGAGAACAGCGCTGCCCGGATCGCCTGGCCGTGGACCGCCCTGCCACCACCCGACGTCGCCCCAGCGCTCGGGCACCTGCAGGGCGCCGCCGACCACATCAAGGTTGACGAGTCTGCGGCTCAGACCGAGGGTCGGAATGACCAGCCGGGTGGGAATGGCAACCGACTCCGAGCTCGTGAAGCGACCGCTTGTCTTCGCAGCCACCGGCGGTGCGGCCCGGTGGAATACCGGGACGATGAGCTTCTGTCCCACCTCGATGGAGTTAGGAGCATCCAACGAGTTGAGCCGGACGATCTTGTCCACGACGGCGGCCGGCTCCTTGTTAGGGGCGGCCGCTGCGGCTATCTGCCACAGGCTCTGCCCAGCCTCCACGGTCACGCGCTTGGTCGTACGCTCGGCCACAGGTCGAGAGTCGGACCTGGCGGGGGGCGCGGGCAGATCGCGGTTCCTGCTCTGACTCTGGCTCCCCGGCTGTGACGGGGAACCGGCCAGCTGCCGGCCGTCGTCTCGACCTGAGCCCACGAGGTAGCCCGAGGTGAACACCAGCGAGATAGCGACGCCACCCGTAAGGGCGGCGGCGAGCCACCGCGGCCAGTTGGCTAAATGGTGGTGGCGGACGGGGTCTCCCCCGTCCGCCACCTCATTATGGTGCGTCATGCGTTACTGGTTTCCGACTTTCCGGCGACCGCGGCGCATCAGCAGCGAGCCGTACCCGGCCAGGCCGAGTCCGAGCGCACCCGCAAGCAGTGCGAGCGGGGGCACAGTCGCATTGTCGACCGCCGGTGAAGTGGCGTTCGGTGCAGCCGCGCTGTCCTTGTTCGCTGTCCCACCGCCACCTGCCGACACGGGGCCGTCGGGCGAAGCGCTGCCCGAATCAGCCGAGCCTGAGTGCGGCAGCGCGACGTACGGGAACGTCGACTCGAAGGCCAGATCGTTGGCGTCCACAGCGTCGCCAGCCGCCAACGGCTCGACGAGCTTGCCGGTGCGGACTGCGCCTTCGAGCGCCTGGATCTCGATGTCGACCACGTCGTCAGTGAGCCTGCGTCCGTTGGGGAAGCCCTGGGTGTCACCAGCCAGCACCCCGAGACGGTTCGGCTCAGCAGTCGGTGGGATCGACGTGTTCAGTCGCAACACCTCAGCAGGCTGGACCTTGCCCTTGGGCATGTTCAGACCCTTGACTCCGGTGAGGAACACCGCGAACAGGTCGTCACGAGGAGCCTTCGGCGCAGGAATGCCGTAGATCGCCTCGATCAGCTTCGGCACCTCGGGGTCGTTCACCCGGGCGACAGCCTCCGGGACACTGGCGTCGTTCTCAGGTGCCAACGCGTTGAAGGCATCCTTCAGGCCAGCGGGGATGACAACCTCGTTGACCAGAGGGTTGCCCAGGCGGGAGACCTGTACGAAGTCGCCCTTGTACTTCTGGGTGCCGTCGGAGTTCTGCATCTTGATGCTCGGGCGGTCGGTTGTGCTCCAGACCCCGATGACCGGGTCACCCTTGCCGCCGGTGACGTTCTCGATCGGCGTCTGCAGGGCAATGCTGTTGACGTTGAAACCAGACAGCGTGTCGGTGCCGGCCTCGCTGAGGTCGGCGCCGTACAGCAGGTCAAAGACACGCAGGTCCAAGAAGAACGGGTCGTCGGCTTGGCCGGCGAAGGTGCTCTCCCCAGCGACAGATGTCGGCTGGATGGCTTCGTCGCGCAGCGCGGCGTAGTCCGGCATGGAGGCAGCCCCGACGTTCGAGGGGGCCACCGGGACGTTCTCCGCAAGCACTGTGGACTTGCCGCCAGCGATCTTGGTCAGGGTGTAGGTCTGCTTGAACAACAAGGTCTTGTCGTTGAAGGACGCCACGGGGCCGTTGTTGTAAAGGAACGTGTCGAGCCCGCGGTTGTCGGTGGTCGAGAACTTCCACTGGTAGGTGATGTCTTCTTTGGCGTCGCCGTTGTTGTCGATCTTGATGTTGTAGTGGGCGTCGTCAGCGAACGGGTAGAAGTTCGGCCCACCGGCTGGCGCCTCGAGGGGGAACCAGTTCGCGATGAGCGTGACGGTGTCCTGCTTGTCCGGGCTGACGAACGCGTACACGTCCGTGTTGTCAGCTTGTGGGTCGGAGAGGATCTGGGGAGCCTCGCGGTGGCTTGATGCGGACCCGGCCTCGGGTCCCATCAAAGCGATAGCTCCGCCAAACGCCAGTGCGGATGAGGCGAATGCGGCGGAGATCGCACGCATCCGATGATTCTTGAGTGACGAAGGCATTGCTTCGTTCCTTCCAGGGCGAGGTCGAGACGGACTGAGCCGTCTCCCAGCTTTCTAGGAGCGAACTGGCGTAGGTGCGCAGCTACTCCGGGCGGTGACGTGCCTCCTCAGAAACTTGCGACCGCCGAGCCGCCTCCAAGCGCCAGGGTCTGGATGAAAGTTGGTCCTTGCCATTGGTCACCCTAGTTGACTCTGCGGAACATCACAAGCACCACAAGTAACTCTCAGCAATCTCCCTCAACTCCAGCAATTCGGTTGGCGACCGGGAGTCTTTGTGCGATGTTGGGACGCGAAGCCGTACGGACGTCGGGTCCGCACTCGAGCGAAGGAGGCGTCACATGTCCAGCACTGTCCTGGGGTTCTGCGCCCCTGTCCCTGCGAGGTTGACGCTCCGATAGCCGTGATCGGTGCCCTCGCGCGATGCTCGAGGAGCACACCCACCATGAGTTCATCTGGTTCTCCTGTTGAACCACCCTCTCCTGAGCCCACCCTTCCCGGGCCCACCCTTTCTGAGCCCACCCTTTCTGAGCCCACCTTTCCCGGGCCGTCCATGGACGGCTTCTCGTTCGAAGCCCTCGGCGACCTCGACGACCACCAACGCTGGTCCACCTGGTCGTCGGTCACCAAGGGCGAGCACGGCCCTGAGCCGCGGCCCGCGTGGGTCGTCACCGACGACGGCGCCGTCGACACCGAGCTCGGCATGCTCAAGACAGGCAAGGAAGCCGACGTCTTCCTCGTCGAGCGAGCGGTGCCGGGATCGCCCGACCGGTCGTCGCTGCTGGCCGCCAAGCGCTATCGCAGCGTCGACCACCGACTGTTCTCCCGCGACGCCGGCTACACGCAAGGCCGCCGGATCCAGAAGAGCCGCGAGGCGCGCGCTGCGGCCCGAGGCAGTGCTTTCGGGCGTGAGGTGCGGGCCGGCGAGTGGGCGCGGCACGAGTTCGGCGCGCTGAGCTCGCTATGGTCCGCGGGCCTACCGGTTCCTTACCCGGTGCAGATCGACGGCACCGAGATCTTGATGGAGTTCATCGAGGTCGACGGCGCGGCCGCACCTCGACTGGCGCAGGTGCGACCATCGCTCCCGGTCGTGCGGTCGTACTTCGACCAGCTGCGAGAGGCGATGGCAGTGCTGGCGCGCCGTGGGCTCGCGCATGGCGACCTGTCGGCGTACAACGTCTTGGCCCAGGGCGAACGGGTCGTGATCATCGATCTGCCCCAAGTCATCGACATCGTCGGCAACCCGAACGGCGTGGAGTTTCTGCTGCGCGACTGCCGCAACGTGTGTTCGTGGTTCGCCTCACGGGGCCTCGAGTCCCATCCGGACAAGCTGCTGGCCGAGCTCCTCGCGCAGGCGTGGTGATCGCCGCGTTCGCGCCGTTAGGCTCGGGCGGGTGCCCCCACGCAGCCGGCGGACCGTCGAGATCGAGTCCTTGGACGATTTCGACGCACAGGTGGCGACCGGTGCCTCCAGCATGGGCGGCTGGAGGGTCCAGGGCGTGAACCTGACGGCACGGACGCCCCAGCTGCTCCGGCTGCAACCTGCCAACGCCATCCTGCTAGGCAGCGCGGTCTCCGGCGAGGCGGAGGCGCACCTTCGCAGCGGCGGGGCCCTGCTGTTTCCTGCCATCCCGACGCTGCCGTTCGACCCCTACCGGGCGGAGCTCTACTCCCCAAACGAGCTCTATGCGGGCATCGGTGAGTCGGGTTACGACGAGACCCCCGATGCGCTGGTGTACGGGTGGACACTCGAGTCTGACGACGACCTCTCGCGCCACCTCGGTCGCGCGCTGCACGACCATGCGATCGATGACGCCCTCGAGGAGCTCCTTGGTGACACAAGGGTCGCCGGCGTGATGGGTGGCCACGCGTGGGAACGCACCGATCCGCGGTACGCCGACGCGGCGCGGTTCGGTCGGGCTGCCGTCGAGCGCGGCCTCTACATCGCCAGCGGCGGCGGTCCCGGCGCGATGGAGGCGGCGAACCTGGGCGCCTACCTCCCAACAGAATCGGCGCTCAGCGAGGCGCTGACGACCCTCGCCGCGGTGCCGACGTTCAAGCCGTCGGTGACCGCGTGGGCGCGCGCTGCCTTCGACATACGCCGGCGTTGGCCCGACGGGCACGACTCGCTCGGCATCCCCACCTGGTTCTACGGCCACGAGCCGCCGAACGTGTTCGCGTCGTCGATCGCGAAGTACTTCCAGAACTCGCTGCGGGAAGACACCCTGCTGCGTCACTGCAACGCCGGCATCGTGTTCCTGCCAGGCGCAGCTGGCACGGTGCAGGAGATCTTCCAGGACGCCTGCGAGAACTACTACGCCGCCGAGCAGGCGCTGACGCCCATGGTGCTGGTCGGCAAGCGGTACTGGACCGAGGAGCTGCCCGCCTGGCCGTTGCTCGAACGGTTGGCGGCCGACCACCCGATGGCGAACGCACTGCATCTTGTCGACGACGTCGAGGACGCCGTCAGTCTGATGACGGGCTGAGCAGCAGCTCGACGACCTGCGCGACGCCGTCGTCGTCGTTGCTCCCGATGGTGTACGTCGACGCCGCGCGCACGTCGGCATGGGCATTGGCCACAGCGAACGACGTGCCGGCCCAGCTGAGCATGGCCAGGTCGTTGGGCATGTCACCGAACGCCCAGACGTCTTCCGCGCCCACGCCACGCTCGGCCGCCCACTCGGCGAGCACGGCCGCCTTGGTGACCCCGGCCGCGCTGATCTCGGCGAGGCCGCTTGCGCCGGAATAGTTCACGACTGCGGCGTCGCCTACTACGTCGGTGACCGCGGCGATGAACTCGTCCGGGTCGAGCTCGGGTGCGCGGGCGAGCAGCTTGCCCGGCAACGGCTCGAGCAGGTGGGCGATGTCACGGACCGGGGTGTCAGGCGCGGCCCGGTGCACGTCGACGTACACCGGCTCGCGGCTGAACCCGGTCGCGCTCTCGACTGCGAAGGCGATGCCAGGGATCGACGCACGCAACGCGGCCACCAGCTCGGTCACGACCGCTGTGGTGAGCGACCGCTCCGCCAGCACCGTCCGGTGAGGTATGTCGTACACAAAGGCGCCGTTGGAACAGATGACGACGCCGTGGTCGCCGATGATCTCCGTGAGCTCGTGCATCCACCGCGGTGGGCGCGCCGTCGCGATGACGAGCCCGATCCCCATTGCCTGCACCGCCGTCAACGCATCCGCGGTGCGGCGCGACAGCTGACCGGCACTGTCGAGAAGAGTGCCGTCGAGGTCGGAGGCGATGAGCTTCGGAGGTTCGAGCCCACCGTCTGCCAGCGCCGCTGAGACGACCTCGGTCACGTTGCGGCGTTGGTGGCCGCGAGCTGGCCGCAGGCGCCGTCGATCTCGCGGCCGCGGGTGTCGCGGACCGTCGTCGAGATGCCCTTCAGCTCCAGCCGGCGGACGAACTCACGCTCGTCCTCAGGTCGCGACGCCGTCCACTTCGAGCCGGGAGTGGGGTTGAGCGGGATCAGGTTGACGTGGACCCATCCCCAGTCGCCGTACGACCTGAGCACGTCACCGAGAAGGTCGGCCCGCCAGGCCTGGTCGTTGATGTCCCTGATCAGGGCGTACTCGATGGACACGCGGCGCTTGGTCACCTTGGCGTAGTTCCACGCAGCGGCGACGGCCTCGTGCACGCTCCAGCGGGTGTTGATCGGGACGAGCTCGTTGCGCAGCTCGTCGTCGGGCGCGTGCAGGGACAGCGCAAGGGTCACCGCGATGCCCTCCTCGGCGAGCTGCAGCATGCGCGGCACCAGGCCGACGGTCGACACCGTGATGCCACGGGCTGACATGCCGAGGCCGTCGGGTGGTGGTTCGGTCATCCGGCGTACGGACTCGATGACAGCCTTGTAGTTGGCCATCGGCTCGCCCATGCCCATGAAGACCACGTTGGAGACCCGGCCCGGACCACCGGGTATCTCGCCGCGCGCGAGTGACCGGGCCCCCGCAAGAACCTGCTCGATGATCTCGCCGGTGCTCATGCTTCGCTGCAGCCCGCCTTGGCCGGTCGCGCAGAAAGGGCACGCCATGCCGCAACCCGCTTGCGACGAGACGCAGATGGTGACACGCCCGGGATAGCGCATCAGCACGGACTCGACGAGCGCACCGTCGTGGAGCTTCCAGAGGGTCTTGCGGGTAGTGCCGCCGTCGGCCTCGAGCGTGTGCATCGGGGTGACCAGCTCCGGCAGCAGCGCTGCGGCAAGTGGCGCGCGCAGGTCGGCCGGCAGGTCGGTCATCTGGGCGGCGTCGTCGACGAGCCGGGAGAAGTAGTGGTGCGAGACCTGGCGGGCGCGATAGCCCGGCAGCCCCGCGGACTCGACGGCGGCCTTGCGCTCGGCCGACGTCAGGTCGGCGAGGTGACGCGGGGGTTTCTTCGCCTTGCGCGGCTCGTCGAACACGAGCGGCAAGGTCTTGATGGACTCCGGCATGGCAACCCAAGTCTCTCACGGGTGCTGCGGCCGGTACGCCGGCGCGAAGCGCGCTAGGCGAGGGGCGGCGGGCCTGCCCAGCAGCCCCACCCGGACGCGACTTTCCCTGTACCGCGGTCAGGATGCGCAGCGTCCACGTCGAGGCTGCAATGGTCGGGCATCGACATCCGAGCCCAGGCGTCCAGATCGGCCGGCGTACCAGTGAGCTCGGCGACCAGCACCGTCCATGCCGTGCCATGCCCGACGAGCACGGTGTCGAGGGCTCCCGCACGCTGCGCCACCGCGGTGACCGTCGATCGAACGGCACCGACGATGCGCGCGCGGGTGGCGGCCAGCGGCTCCCAGCCCGGAACGGCCGGCTGCCCAGGCCACTCGAACGAACGACGCACCGCCGCCTCGAACTCGTCGCCGGGAAGCCACCCGGCTGACCGCTCGGCCTCGCGGATGTCGTCGAGCACGACGGCATCGGCCACGCCCAGCAGGGCCGCAGTGTCGACGGCCTTGTGCTCCGACGAGGTGAACCACGCGGCCTCGCGGGGCAGCACACCGCTGTCACGAAGGCGGCAGATCCCGGCAGTCGCGTCCACGTGCAGACCCCAGTCCTTGGCGGGCCGACTCGGATCGGTCGCGGAGCGCCCGTGCCGAACCAGGTGGATGCGCATCTCGCGACTCTAGCTAGTGCCGCGTGCGCGATAGTTCTCAGTGATGAGTCCGCCCGACCTGGAACAGCCGGCACAGATCACCAGCCCGACGAACCCTCGCGTCAAGTGGCTGGTGAGCCTGCGGAAGCGGCGTACCCGCGACGACGAGGGCGTCACCCTGATCGAGGGGTACGACGAGCTGCGGCTCGCGCTGGACGCAGGTGTCGCCGTCCGCGCATTGTTCTACTCCCCCGACCATATTGGCGACCGGGACAAGCTGCCGCTCGTCGACGAAGCCGCTCACGGCGGGGCAGAGGTGGTGTCGCTGGGCAAGGCGGCGTTCGTGAAGGCGTCCTACCGAGACGGCCCCGACGGGTGGCTCGCCGTCGTCGCCGATCCCGCCCGTCGGTTGAGCCACCTGACCCTGCCGGAAGCGCCTCTCGTGCTGGTCTGCGAGGGCGTCGAGAAGCCCGGCAACCTCGGTGCCATGCTGCGCACCGCTGAGGCAGCCGGTGTCGACGCCGTGATCGCTGCCTCCCCGGTCGCTGACTGGAGCAACCCCAACGTCATCCGTGCCAGCAAAGGCACCGTCTTCGCGGTTCCGATCGCCTCGGACACGACAGCGGCGGTCGTGGCGTGGCTGCACGAGCGCGGGCTGAAGATCGTGGTCGCCTCGCCCGACGCCGACGCCCTGATCACCGACATCGACCTGACCGGCCCGACGGCGGTCGTCGTCGGCGCCGAGCACGAAGGGGTGAGCCGGAGCTGGCTCGAGGCGGCCGATGCCGTGGCGAGGCTCCCCATGTTCGGTCAGGTGAACTCTCTCAACGTTGCCACCTCGGCGGCCGTCACTCTCTACGAAGCCGTCCGCCAGCGCTCATCACCACCGCACGTGGGACCTTCAGCTGACCAGCCGGACGAGCCCCCATACGCCGAGCGCAACTAACCCAGCGAGGTAGGCGATCACCAGCCGGGTGTCGCGCAGGAGGCATCGCGACGTGGTCACGCCTGCCATCCGCGCGCGCGTAACCGACCAGGCCCAGCCCGGCGAAGGCGAGGAGCGCAACCGGGCCGAGCAGCCAACCGAGCCCCGCGATCGTCGCGTACACACACAGCCGCAGCGGGTCGTACGGCTGCTTGCCGTCCGCTGGGGCCGTGGCCGCGCCGTGTTTGGCGATGGTCATCGGTTCGCCCCGCGGGCCGTCGACAGGCGCGTCCTTCCCAGTGGCGCCCACGCCTGCACGGCACAGAACGGCGCGCACTGGTCAACGCCTGTCTCCGCATTGACAGTGCCGACGTGCACGCAGCACTGGGTGAGACGCTCCTCGATCATCGTGTGCATGTCCATGAACGGCTTGACCGTGATGCGTTTGACTCGTTCGCCGAGCATCGTCCTGAGACGGTGCTGCTGGCCGGGAAGCCTCGCCGTCGCCAGCGCAGTCAAGGTGCCGATACCGAGATCACAGTTCTCGCAGATGTCGCGCCACACCGTGGCCATGTTCGGATGGGACAGCGACGACTGCTCACTCATCAGGTCGAGCAATGAGTTCTTCACGACGCTGCGCAGCTGCTTGGGGATCTCCTGGTCGGCGAACCTGTTGGCGAGCGTCTCGGGTTCGAGCTCCAGCCACTGCTTGAGCCGGTCGTGTCCGATCAGGGCCGTGAGCGACCGCCACGAGCCGGAGTCGTCACGCAGGAGGTAGCCGACGGAGCAGCAGTGCGGGTGCGAGCACGGCAACGCGGTGAGGTCCCGCCACGTCACCACACCGGCTGTCTGTTCCTCCAGCCGGGCGAGCACGCCGGTGTGTGTCAGCCGACGCATCGGGTCGAGCCCGGCGGAACGCCCGGAGCCGAAGACCGGCTGGATCGTCACCCCGCCGACGTACGGTGTGTCGAGTGCGCGCTTGATCACCGGACCGAGCTCGTCGTCGTTGATGCCGAGCGTCGCGGTCATCGTCAGGGTCGTGAAGACTCCCGCGTCGGACAGCCGGTTGACCGCCAGCTCCTTGAAGCGGCGAAGGTCCGCGGCCCGGTGGTGGACGGACGACTCGGCGCTGTCGCCGTCGTACTGCAGATAGATCTCGACGCGCTCGCGGTGACGGGTGAGGAGCGCCAGCAGCTCATCGTCCTGGGCGATGCGCAGGCCGTTGGTGTTGACGAGCACACGAACGATCGGACGGGTGGCGACCGCGTCGAGGAGCTCCGCCAGCTGCGGATAGAGAGTCGGCTCCCCACCTGACAGCATGAGGACATCGATCCGGCCGTTCTCTCGGGCCAACCTTGCGTCGATGTTCGCCAGCACCGCCTCGAGCGGCGCCACCGCTGACAGCGACGGCGCCGACGCTGCGAAGCAGGTCGGACCCCGCGACCGCGGTCGAAGACTGGTGAGCGATGATGCGGCGCATGACTGAGACTCGTTCCCTGTCGCTTCGCGGTGGCCGCAAGGGTGCTCGCTCGGCCGTACTGGTGCTGCACGGCGGGCGTGAGCGGAGCCACCTGCCGACATCTCGGTGGCAGCTCTCCTACGTCCGCATGTTCGACATGTACTTCTGTCTGCGCCGGGCGGCGCCCCAGTGCGCCGTCTACTTGCTGCGCTACCGGTTTCGCGGATGGAACGCCGAGCACGGGACGCCCGACCCGGTCTCGGACGCTCTGTGGGCACTCGACCGGATCAACGAGGACGTCCCCGGGGGTCCGGTGGCCCTGGTCGGGCACTCGATGGGAGGTCGGACCGCCTTCGCGGTGGCGAACCAGCCCTCCGTGGTAGGTGTCTGCGGGCTGGCGCCCTGGCTGCCTGGCAACGAGCCGCTGCCGTCGCAGCCGCGGGTCGACCAACGATTCGTCATCGCCCACGGCACTCACGATCGGATGACGTCGCCGTCACAGAGCCTGCTGTACGCCGCCCGGCTGCGGCGAGCCGGCGCCGTCACGGCACGTTTCGAGCTCGCAGGTGCCCGTCACGCCATGCTGGACCGACCCGCGCTGTGGCGCTCGTTCGCGATCCGGACCACCCTCGGACTGCTGGGTGAGACGACAATGCCGGCAGGCGTCGCTCACGCTCTGGCGGGTGATGGTCAGTCGGGTCTGGCCGCCGATCTCGAGACGTTCGAGACGGCGCCCACGGCCTAGTGGTGTGTCACTAGACCGCCGGCAGCAGGAAGTGCAGCACCAACCACACGACGGGCACTGTGGCGAGCAGGGAGTCAAGGCGGTCCATGATGCCGCCGTGGCCGGGGAGCACCTGGCTCATGTCCTTGATGCCCAGGTCGCGCTTGATCACCGACTCCGTGAGGTCACCGAGGGTGGCCGCAGCCGCGACCACGCCACCCAGCACGAGTCCGACCCACCACTCGCCGTCGACGAGATACAGCATGCAGGCGACCCCGGCCGCCATGCAGAACCCGAGCGAGCCGGCGAAACCCTCCCAGGACTTCTTCGGGCTGATGACCGGCGCCATCGGGTGCCGACCGAAGACCACCCCGATCGCGTAGCCGCCGATGTCAGAGGCGATGGTGACCCCGATGAACGTCATGACCCGCCGGATACCGTCGCCAGGCGCGAGCAGCAGCGCCACGAACGACGCCAGGAAGGGAAGGTAGATCAGGCAGAAGACGGCAGCACTGACATCTCTCACGAAGCCAGGGTGTCCGCGCGGCATCCGCCACAGCATCGACGCGAGCACCGTGGCCGCCAAGATCACGATGAGCACGTCGGGCCCGCCGTAGTACGCGCCACCGATCATCGCCACCGCGCCGACCCACATCGGGATGGTGGGCAACGACGTGCCCTGGGTGGCCAGCGCCTTGCCCATCTCCCACAGGCCCAGCAGGATCGCCGCCGCCACCACCAGCAGGAACAGGTCTCGCACGAACGCGAGCGAAGCGACGATGACTGCGATGAGTGCGACCGCGACGGCGATGGCAGCGGGTAGATCCCTGCCGGCGCGGCTCGGCTGGGCTACCGGCGCTGGTCGAGTGTCGGACATAGGCGTGCTCAGACCTCGAGCAGCTCGGCTTCCTTGTGCTTGAGCAGCTCGTCGATCTGGTCGACATGCTTCTTCGTCATGGCGTCGAGGCGCTTCTCCGCGCCTGAGACCTCGTCCTCGCTCACGTCGCCGTCCTTGAGCTCCTTCTCCATGCTCTGCTTGGCGTGTCGACGGATGTTGCGCACGGAGACCCGTGCGTCCTCCGCCTTGCCCCGGGCGAGCTTGATGTAGTCCTTGCGTCGCTCTTCGGTGAGCTCAGGCATCACCACGCGCAGCAGGTCCCCGGTGTTGGTCGGGTTGACGCCCAGGTCGGAGTCGCGGATGGCCTTCTCGATTGCAGCCAGCGCCTGGCGGTCGTAGGCGTTGATGGTCACCACCCGCGGCTCGGGGTTGCTGAACGACGCCAGCTGTTGGAAAGGGGTGGGAGTCCCGTAGTAGTCGGCGGTGAGCTTGGCGAACATCGACGGGTGCGCCCGACCCGTGCGGATCGACGCGAAGTCGTCCTTCGCCACCTCGACCGCCTTGCGCATCTTCTGGTCGGCTTCGCTCATGCTTGCGTCAATCACGCCGCGCTCCTCCTGTCAGTACGTCGCAGCAGGTGCGACGCGAGTTCGGTGCCACCACGTCACGCCGCCTCATGCGGCGCCGACGTACGTGCCGATCTTCTCACCCTGCACCACTCTGGCGATCGCACCTTCGTCTTGCATGCCGAAGATGACCATAGGCAGCTTGTTCTCCATGCACAGGGCGAAAGCGGTCGCGTCCGCCACCTTGAGGCCCTGCTGCAGTGCCTCGTGGTAGGTGATCGAGTCGAGCTTGGTTGCGGTGGGATCAGTGCGGGGGTCGGCCGTGTAGACGCCGTCGACCCCGTTCTTGCCCATCAGCACGACCTCACACTTGGTCTCCAGGGCGCGCTGCGCGGCTACCGTGTCGGTCGAAAAGAACGGAAGTCCGGCACCGGCACCGAAGATGACCACGCGCCCCTTCTCGAGGTGACGGATGGCCCGGCGGGGGATGTAGGGCTCGGCCACCTGCCCCATGGCAATGGCGGTTTGCACCCGGGTCTCGATGCCCTGCTTCTCGAGGAAGTCCTGCAGAGCCAGGCAGTTCATCACGATCCCGAGCATTCCCATGTAGTCGGCCCGGGCGCGGTCCATGCCCCGCTGCTGCAGCTCGGCCCCACGGAAGAAGTTACCTCCACCGAGGACGATGGCCACCTGAACCCCGGTCCGAACGACCTCGGCGATCTGCCGGGCGATGGCATGCACGACATCGGGGTCGACACCGACGTGGCCGCCGCCGATCACCTCACCGGACAGCTTCAAGAGCACCCGTCGGTACGCCGACGGGGCCGGCGCGCTGGTCGTGCCGTCCAGCTCCACCCTGATCAGCCCCTTCGTCGTGCGTCGTCGGTCCGTGCGGTCGACCCTATCGAGTGTCGCGCGGCACTAGGCCTGGCCGACCTCGAAGCGAGCGAAGCGGGTCACCTTGACGCCGGCGTCGTCGAGCACCGCCTTGACGGTCTTCTTCGAGTCCTGCACGGAGGGCTGCTCCAGCAGCACGACGTCCTTGAAGAAGCCGTTGAGCCGACCCTCGGTGATCCTGGGGAGCGCCTGCTCGGGCTTGCCCTCCTCGCGTGCGGTCGCTTCAGCGATCTCACGCTCCTTGGCGACGACCTCGCCAGGTACCTCGTCGCGGGTCACGTACTGCGGGCGCATCGCCGCGATCTGCATGGCAGCGCCACGGGCGGCCTCTTCGTTGTCACCTTCATAAGCCACCAGTACGCCGACAGCCGGCGGCAAGTCGGTCGAACGACGGTGCATGTAGGCGGTCGAGCTGCCGTCGAAGTACGCGACCTGTCCGAGTTCGAGCTTCTCGCCGATGACGACCGCGAGCGCCTCGACCGCTTCGGCCACGGTCTGACCGTCGTCGAGCCGGGCCTGCTTCAGCGCCTCGGCGTCTGCTGCCTTGGCCCGTTCAGCAGCGGCGACGATCCGGTCGGCCAGCGCGATGAACTGGTCGGACTTGGCGACGAAGTCGGTTTCGCTGTTGAGCTCCACCAGGGCACCGCCGGCGGTGGCCACGAGCCCCGCGGAAGCCGTCCGCTCGGCGCCACGCTTGGCGGCCTTGGCGGCGCCTTTGACACGTAGGACCTCGATGGCCTTCTCGAAGTCACCGTCTGCCTCGTCGAGGGCTCTCTTGCAGTCCATCATCCCGGCACCCGTTGCGGTGCGGAGCTTCTTGACGTCTGCGGCACTGCTAGCCATGTGTATCCGTTCCTCGTCTGCTGTGGCTTCACGAGGGCACCGGGTCATCCCGATGCCCTCGTCGTTGATAAGCGTGGTGAGCTGTCAGCTCTTCGTGGTGTCGTCACCGTCGGATGCCGCGGCCGCATCACCGGACTCCGCCGGCAGCGGCTCACCACCAGTGGTGGTGACGTCGGCGTCGGTTGCGTCGCCGTCAGAGGCAGGCTCGGCGGGCACCGGCTCGCCGCCGGTGGTCATGACGTCCTCGTCGGGCTCCGTCGCTTCGGCGGTGTCCGTGTCGGTGGCGGTTTCAGTGGCCACGTCAGCAGATGCGTCGTCGGTGGTCTCGGCCGAGGCCGCGTCACCGGACGCGTCGTCGGTGGTCTCGGCCGAGGCCGCGTCACCGGACGCGTCGTCGGTGGTCTCGGTGGGTGCCGCGTCACCGGACGCGTCGTCGGTGGTCTCGGTGGGTGCCGCGTCAGCCGACGCGGCGCTGCCGGCTTCACTGGACGCGCCGGTCGACTCTGCCGCCGGCGTGGTCGCCGCAGCTGCATCGGCACCGGTCGCCTCGGTCGCAGCCTTGTCGGCCTGACCTTCCAACAGCTCGCGCTCCCACTGGGCCAGCGGCTCCTCGCGACCGAGCTCCTCGCCCGTGGCCTCGGCCCCGGTCTTGACGCCCGCGCGGGCCATCAAGCCCTCGGCGACAGCGTCGGCGACAACCCGGGTCAGCAGCGCGACCGAGCGGATGGCGTCGTCGTTGCCCGGGATGGGGAAGTCGACGACGTCGGGGTCACAGTTGCTGTCGAGGATCGCGACGATCGGGATGCCGAGCTTGCGGGCCTCGTCCACGGCAAGGTGCTCTTTGTTGGTGTCGACGATCCACACTGCCGCCGGTACGCGGCCCATGTCACGGATGCCGCCAAGGGTGCGGTCGAGCTTGTCCTTCTCGCGTCGCATCTGGAGCAGTTCCTTCTTGGTGCGGCTGGAGCCGGCCACGTCGTCGAAGTTGATCTCCTCGAGCTCCTTGAGTCGCTGCAGACGCTGGTGCACGGTCTGGAAGTTGGTGAGCATTCCACCGAGCCAGCGCTGGTTGACGTAGGGCATGCCGACGCGCTTGGCCTGCTCGGAGATCGCCTGCTGGGCCTGCTTCTTCGTCCCGACGAACAACACGTTGCCGCCGGTGGCCACAGCGCCCTTGACGAACGCATAACCGCGGTCGATGTAGGCGAGTGACTGCTGTAGGTCGATGATGTAGATGCCGTTGCGCTCGGTCATGATGAATCGCTTCATCTTCGGGTTCCAACGACGGGTCTGGTGCCCGAAGTGGACGCCGCTCTCGAGCAGCTGGCGCATGGTCACGACGGCCATGTGCGTGCCTCCTTGGGTGCTCGCGGGGAGCACCGTCTGTGCGAACGCCGGGGCGCCGCAGTCGGTTCCTGTCTCATGTCGAGACCCTGACGCCTACGTGCGTGCCACCTGCTCCCGCACCGCGTGAACGGCTCGAGACCAGGACCGAGGCACACACCCGCGGATCACCGTGGTCTGTGGGCGTGCGAAGTCGACCCGTACGGACGGGTCGCTGCGGCCAGTGTAGTGGAATCGGTCGACGGGATCGAACCGGCGGCGGCTCCACCGCTCAGCCTTCGTCCACAGGTCCTCGCCCTCCACAGCCAGCGGGCCAGGGCTGGAACCGAGCCGGCTCCGGCAGCAGCCTGGACGCATGTCGCACCGCCACCTGACCTCGCTGCTCCTCCTCGCAGGAGCAGCGGCCGCTTGCGTGGTCTCGGCGGGCGCGGCCGGCGCTGCCGACGAGCGCTGGGTGTGGCCGCTCAGCCCGGCACCGTCCGTCGTCGCAGCCTTCGACCCTCCCGACAGCGACTTCGGCCGCGGTCATCGCGGGGTGGACCTGGCGGGCACCGGTGGGCAGCAGGTGCAGGCCATCGGCGTCGGTGTGGTGACGTTCGCGGCCCGGCTGGCGGGCCGTGGCGTGGTCGTCGTCGACCATGGTGCGCTGCGCTCCACCTACGAGCCGGTCAGTGCCGATGTCGAAGTCGGTGAGGCGGTGGCAGCCGGCGAGCCGATCGGCACCTTGACGACCACGTCCTCGCACTGCTGGCCCCAGACCTGCCTCCACCTGGGGGTGCGCAGGGGCACGACGTACGTCGACCCGCTGACCCTGCTGGGACCGCGACCGGTGCGGCTGAAGCCGCTCGACCCCGGCGACGGAGGCGGAACCTGGGTCGCCGACGTGCCCACTGGACTGCCGGGTGCCCCGTCCGACACAACGACCCGCCCGCGCGGAGATCCGCTGCCTCGACCGGCGCTCGGCCTGACGGCGGCGGTGGCAGCGGCCGTGCTGATCGGTGGAGCAGCCACACCACGCACCAGGTCGCGTCAGGCGCGGGGATGAGCCTGCCGGTAGGCGCTACGAAGGCGCTCGGCGGTCACATGGGTGTAGATCTGCGTCGTGGCCAGCGACGAGTGCCCCAAGATCTCCTGCACGCTGCGGAGGTCGGCACCACCGGCGAGCAGGTGTGTCGCCGCAGAGTGGCGCAGGCCGTGCGGGCCGAGGTCGGGGGCACCCTCGACACCGCTGAGGAGCCGGTGCACGATCTCGCGGACCAGTCGCTGGTTGATCCGGCCACCCTGCACGCCGACGAAGAGGGCCGGGCCACTGCCCGCGACGATGAGGACCGGGCGACCCTGCGTCACCCATCGACGCACCACGGTCGCCGCGGGTGCACCGAACGGAACGGCTCGTTCCTTGCGGCCCTTGCCGAACACCCGCACGACCCGGCGTTCGAAGTCGAGGTCGTCGACGTCCAGCCCCGTCAGCTCGCCGACGCGGATCCCGGTGGCGTAGAGCAGCTCGACGATCGCCAGGTCGCGCAACCCTGCGGGGTCACCTCCCTCGCAGGCGGCCTCGGCGACGGCGACCAGCGCGCGGGCCTGCTCGGTGGAGAGTGCCGACGGCAGCGTGCGGTGCGGTTTGGCGCTCTTGAGGGTGGCGCCGACGTCGACGTCAGCATGGCCAGCCCTCGCGGCCCAGGCGGTGAACACCCGTGCGGCCGTCGTCCGTCGGGCGATGGTCGTGCGCGACCTGCCAAGAGTCTGCTGCTTGGCCAGCCAGCTGCGCAGCGACCTCACATCCGCCGTGCTCAGGTCCTCACAGCCGAGCCGGGTGAGATGGTCGAGCAGGTCGGCCACATCGCCGACGTACGCCCGCACGGTGTGCGCAGCCAGATCCCGTTCGGAGACCAGGTGCCGCTCGTAGTCCCCGAGCAGCCGCGCGAACCGCTCCGGGAGCTCAGCGTTCTGCTTGTCCGGCACATCGCCATCGTGACACGAGGCTCCCGCGCAATGCGGGAGCCTCGTGGCGACGTGGCGGTTTCTGGCCTGACCGGGTCAGCTGGTCGCGTAGACGAACAAGTTGTCGATGAAGATCTCGCCGTTCTCGAAGCTCATGCCGACGTTGACCGTGACGCCGTTGTTGATGAAGTCGACGTAGGCGCCGGCCGTATTGAAGTTCTTCAGGTCGAAGTCGCCGGTGTCGACCTTCGCGAAGAGCTTCGCGGTCTCGCCGGTACACAGCTCAGCGTCGGTAAGGGTGGTCTCGAGCTCCTTTGCCAGCAGCGCTCGCGCACCCGCGCAGTCCCCCGACTTGCCGAGCTCGACGAGCTGGCTCGCAAGACCGACGTAGAGATCCTCAGCCGGCAGCTCTCCGCTGAAGGTCGGCCGACCGCTCCCGCCGCTCTGCGTCGGCGCGTCGGTCGTCACCGACTCCGTGGACTCCGTCGCCGTGGCCACCGTCGGCACGGAGTCGGTAGGCGTGGACTCCGTGGGTGGTGACGACGTGCTGCTCTCAGACGGGCCGCCGGCGGTGGTGTTGCTGTCGTCCCCCTTCGTGAGCAGGTAGACGGCGACGCCGCCGAAGATGAGCAACAGCGCTGCGATGACAGCGATGACGATGCCCAGGGAGTTCTTGTTCCCTGACGGCGGAGTCGGTCCGCCGTACTGTCCACCTGGACCCCAGCCACCTTGCCCAGGGCCGCCGTACCCCGGGCCACCAGGGCCAGGGCCGCCGTAGCCCGGCCCACCTTGCCCAGGGCCGCCGTACCCCGGCCCACCAGGACCAGGGCCGCCGTACCCCGGCCCACCAGGACCAGGGCCGCCGTACCCCGGCCCACCAGGACCAGGACCGCCGTAACCGCCGGGGCCTTGGCCCGGTCCCGGACCGGGTCCGCCGTACCCGGGCTGACCGCCGTAACCGGGCTGGGGAGTTCCGTACGGCGGCGGTTGGCTGCCTTGCGGAGGCTGCCTACCGGGCGGTGCCTGGTTCGGGTCCCACGGACCCGAAGGTGGCTGCGACATTTTCAGTGGACCCCTCAAGTGATCGGACGGTGCAGACGTGCCTGCAGACGGTCGGCGATGCCGTCGGCCAGTTCTGCGGGACTACCTTACGGTGCGTGAGGGGTCTCCACGGCCACATTCCGGTGGCAGCCGTCCGCGGCGACGCGAGTCACGCTGGTCCCAGACGCCACCCCGCCTCGTCACCGACAACCAGCCCTGCGGCGCACAGACTGTGCAGCCTGGTCGTGACGTCTTGCTGCTCGAGTCCCGCCGCTCTCGCGATGGAGCTGACCGAGGCCGGACGAGACACGGGCACGGCGTCGAGCAGCTGCCGAGACCGTGCGTCGAGACCGTCCCACGAAGTGCTGACTCCCGATTTCGCCGGCGCCAGCTCCTGGCCGACCGGCGCCAGCTGCTCGATGACCTCGCCGGCATCGGTCACGAGGACGCTCTCGGGCTGACGCAGCAGCTCATGGACACCCGCCGACAGCCGCGACGTGACGGGGCCAGGCACGCCCATCACCCACCTGTTCAGGTCACGCGCCCAGCGGGCGGTGTTGAGCGACCCGCTCCGCAACGCAGCCTCGACGACGACGGTGCCTTGGGCCAGCGCCGCGATGAGCCGGTTGCGGACGAGGAAGCGGGACTTGCTGGGTGCGCACGCCGGGGCGGCCTCCGCCACGACCAAGCCGGTGGCGATGATCTGGTGCAACAGGGCAGCGTTGCCCGAGGGGTAGAGCCGGTCGATGCCACCCGCCAGCACGGCTACCGTCGCCTGGTCTGCCGCCAGGCTCCCACGGTGCGCGGCAGCGTCGATGCCGTACGCCCCGCCCGACACGACGACGTATCCCCGCTCCGCACACTCCATCGCGAGGTCACCCGCGACATGCTCGCCGTAGGCCGTGGCCGACCGCGCCCCCACGACGGCGACCGAGCGGCTCCGCAGTGCTGCGCCGTCGAGCGACCCCCGGACCCACAGCCCGAACGGGGCTCCCCCGCGCCGGTCCGCGCAGCAGAACTCCAACCGGGCAAGGTCGTCGAGCTGGACTGGCCAGTCGTCGTCGCCGGGACAGATGTAGCGGGCGTTGACGGCCGCCGCCTGGGCGAGGAGCGGCTCGGCCCGAGTAGAACCGATCCGTTCGGCCCAGTCCGAAAGCTTCGACCTGCCGGTGTGGCCACCGCGGAGTCGGTCGACGAGGGCAGCCGCGGAGTGTTCGCTGACCAGGCGGCAGGCATCGACATCTCCGGGCTCGGCAACCCGGCTCATGATGATGCGCGCCTCACGTTCGGCTTCGTCGACAGTCATTCAAGCCACCCACCGGCCGGGGAACGACTCGCCGAGCTCCCCGTCAGAGCGCAAGAACAGCGCTTCGTGCACGTGGACGCGCGACGGTCGCTCATCGGACGACAGGTCGGCGACCGACCATGCCATCCGGGCCACCCGATCCGCGCCCCGCTGGGTCAGCCTCCCGTCGGCGACGGCGTCCTCGATCAGCTCCATCGCTTCTCGGTCGAGGGGACAGAGCCGGCGGAACTCATAGCCCGGCACCTCGGAGTTGGTGACCCACGGGGTGTCGCGGTAGCGATGGCGTTGGCGCTCTCGGGCCCGCTGCACGCGGGCGGCGACAGCGGCAGTGGTCCCCTCCGCAGGGACCGGTTGACGCATCTCGCTGCGGGTGACCGGAAGGACGGAGTGCACGATGTCGATGCGGTCACGGACGGGACCGCTGACGCGCTGCTGGTAGCGGTGGGTGACGACGCTCCCGCAACGGCAGTGGCTCTTGCCCGAGCCGCCGCCACAGGGGCAGGGGTTAGCCGCCAGGATCAGCTGGAAGCGTGCCGGGAACTTGGCCGCACCCTCGGCCCGGCGGATGGAGATCTCGCCGCTCTCGAGTGGTTGGCGCAGCGCGTCGTGCACTGTCGGCTTGAACTCTGGTGCCTCGTCCAGGAAGAGGACGCCGAGATGCGCGAGGCTGATCGCACCCGGCCGGATGACGCGGGCGCCCCCGCCGACCACCGACGGCACGGTGTCGGTGTGGTTGGGCGCCAGGAAGGGTGGTCGGACGATGAGCGGGTCCTCACGACTCAGCAGGCCCGCCAGCGAATGGATCTTGCTGACCTCGATCGCAGCCGCCAGCTCCAGGTCGGGCAGCAGCCGTGGGAACCGTTCGGCCAGCATCGTCTTGCCGGCCCCTGGCGGGCCCTGCAGGAACAGGTGATGCCCACCTGCGGCGGCTACCTCGACCGAGCGTCGGGCCTGCGCCTGTCCACGCACGTCAGCCAGGTCTGCCTCGTCCCAGCGGGAGCGCCGCACCGGCTGCCAAGCGTCACCCGCGACGTGCAACGGCATCGGCGACTCGTCGTCGACGTAGTCCTCGCCGGTCAGCAACGCCAGGCACTCGCGGAGCGACCGAACGCCCACCACCTCGAGACCGGGCACGAGGCAGGCTTCTGCAACGTTGACCTCGGGGACGATGACGCGGGTGAGCCCTGTCTCGCCGGCGGCAAGCACCGCCGGGAGCACGCCGGGCACGCCCCGCAACCTGCCGTCGAGCGCCAGCTCGCCGAACACTGCCGTCGAGCGGAGGGCGTCACCAGGCAGCGCCTGCTTGGCCATCAGCAGGGCCAGCGCAATCGCCAGGTCGTAGTGCGACCCCACCTTGCGGACGTCGGCGGGATACATCGCCACCGTGATCCTGCGGTCCGGCCAGGAGTGCTGGGAGTTGATCATCGCGGCCCGGCAGCGGTCGCGCGCCTCGGTCACACAGGTGTCGGGCAACCCGCTCAGGCTCCAACCGGGAACGCCGTCACTGATGTCGGCCTCGATCGTCACCACCCGCCCGGTGACCCCGTCGAGCGCCACGGAGTACGTCAGTCCGGTCGTCACGTCACACCACTCCCACCAGATGCTCGACCACGGCAGCACCGCGTCGTCGCCGCACGATCGCGACCACGTCGACCCGGATCCGTGAGACCGGCCGGAACTCCGGGTGCGCCTGCAGCCATCGCCCGCCGAGCCGGTGCAGCCGTGCCGCCTTGACGGTGTCGATCGACTCGAGCGGTGTCCCGAACGCCACGCTGCTCCGCGTCTTGACCTCGCAGATCACCAGCACGTCGCCGTCGCGCGCCACGATGTCGATCTCGCCGTCGCGGCAGCGCCAGTTGCGGTCGAGCAGTGCGTAGCCGCTGTCGCACAGTCGTCGGGCTGCCAGTCGCTCACCAAAATCTCCGAGCGCCTTGCGTTGGGCGTGCGTCGCCGTCATCAGCCACCTCCGCGATCAGCGTGGTGGAGAACAGGGACGCTTCCGAGCGAGTGCGCCGTGCCTGTGGACGACGGCGGCGGCCGGCGACCCTGTGGACGACGCCGGGCGCTAGCTAGTGTCGGGCGTCGGAAGTCTTTTGATGCCTTGCCGTGCTCCAGGTGGATGCATCGCAAGGCGGAGGAGGAGGGCCATAGCGGTGTCCTATGGCCGACGACTCCAACGCAGCGAGGCGCCGGCTGGGGCGCGGCGCTAGGGCTTAGGGGGCTCGAGCTCCGACTTGGAGAGCTCTTCGATGTTGACGTCCTTGAACGTCACGACCTTGACGTTCTTGGCGAACCGGGCCGGCCGGTACATGTCCCAGACCCAGGCGTCCGACATCGTCACCTCGAAGTAGGCGTCACCTGCCTCGGTGCGGACTTTCAGGTCGACGGTGTTGCAGAGGTAGAACCGGCGGTCGGTCTCGACGACGTACTTGAAGATCCCGACCACGTCGCGGTACTCCCGGTAGAGATGAAGCTCCATCTCCGTCTCATATTTCTCCAGGTCCTCGGCGCTCATCGCGACCCTCCTGCCAGCTGCTCAATGTCGGCGTCATCCGAAGCTTGGCTCAGGGCGTGCTCGTCGAAGCTCCACCCACCGGCTCGGCGTACGTTGACGAAACGCCGTCGATGCTGCGGGCACGGACCGTGCGCCTCCAACGCCTGCTGATGTTCCCTCGTCACGTACCCCTTGTGGATCGCGAAGTCGTACTCCGGGAACTCCTCGTGCATCTGGATCATGATGCGGTCGCGCGTCACCTTCGCGATCACCGAGGCGGCCGCGATGCAGGCTGCCACCCGGTCGCCCTTCCAGACGGCGAGACCAGGCGCATCGAGGCCGTCGACCGGGAAGCCGTCGGTCAGCACATAGCGTGGCTTGGAGTCAAGACGCGCCAGGGCCCGCCGCAACGCCTCGATGTTGGCCACGTGCATGCCGAACGCGTCGCACTCCTCGGCGCTCACCACCACGGCCGCCCACGAGACCGCCCGCCGCACGATCAGGTCGTAACAGCGGTCGCGCGCCTTGGCAGTCAGCAGCTTGGAGTCGGCAAGGCCGGGGATGGTCCCGGACTGGCCGTCGGCCAGTACCACCGCGCCGGCGACGAGCGGACCGGCGCACGCCCCGCGCCCCGCCTCGTCGACACCGGCGACGGGCGCCAGCCCGACCCGCCGGAGCGCCCGCTCGTAGCCGTAGAGCCCGGCGTCGCGCCGAACCGTCGTCCCTCGTGGCAGTGGGCTCATCGCGCACCCGGCAGAAGGTTCTTGATCACACCCTTGTCGGGAGGTGTGTCAGGTTCGGGTACGTCGTCGTACGCGTCGGGGATGTGGAGTACGTGCGCGTTGCCGGCGGGCCACACGACAGCAAAGGCACGCCCCGTGACGAGGTCCAACGGAATGAACGCATCCTGGCCGTTGAGGTGGCGAGACGAGTCGCCGGAGACGTAACGGTTGTCACCGAGGACGAAGATGGTGTCCTTCGGCACGGTCACGTCGAACTGGATGTTGTCGGCGCCCTGGCCGGTCTGGCGCAAGAAGTCGGACTCGTCGACCGCGACACCGTTGATCGTCAACATGCCCTGGTTGTCACAACAGACGACGTGGTCGCCTGGCAGGCCGATCGCTCGCTTGACGAGGTGCTCGTGACCCGACGCCGGCAGCACGCCGATGAACTCGATGGCCTTGCGGACGCTGCTCGGTGGTGCCGCCTGCTCGCCGACCGGGATCCAGCCGCCGGGGTCCTCGAAGACGACGACCTCGCCCCGTTCGACGTCACCGATCCTGCTCACGAGGATCCGGTCGTTGAGCTTGATCTCCGGCAGCATCGAACCGCTGGGCACGAAGAACGCCTGGACCACGAAGGCGCGCAGCAGCGCCGACGCGACCAGCGCGATGACGACGATGACCACGATCTCGCGGACGAAGCGACCAGCAGCGCCCACCTTCGACGACGAAGGCGGCTCGGCGGTGGCGCGGTTGACGTCGTCGTCGGTGTCAGCGGGTGGCGCCTCGTCGGCGACCGCCGCGTCGCTGGTGCCAGCGGTGGACTTGCCAGCGTCGCGGTCAGCCGGGTTGCTCATCGGTCACATTTCCTGTCGTTGGGCGATCCAGACTTCGGGCGGGTCACCCGGCGTACCAGTGGCAGGACGGGCACCAGGGGCACGAGCCCCCACGCTAACCCGACCGGCACGGTCGACGTGACCAAACTCGCCGCCTGGTCGAGCCGCTGCTTGTCGAAGGAGTCCGGCCGCCCGATGAGGTCCCATCGCTTGATCGGCCAGACGACGACAAACACCTTGCCGACGACGTCATCCACCGGGATGAACCCACCACCGGGATCACCCAGGTGCGCCCGTGAGTCGGCCGAGTGTGTGCGGTTGTCACCCATCACCCACAGGTTGTCGTCGGGAACCTTGATCTTCCAGCTCCCTGTGCACGACTGACGCGGCAGCGTCACGTACGCGCCTTCCTTCAGCACGGTGCCGTTGACCGACAGGTCGCCCGACTTGCACGCCACTGCATCGCCACCGACACCGATCACCCGCTTCACGAGGTGGCCGCCGGTCGGGTAGAGACCGACCACCGCCAACGACTTCGTCACCGGGTTGCTCGGAGCCTGTCCGTCCTCTTCACCCAGCCAGTGTGCGGGATCGTCGAAGACGACGACGTCGCCTCGGTGCACGTCGCCGAACCAGTACGACATCTTCTGCACCAGGATCCGGTCGTCGACCTGCAAGGAGGGACGCATGGAACCGGACGGGATGTAGAACGCCTGCAGGAAGAACGTCTTGATGATGAGGGCCAAGACCACAGCCATACCGATCAGCACCAGCGTCTCCGCCCAAGCCGGCAGCGAGGCTGGCGACGGACGGCGTCGCCCCGATGAGGCGGTGGTTCGCGAGGTCGACACGCGGTGAGCCTACCCGCGTGTTCAGCGAGAGGCTGGCGCCTCGCGCTTCTCCTTGATCTTTGCGGCCTTGCCACGCAGGTTGCGCAGGTAGTACAGCTTGGCGCGGCGGACGTCACCGCGGGTCACGACCTCGATCTTGTCGATGATCGGGGTGTGCAGGGGGAAGGTGCGCTCGACGCCGACGCCGAAGCTGACCTTGCGGACCGTGAAGGTGCGCCCGATGCCCGACCCGTGGATCCGGATGCAGACACCCTGGAAAACCTGAACGCGGGACCGGGTCCCCTCCACCACCTTGACGTGCACCTTGAGCGTGTCACCGGCGCGGAAGTCGGGTACGTCGCCGCGGGTGATGTCGGCGGCGAGCCTGTCGATGGCGTTCGTCATGGCGGTCACTTTCCTCGTCAGTGCCACAGGTCACTCACGCATGGCTCGGTCGGTGCGGAGTCGATGGGGTGCTCAACGCATCGGATGCTCGGCTCCCCTGCGGCAGAACCGGTATCGGAGCACGTGATCGCGCTCCGAAAGATGTGCGACACCAACGGGCAAGTCTGCCACAGGTGCTTCACAACCAGGAAATCGAACCGCTGGCGGTGACCGCTAGGGTCAGCGCCGCCGTGGCTTCGCCATGCGTACGACGCCGTCGTCGGTCGACCCGTCCGGGCCGACGAACGGCTCGCCGGTACGCCGATAGCCCGCCCGCGCGTACATCCGCAGGTTGGCGGCGCTCGCCGCACCGGTGAACAACGCCAGCCGGTCGACGTCGTCAGGTGCTGCCTGCTCGGCGTACTCGAGCAGCCACCTGCCGAGCCCTCGTCCCTGCACATCAGGCGCCACCATCAGCCGGCCGATCTCCCAGTCCTGGCCACGGCGGCCAGCTCTGACGGAGGCAACCAGCCGCCCCTCCGACCGCACCACCCAGGTGGACCAGGCATCAAGCCCGGCGCGCACGTCGGCGAGCGTCTCGACCAGCGCCGGCAGGAAGAGCGCGTCGTTCAGCTGCGCCTCCTCCACCCAGCAGCACCGCTGCAGGGTGAGCAGCTCCGCAGCGTCTCCTGGCTGCGCGAGCCGTACGTCGAGGTCACCACCGACAGCATCAGCGGCCGAGACGGTGGCGCTGGCGTGTAGCAGGTCGGGGCGACGAGCCGCCGTACGACGCAACGACTGCTCGTGACGCCACTGCACTATCCGTGCGTGGTGTCCGGACATGAGCACGTCGGGTACGTCGAGGCCCCGCCACCTTTGCGGCTTGGTGTAGACGGGGTACTCGAGCAACCCGTCGTCGGTGTGGTGAGACTCCTCCGTCAACGACGCAGGGTTGCCGAGCACGCCCGGCAGCAGCCGGACGACTGCCTCGATGACGACCATGGCGGCGACCTCACCGCCGTTGAGTACGAAGTCACCGATGCTGACCTCGTCGACCGGGATCCGACCGGCGTAGTGGTCGATGACGCGCTGGTCGATGCCCTCGTAGCGACCGCAGGCGAAGATCAACCGGTCCTCGGCGCTGAGCCGGGTCGCGGTCGCCTGCGTGAACCGCTCGCCGGACGGCGTCAGCACGACGAGCCGGGTGGAGTGCACGTGCGTCGCGTCCTGCTGACCGAGGATGTCGTCGAGGGCCGCACCCCACGGCTCGGGCTTCATCACCATGCCGGCGCCACCGCCGTACGGGGTGTCATCGACGGTGCGATGCCGGTCGTGCGTCCAGTGCCTGAGGTCGTGCGTGCGCAGGTCGACCAGTCCGGCGTCTCGTGCCTTGCCGAGCAGTGACAGCTCCAGCGGAGCCAGGTACGCCGGGAAGATCGAGACCACGTCGATGCGCATGCCGTCAGGCCTCAGTGTCGGGCGGTGTGGCGTCGCGAGGAGCGCTGTCGACCTCTTGGGTGGCATCGGGTGTGGCGTCCATGGACAGCAGACCCGGCCGATCCGTGAGGACCAACCGGCCACCGTCGACATCGACGACGGGGACCAGCTCGGTCACGAACGGCACCAAGACCTCTCCGCCGTCTCGACGGACCGCGAGCAGGTCGTGCGCCGGCAGGTGCACCACCTCACTGACCTCACCCACGACGTCGCCGGTGTCGGTCTCGACGCGGAGCCCGACGAGCTGGTGGTCGTAGAACTCCTCGGGATCGTCGGGGCGTTCGGATCGCGGCACCTGCACCCGTAGCTCTGTCCCACGCAACGTCTCGGCGGCGGTGCGATCCGGCACCTCGGCGAAGTGGACGATCAGCCGGCCGCTGTGCCAGCGGCTCGACTCCACCGTCAGGCGACCCCGAGGGGTGCTGAAGACGGTGCCGTCCGCCAGCCGCCTCGCTGGCTCATCGGTGCGGACCTCTACGCCGACATCGCCGCGGAGCCCGTGCGCGCGCCCGACCTTGCCCACGAGCAGATCGACGCTCGTCATGCCGGCTGCCTGGCCGGTGGCGTCAGCGACGCTTGTCGACGTCGACGAAGTCGATGCGGACACCGGCTTGACCGCTCAGCGCCTCGAGCACTGTGCGCAGTGCCGTCGCGGTGCGGCCGGCTCGACCGATCACCCGCCCGAGGTCGTCGGGGTGCACTCGGACCTCGAGGGTCTCTCCGCGACCGTTGAACCGGGGGTTGCGGCCGCGGTTCTGCCGAGTGCGCACGCTGACGTCATCGGGATTGTCGACGATGCCGCGGACGAGATGGTCGAGCGCGTCGGTGAGCATGCTCAGGCCTTGCCCTCGTCAGGCGTCGATGCCGGCTCGGCAGGCGCGTCGGCCGCCTCCGCGGACTCGGCGGTCGCCTCGTCGGCGACGGGAGAGCTCTCCTCGACGGGCGTCTCCTCGTCGGGAGTGGCCTCGTCGGGAGTGGCCTCGTCGGGAGTGGCCTCGTCGGAAGTCTCAGGCGCCGCAGCGTCGGGCGCCGCAGCCTCGGCAGCTGGTGCGTCGGCAGCCGGTGCGTCAGCGGCCGGGGCCTCAGCAGTCTTGGCGGTCTTCTTCGCGGCAGTCTTCTTCGCGGTGACCGCTGCTGTCTTCGGCTCGCTCTCGGCGTCCTTGAGGGCCTCGTTGAAGATCTCGGTCTTGTCGCGACGCGCCTCGGCGACCTTCATCGGTGCCGGCGCTGCCTCACCGGTGAACTTCTGCCAGTCACCGGTGATCTTCAAGATCGCGGCCACGGGCTCGCTGGGCTGGGCGCCGACGCCGAGCCAGTACAGCGCCCGCTCGGACTTGACCTCGATGAAGCTGGGGTCTTCCTTCGGGTGGTACTTACCGATCTCTTCGATCACACGGCCGTCACGCTTGGTGCGCGAGTCGGCGACGACGATGCGGTAGTAGGGCTGGCGGATCTTGCCCATCCGCTTGAGGCGAATCTTGACGGCCACGGGTGTGGTGTCTCCTTGACGTTTGATGTGGTGGCAGCCGGCGTGGCCAGAGTGGGGAACGGGCCGCGACTGCCGGGGATCCGATCCGAGAGGTGAGAGGGCCTCCGGGGCGAAGTCTGGACACATTCTGCCAGAAGGCGGCCGCCGAACTCCAACTGGAGGTGCAGGTGGCCACTCCGCTTGGCCTCAGTGCGATCATCGCGGCAGGCGTTGTTTCACCGAAGCGACCGAGGCGCCCGTACGTCGACATACCTCAGCTCTGAGGGGAGTGTGCCCGTGGCACGACGAAAGATTCTGGCCATCGTGCTGGCCGGCGGCGCCGGAGACCGGATGGATGTGCTGACGCGTGAGCGCGCCAAGCCCTCGCTGCCCTTCGGCGGGGTCTTCCAGCTGATCGACTTCCCGCTGTCGAACCTGCTGCACAGCGGCATCGACCACGTGTGGGTGTCGGTGCAGTACCAGCCCGGCTCGCTCGACGCCGAGGTCGCGAACGGGCGCCCGTGGGACCTGGACCGAACGCATGGGGGCTTCCGCCTGCTGGTGCCCCAGGAGGGCGTCGGCGGTGACGAGGACGGCTTGGCCAAGGGCAACGCTGACGTGCTGTTCCGCGTGCGTGACCAGATCCGCGCTGCCGACCCCGACCTGCTGCTCGTGATGAGCTCGGACCACGTCTACCGGCTGGACTTCTGCGACGCGATCGCCCGCCATGACAGCAAGGGGGCGGAGTGCACGATCGTCACGACCGAGGTCTCCCGCGCGGAGGCAGCACACCACGCCACGGTCGCCGCGAACCGACAGGGCCGTGTCACCGACGTGACCGACAAGCCTGCTCGCCCCCGCACCGGCGTGGTGGCCACGGAGATCTTCGTCTACGACCCGCAGGTGCTGGTCCAGGCGCTCGAGGAGCTGCACGCTGAGCTGGCGGACGAGGCCGATGAGGACGAGACCGGGCTCGGTGACTTCGGCGAGCACCTGATCCCGCGGCTCGTCGAGCGGGGTTCCGTCTACGAGCACCGGATGGACGGGTATTGGTGCGACGTGGGACGTCCCGACACCTACTTCGCCGCCCACCGCGACCTGCTCGAGTCCGACCTGGGGGTCGTCGGACGGCTCGACTGGCCCATCCTCAGCCGCACGCAGCAGGGGCGTCCGGCGCGCGTGCAGGAGGGTGCCGTCGTCGTCGACAGCCTGCTCAGCTCGGGCTGCGACGTGCGGGGCGATGTGCGTCGCAGCGTGCTCGGTCCCGGCGTGACCGTGGCGGCCGGTGCCACGGTGAGCGACAGCGTGGTCTTCGCCGGCGCCACGATCGAGAGCGGAGCGGCCGTCTCGTGGTCGATCCTCGACACCGGTGTGGTGGTCAGCAGCGCAGCTGTGCTCGGCGGACCACCGGAGGGCAAGCTCCCCACCGCCGAGGAGCTCACGCTCGTGGGTCGCGACAGCCAGGTCAGCGAGGGCACCACGATCGCCCGCGGCGCCCGGCTGGAGCCAGGTACGACCACCTGACGCCGACTCCGCTCCTTCGCCGGAGTTGGCTAGTACCGCGTTCGGCAACCCTTGCCCGCTACGCGCCGCCCAAGACGCACACTGGCGGCGTTGCCGAAGCTCGAAAGACGCCCGGTTTGCCTTCGCATCGGCGCCTTGCCATCGCACGCCCTGGACGACGCTCGCCAGGGCAAACTTTGCCTGCCGCGGTACTAGGCGACGACGGTGCCACGCAGCACGATCCGCTTCGGGTGGTGGAGCACGCCGAGGTCGTCGAGCGGGTTGGCGTCGTACACCACGAAGTCGGCAGGATCGCCCTCGTCGAGGTTGCCGCCCGGGCGGCCGAGCCACGGGCGAGCCCGCCAGGCGGCCGCGCCCAGGGCGTCCTCCGCACTCATGCCCACACCGGCCAGATGCTGGACCTCCTCGGCGATGAGACCATGCGGTAGCACCCCGCCGGCATCGGTTCCGGCGTAGATCGCCACCCCGGCGTCGTACGCGGCCCGCAGCGTCTCGCCCCGACGGTCGAACAGCTCGCGCATCCTCACGGCGTACGCCGGGAACCGTGCCTCGCCGGCAGCGGCGTACTCCGGGAAGTTCTCCAGCTGCCTGACCGTGGGCACCAGCGCGATCCCACGCGAGACCATGTCGTCGATCAGCGGCGGCGTCAGGCCGGTGCCGTGCTCGATGCAGTCGATCCCCGCCTCGAACAGGTCGGGGAGCGACTCCTCACCGAAGCAGTGTGCGGTCACCCGCGCGCCGTGCGCGTGCGCGGTGTCGATCGCCGCCCGCAAGGCGGAAAGCGGCCAGCACGGTGCCAGGTCGGCGGCGTCGCGGTCGATCCAGTCGCCCACCAGCTTGACCCAGCCGTCGCCGCGCTGCGCCTCCTGGGCGACGTACGTCGGCAGCTGGTCCGGTTCGATCTCGTGGGCGTAGTTGCGGATGTAGCGCTTGGTCCTGGCGAGGTGGCGCCCAGCCCGGATGATCCTGGGGAGGTCGTCGCGGTCGTCGATCCATCGTGTGTCCGCTGCCGATCCGGCGTCGCGGATCAGCAGCGTCCCGGCCTCCCTGTCCAGCAGCGCCTGTTGCTCGGACTCTTCGTCGGACACCGGACCGTGCGCGTCGAGCCCTACGTGACAGTGAGCGTCGACGAGCCCGGCAACGATCCACCCCTCGGCGACCAGCTCGGCGGCAGAGACCGGTTCATACGTGAGGTGCCCGTCGACGACGTACAGCTCACGCCGCTCGCCGCTCGGGAGGACCACGCCGTTGACCTTGAGGGCACCCGTCATGGCGCTGACGCTACCCGGGCGGCTGCGCGTCGCAGACGCGGCCGTGGCGACTTCCCGGGACTCAGAGCAGGTCTTTGAGGTTCTTCGGAAGCTCGAAACCTTCGGGCAGCTGGGTGGAGGAGTCCTTGCCGAACCCGAAAGCGGCCGCGCCGTTGTCAGCGGACTGTTGCGGAGCGGCGGCTCCGGTACGCGCCTCGGCCGCGCGCTTCGCCGGGTTGCCCGAGCCGCGTTTCTTGCGGCTCTGCTGCGCCTGTTGACGTCCCTTGGCCCGCTTACCGCCGCCCGGTAGGCCGCCGAGGCCGGGCATGCCACCCATGCCCCCACCGCCGGCCATCGACAGCATCATCTTGCGCGCTTCGAAGAACCGGTCGACGAGCTGGTTGACCTCACTGACGGTCCGGCCCGCGCCCTTGGCGATCCGCAGCCGACGGGAGCCGTCGATCATCTTCGGGTTGTCGCGTTCGGTGGGTGTCATCGACAAGATCAGCGCCCGGATCCGGTCGATCTCCTTGTCATCGAAACCGGCGAGCTGGTCCTTGAACTGGGCCATTCCCGGAATCATGCCCATGATCTTGGACAGCGATCCCATCTTCTGGACGGCCTCCATCTGCTGGAGGAAGTCCGTCAGGGTGAAGTCGCCGCCCTTGCCCTGGAGCTTCGCTGCGGCCTTCGCCGCCTCGTCCGCGTCGAACGCCTTCTCCGCCTGCTCGATCAGCGTCAGCATGTCGCCCATGCCGAGGATCCGGGAGGCCATCCGGTCGGGGTGGAAGATGTCGAAGTCGGTCAGCTTCTCACCGTTGGACGCAAACATCACCTGTCGGCCGGTGAGCTGCACGACCGACAGCGCGGCGCCGCCGCGCGCGTCGCCGTCGAGCTTCGACAACACGACGCCGGTGAAGCCGACCCCGTCGAGGAAGGCTTGAGCCGTGGTCACGGCGTCCTGGCCGATCATCGCGTCGACGACGAAAAGCGTCTCGTCGGGCTGCACGGCGTCACGGATGTCCGCGGCCTGCTGCATCAGCTCGGTGTCGATGCCGAGACGTCCCGCGGTGTCGACCACGACGACGTCGTACAGCTTGCGTCGGGCTTCGGCCACCGAGTCGCGGGCGACCTGGACCGGGTCGCCGACCCCGTTGCCACGCTCGGGGGCGAAGACGTTCACACCTGCCTGCTGGCCGACCACCTCGAGCTGGGTGACGGCGTTCGGCCGCTGGAGGTCGGCAGCGACCAGCAACGGGCTATGGCCCTGTTCCTTCAGCCAGCGACCGAGCTTTCCGGCGAGGGTGGTCTTGCCGGAGCCCTGCAACCCGGCGAGCATGATGACGGTCGGTGGCGTCTTGGCGAAGCGCAGCCGCCGCGTCTCTCCACCGAGGATCGCGACGAGCTCTTCGTTGACGATCTTGATGACCTGCTGGGCCGGGTTCAGCGCCTCGCTGACCTCGACGCCTTTCGCGCGCTCGCGCACCTGTTCGATGAACTGGCGGACCGCGGGCAGCGCGACGTCGGCCTCGAGCAGGGCGACCCGGATCTCCCGACAGGTCGCCTCGATGTCGGCATCGGAAAGCCGACCCTTGCCACGAAGGTTCTTGAACGTCGCGGCGAGCCGATCTTGCAGCGTGTCGAACACGGGGCGGTCTGTCCTCGAGATGGCGGGCGGGGCGGACGGTGGGTCGCTCGGCAGCTGCGGCGACGCCGGTGAATCAGCCTACCTGCCCGCGCTTCACTCCCCGATTCGTCCGACCCAGAAGAGGGAATCCCACCGTTTGCCGGTCGGACGAATCGGAGTTGGGAGCGAGGTGGAGGTGGCGCCTGGTGCGCTCGACGAGGGTGTCGACGAGCTGCTTGCGCCACGGCGACCAGGCTTGCGGGCCGGTCGCCAGGGCGTCTGCCTCGGTGAGCACGGCGAGCAGGTCCAGCGTGAGAACGTCGACCACCGCCGCCGCAACAGCCGCCGCCGTCCGCTGATCGTCGAGGTCGTGTGTGGTTGCCACGTCGACCAGCAGCAGATGGTGCCTCACCAGGCGGGCGATGGTGGCGGCGTCCTTGGCGCGGTATCCGACCCGGCCGGCAATGTCCCCGGCGATCAGCTCGCCCACCTCGCTGTGGTCGGCGCTGTCCCCTTTGCCGATGTCGTGAAGGAGGGCAGCGGCGACGAGCAGGTCGGGGCGGTCGACCTGGTCGACGTACGCGGCCGCCTCGACACAGGTCTGCACCAGATGCCGGTCGACGGTGAACCGGTGCACCGGCGACTGGGGCGCGAGGTGGCGCACTCGCCCCCACTCGGGCAGCAGCGAGTCGACCACGCCGTACTGGTCAAGGCTCTCCCACACGTCGACCAGCGCCGGGCCGCTGCCCAGCAGGCGTCCGAGCAGCCCGCGCGCCTCCGGCGGCCAGGGCACCGGCATCGCCATCGACTCGCGACCCAGCCGGGCCGCAGCGGCGTCGGTGAGCAGCAGCCCGCGGGTGGCGGCTGCCTCGGCCGCGCGGAGGCCGAGCAAGGGGTCACGTGCGGGGTGGGCATTCTCGGTCAGCACGACCTCGCCGCGGTACGCCGCCACGCCCGGCGCGACCACCTCGAGGACGGGTCTGCGTGGCCGACCCGCCGGTGCGGGCGTCAGCATCCAGTCGACGTTGCGGAACGCCACCTGGGCGAGGTGCCCGATGCCTCTACCGATCTCTGCCACGTGGGCGCGCAACGCGGCAGCGCCGCTGAGCCCGAGCCGCTCGGCGACCTCGGCGGCATAGTCGGCGACGAGCCGTTCCGTGCGTCGACCGGTGGTCTCCTGCAGCGCGTCACGCACCTCGAGCAGGGCAGCCGCCAGCCGGTCGAGCTCGGCGGCCGGCACGTCGACCAGCCAGCTCGCGAGCAGGGCACGCAACACGGTGACGTCTCGGAGGCCACCGTGCGACTCCTTGAGATCGGGGGTCGTCGCATGTCCGAGGTCACCCAGCTGGTCCCACCGGCGGCGCGTGTCGTCCACCAGCAGGGGCAGGCGACGCTTCGCGGACCGGCGCCACTGCGCAAGCACGGCGCTGCGCGAGCTCAAGGTCAGCGCCGCGTCCCCGGCGACGTGGCGGATCTCGAGCAGACCGAGTGCTACTCGTACGTCGTCGTCGGCGGCAGCCAACAGCTGCTGCTGCGTCCGGACCGCGTGGTCGAGGGCCACGTTGGCGTCCCAGAGGGGGTACCAGAGCTGCTCGGCCAGCTGGGCGAGCAGCGTCTCGTCGTACCCGTCGACCGCGAGCAGCACGACATCGAGGTCGCTGGCGGGTGACAGGTGGCCGCGACCGTAACCGCCGACGGCCACCAGCGCCGCACCCGCCGCGGGCAGGTCCAAGGCTGGCTGCGCCTCACCCCACAGCGTGCGCAGCTGCCGGTCAGCGCCGGCAGCGCGCGAGCGTCGTTGCTCAGACCGCGTCGGAGTCCCGGTCACCCGTGCGCACCCTCACGACGGTCTCGACGGCGGTCACCCACACCTTTCCGTCACCGATCCGGCCGGTCTGGGCGCTCTTGACGATGACGTCGACGATGTCGGCGGCGTCGCCGTCCTCGACCACGATCTCGACACGCACCTTCGGCACGAGCGTGATGTCGTACTCCGCCCCGCGGTAGACCTCGGTGTGGCCCTTCTGGCGCCCGTAGCCGCTCGCCTCGGTCACGGTCATCCCGGTGACGCCGAAGGCTTCGACGGCCGCACGGACGTCTTCGAGCTTGTGCGGCTTGATGACCGCGGTGATGACCCTCATGCCTCGACACTCTCCTTCTTCTCGACATCACCGGAGACGGCCGGCCGGGCCGTGTCAGCAGCCGGCGTCGCTCGTACGCCGCCGAACGCCTGGTGGAAGTCGTACGCCGACTCGGCGTGCGCCGCGGAGTCGATGCCGACGACCTCGTCCTCCTCGTCGAGACGGAAGCCGACCGTCTTCTGCAGCACGTAGCCGATGATGTACGTCAAGACGAACGAGTACACGAGCACCGCGCCAGCGCCGACGCACTGCCGCCAGAGCTGGTCGACTCCGCCGCCGTACAGCAGGCCGTCCACGCCAGCGGTGGCCGCCGCCGTGCCGACGAAACCGACGGCGAGCGTGCCGACGACACCACCGACCAGGTGGACGCCGACGACGTCGAGGGAGTCGTCGAAGCCGAACCGGTACTTGAGCCCGACCGCCAGCGCGCAGAGCACGCCCGCGACCGCGCCGAGGGCGATGGCGCCGAGCGGCGACACCGCCGAGCAGGACGGGGTGATCGCCACCAGCCCGGCGACCACCCCCGAGGCGCCGCCGAGCGAGGTGGCGCGGCCATCTCGGAGCTTCTCCGTGACCAGCCACCCCAGCATCGCCGCACAGGTGGCGACGAGCGTGTTGACGAACACCTCGGCCGCTTGACCGTTGGCCGCCAGCGCCGAACCTGCGTTGAAGCCGAACCAGCCGAACCAGAGAAGTCCGGCGCCGATCATCACCAGCGGCAGGCTGTGCGGACGCATCGGGTCACGTTGCCAGCCGACGCGCTTGCCCAGCACGATCGCGAGGGCGAGGCCCGCTGCACCGGCGTTGATGTGCACCGCCGTGCCGCCGGCGAAGTCGACGGCAAGCAGCTTGTTGGCGATCCAGCCGCCGGCCGCGGACTCGGCACCGTCGAACGCGAACACCCAGTGCGCAACCGGGAAGTACACCAGCGTCGCCCAGACGCCGGTGAAGATGAGCCAGGTGCCGAACTTCGCCCGGTCGGCGATCGCGCCGGAGATCAGCGCGACCGTGATGATCGCGAAGACCGCCTGGAACGCCACGAACGCCATCGACGGCACCGTGAACACCAAGTCATCGGACGCGAAGCCGTTGTCGAGCCCGTTGGTGCCCATCAGCGAGCTGAGGCCGAAGAACTCGATCGGGCTGCCGACCAGACCTCCCCCGACGTCGTTGCCGAACGCCATCGAGTAGCCGTACAGCGTCCACAGGACACCGACGACGCCGATCGCGCCGAAGCTCATCATCATCATGTTGAGCACGCTCTTCGAGCGGACCATGCCGCCGTAGAAGAGCGCGAGGCCGGGGGTCATCAGCAGCACCAGGGCGGCGCTGGTCAGGACCCAGGCGGTGTCTCCTGAGTTCATCGAGAGGTCTCCTCGTTGACTGTCGTCGTGCGGGGACGCCGTCCGCGGACCTCGTTGTCGCTGACGTTCCGACGTCGTGCGTGTACGTCGACTGTGGCGCCGGCACGTTTCGGCGGAGCGTGTTCCATGTTGCGCGGAGATGACAGTTCCCCGTCCTTCGTTACGACGGTGTGAACTCAGCCGGTCGGTCGGCCGACTTGGTACGTACTGGTGGCTGCGCCCCGCGGCGGAGCACCTACAGCGTTCCAACTCAACCGCTTACCAGGAGCACCCCGCGTATTAGCGTGGGGTCCGTGGCGGTTCAGCTGGCACTGCTCCCGAGTCCTCTTCTCGGACCCGCTATGTGGATACCGACGGCCGAGCGGCTGCGGCGTACGGGCTGGTCAGTCGTTGTCTGCGCCACGTCGTCGGCGCCGCGAACATGGCAAGGCGTCCTGCGCAGCTTCCGCACGAACTTGCCCGCAAATCGGGAGCTGGTGCTGGTGGCGCACAGCAACGCCGGACTCTATGTGCCTGCCCTCGCCGGTGAGCGGCACGTCGCCGCCCAACTGTTCGTCGATGCGGGCCTACCCCCAGCAGACGGCTCGACAGCCCTGGCGCCCGCAGAGTTCTACGAGTTCCTGGCGAGCCGGGCAGACGCGGGCGGTCTCCTTCCGCCGTGGACGCAGTGGTGGGAGGAGGCCGACGTCGACGGGCTCTTCCCCAGCCGCTCTGCCCGCGAACGAATCGAGGACGAGCAGCACAGGCTGCCACTGGCCTACTTCCGCGACTCGCTCCCGGTGCCAGGCGGCTGGGACGACAAGCCATCCGGATACCTCGCATTCGGCGACACGTACGCCGACGAGCGGCAGCGGGCTCAGGCCCTCGGGTGGCCGGTCCGGACGCTGGCTGGTCGCCACCTGCACATGCTCGTCGAACCGCGCGAGGTAGCAACCGCGATCACGCAGATGTTGGCATCCCTCGGACTCGAGCCAACTCAGCGCACAGGCCCGTGAGCGGTGTCGGAGCGGTTCGTCATCCCGCCCTGCTCACTGGCTCGCCATTGCTGCCAGAATTCGCTGCTCGGTGTCGAAGTCCAGCCCGAGAGACGTTCGACCCGCTGGTGTCGTGGGGTGTCCCTCGGTCTGCAACCAGCGCCAGGTGTCTGCGACGGTGTCGTGGACGGGACGACACAGTAGGCCTTCACCGTGAACGGCTGCCACGTCCCCGTCGTGGAGGCCGGCCAGCTCGCCGGTCGGCGGAACCCAGATCGGCAGCTCGGTCCACCCGGAGACACCTGCCGCCTCGATCACCTCGGGAGGCGTCCACACCAGTTCGCCGTGACCGCCGGTAACGGCGTTGCAGGCGCCCAGCAGCTCCCGCATCGTGGCGTGGCCTGGCTCGCTCACGGTGTTGAACACACCGGACAACCGCCGGTCGGCCGCCTTCAACATCCAGACGGCCAGATCCCGCGCGTCGACGTACTGCAGCTTGCGGTCGGGCGGTCCTGGAGCAAGCACGCTTCCGCCTCTGGCCATCCGTCCCAGCCACCACGGCAGACGGCCCACGACCTCGTACGGTCCCAGGATCAGCCCCGCCCGCGCGAGCACAGCCCGGCCAGCGAAAGCCTCGAGGACCGCGAGCTCCCCGCCACGCTTGGCCGCCGCGTAGTCGGAAGGGTCACCGCTCGTGGAAGAAGCGTCGACCACAGGTGCGGACTCGTCCAGCCCGACCGGGAGCGGCCACCGATACACGGACCGACTGGAGACGTAGACGTAATGACCAACCCGATCGGCGAGCAAGGCGGCAGAGTCCCGAACAGCACGCGGCGCGGCTGACCAGGTGTCTACGACCGCATCCCACTCCTCGTCGGCCAACGCTGTACTGAGGGCGAAGCGGTCAGTGCGGTCAACGTAGATCGCTCGGGCACCTTCGGCGGGAGGTCCACTGAGGCCTCGTGTCACCGTCGTCACCTCGTCGCCACGACGCAGCGCCTCCTCGACGACAGCGCGCCCGACGTGATGAGTTCCCCCCAAGACCAGTAGCCTCACCCAGCCATCCTGCGGCGACGTCGCGCGTCACGCCACCCTCGTTCACCGACAGCGCAAACTCCACAGACAGAAGAATTGCGCTCGAGAAACCGGCCACGACCACGTGATGCATGATGGGCCAATGTTCGCCGGAGACCCCATGATCCTGCGAGGCCCGTGGTTGTCCGCATGCGAACTCGCGTGGGAGGCCTTTCTGGCCGGGACAACACCTGTCGGGGCGGTGGTGACCGACGCGGGCGGCGTCATCGTCTCGGAGGGCAGAGGCCGACGCCTGAACAAAGAACGGCTGCCTGGCCAACTCTCGAACACCAGGATTGCCCATGCGGAGGTGAACGCATTGGCACAACTCCCGGTCGAGGGGGCCTATGGCGATCACGCCCTTTGGGCCACCGTCGAACCATGTTGTCTGTGTATGGGTGCAGCCCGTGCGCGCTGACCGGCTGCCGTTTGTACTCGCCCCGCTGGAAGCCGACCGGCCGGAGGTGATGCAACTCGCCGCCGACCCACAGGTGTCGCAATCATTCGCCTCGGCGGAGCGCTCGGCCGAATCGGTCGCAGTACTCGTCGACCGACTGGGGCCGTCTCTTCGGCAGTTCCTCCACGCCCGCCCGTGACGCGCGCACACCACGTTGGTGCGGCTCGTCACGGATGCCAGCGGGGCCGGTACAGCGGCATCCACAGGGGGCACGGCTGGGACGATCCCCGGCGTACGCCTCGACACGTTGGTCGGGCGCCGCGCCACCGCCACTCGTCGGTCGCTGCGTCGTAGGTAACGGCGTCACCGACGGGCGACCAGCCGTTGTCGAAGATCTCGCAGTCGCAGTAACCGCCGCGCTGCGCGAGCCGACGCTCGAGCGCGGTGGCCCGTGGTGCACGCAGGCCGCGCCAATGGCACGCCCAGCGCAGCCTCCCGTCACAGCCGAACTCGTCGAGCATCCGGTGGACGAAACAGAGCACACACTCGCGCAGCCGCGGGGTGGTGAGCCGGAAGGCGAGCACCGCCAGCTCTCGTTCGAGCATGTCGACTGGGTCGGCGATCTCGGACGACATGGCTCCCCTGTCCTTCGTGCGCGTCGCGGCTGATGCGGTGTCGGGCAACGTACTGCCGCCCACCGACAGTTCCGCGGATGAGACGAGACGGCGAAGGACTAGGGAGTGGCGGTGGCGACGCCTTCGTAGGTGGCGGCGAAGAGCTTGGGTCCGCCCGGGCTGTAGTAGGTGTCGAGGCGGCTGACGGTGAGACCGGCTGCTCGGATGAGCGCTGGGATGTCTCGGTTCAGGTTGCAGCCGCAGGCGAGGCGCTGGTTGAGGCTGTTGAAGCGCTCTTGCCACCTGCGTACGCCTTCGTCCGGGGCGGCACCATGCTCGACGAAGTGCAACGTGCCGCCCGGACGCAGCACCCGCCGGACCTCCCGCAGCGCGGCAACCGCGTCGGGGATGGTGCACAACGTCCACGTGCTCAAGACGGCGTCGGCTGAGTGGCTTTCGAAGTCCAGGGACTGGCCGTCACGACCGCAGAGCTGCACTGGCACTGGTGAATCGGCGATGCGGTCTCGGGCGATCTGCACGCCCAGCTCTGACGGCTCGACTGCTCGCAGAAAGGTGACCTCCCGAGGCAGGTGCGCAAGATTCAGCC